>Ga0209368_1000154_pt1 | contig 103854 bp, 96 predicted proteins | sample EBPBio242008_DNA_FD_185862 | JGI IMG/M metagenome (GOLD analysis project Ga0209368, IMG submission 185862) | Wastewater treatment Type I Accumulibacter community from EBPR Bioreactor in Madison, WI, USA - Reactor 1_4/24/2008_ DNA (SPAdes)... | ecosystem: Engineered > Bioreactor > EBPR >...
GATGCCCGTCCACCGCTCCACCACTTCCGCCACCTGCTCAGGCCGCACGGTCTCGGACACCAGGGCACCGCCCTCGCGGTTCTCCGATTCCGCCAACTGCTTTTCCAGCGCCGGAATACGCCCGTACTGCAGCTCGCCCGCCTTGCCGAAGTCGCCTTCGCGCTTGGCCTGCTCAAGCTCCGCCCTAGCCCGGTCCAGCTGTTCCTTCAGCTCACGCGCCTTCTCCAGGCTGTCGCGTTCTGCCTGCCAGCGAGCCGTCAGCTCGGCCGACTTCTCCAGCTCCTCGGCCAGATCCTTTTCCAGCTTCTCCAGCCGGTCCTTGGACGCCGCGTCGTCTTCCTTCTTCAGCGCCTCGGCCTCGATCTGCATCTGCAGGATCTGCCGGTCGATCTGGTCAAGTTCCTCGGGCTTGGAATCCACTTCCATGCGCAGACGCGAAGCCGCCTCGTCCACCAGGTCGATGGCCTTGTCGGGCAGGAACCGGTCGGTGATGTAGCGATGCGACAGCGTCGCCGCCGCAACAAGGGCCGAGTCCGAAATCCGCACGCCGTGGTGCAGCTCGTACTTCTCCTTGATGCCGCGCAGGATGCTGATCGTGTCCTCCACCGTCGGCTCGCTGACAAACACCGGCTGGAAGCGACGAGCCAGCGCCGCGTCCTTCTCGACGTGCTTGCGATACTCGTCCAGCGTCGTGGCGCCCACGCAGTGCAATTCACCCCGCGCCAGCGCCGGCTTGATCAGGTTGGCCGCGTCCATCGCGCCATCCGCCTTGCCCGCACCCACCAGCGTGTGCATCTCGTCGATGAACAGGATGATCTGCCCTTCGGCCGAGGTCACCTCGTTCAGAACCGCCTTCAGACGCTCCTCGAACTCGCCGCGGTACTTCGCACCGGCGATCAGGGCGCCCATGTCCAGCGCCATCAGCTTCTTGTCCTTCAGGGACTCGGGCACGTCGCCGTTCACGATGCGCAGGGCCAGGCCCTCCGCGATCGCGGTCTTGCCCACGCCCGGCTCGCCGATCAGGACGGGATTGTTCTTCGTCCGGCGCGAAAGCACCTGCATGGCGCGGCGAATCTCGTCGTCGCGGCCGATGATCGGGTCGATCTTGCCCTGCTCGGCGGCCTCGGTCAGGTCGCGCGCATACTTCTTAAGCGCGTCATAGCCTTCTTCCGCCGAAGCGGTGTCCGCCGTCCGGCCCTTGCGGATGTCATTGATCGCAGCATTCAGCTTCTGCGCCGAAACCGCACCTGCATCCAGAGCGTCCTTTGCCTTCGAAGGCACCATGGCCAGCGCCATGAGGATGCGCTCGACGGGAACGAAACTGTCGCCCGCCTTCTTCGCCACCTTCTCGGCCTCGTCCAGCACCTTGGCCAGACCGGGGTCCATGAAGGGCTGGGCATCGCCCGAAACCTTCGTCTGGCGGGCCACCGCCAGGTTGACCGCCTCGGTCACGCGCGCGGGTTCGCCCCCGGCACGCCGGATCAGGTTGGCGGCCAGCCCCTGATCGTCATCCATGATCGCCTTCAGCAGATGTTCGGGCGCAAGCCTCTGGTGGCTTTCCCGCATGGCAATGGTCTGCGCCGCCTGAAGGAACCCGCGCGACCGCTCCGTGAACTTTTCCAGGTTCATCGGTTCAAATCTCCCTTTCCAGCACCGTGACGGGACGCCCTGATCAGGCACGTCCCCCCGGCCTCGGGACCAAGATGGGAACCCGCCCCGCCTGATGCAAGATTGCCACAATGCCGCGCCGCCGGATTTTTCCGTGGCCGTCAATGCCCGTGGCGGTGGTGCTGGTCGGGATAGTGCGGATGGCTATGGCGCATCGGCTCATGCCGGTGCCAGTGGCTGTGCGGTTCACCCGGCGGATCATCGGGCCCGTGCGCGTGGCGGTGGTGAAGGTCGTGGCGGTGGCGGTGCTCGTGTTCCATCGCCTCGTGATCGTGCGCGTGGTCGTGATGCTCGGTCAGGTGCAACCAGGTGCCGACCGCCATCAGCACCGCGGCCAAGCCCAGGGCCCAACTCAGGGGGTCACCCAGCAGAGCCACGGCCAGCACCGCCCCCACGAAGGGTGCCAACGAAAAATAGGCCCCGGTCCGCGCCGCGCCAAGATCACGCAAGGCCAGAACAAACAGCGCGATGCTGACGCCATATCCCAGCAATCCGGTCAGCCCCGCCGCAGCGACGGTCGCCATGTCCGGCCGTCCCGCTCCCCCGACAGCGGCAAGCCCAAGGTTCACCGCGCCGGCGGTCAGCCCCTTGATCATCGCGATCTGGATCGGGTCGGACGAGGACAGCTTTCGCGTCAGATTGTTGTCCAGCCCCCAGCACAGGCAGGCCAGCGCGATCAGCCCGCCGCCCGCGTCAAGCCCGGCACCTCCCTGCCAGGACAGCGCTGCCGCCCCCGCCATGATCAGTGCCGCACCCAGCATCAACCGACGGTCCACGTTCTCTCCGAAGAAGGTCCAGGCCAGGACAAGGGTCGCCACGCCCTCCAGATTCAGCAACAGTGAGGCCGAGGCAGCATCTGTCCGGGCAAGACCGGACATCATCAGCACCGGGCCAAGAAGGCCGCCGAACAGCACGACAAGACCAAGCCAGGGCAAATCGTGACGGCGCAACGGGGCCTCGGGTCTGGCCAGCCCCAGCCCGGCACGCGCGGCGGAAACCGCGGCAAGGCCAAGCCCGGCCCCCAGGTACAACAGCCCGGCCAGCATCCATGGATCCGTCACGTCCAGCAGAAGCTTGGCCACGGGAGCGCTCGCTCCGAAAAGCAGCGCCGACAGCAATGCAAACCCGATTCCCGTGCGGTTCATATCCGGCCCCGGCCCCGACCCCGCCTTGCTGCGGTCCGGGGCTGAAACTACCCGCCCGCGCGCGGAAGTTCCACTTCGGCTCCGCCGATGCTTTCCTGCGCGACCGAGACCGCCTTCAGCACCGCAAAGACCGGCCGCCCCGGCGCCAGCGCCAGGGCCGCGACCGACCTCTGCGTGATCCGCGCCAGCAGCCGGTCCTCGCCCACGCGCAGCAGAACCATCGCCCCCGGCCCCTCGCCGCGCCTGATCTCCTCGACCTGGGCCTCAAGGATGTTCAGCGCGGAAATGCCCGTGGGCCGCTCCACCGCCAGCATCACGTCCTGCGCCAGGATGCGCAGCCGCAGCACCGTTCCCTCCGGCGCCGGAACCCGCGGCAGCCACAGCGCGCCGCCGCCCGTCTCCAGCCGCGTCAGCCCATCCGGCTCCTGCGCCACCACCCGCGCCGGCATCATCGCCCCCGCCTCGCGCAGCCCCATCACCGGCGCCATCGCCGGGTCGGCCATCACCTCGGACGCCGGCCCCGCCGCCACCACCCTCCCCCCGTCCAGAAGAACGATGGTCGTGGCCAGCCGCGCCACCTCGGCGACCGAATGGCTCACATACAGGATGGGCAGCCGCAGTTCGTCCCGCAGCCGCTCCAGATAAGGCAGGATCTCGGCCTTGCGCGCCTCGTCCAGCGCAGCCAAGGGCTCGTCCATCAACAGAAGCCGGGGGTTCGACAGGATCGCCCGCCCGATGGCCACCCGCTGCTTCTCTCCCCCGGACAGCGCGCCCGGCCTCCGGTCCATCAGTGCGCCGATCCCCAGAAGATCGACGATCCGCGCCACATCCGCGCCCGGCCCCTTCGGCGCGAACCAGCGCCCGTAACCCAGGTTCTGCCGCACCGTCAGATGCGGAAACAACCGCCCGTCCTGAAACACATAGCCCATGCGCCGGCGATGCACCGGCACCGCCATGCCCGAGTCGGTGTCCAGCAAAACGGTCCCGTCCACCGCGATCCGCCCCCGGTCGGGCCGCAGAAGCCCCGCCACCGCGTTGACCAGCGTGGATTTCCCCGATCCCGACCGCCCGAACAGCGCCGTCACCCCCGCCGGCGCCTGGAACTCCGCGTCCAGAGTGAAACCGGGAAATCCGTGCCGCACCGAAACCGACAGCGTCATCGCCCCGCGATCCTTCGCGCCACCGCCCGGCTGACCCATTCCGCCAACGCCAGCGCCGTCATCGCCACCGCGATCGAGATCAGCACCAGCCGGAACGCCTGCGCCTCTCCGCCCGGCACCTGCAACCAGGTATAGATCGCCGAAGGCAGCGTCTGCGTCTGGCCGGGAATGTTCGAGACAAAGGTGATCGTCGCCCCGAACTCGCCCATCGCCTTGGCAAAGGCCAGGATCGCCCCGGTCAGGATGCCCGGCAGGATCAGGGGCAGCGTGACGGTCGCAAAGACCCAGATCCGCGGCGCCCCCAGCGTGCCTGCCGCCTCTTCCAGCTTCGGGTCCACCGCCTCGATCGCCAGCCAGATCGCCCGCACCATCAGCGGAAAGGCCATCACGCCCGCCGCCAGCGCCGCCCCCGTCCAGCGGAAGGCAAAGACGATGCCGAACCACTGGTCCAGCGGCTCCCCCAGAAACCCCTTCCGCCCGAATGTGACCAGCAGCAGATAGCCCGTCACCACCGGCGGCAGGATCAGGGGCAGGTGCACCAGCCCGTTCAGCGCCCCGCGCCCCCAGAACCGCCACCGCGCCAGCGCATAGGCCACGAACACCCCCAGCGGCAGGCTCACCACCGTCGCCCAGAACGACACGCGCAGCGACAATGCCACCGCACGCCATTCCTCCGCTGTCAGTGCCTCGACCATGCGCCCCTTCCGGGCTGGCTCAGTTCAGAACGGCAAACCCCTGCGCAGCGAACTTCGCATCCGCCGCCCCGGACGACAACGCCTCAAGAAACGCCCGGTCCGCCGCATCCGCCGCCCCGGTCAAAAGAGCCGCCGGATAGACGATGGGCCTGTGTGTCTCTTCCGGAAAGGTCCCCACCACGCTCACCCCCGCCTCCGCCACCGCGTCCGAGGCATAGACGATGCCGTAGGGCGCCTCGCCCGCCGCCACCAGCGCCAGCGCCGCGCGCACATTTTCCGACTGCGCCACCGCCCCCTCGACCGAAGGCCACAGCCCCAGCCTCTCCAGCGCCTCCTTGCCGTACTGCCCCGCCGGCACCGCATCCACCATCGCCATCGACAGCTTGCCCTCGCCCAGAAGCCCCTTCAGGTCCAGCCCCGGCCCGATCTCGACCTTCGCCGCATCCGCGCCATGCGCCACCAGCACCAGCGTATTGCCCAGCAGATCCGCCCGCGAGCCCGGCACCACCAGCCCCGCCTTCTCCACCTCGTCCATCCAGGGCTCCGAGGCCGAGAAGAAAATGTCCGCCGGTGCGCCCTCGATGATCTGCTTGGCCAGCGCGTTCGACCCGGCATAGCTGATCGTCACCGTATTCCCGGTCGCGGCCTGAAATTCTGCCGCCACCTCGTCCAGCGCGGTCTTCAGCGAGGCGGCGGCAAAGACCACCACCTCCTCCGCCTGGGAGGGTGCGCAGAAACCAAGGCCCATCACGGCGGCAAGGGCAAGACGGCGGGTCATGGGCAACTCCAGGCGTTATATTCCGCCAGACATATCAGCCGGCCGCACCCGCCCTGGCAAGCGTTATTTTCCGCTGGACATACCGCCTAGCCCTTCGCCCGCAGCATCCGCTCCAGCGCCGCCACCGGCGCCGCTGCCGCCGCCTCGGCGACCTGAACCACCTCGCGGTACAGCCGCAACACCTCGGCCCCGGCCTCGGTCAGCCGCGCTCCGCCGCCGCCCGGCCCGCCGCGCACCGAGGCCACCAGCGGCTCGGCAAAGGCCGCGTTCATCTCTTCCACCAGCATCCAGGCGCGCTTGTAGCTCATCTCCATCTGCCGCCCCGCCGCGGCGATGGATCCTGTCTCGCCGATCCGCTCCAGAAGCTCGGCCTTGCCAGGGCCCAGCATCGCCCCGTCGAACAGGATTCGCAGCTTCAGCGATGTCATGGCGCCCCCATCGAACGGGCCAATGTTTTCTGATCGGCCCGCGCCGCGCAAGCACTCGGCCCGCTCACATCCCCGGATCGACCGGCTCCACCACGGCGCCGCCACCCTCTTTCCAGTCCTTGAATCCGCCCAGGTTCCAGACTTCGGTGTATCCCAAGTCCAGCAACAGCTTGCCCGCCAGCGCCGCGCGCCCCCCGCTCGCGCAATGCAGAACGATCGGGCGATCCCGGCGCAGCTGCGGATCGGCATAGGGCGACTCCGGGTCCGCCCGGAACTCCAGCATCCCGCGCGGAATGTGGTGCGACCCCTCGGCCCGGCCCATTTTGTCGATCTCCGGCGCGTCGCGGATGTCCAGAAGCAGCGCGCCCGCCGCCACCTTCTCTTGCGCCTCGGCCGCAGAAATCCGCGGCACCACCGCATTTGCCGCCGCCATCAAATCCTTCAGCGTCACCGTCATCGCACCCTCCTCACATTCGATGTTCAAGATACTTGCATGACATCCCCGGCCCGGCAACCACCCGCACCGGCTCAGTTGCCAAAGATGCGGATCGGCACATTCGCCAGAATCTGGTCCAGCCCCGGCGTTCCCGCACCGCCCAGGCCGGGCGAGGAATTCAGCCCCAGCGCGATCAGCTCCACCACTTCGGGCGAATCCGCGAACTTGTCATGGCTGTTCGCCGGCGCATCGGCCACTTCGGTCAGGTCCACCACGGTGATGCCCAGCCCCTCCAGCGCCTCGGCATGAATCGCACCCACCCGCGGCACACCGCCCGCCACCAGGCGCGACACCCGCAGCGCATAATCGCCTTCCGAAACCAGGACGTGAATCTTCTTGCGGAACTCCGGCGGCAGGATGGCGACCTGTGTGCGGAACAGGTCCACGTCAATGTCGGGCGAGGCCAGGACCACGGTGTCGATGGTCTTGCCGCGCCCCAGCCGGCCCGAAAGCTGCGCATCCACCAGACCCTCCATGGTCAGGAAGGTGCCCATCGAATGAGCCAGGATGCTCACCCGCTCCGCCTTGGTCCGCGACAGGATCGACGCCAGCTCCTTCATCTGAGACCGCGCCACCAGCGCCGAGTTCAGGTCATAGACATAGCGCGGCACGCTCGCCGCCGATGCCCAGGTGAACAGCACCGGCACGCCTTGGAATCCGCTGTCCTTGACGAACTGCGCCAGCCGCAGCACCGCATCGCTCGTCGTGGTGTTGTAGCCGTGGACAAACAGCAGGATCTCGCGTTGCCCCTTGGGTCGCTTCGCCAAGGCGGCATCAAGCTGCGAAATGAAGTCGCGTTCGGCCGTGTAGATCACCGGATCGACGATGGCGAATTCCTTGCGCGGGTCGGGCGGCAACCGCTTCGGCCGCTCCAGTTCGCCGGTCACATGGTTCGGCGGAATGCTCACCTGAACAGAGGCCATCCCCAGCTCCGGCGCGCGGGTCGAGGAAAACAGCGCCCCCACCACCTCCGACGCCTCCCGCGTCGTAAGGATGAACAGCTTCTCGCGTGACGCACCGGGCACCGATTCGACCGGCACCGCCGCATTTTCCACGCCCACGATGTCCGGCGGGCGAGAACAGCCCGCCACCAGGAAGGCAGAAACCGAAAGGGCAACAATCAGTCCGCGAAACGGCAGGTGCATCCGGGTCTCCATCAGCGCGGCCCCTGTTCCGGCAAGGCTGGGGGCGGTTCTCAAAGCCTTATCACCGAACCCCCAACCGCGCGGCAAGACGGCGCGGCGCGCTTGCGGAAAATGTCATGCAGGCGTTGCCTGCCCCGAAAGACCTCCCCGCCCGTCCCGGTTCCTGTCATGCTCACCCGGCACGGCACCAGGTTGGGCAGGCGCGGGGTGACATGAGCAGATACCTGATCGAGACCGGCAGCTTCATCCTGCTCGTCGTGCTGGTTACGGCGGGCCTCGTCTGGCTGATGCTGCCCTACTTCGGCGGCATACTCTGGGCGGTCATCTTCGCCATCCTGTTCCGGCCGCTGTACCTGTGGCTTCTCTCGGCGACCGGCGGCCGCAAGACGCTCGCCGCCGCCCTCACCCTTCTGGCCTGCATCTTCATCGTCCTCATTCCAGCCGCCGTCGTGCTGGAATCCCTGCTTGCAGAGCTTGCAGACAGCTATGGCGGCTCCGGCGCCGGCACAGGGGTCGCCCTCGACCCCGGCGCGGCCGTCCAAAGTCTCTGGGACGCCCTGCCCCAGTTCGTGACCGGCAACCTGTCCCGCCTCGGGATCGAAGGGCCGGGACAGCTGCGCGAGATGGTCGCCACCGTGTTCGGGGGAATCGCAAACACCGCAACCCGCCTGTCGCTCCAGTTCGGACAGAGCACGCTTCAGCTGACCATCAGCCTAGGAATCATGCTCTATACGCTCTTCTTCCTGTTCCGCGACGGCCCAGCGATCATGGCCGCCATCCGTCGGTGCAGCCCGCTCAGCCAGGACCACACGGCCCGGATCATCGACCGCTTCGCCTCCGTTGTGCGCGCCACCATCAAGGGCAACGTCATCATCGCCTTGGTGCAGGGCTTCCTCGGCGGCGTGATCTTTTGGCTGCTCGGCATCCATCCCGCCCTGCTCTGGGGCTTCGCGATGATGCTCCTGTCGCTCTTGCCGGTGGTCGGCGCCGCGATCATCTGGTTTCCCTTCGGCATCTTCCTCCTGCTTAGCGGAGAGATGACGAAGGGCCTCATCCTGCTTGCCTACGGAATGCTCGTCATCAGCGTGGTGGACAACCTGCTGCGGCCCGCGCTCGTCGGACGCGACCTGCGACTTCCGGATTATGTCGTGCTGATCTCGACCCTTGGCGGTCTGGCGGTGGCCGGCGCCAACGGCTTCGTTCTGGGCCCCATGATCGCCGCGCTGTTCTTCGCGGTCTGGTCCCTCTTCGCCGAGGAACAGCCCTGAAGCCCAATTTATGAAGTCCAAGTTAATTCGCGCGCGCAACCCATTGATTTCACTGGGTCCAAGCAAGCGTCCGAGCTCGGACGCCTCTCCGGCAAGAGTGCGGGATGGTAGGCCCGGAGGGACTTGAACCCCCAACCTAAGCGTTATGAGCGCTCAGCTCTGACCATTGAGCTACGGGCCCCCCAGCGGTCCCTAGCAGATGAGGGGTTCCAGTCAAGCTCACCGCCCCCGCTCCCACCCCCGCGACCGCCCCAGCCGGACCGCCAGCGACACCGCCGCATAGACCCCGAACCCCACCGGGTCCCGCAACGCCAGCCCCGCCAGGTCGGCCCCCGTCAGCCGCGCCTTTCCCTCCCGGTCCATCAGACCGGGCCACAGCCGCGCGATCTCGGCCACCCCGGCATCCTGCCGCCGCCGCACCCGCACCAGCGCCCCGAAGCCCTCGATCATCGGCCAGTCATAGGTCGGCCCCACCTGCACCCTCTCCCCCGGCAGGAACTGCATCCGGACAAAGGTATCGTCCGAGATGATCGCCGGAAATGCCCCCCACCGGGCCCGCCCCGCGGCATTCACCGCGAACAGCCCATACCCCGGCGCCACGCTCCGCGCGAAAGGCAGCCGCTGCCAGAACCGGGCATAGGCCCGCGTCACCGCGCTCGCGGGCCGCGGGATCACCGCCGTGCCCGAGGCATAGACCGGCCCCTCGCGCCCCAGCACCTCCGCCAGAGCCCGCACCAGGCCCGGGCTCACCACCACATCGGCATCCAGATAGACCCGCCACTCCCCGCGCGCCGCGCCATCGCCCGCATTCAGCGCGCCGGGCTTGCCGCCCTGCGCCAGGTCCAGCACCGTCAGGCCCCAACCCGCCGCCGCCGCCTCCCCTGCCAGTTCCGCCGCCGCCGCCGCCGTCCGGTCGCGGCAGCCGTTGGCCACCACCACCACCTCGACTGGCACGCCCGCACGGTCCGAGGCGAACAAGGCCCGCAGGCAGCGTTCGATCAACGCCTCTTCGTTCGAGGCCGGGATGACCACGCTCAGCACGCGCCGCAGCCTTTCGCCAAGGCCTGCCAGCGCGGGTTCTCGTCCGCCAGGTGGCGCAGCGCACCCCAGCCCCCCCACTTCGACGGGGCGGCAATGTCGTTGTAGGCGGCGAAGGGTGCCGCGCTGACCCGCGCCCAGTCGGCCAGAAGCTCCTCGTACAGCTCCCCCATCTCGGGCGAGTAATTCAGCGCCGACAGAAACCCGTTCAGCGCCACGTCGTCGTTCAGCGCCGGGGCCGCGGCGGCATGGCTGCCGCCCTCGTACATCACAAGGTCCAGCCCATAGGCCGAAGCCACCTGCGCCTGATAGGCAAACAGGTCGCGCAGGCCCTTCAGGCTGCCATCCTCCGACCCCGACAAGGATCCGTCCCGCAGTTCCCGCGCCGCCAGCTTCAGCGTCGCGTCATAGTTGCCCGGCCCTGACCCCGTCTGCTCCAGCCAGCCCTTCACCAGCGCCGCGCCGGGCTCCGACCCAAGCGAGCCGCCGAAATAGCCGGTCACGGCATAGGCATCAAAGCGCGTGGCCGGCATGGGCCGACCCTCGGCCACCGAGGGCGGTGAGGTCAGGAGGGCTTCTTCCAGCCCCTTCCAGCCAGTCTGCGTGGTGATCACCCGCACCAGCCGGTCCGGCGCCTCGGCGCCAAAGGCATCGGCCCAGATGTCGGCGATCTCGGCAGCGCGGTGGCCATAGAACTGCATCCAGACGGCCTTGTCGGCATCACCCCACCGCGCCTTGCCCTGCTCATCGGCCCAATGCGCCTGTTCAAACCCCCAGTTCCAGACCTCGTTGGAGTACTCCACCCATGCCCGGCGCCCCGGCGCCAGCCCATCGCGCGCCGCCTCGGCCAGCGCCCTTGCCAGCCCGTCGTCGGCCTTGTGAGGCACATTGAACCAAGCGTCGGACTGGAGCTCGTTCGCCAGCGCCACCATCGCCGCCATCGGCACGCCCACCCGCGCCCAGGTGTAATCCGCCGCCTGCGGCAACTGATCGGCCGACTGAAGAGGCGAGCCGTTGGTGGCCATCCAGTCCATGAAGCGCAGCATCTTCACCCCGTGCATCCGGGTCAGGAAATCGGGGTTGAAGATCTGGCCCGCATCCAGAAGCCCGGCGCGATCCTCGCGCACCACGGTGATGCGGCGGATCGGGTCGGCAGGGTCGATCCTGTCGATGGTCACGATGACCGGCCCCTCGCCGGGAGTGAAGTCGAACAGCACCCGGCCCGGTATCGCCTGAACCACCTGCCCGCGCCCGCCGACCGACAGGTTGCCCTGCCCTTCGTACCGTAGCAGGTAGCGTCCGGCGATGCCGCCGGCATCGGGCGGAAGGTCGGTCAGCATCACCGTGGCAATGGCGGAAAGCTCGGGCGGCATCGCCTTGGGCCAGCCTTCGGCATCCAGATAGCCACTTTTCGCCAGTTCGTCATGGCCCCAACCACCCCATTGGCCAGGCAGATGGCCGATCCAGGGCCGCGCCGTCTTCATCACATCCAGGAAGGGCTGTTCCACCGTCCAGTCGTTCACCCCGGCCAGGTTCATCGCCAGCGATGGATTGGTGATCGGCGTCAGTCCATCCGGCAGCGCGGCATTGGCGGCAGGGGGCGGGGGCGGCGCGGTGGCCGGCTCGGCCACGGCAGCCTGAACCGGCTGGGTTTGCTCCACCACTGCCAAAGCTTCGGGAGAAGGGGGCTTGTAACCAGAAACCGCCTCCCAGGCGATGCGCTGCATCACCGCCGCCAGTTCGTCCGAGATCACCGCATCGCGCGAGGCCCAGGTCCGCGTCAGTTTGGCCGGCAACCCTTCGGGCGAGGCGCCGGTCAGCGCGGCCACGTTCACCATGGCCACGAAGTAAAGCCCCTTGGCATTGGGGTGGATCTTGTCCTCGAACAGATCCTGCGGCGAGGTCAGACCCGGCACTTCGCCGCGCGCGATGGCATCGGCCATGCGCGCCATCGCCTGCCCCGCCGGGATCAGTTGCACCGGCGCCCCGCCCAGTTGCGCACTTGCTGCCGCCGCGGCCTGTTCCCAGGCCGGCAGGTCGGCATCCAGCCGTTCCCGCCAGGACAGGCGCGAATTCGGATCACCGTCCACCGGCGTGCCGGAATCCAGGTCGTGCCAGGTCTCCAGCAGATAGATGCGCGCCTCGGGCGAGGCCGCCCGCGCGGCCTGCCCCCATTGCGCGATCTGCCCCGCTGTGTCGTTCCAGGCGATCTGGAACGCCAGCGGCAGGCCCTCGGTCAGCACCAGCGCGCCGACGCCGCCCCGCGCAAGAACCGCGCGGCCATCCACCCCTTCGGCCTCGGCGGAGTGATCCCAGTTCCACGACAAGGGCGACCCGTTGATGACCTGCGCCTCCACCGGGTGCACATGGCCCCCCGCGCGCAGCGCGGCCTCGACCAGACCCGGCAGTTGCGGGCCGATCAGGCTGTGCCCGACGAAAAGAACAGTGGCGGCAACCGGCAGGATCGACATGAGCCCTCGCGTTCAGCCCCCCGCCGGGGCCAGTCCCGTGGGAGGATAGCCGCTCACGACCTGCCAGACCACCTGCCGCAGCACCTCATCGGCACCCGGCGGCAGCGGCGTGGCCGGGCTGCCATCGGCGTGCAGAACCGGCGCGTCTTCGGGCAGATGCTGGTAGATCACCGCGAAATGCGCCATCGCCACCAGCCAGTTGCCCCAGTCGCCCGGGTGAATCATGTCCGGCGCGCCCTCGGGAGTCAGGCCGAACAGCTGGCTGCGGTCTGTCATGCCCGGCACCTCGCCCGCCTCCATCGCGCGCACGGCCGCAGCCATCACCTGCCCGGCCGGGATCACGTTGATCGTGCCCACGCCGTCCTCGGCCAGGGCGGGGCGGAGGATCTCGCCCTCCCAGTGCCGCGCCAGGTCGGCATCCAGCCGCGCCAGCCAGCCCTCGGGGTCGTCCAGGGGGTGCCAGGTCTCGTACAGATAGACGCGCACCTCCGGATTGCCTGCCCGCGCCTCGCGCGCCCAGCCCGCCAGCTCGCGCGCCGAGTCATGCCAGCGGATCGCGTCGCGGATTTCCACCATCTCGGTCAGCACCACCACATCGTAGCCGCCCGAAGCCAGCGCCTCGTCCACCGGGCGAAAGGCGTCGTGGTCGTTCTCGGTGTCGAACCCGGCGATCTCGCCGGTGCGGTGGCCCTTCAGCGGCGTGCCCCAACCCAACTGGCTTGCGTGGTCGTGCGCGGCCCAGGCGGCCAGCATCGCAGGCATGTCCCGGCCCACCAGGCTGTGACCCAGGTGATAGGTCGCCACCGGCCCCGCCGGCGGCGCCAGCGGCTCCCGGTACAAGGCCGCGAATTCCTCGGTCGAAAGGCTTGGCCGCCACCGGAACGCCCACCACAGGCCGCCCGCCGCCGCCAGCGCAGCCCCCGCCCCGATCACCACGCTTCGCCTCTTCATCCGGCCCTCCGTTCCGTTCCAGTTGGGGGCACCCGGACGCATTGGCAAGGCCCCGGCCAGCGCCTATAGAACCGGCAACCAGCGGAGGGGACGATGACGCATCTCTGGGTCCGGGCCGAACAGCGGCCGAACGAGGAACGGGTGGGCCTCACCCCGCAGGGCGTGGCCGAACTGGTCCGGGCCGGCATCCAGGTCACGGTCGAGGAATCCTCGGTCCGCGCCATCCCGATCGAGGGCTACCTGCACGCCGGCGCCCGCATCGTCGAAGAAAACCTCTGGCCCCGCGCGCCCGCCGACGCCATCATCTTCGGTCTGAAGGAACTGCCCGAGGACGGCACGCCCCTCACCCACCGCCACATCATGTTCGGCCATGCCTACAAGGGCCAGCCCGCGGGGCAAGTGCTGCTCAAGCGGTTCAAGGCCGGCGGCGGCACGCTCTACGACCTGGAATACCTGGTCGACGACGCCGGACGCCGCGTCGCCGCCTTCGGCTACTGGGCAGGCTATGCCGGCGCCGCGATCAGCCTGAAATGCTGGGCGGCACAACAGGCCGGAGGCATTGCCGGCCCGGTCCACAAATACCCCGGCAAGGCCGCACTCCTGGCCGACCTGGTGGGCGACCTGCGCGGGCTGCCCCACCCAAGCGCGCTCATCATCGGCGCGCTTGGCCGCGTTGGCACCGGCGCGGCCGACCTGTGCTCTGCCCTCGGCGTGCCCACCACGCTCTGGGACATGGCCGAAACCGCCAGCGGCGGCCCCTTCCCCGAGGTGTTGCAACACGAGATCTTCCTCAACTGCATCCTTGCCCGCCCCGGCTGCCCGGTCTTCGTGCCCGCCTCGGCCAGGACCGACCCGCGCAAGCTGACCGTGATCGGCGACATCGCCTGCGACCCGACCTCGGATTTCTCGCCGATCAAGGTCTATGACCGCACGACCACCTGGGAGGAACCTGCGCTCCGCGTGGCCGACCATCCGCCGCTGGATGTGACCGCCATCGACAACCTGCCCTCGCTCCTGCCCGTGGAATCGAGCGAGGACTACGCGACCCAGCTCCTGCCCTCGCTGCTGACCCTCACCGACCTCGGATCGGGCGTCTGGGGCCGCGCGAAGGCCGAGTTCGACCGCCACACCGCCACGCTCTGAACAGACGCCCTGCAAGGGCGCCGCCACCGAAGGGAGTTCACCCATGACGACGATCCACTGGTGCGGCACTGGCCTGTCCTCGGGCCCCGGCCTGCGCCGACTGCTTGAACGCGGCCACAAGGTCACGGTCTGGAACCGCTCGGTCGACAGCGCCCGCGCGGCGGTGGGCGGCCTGACGCAGGACGTGCGCCCCTACACGCTGGATGCGCTGACCGCCGCACTGGAACCGGGCGACATCGCGGTGTCCATGCTGCCGGCCGACCACCATGTCGGCATCGCCAAGGCCTGTCTCGCGAAGGGTGCGAATTTCGTCTCGTCGTCCTACATCGCGCCGGAAATGCGCGCGCTGGACGAAGAGTTCCGCGCGAAGGGTCTGGTCTCGGAAAACGAGGTCGGGCTCGACCCCGGCATCGACCACCTGATGGCGCATGACCTCGTGGCCCGATACCGCGCGTCGAAGGCCTATCACCCTGACAACGTGCTGTCCTTCATCTCCTACTGCGGCGGCGTGCCCAAGGTCGCCAATGCCTTCCGCTACAAGTTCTCCTGGGCGCCCGCCGGCGTGCTGAAGGCGCTGCGCTCGCCCTCGCGGTCGTTGCGCAACTTCAGCGAACTGCGCATCGCCCGGCCCTGGGATGCCGTCACCGCCTATGACGCGCCCCTGCCGCAGCCCGAAAGCTTCGAGGTCTATCCCAACCGAGACAGCTATCCCTTCATGGCGGATTACCGCTTCGATCCCAGCTGGAAGGTGCGCGACTTCGTGCGCGGCACCATCCGTCTGAACGGCTGGGCCGAGGCCTGGGAGCCGGTCTTCCGCGCCGTGGAAAAGCTGGAAGGGGCAAGCGCCGCCGAAGTGGATGCCACCTTGGGCGCCATGGCGGCCGAGCTGCTGAAGGAAAACAGCTATGCCGAGGGCGAGGCCGACCGTGTGGTGCTGTTCGTGAGCCTCAAGGCCGAGCGCGACGGCAGGCCGGTGTTCCACGAGACATGGGCCATGGATGCCTGGGGCGACATGCGCGGCACGGCCATGGGGCGGCTTGTCTCGGTCCCCGTCTCGCTGGCGGTGGAATCGGTCCTGGCCCGCGAAATCCCGGCCGGCGTTCATGCCGCGCCGCATGATCCGCGCCTGATCGACAAGTGGCTGGGCGAGGTGCGCCACCTTGCCCAATACATGGACCGCATCGACCACCTTGCCTGAGTCCCGCCGCCGGGCAGGGTGACAGCCCCGCCCGGCGCGGCTATGCTCTGGCCCCAAAGGCCCAAAGGGGCCAGAGGCGGGCATGGCAGGCGCAACCGGACAACCAGCAGCCGAACTTCGGGCGGCCGAACGCGGGGCGTTCGGCACGCGATTCGCGGTTTGGCGCGCCAGCCTGTCGCGCAGCGCCGAAAGCTTCGTCAGCCAGCCCGAACCGCGCACCATCGGTCATTTCGCCCGCGGCCGGCAGTTGGTGGCGGGCAACTTCCTTCTGGGCGGGGCCCTCGTCGAAGCGCCGGATACCCGACTGTGGGACATCGCCGCACCGCATCCCGATTTCGCGGAAGAGGCGCAGGGCTTCGCCTGGCTTGACGACCTCGCCGCCGTGGGCAGCGGTGCCGCGCGCGACCGGGCGCAGGACTGGACCTTCGGCTGGATCGACCGTTTCGGCCGGGGCGATGGCCCTGGCTGGACGCCGGGCCTCACCGGACGGCGGCTGATCCGCTGGATCAACCACGCCTTCTTCATCCTTCAGGGCCGCCCAAAGCCCGAGGCCGACGCCTATTTCCGCTCGCTCACCACCCAGACGGTCTGGCTCTCGCGCCACTGGTCATCGGCGCCCCCCGGCCTGCCCCGGTTCGAGGCTCTGGTCGGCACCATCTGTGCGGGTCTCGCGCTGACGGGCCTTGGCCGCCATGTCGGACCTGCCGTCGCGGTGCTGGCACAAGACTGCGCAACCGGCATCGACGCCCAGGGCGGCATCCCCACCCGCAACCCCGAGGAACTGCTCGAGGTCTTCAGCCTGCTGATCTGGGCCGACCTCGCCCTGGCCGCCGCGAATCAGCCCATACCCGAGGCGCTGACCGCCGCGCTGGACCGCATTGCCCCCACCCTGCGGGCTTTGCGCCATGCCGATGGCGGGCTGGCGCGGTTCCACGGCGGCGGGCGCGGGCTGGAAGGGCGGCTTGATGCCGCGTTGGCAACCTCGCCGGTCAAGACCGTGGCGCAGGGCTTCGCCATGGGCTTCGCCCGGATGGCGGGCCACCGCACCACCGTGATCGTCGATGCGGCCTCGCCCCCTGCCGGCGCTGCCGGCACGCGCGGCCATGCCTCGACGCTCGCTTTCGAGCTGACCTCGGGCCGCCGGCCGCTGATCGTCTCCTGCGGCTCGGGCGCTGCCTTCGGCCCGGAATGGCGCCGCGCCGGCCGCGCCACCGCGTCCCATTCCACCCTGTCGATCGACGGCTTCTCCTCCTCGCGCTTTCCCGGCGACGGGCGCGAGATCCTGACCGAACTTGCGCCGATCACCGTGGCCCGGCTCTTCCCCGCCGATGTCGGCACCGTCATCCACCTTGGCCACGGCGGCTGGTCCGTCACCCACGGCCTCACCCATCGCCGCGACCTCTCGCTCTCGCCCGACGGCCGCCGCCTCGCCGGCCTCGACACGCTCCTGGCCGCCACGCCAGAGGAACGACAGCGGTTCGAGGCGCTGATGACCCGCACCCACCTGGAAGGCGCGGCCTATGCCGTGCGCTTCCACCTGCATCCCGATGTCGATGCCTCGCTCGACCTTGGCGGCACTGCGGTCTCCCTTGCCCTGAAAAGCGGCGAGATCTGGGTGTTCCGCCCCGAGGGCCGCTCGGCCCTGTCGCTGGAACCCTCGGTCTATCTCGAACGCGGCAGACTTGCGCCGCGCGCGACACATCAGATCGTGCTTTCGGGCCGCGCGCGCGATTTCCATACCGAAGTCGGCTGGACCTTGGCGAAGGCACAGGATACTCCGCTGGCGATTCGAGACCTGGACCGGGACGACTTGACCGTCCCCCTCTGACCGACGCGAAGGGGTGCCCATGACGAACCTCGTCCCCATCGGCCGCGCGCTGATCTCCGTTTCCGACAAGAGCGGGCTACTGGACCTCGCCCGCGCGCTCGCCGCGCAGGGGGTGGAACTGATCTCCACCGGCGGCACGTCCGGAATGCTGCGCGCCGCCGGGCTCAAGGTGCGCGACGTCTCCGACGTCACCGGCTTCCCCGAAATGATGGACGGCCGGGTCAAGACGCTGCACCCCGCCATCCACGGCGCCCTCCTCGCGCTGCGCGACGACGACGAACACCTGCTGGCCATGGCCGCCCACGGGATCGAGCCGATCGACCTTCTGATCGTGAACCTCTACCCCTTCGAAGCCACCGTCGCGATGGGCGCCGACCACGCCACCTGCATCGAGAACATCGACATCGGCGGCCCCGCGATGATCCGCGCCGCGGCCAAGAACCACCGGTCCGTCGCCGTCGTCACCGACCCGGCCGACTACCAGCCCCTGCTGGACCAGATGGCCGCCCATGACGGCGCCACCACCATGGCCTTCCGCCAGAAGCTGGCGCTCAACGCCTATGCCCGCACCGCCGCCTATGACGCGGCCGTGTCGGGATGGCTGGCGCAGGAAATCAACTGCCCCTTCCCGCGCCACCGCGCCTTCGGCGGCCACATCGCCCAGAAGCTGCGCTACGGCGAGAACCCCCACCAGGCCGCCGCCTTCTACACCGACGGCACCCGGCGCGAGGGCGTGGCGACCGCCCGACAGTGGCAGGGCAAGGAACTGTCCTACAACAACATCAACGACACCGACGCCGCCTTCGAACTGGTGGCCGAATTCGACCCCGCCACCCCGGCCTGCGCCATCATCAAGCACGCCAACCCCTGCGGCGTGGCCACCGGCGGCTCGCTCACCGATGCCTACCTGCGCGCCTATGACTGCGACCGCACCTCGGCCTTCGGCGGCATCGTCGCCCTGAACCGCGAACTGGACGCCGCCACTGCGGAAGAGATCGTCAAGATCTTCACCGAAGTCGTGATCGCCCCCGGCGCAAGCGACGAGGCCCGTGCCATCTTCGCCGCCAGGAAGAACCTCCGCCTCCTGACCACCAATGCCCTGCCCGACCCGCGGGCCCGGGGCCTGTCCTTCCGCCAGGTCTCCGGCGGCTTCCTCGTGCAGGACCGCGACGCCGCCACCGTCACCGCAGCCGACCTGAAGGTCGTGACCAAGCGCGCCCCCACCGCCCGCGAAACCGCCGACCTGCTCTTTGCCTGGTCGGTCGCCAAGCACGTCAAGTCCAACGCCATCGTCTACGTCAAGGACGGTGCCACCGTCGGCGTGGGCGCTGGCCAGATGAGCCGCGTGGACAGCACCCGCATCGCCGCCCGCAAATCGCAGGACATGGCCGAAGCGCTTGGCCTGCCCGCCCCTCTGACCCAGGGCTCGGTCGTCGCCTCCGATGCCTTCTTCCCCTTCGCCGACGGCCTGCTGGCCGCCGCGGAAGCCGGGGCCACCGCCATCATCCAGCCCGGCGGCTCGATGCGCGACGACGAGGTGATCGCGGCGGCCGATGCCGCGGGGCTGGCCATGGTCTTTACCGGCCAGCGGCACTTCCGGCACTGATTGCCATGCAGCTTCTCACGCTGGTCGCCCTCGCCACCTTCGTGCTGGACCAGGTCACCAAATGGGCCGTGGTCCATGGGCTGAACCTGATCGAGATCGGCTCGATCGAGGTGATCCCTACGGTGCTGGCCTTCCACATGGCCTGGAACACCGGCATCAACTTCGGCCTCTTCGCTGCCGAAGCCGATTATGCCCGGTGGATCCTCATCGCCATCGCGCTTGGCATTTCGGCCTGGGTCTGGCTCTGGGTCCGGCGCGAAGGCGCCGATCCCCGGTCGCAGGTCTTTGCGGGTCTCCTGATCGGCGGCGCCATCGGCAACGTGGTGGACCGCGTGATCTACGGCGCCGTGGCCGATTTCCTGAACGTCTCGTGCTGCGGAATCGAAAACCCCTTTTCGTTCAACGTGGCCGATGCGGCGATCTTCGTCGGTGCGCTTGGCCTCGTCCTCTTCCCGGGCAAATCCGCCGAAGCCGCGAAGAAGGGCCGAAAGACCCCGTGACGCGGCAAAGCCCCTGCGCTAAGGAAGGCCGACCGGGGCCGGTGGAGACAGGCATGATCGTGGCAGGCGGAAGGTGGAAAGCGGCGCTCGTTGCGCTGGCGCTCCTTGCAGCCTGTTCTTCGGGAGATCCGAACCTGATGCGCCTGAAGCCCGCGGGCGAAGGGCCCGACGAGTTTTCGGCGATTCCCTCCAAGCCCCTGGAAATGCCGCCAAGTATCGCCGCCCTGCCCGCGCCCACGCCCGGCGGACAGAATCGCGCCGACATCAACCCGATGGCAGACGCGGTCATCGCCCTGGGCGGCAATCCTTCGGCGCGGACAGGCACCCCGCCCGCCTCGGATGGCGGTCTTGTGACCTATGCGTCGCGCTATGGCGTCAGCCCGAACATCCGCCAGGTCCTCGCGAAGGAAGACTACGATTACCGCAGCGGCCACCAGGGCAAGCTCCTGGAACGCTGGTTCGGCCTGAACACCTACTACGGCGCCTACTCGCAGTTCTCGCTGGACCCCTGGGCCGAAATGCAGCGCTGGCGCAAGGTCAACGCCGCCACGCCTTCGGCCCCGCCCTCGCCGGAATTCACCGTCCAGTAATCGCGGGCGCTCACATCTGCGCCAGCCGGGGTTGCCTGACGGCAGCCATCGCGTAGCTTGCCGGCACCATCACCGGGAAGGAAGACCATGCCGCGACTGCCGGCTTTCGGGCGTGCCGCCCTTTTTGCCCCCGCCCTCCTGCTCGCCACTCCAGCGCTGGCCCAGAAGAACGAGGCTGTCACCAGCTTCACGCTCGACAACGGCCTTCAGGTCGTGGTGATCGAAGATCACCGCGCGCCCGCCGTCGTGCACATGGTCTGGTACAAGATCGGCGCCGCCGACGAGACGGCACCTCATTCCGGCATCGCGCATTTCCTGGAACACCTGATGTTCCAGGGCACCGAGAACCTCGCCCCCGGCGAGTTCTCGGCCACGGTCGAAGCGCAGGGCGGCAATGACAATGCCTTCACCAGCTGGGACTACACCGCCTATTTCCAGCGCATCGCCGCCGACCGCCTCGGCTTGATGATGCAGATGGAAGCCGACCGGATGCGCGGCCTCAAGCTCACCGAAGAAGATGTCGCCACCGAACGCCAGGTGATCCTGGAAGAGCGCAGCCAGCGCACCGATTCCGATCCCGGCGCGCTGATGGGCGAACAGATGCGTGCCGCGCAGTTCCTCAATCACCCCTACGGCCGGCCGATCATCGGCTGGCGGGCCGAGATGGAACAGCTTTCCCGCCAGGATGCGCTGGATTTCTACAAGGCCAACTATGCGCCCAACAACGCGATTGTCGTGGTCGCGGGCGACGTGACTCCCGATCAGGTCAAGGCACTGGCCGAACAGAATTACGGACCCCTCGCGCCTTCGGAAGACGTCACCCGCCAGGCCCGCCCGCAGGAACCCCCGCAACTGGCCGAACGCCGCTTGAACATGACCGACGATCGCGTCAGCCAGCCCTCCTTCAGCCGCAGCTACCTTGCGCCGGAACGCGATCCCGGCGACCAGCGCACCGCGGCGGCCCTGACGATCCTTGCCGAATACCTCGGTGGCAACCCCACGACAGCGCTGCTTGCTCGCAAGATGCAGTTCGAGGATCCCGTCGCCGTCTATACCGGCGCGGCCTATGACGGCACTGCGGTCGATGACACGACCTTCGGCTTCTATGCCGTGCCGCTGCCCGGCAAGTCGCTCCAGGACGTCGAAACCGCGCTCGACAAGGTGCTGGCCGAGTTCATGGCCCAGGGCATCGACGCCGAGGACTTCGCCCGCATCAAGACGCAGATTCGCGCTGCGGACATCTACGCCCGCGATTCATCCCGCGGGATGGCCCAGACCTACGGCGAGTCGCTGGCGGTTGGCCTGACGCTGCAGGACATCGAGGACTGGCCCGACATCCTGCAATCCATCACGCCCGAAGAGGTCATGGCCGCCGCGCAGTCGGTTCTGGACCGCAAGACCTCGGTCACTGTCTGGCTGAGCCAAACCGAAGAGGCCGCGCAATGAAGATCCTCCGACTCGCCGCGCTCTTCCTTCTGGCGGCTTTTCCCGCCCGCGCGGAAACCGACATCCAGACGATCACCACCCCCGGCGGCGTGACCGCCTGGCTCGTCGAGGATCACCAGATCCCCTTCACCGCCCTTGAACTGCGCTTCCAGGGCGGCACCAGCCTGGACCTTCCCGGCAAGCGCGGCGCCGTGAACCTGATGACCGCGCTGATCGAGGAAGGCACCGGCGATCTCGACAGCCAGGGCTTCGCCAAGGCGCGCGATACCCTGGCCGCGAGCTTCGAGTTTGACTCGGATTCCGACTCGGTCACCGTCTCGGCCCGCTTCCTCACCGAAAACCGCGATGCCGCCGTGGACCTTTTGCGCCAGGCCATCACCGCGCCGCGCTTCGACCAGGACGCCATCGACCGTGTGAAGGGCCAGGTGCTCGCCAACCTCCGCGCCTCCGAAAAGGACCCCGGCGACATCGCCAACCGCGCCTTCGACGCCACGGCCTTCGGTGACCACCCCTATGCCACCGATGGCAGCGGCACCGCCGACAGTGTCACCGCGCTCACCCGCGACGACATCCTCGCCGCGCACAAGGGCGCCATGGCCCGCGACCGCGTGACCGTCGCCGCCGCCGGCGACATCACGCCCGAAGACCTCGCCAAGGTGATCGACACGCTGCTCGCCGGCTTGCCCGAAACCGGCCTGCCCCAGCCGGGCGCAGCGACCATCGGCCTGAAGGGCGGCATCACCGTGCAGGACTATCCCGGCCCGCAGTCAGTCATCCTGTTTGGCGCCCCCGGCATCGCCTTCGAGGACCCCGATTATTTCGCCGCCTCCGTCCTGAACGAAATCGTCGGTGGCGGCCGTTTCTCGGCCCGCCTGATGAACGAGGTCCGCGAAAAGCGCGGCCTCACCTACGGCATCGGCACCGCGCTCGCCGGCTACGACCACGCAGACCTGATCGTGGGCCAGCTTTCCTCGGACAACACCAAGACGGCCGAGGCGATCCAGGTCATCCGCGACCAATGGGCCGAAATCGCCGCCAATGGCGTCACGCCCGAGGAACTCGAAGCCGCCAAGACCTACATGACCGGCGCCTATCCCCTCCGCTTCGACGGCAACGGCCGCATCGCCTCGATCCTCGTGGGGATGCAGTCCCTTGGCCTGCCCGCCGATTACCCCAAGACCCGCAACGACCGCATCAACGCCGTCACGCTGGACGACGTGAACCGCGTGGCCAAGCGCCTGATGAACCCCGACACCCTGACCTTCGTGGTTGTCGGCCAGCCCCAGAACCTGCCGAATCCATAGCGTCAGCCTCTGGACCCTGCTACATATGGGGGCATGACACTCGATGCCCCCAACATGCGGCCCAACATGCGCCCCGTGATCCGCCAGCTCGACGAAGCCGCGATCAACCGCATCGCGGCCGGCGAGGTGGTGGAACGCCCGGCCTCCGCCGTCAAGGAACTGGTGGAAAACGCGCTGGACGCCGGCGCCACCCGAATCGCGGTGGACTTCGCGGCAGGCGGCAAGACCCTGATCCGCGTCACTGACGACGGCTGCGGCATGACCGCGGCCGACCTGCCCCTTGCGCTCTCGCGCCACGCCACGTCCAAGATCGACGGCACCGACCTACTTGCCATCCATTCCTTCGGCTTCCGGGGCGAGGCGCTGCCCTCCCTCGCCGCCGTCGGCCGCCTCACCATCACCTCCCGCGCCGAAGGCTTCGACGCCGCCCAGATTGCCGTCGCCGGCGGGCGCCAATCCCCCGTCCGCCCCGCCGCGCTGACCAAGGGCACCGTGGTCGAACTGCGCGACCTCTTCTTCGCCACGCCCGCGCGGCTGAAGTTCCTGCGCTCCGACCGCGCCGAATCCCAGGCCATAGCCGACACGATCCGCCGCCTCGCCATGGCCGAACCCCATGTCGGCTTCACCCTCCGCGACGTGACCGAGGGCGCCGAGGGCAGGCTCATCCTGCGCGCCGACCCCGAACCCGGCGATTTCTTCGATGCACTGCACGGCCGTCTCGCCACGCTGATCGGCACCGACTTCATCCAGAACGCGCTGAAGATCGACGCCACGCGCGACGGCCTCACCCTCACCGGCTACACCTCGCTGCCCACCTATTCGCGCGGCTCCTCCACCCAGCAATTCCTCTTCGTGAACGGCCGCCCCGTGCTGGACCGGATGCTGTTCGGCGCGCTCCGCGCCGCCTATTTCGACACGCTGCCGCGTGACCGCCACCCCGCCGCCGTGCTGAACCTCTCGCTCGACCCGCACCGCGTGGACGTGAACGTCCATCCCGCCAAGTCCGAGGTGCGCTTCCGCGAGCCCGATCTCGCCCGCGGCCTCATCGTCTCGGCCGTGAAACACGCGCTGCACGCCCAATCCCCCCGCGGCGCCACCACCATCGCCGACGCCACGCTGGCCGCCTTCCGCCCCGAACCGCGCATCTACCAGATGGACCGCCCCTCGCAGGCCACCTTCGCCCGGTCGCTCGCCTTCCAGGCACCGGCCCCCGGCTTTGCCGAGGCACCGCAGGCCCGCATCGAACCCGACCCCGCGCCCCAGGCCGAAGCCCTGCCGCTCGGCGCCGCCAAGGCACAACTCCACGGCCTCTACGTCATCGCGCAAACCGCGGACGGGTTGGTGATCGTCGACCAGCACGCCGCCCATGAACGCCTGGTCTACGAACGTCTCAAGACCCAGATGGAAGGCCACGGCATCGCCGCACAGGCCCTTCTCATCCCCGAAATCGTGGAACTTTCGCCCACCGACACCGAGCGTCTCACAGAACTGGCCCCCGACCTCGCCCGCTTCGGGCTCGAGATCGAGCCTTTCGGCGGCGCCGCCATCTGTGTCCGCGCCACCCCGGCCATCCTCGGCCAATGCGCCGCCGCGGCCCTGCTGAAGGACATCCTCGACGAAACCGAAGGCGAGCCGCTCACACTGAAAACCCGTATCGACGCCATCCTCAGCCGCATGGCCTGCCACGGCTCCATCCGCCATGGCCGCCAGATGCGCGCCGACGAGATGAACGCGCTCCTGCGCGAAATGGAGGCCACGCCGCTTTCGGGCCAGTGCAACCACGGACGGCCCACCTTCGTGGAACTGAAACTCGCCGACATCGAACGCCTGTTCGGCCGGCGCTAGACCAAGCCCGCCATCCCGACCCCTAAGCCCGGACCTGCGCCGCCCTTCCCATGAAGGAAAGTCGGGATGCAGGGGCGAAGCCTATGGCATTCCGAACGAAACCTGCGCATCTTGCGGTTCTGGAACGGCGATGTCCTGTCGAACCTCCCCGGCTGCCTGCCGGTCGTTGCAACAGGGATCGCCCGATGTTCCGCCACCTTACCCCTGCCGACTACCGGCACCAGCCCTGGGCCAATGGCCGGGGCGTCACGGTGGAACTGGCCCGCGCCGATGGGCCGGACGGGCTGATCTGGCGGCTGTCCATGGCCACCGTGGCAGAAGATGGCCCCTTCTCGCTGTTTCCGGGGATCGAACGGAACCTGACGGTCATCTCTGGTCCCGGCTTCCGGCTGGAAGGCTCGGGGTTGGCGCTCAAGGCGCGGCCGTTGGTGCCGGTCGCCTTTCCCGGCGACGTTGAAATCGCGGCGGCCGGGGTTGCCGCACCATCGCAGGATTTCAACGTGATGACGGCCCGTTCCCTGCCGCGCCCCGATGTCGCGGCCGTGGTCGGCGAGGCGCGGATCGAAGGCGGCGGGCTTCTGGCAGCCTTTGCGCTGGAGTCCACGCGGATCAATGGGCAAGCCATCGGAGAGCAAGAGCTCATCCTGACCACGGCGCCGCTGCATGTCGCGGGTTCGGCGCTGATCGTGCGTCTGTCCGGGCCTGTAACGTAGGATGGGCAATCCTGCCCATCCCCTTTGCTGCGTCAGATGCGCAGGAACGGTTGCGCCAGCCGGGGCACCAGGCCCTTGAACCGCAGGCGCGCATCGGTGGCGGCCAGACAGATGCAATCTTGCCCCGGCTCCGCAATCGGCGTGTGTTCCAGCGCCTCATCGGCCATTTCCACATCGCCCGGCCCGTACAGCCCGGTTTCGTCGCGGAACGCGCCTTGCAGCACCAGCGTCAGCTCGGTGCCGCCGTGGCCGTGATCGGGCACAGCCTGTCCGGCGGGAATATGCAGAAGTCGCACCGAAGCTGCGCGGTCGGCGACCAGGATCGCCTGGCGCACGCCCATGCCGACGGGGCGCCATTTCACGCGGTCGGCTCCGCCGCCCACATACCCAACCAGCGGGGCCGGGAAGATGCCCACGCGCCGCGGTGCGGGGCGCAGTTCGGCGGGGGTGTCGTCCAGCCGGGCCAGGACGGCATCCAGACTGCCGCGCGACAGTTGGGCTTCGTCGCCCGTCTCCATCACGGCGCCGCCAACCGCCTCATACGCCTGGGCGGCGGCGCGACACTCGTCGCACAGCGAAATGTGGGTGGCCACCAGAAGCGAGAAGGCTTCCGGCAGGCTTCCGGCCGCATAGGCCATCAGAAGGGTATCAGACAGGTGGTGGCGGATCGTCATGCTCATCTCTCAACTCATCTGCCGGCGCAGGCGGTCCAGCGCCAGGCGTATTCGCGACTTGATCGTGCCAAGCGGCAGGCCGGTTGCTGCGGCAATCTCGGTCTGGCTCAGATCGCCGAAATAGGCCCGCTGGATCAGGTCGCGCTGGTTTTCGGGCAATTGCGCAAGCGCCGCGGCAAGCCGCCGCGAATCTTCCTGCGCCTCGTACACTTCCCCCTGATCCGGTTCGGGTTCCGGACCCCAGGGCAATTCCTCCGGTTCGGGCCGCCGCGACCGTCGCAGCGCGTCGATCCGGCGATTCCGGGCAATCGTGAACACCCAGGTCGCAACCGAGGCGCGCGCCGGGTCGTACAGATGCGCCTTCTGCCACAGCGTGACCATGACATCCTGGGCACATTCTTCGGCCAGCGCGGCATCCGCACCGGATTTCATCAGAAAGGCCTTCACCCTGGGGGCGAAATGCCCGAACAGGGCGGCAAAGGCCGCACGGTCGCGTGCATCTCGCACACGCAGGACCAGCCCGGCCCAGGGATCGCTGTCTTCCGTTCCTGCCAACATCCCACCCGACATGGCTCTTCCGCCCGCCCCAGCATAGGGGTGCCGCATGGTCTGTCCATCAGTCAGAGGCAAGGCGATTTCTGGCATGGTGCAGCATTTACGCGCGGCTGCGCGGAACGGATCACCCGGATGTGCCGCTGTTTTTAACCCGCCGGCTGATCCACGGCCCGCCGCCCCGCGTAGCACTGTTGCAATCACTGGAGCCGCCATGCCCTTCGACCCCCTTTCCGTCCCCCCGCGCCGCATCGCCATCATCGGCGGCGGCATCTCGGGCCTCGCGGCGGCACACCTGCTCGCCCCCTCCGCCTCGGTCGTGCTCTACGAGGCCGAGCCCCGGCTCGGCGGCCACGCCCGCACCGTGATCGCGGGCAAGCGCGGCGACCAGCCGGTGGACACGGGCTTCATCGTCTTCAACCACGTCAACTATCCGCGCCTGACCGCGCTCTTCGCCGAACTGGACGTGCCCACCGCACCCTCGGACATGAGCTTCGGCGCCTCGATCCAGGGCGGTGCGCTGGAATATGCGCTGTCCTCGCTCGACACCCTCTTCGCACAGCGCCGCAACCTGGCGCGCCCCGCCTTCCTCGCCATGCTGCGCGACATCCTGCGCTTCAACGCCAGGGCCGAGGCGCTGGCCCAGGACCCCTCGCTCAGCCTCCGCGACCTGCTCGCCCGCCTCGGCACCGGCGACTGGTTCCGCGCCCACTACCTCGCCCCCTTCTCTGGCGCGATCTGGTCCACCCCCTGCGACGGCATGATGGACTTCCCCGCCCAGGCGCTCGTCCGCTTCTTCCGCAACCACGGGCTTCTCGGCATCAACGGACAACACCAGTGGTACACCGTCCGCGGCGGCTCCACCGAATACGTCAGCCGCCTGCAGTCCAGCCTCGCCCGCCAGGGCGTCGACCTGCGCCCCGGCGCCCCCGTCGCCGGCGTCCGGCGCGAGCCGGGGGGCGTCCTCGTCCGCCCGCATGGCGGCACGTGGGAGTTCTTCGACGAGGTGGTCTTCGCCACCCATTCCGACGACACGCTCCGCCTCATCTCCGACCCCACGCCCGACGAACAGCGCCTCCTGTCGGCCATCCGCTACCAGCCCAACCAGGCGGTTCTGCACGCCGATGCCTCGGTCATGCCCCACCGCCGCAAGGTCTGGTCCAGCTGGAACTATGTCGAGCCCAAGGGCCCCCGCGCCGACCGTATCGACCTGACCTACTGGATGAACCGGCTTCAGCCGATCCCGCAGGACGATCCCCTCTTCGTCACGCTGAACGGCACCCAGCCCATCCGCGAAGATCTGATCCACGACGTCACCACCTTCCGCCACCCGGTCTTCGACCGGGCCGCCCTCGCCGCCCAGACGGACCTCGCCCGCATCAACGGGCAGAACCGCACCTGGTTCACCGGCGCCTGGATGAAGAACGGCTTCCACGAGGACGGCTTCGCCAGCGCCGTCGATGTCGCCACCGCGCTGACCGCCCGCCGCGACGGGGCGCTCGCCGCATGACCGGCATCGACCATATCGCGGGCGAAACCTTCCACGGGCGCAAGGGCGCGGTGCAAAACGCCTTCCGCTACTCGGTCGACTATGTCCTGCTCGACCCCGAAACCGCGCGCGGCCCGGCCCTTTTCTCGCTGAACCGCACCAACCTGATGGCGCTCCACGCGCGCGATCACGGCGGCCCGCCCGGCCAGGGCCGCGGCGCCCCCTGGGCGCGCGAGGTGCTGGCCGCCCATCACCTCCCCGCCCCGGCCAAGCTTCTGCTCCTGGCGCAGCCGCGCATCCTGGGTCATGTCTTCAACCCGGTCAGCTTCTGGCTTGCCTTCGATGCCGAAGACCGCCTCACCGCCGTCATCGCCGAGGTGACGAACACCTACGGCGACCGCCATTCCTACCTGTGCGCGCGCGAAGATCACGGCCCGATCACCCCCGAAGACCGGCTGACGGCGACGAAGATCTTCCACGTCTCACCCTTCCAGCCCATCGAGGGCAGCTACCGCTTCCGCTTCGACATCCGCCCCGACCGCATCGGCATCTGGATCGACCTGACCCTGCCCCACGGCGGGCTCAGCACCAACCTCATCGGCCCGCGCCGCCCGCTCACCACGTTGGGCATCCTTGCCGCCTCGCTGCGCCGCCCGCTTGGATCGCGGCGCGTGCTGGCGCTGATCCACTGGCAGGCGCTGAAGCTCTGGTGGAAGGGCGTGCCCTTCCGCGCCCGGCCCGTTCCTCCCGCCGAAGAGGTCAGCCGGTGACAGCCGCCCTCGCCAGCGCCGCGCCGGCCCGGGGTCTTTGGCCCTGGTCGCTCTTTGCCGCAACGCTGGCGGCGGCGGGGCTGCCGCTCTACATCCACGCCCCGGCCTTCTACGCCGAAACCCATCACATCGGCCTCGCCGCCCTGGGTGCGGTGCTCGGGGCCATCCGCTTCATCGACGTGGTGCAAGACCCGGCGCTCGGCTGGCTGGCCGAGGCGCAGCGCCGCCACCGGGCCGCGCTGGTCGGGGGCTCAATGGCGCTGATGGCGGGCGGCATGGTGGGGCTCTTCGCCGTCACGCCGCCGGTCGCGCCGCTTCTGTGGTTCGCTCTGATGATGACGGTGCTCTGCACCGCCTGGTCCTTCCTGTCGATCGCCTTCTATGCCCAGGGCGTCACCCGGGCGGGCGGCCTCGGTCCAGCGGGTCACCTGCGCCTCGCCACCTGGCGCGAGGGCGGGGCGCTGGTGGGCGTCTGCCTCGCCGCAACCGCGCCCCTGGCCCTTGGCGTCGTCAGCGCCGAACCCTTTGCCGTCTTCGCGCTGATCTTCGTTCTCGCCACGCTGGCCGCAGGCTTGGCCATGCGGCACGAATGGCAGGCCGGCCCGGCGGTCGCGCTGCCCGGCCTCGCGCTCTTCCGCCCGGTGCTGGCCGACCCGCTGGCGCGGCGGCTTCTCCTCCTCGCGCTCCTGAACGCCGCCCCCGTCGCCGTGACCTCCACGTTGTTCCTGTTCTTCGTGGGCGAACGGCTCCAGGCGCCCGATGCCGCCGGCCCGCTGCTCCTGGCCTTCTTCCTGGCCGCCGCCGCCTCGGTGCCGCTCTGGTTCCGCCTCGCCTCGCGCTTCGGGCAGAAGGCAACGCTCATGGCCGGCATGGTCCTGGCGATCGTCTCCTTCGCCTTCGCCCTCACGCTCGGGCCGGGCGATGTGCTGGCCTTCGCGGTGATCTCCGCCGCCTCCGGCGCGGCGCTTGGCGCCGATACCACGCTCCTGCCCGCCATCTTCGCCCGCCGTCTGGCGGCGCTCGGGCCGGGCGAGGCCGCCGCCTTCGGCCTTTGGGCCTTCGTGTCCAAGCTGTCGCTGGCGCTTGCCGCTGTCACCCTGCTGCCGGCCCTGCAACTCGCGGGCTTTACCCCCACGGGCGCCAATCCCCCCGCCGCCCTCAGCCTTCTCACCCTGCTTTACGCCGGCTTGCCGCTGGCGCTCAAAGCTCTCGCCCTCGCCCTCTTGGCCAGAACCCGGTTGAACGAAACATGACCGAGACCGTCCTTCTCCTTGCCGGCATGATCGGCAGCCTCGCGCTCATCGCCCTCGCCCGCCGCTTTACCGGCTTCCGGGCGCAGAAACCGTCCGACTATGCGAATGGCCCGCGCTTTGACCCGCGCACCCACCTGTCGGGGCCGATCCTCTGCGAAGGGGTGATCTACGGCCCCACCGGGCGCGTGGTCTCGCGCTTCGTGGCCGACATGCATGGCGAATGGCAGGGCAATTCCGGCCGCCTGATGGAAACCTTCCGCTATGATTCCGGCACCACGCAGAACCGCGAATGGCGTCTGCGCCTGGGCAATGACGGCGGTATCCAGGCCGAGGCCGACGATCTGGTGGCCCCCGGAACCGGCCGCGCCGAAGGCTCTGCCGTGCAGATGCGCTACCGCATCCGCCTGACACCCGAGGCCGGCGGACATGTTCTGGACGTGACCGACTGGATGTATCTCATGGACAACGGCACGATCATGAACCGCAGCCAGTTCACCAAGTTCGGCATCAAGGTGGCCGAGCTGGTCGCCACCATGCGCCGGGTGCCGGCATGACCGATTGGACCGGCCGGCGCTGGTGGCTGGTCGGCGCCTCCGATGGCCTTGGCCTCGCGCTTGCCCACAGGATGAGCAGTGCCGGATGCGACCTTGTGCTCTCCGCCCGCGATCCCGACCGGCTGGCCGCAGCGGCGGCAGGACTGTCACGCCCGGCCCGCGCCGTGCCCTGCGACGTCGCCGACCGCGCCGATGTGGAACGCGCCGCAGCCGAGGTTGGCCAGGTGGACGGCATGGTTTTCCTTGCCGGCGTCTATTGGCCGATGCGCGCCCAGGACTGGGATGCGGAAAAGGTCGAGGCGATGTGCAACGTGAACCTCACCGGCTGTGCCCGTGCCGTGGGTTCGGTGCTGCCCGGCATGGTGGCGCGCAATGCAGGGCATATCGTCATCACCGGCTCGCTGGCCGGCTTCCGTGGCCTGCCCGGCGCGGTGGGCTATGGCGCATCCAAGGCCGGCTGCATGTCACTTGCCGAAACGCTGCACGCCGATCTGCGCGGCAGCGGGGTCAAGGTGCAGCTGGTGAACCCCGGCTTCGTGCGCACCCGCCTGACCGACCTGAACCGCTTTTCCATGCCGCAGATCATGGAACCCGAAGCCGCGGCCGAGGCGATCTTCGCCCACATGCAGACCCGCCGCTTTGCCCTCAGCTTCCCCGCGCCCTTCGCCTGGGCCTTCCGCCTGGCACAGTTCCTGCCCCAGCCGCTTTACGACCGCTTCTTCGGCTCCCCGAAACCGGCCGCGTGAACCAGCCTGGCGCGTCGCTCGACTGGGCAGGGCCCACTCGACACAGGTTCTCCCGCTTGAGCAAGAGGGCCGGGCCTGGGCGCTTGGCCTCCGGCCCTCCGGGCAATTCTTAAGTCCAAGTTAAAGAGACTTTGTAAGTCATTGATTTCATTATATTCGACTCAGCGTCCGAGCTCGGACGCCTCAAGCCGGGCCATGAAGAACCCGTCCATGCCCCCCCGGTCGGCCCAATAGTCCGGCCTCAGCCGCAGCCCCCCGGCCCCGGTCCACCAGCCCGGCTCGACCCCGGCCAGATCAACCCGCCCGACCCGCAGCCCCGGATGCCGGGCCAGCGCCGCCGCCAGCTGCCCCTCCCCCTCCTCCGGCAGGACCGAGCAGGTACAGAACACCAGCCGCCCCCCCGGCCTCAGCCACCCCAGGCAGCGATCGATCAGCCGGGCCTGCAGCTCCACCAGCCCCGCCACCTCCGACCCGTCCTTCACGAAGGGCAGGTCCGGGTGCCGCCGGATCGTCCCGGTGGCCGAACAGGGGGCATCCAGCAGGATGGCATCGAACGGGCCGTCCGGCACCCAGTCCAGGGCATCGGCCACCACCATCCGGGCCGCCAGTCCCATCCGGGCGAGGTTCTCCCCCACCCGCTCCATCCGGGCGGCCGACACATCCAGCGCCGTGACCTCGGCCCCGGCATCGGCCAGCTGCAGGGTCTTGCCCCCCGGCGCCGCGCAGGCGTCCAGCACCCGCTCCCCCGGCCGGGGCGCCAGCAGCCGCACCGCCAGAGCCGCCGCCGCGTCCTGGACCCACCACTGCCCGGCCTCGTAGCCCGGCAGGGCCGACAGCTGCCCGGCGTCCCGCAGCCGCAGGCTGCCGGTCGGCAGGGCCTCACCCGCGGGCACCGCGGTCGCGCCGGCCCGCAGGGTCAGGTCCACCGGCGGCTCGCCGGCCTGCACTGCCTCCATCCCCGCCACCGCCTCGCGGCCCCAGGCGTGGACCAGGGGCTGGCGGAGCCAGCGGGGGAGCTTCTGGACCGGCTGGCCCGCCAGCGGGTCGCCAGGCGGCAGGCCCCGCAGGACCGCGTTGACCAGCCCGGCGAGGTGGGTGGTCTTGCGGTCGGCCCGCGCCAGGTCCACGGCCTCGTTGACCACCCCGTGGGGGGCGGCGCCGAGGGAGAGCTCGGTCAGGGCCAGCCGCAGGAGGGCCAGCACGGCGGGGGGCGGGGTCTTGCGGAGGCGGGGGGCCAGCACCCGGTCGCAGGGCTCGACCCGGCGGAGGGTGGCGCGGGCAAGGCGGCCGGCGCGGGCGCGGTCGGGGGCCGCGAGGGGGGCGAGCAGGGCGGGCTCGGCCTCGGCCAGGGTCTGGCCGCCCTCCATCACCGCCCGGATCAGGGCCAGCGCCGCGCTCCGTGCCGTTGCCTTGCCTGCCATCCTGTCACCTTGTCCCTTGGTCCGGGAGGGGTATAACCCTCCTCAGGCCCGGACGGAAGGAAGCCATGACCGACGAGACCCCGACCCCCGATCCCGATCTACCCCCGGCGGCCCAACGGGCCCTGGCCGAGGCCGAGGCCCGGAGGCGGGCGGCGGGGGAGGTGGTGCTGCCGATGGAGCTGGGGGGCCGCAAGGGGCCTGAGCCGGTTCGGTTCGGGGACTGGGAGAAGAAGGGCCTGGCCATCGACTTCTAGGCGTCCGAGCTCGGACGCTGAGTCGGATATAATGAAATCAATGGGTTGCAGAGCCGCATTAACTTGGACTTAAGAATTGTCCGAGGTCCGGCCTGTGGTCGGCGGGGGTGCATCCCCCTCCCCTGACCCCTCCCACAAGGGGAGGGGAAACACTCTGTACAGGGGTCAGTCCAGCTTGAAGCGCGCGCTTTCGCCCTGGCCGCGGTCCACGGTGAAGCGCAGCTCGCGGTCGTCGCGCACCTCGACCAGCTGGCAGTTGTAGGGGATCGCCTTCCCGCTCCAGTCCATCTCGCGGCAGAAATAGCCGTCCTTCCAGGCCCAGGTGCCCGTGATCTCCCACCCGAGCGCCGAGCCTTCGATGCGGCCATCGGGTTCGACGCTGAGACGGATGCGGAACAGGGGCAGCGACAGGTCGCGGCCATTGACCAGCGACAAGAAGGCCTGCCGGTCGCGGACGGCCTGGAATTCCTCTGCCCCGGCCAGCACCGGGGCAGGCAGGACAAGTGCAGCGGCAAGCAGTAGCGGGCGGAGCATGGGCGGTCCTCCGAATGGGTGACGGAGAGATACGCGGGACGGGAACGGTTGGATCAACCGGTCGCATTGAAAACGCCGATCCGGATGCCAACCGGGACCGGGTCGCCCGATGCCGCAAGCCTGCGCGGCGCCCGCCCCTACTTCAGCTTGATGCAGAAGTGTTTCAGCACGGGCGCTTCGACCTTCCAGGTGCCGGTGAAGCCGGGTTCGACGACGAAGGCGTCGCCGGGATTCAGGGTCACGGGGGCGCCGCCGTCGGGGGTGATGGTGATGCGTCCCTCGATCAGGTGGACGAATTCGTAGAACTTGTAGGTGGCGTGCCAGGAGCCGGGCGTGGCGGCCCAGGTGCCGCTGATGACGCTGCCGTCGGCCGAGGTGTGCTGCACCCAGGTCTTCATGCTGGGCGTGCCCTCTGTCTTGACCCAGCCATCGAGGTCGGTGGTCATCGGTTCGGGGCCGGGGCTGGGCAGGCGGTACACGGTGTCGGACATGGCGGTCTTCCTTGAGGATGGTTGCAGGAGTGGTAGGGCCGCCGGCGAAGGCCGACAAGGGGGTGCCCTGCGGGCGCGGCCTGGGCTATGGAAGCCGCAGGCAGACAGGTGCGGAGGTGGACATGGAGATCCGGGCGGCGACGGCGGCGGATGCGGAGCATCTGGTGGCCTTCATCAACATGGCGGCGGATGACCTGCCGCTGCATTTCTGGAAGAAGTCGGTGGGCGAAGGGGCGGACCCCTGGGCCTGGGGTCGCGCAAGGGCGGAGCGCGAGACGGGCGGGTTTTCCTTCCGCAACGCCTGGCTGGCCGAGGTGGAGGGCGAGGTGGCGGCCTGTCTTCTGGGCTATGCCGCCGAGCCCGAGCCGGCGCCCCTCGACCCCGACACGCCTGCGATCTTGGTGCCGGTTCTGGAGCTGGAGGCGATGGCGCCAAGGTCGTGGTATCTGAACGTGCTGGCGACCTATCCGGCGTTCCGGGGCCGGGGCTGCGGATCGGCGCTGCTGGCCTTTGCCGAAGAGGTGGCGCGGAAGGCCAGGCACCGGGAGATCAGCCTGATCGCCGAGGACACGCATGTGGAGGCGCTGCGGCTCTACCGGGCGAAGGGCTACCGCGAGGTGGCGCGGCGGCCGGTGGTGAAGGGCGACTGGGCGGTGGATGCGACGGAGTGGATCCTGTTCGTGAAGCCGGTGGGCTGAGTCGGGTGTGATTACAAATACATTGCAACTTTACAGGTTCCGTCGCTAAGGTCCGGCAGCGGGGACCAGAAGATGACCGGACCGGATGTTGCCATCATCGCCGACGACCTGACGGGGTCGCTGGATTCGTCCGTGCCCTTTGCGCTGGCAGGGCTGCGGACGGTCTGTGCGGTTTCGGTGGCGGCGCTGCCGGCCGCGCTGGCCTCGGACGCGCGGGTGGTGGCGGTGAACCTTGCCAGCCGCGAAGTGCCCGAGGCGGTGGCGGCGGCGCGGGCCGAAACGGCGGCGCGGGCGCTGGCCGGGGCGCGGGTGGTGCTGAAGAAGATCGACTCGCGGCTGAAGGGCCATGTCGCGGCCGAGGTCGGCGCGGTGGCGGCGGCGCTGCGGCCTGCGGGGGTGCTGGTCTGCCCCGCGGTGCCCGAACTGGGGCGCGTGGTGCGGGATGGGCGGCTGGAGGGGCTGGGTGTCGCCGAGCCGCTGCCGGTTGCCGCGCGCTGCGGGCTGGCGCCGGACTTGCGCGCGCGGTTTGCCGATGCCGCATCGGGCGCGGATCTGGACCGGGTGGTGGCTGAGGCGGCTGCCGGGACGCTGTTCGTGGGGGCGCGCGGGCTGGCGGCGGCGCTGGCGCGGCGGATGGGTCGTGCCGCGCGCCCCGCGGTGGCGATGCGGGGGCCGGTGGCCTTTGTCATCGGGTCGCGCGATCCGATCACTTTGGCGCAGGTGGCAGAGCTGCGGGGCTGCGGGCTGGACTGGGTGGCGGCGCCGGATGGGCGGGTGCCCGAAGGCAGCGGCGATGGTTCGGTGATCCTGCAGGCGGTGGCAGGCGAGGGGGCGGCAAGTGATGTCGTCTCGGCCCGGCTGGCCGAGGGCCTGGTGCGGTGGCATCTGGCGGGCAAGCGGATGCTGGTGCTGAGCGGGGGCGAGACGGCGGCGGCGGTGCTGGACCGGATGGGCGTGGCGGTGCTGGAGGTGCTGGCCGAGCCCTTGCCGGGGTTGCCCCTGTGCCGCGGGCTTGACCGGCCGGACGGGCCTGCCATCGTGACGAAATCGGGCGGGTTCGGCGCGGCGGATGCGCTGGTCCGGCTGGCGCCGGAGGATGCGGGGAAGGTGCGGACGGGATGACGATTGCGACGCCGGAACGCCGGGCGGAGAAGGCCGGGGCGCTGACTGACTCGCCGCGGTCCACGCTGCTGGCGGATGTGGTGCATGACCGCATCCGGCGGGCCATCGTGGAGGGCGAGTTCGGCGAGAACGAGCGGTTGCCGGGGGAGAATGCGCTGGCGGCGCGGTTCGAGGTGTCGCGGCCGGTGGTGCGGGCGGCGCTGGCGCGGCTGCGGGAGGAAGGGCTGATCGTGTCGCGGCAGGGGTCGGGGAGCTTTGTCTCGACCCAGGTGTCGCCCAAGACGCTGGCCTTCCAGCCGCTGGAGACCATCGCGGACCTGCAGCGGTGCTATGAGTTCCGGCTGACCATCGAGCCGGCCGCGGCGGCGCTGGCGGCGGCGCGGCGGAGTGCGGAGGATCTGGCGGCGATCGGGACGCAGCTGCAGATGATGCGGGATGCGACCGAGCGGCGGAGCCACCGGGAGGATGCGGACTTTGCCTTCCACCTGTCGATCACCGAGGCGGCGAACAACCAGTATTTCGAGACCTCGATGCGGGCCTTGAAGGACCATATCGCGGTGGGGATGAAGTTCCACGGGCTGTCATTGCGGACGGTGCGCGGGGGGCTGGACCATGTGCTGGAGGAGCATACCGCGATCTTCGAGGCGATCCGCGACGGGAAGGCCGAGGAGGCGCGGGCGGCGATGCTGGCCCATGTGGGCGGGTCGCGGGACCGGCTGTTCGAGGGGCGGCTGCTGGACCTGTCGGGCCGGGGCTGAAGGCGTCCGAGCTCGGACGCCTTTGCGCCGTGTTTGAAATCAATGGGTTGCGCGCTCGCGTTAACTTGGACTTTACGTTTCAGGGTCCGGGACGCGGGGTCTGGTGGCAGGGAGGAGGGGGCTGTCTGCCCCCTCTTGGCCGTTCCGGCCAATTCACCCCCGAGGATATTTTTGAACAGAAGAAGGGGGAAGGGCGCGAGGTGGAGGCGCGGCGCCCGGCGGTCAGAAGGCGGAGCGGTAGATGGTTTCGGCCTCGGCCACCGTCATGTCGCGCGGGTTGTTGTCCATCAGGCGGCGGATGGCATGGGCTTCGGCGGCCCAGGCGGGCAGCATCGCCTCGGTCGCGCCAAGGGCGGAGAGGCGCATTTCCGGGCCGAGGCGGGCGCACCAGTCCCAAGCGTCCTGCGCCAGCCGGTTGCCGCCGCCGAGGCCGAGGGCTGCGGCGATTTCGGCGGTCTTTTCCGGTGCGGCGGGGGCGTTGAAGGCCAGCACATGCGGGAAGATGATCGCATTGGCATGGCCGTGCGGCAGCTTCAGCCGGGTGCCGAGCGGATAGGCCAGCGCATGGCCGGCGGCGGTGTTCACCGGGCCAAGGCAGATGCCGCCGTAATAGGCGGCCAGCAGCAGGGCGGCGCGCGCCTCGGCATCGCTGCCGTCGGCCACGGCGCGGGGCAGGAAGCGGGCGACGAGGGTGAAGCCGAGACGGGCGTAATTGTCGATGAGCGGATGCGACTTGCGGTTTGTGAACGCCTCGACACAATGCGCCATCGCGTCGATGCCGGTGGCGGCGGTGACGGCGGGCGGCACGGACATGGTCAGGTCGGGGTCGAGCGCCACCATGTCGGGCATGAGGTGGGGGCTTTCCACCGCGGCCTTGGCGCCGGTGGCGAGGTTCGTCACAAGGGCGCGGATCCCGGCTTCGGACCCGGTGCCGGCGGTGGTGGGGACCAGCGCCAGGGCGTTGAGGCGGGCGGGGACCTTGTTCGGCCCGATGGCATCGGCCAGCGGGAAGCCGCCGCGCAGCACGGTGACGAGCTTGGCCACATCCATTACCGAGCCGCCGCCGAAGCCGATCACCAGATCGGGGTCGGCTTCCTGCGCCGCCGCGATGGCGCGGTCGAGCGTGGCGCTGTCGGGTTCGGGGTCCACATCGGCAAAGACGGTGACGCTGCCGGGCAGGCCCATGCGGTCGATCTGGCCGGCGATGACCGGGGTGGTCAGCACATGGATGCGGGCGAAGCCTTGTTCGCGCGCCCAGTGGCCGACTTCTGCCGCGCTGCCGGCGCCGAATTCGAAGCGGCGGGGTTGCCAGAGACGCAGGGGGCGGGCGTAGTCGTTGGGCATGTCACTCTCCACGCACGGTGCCGCCGATGGCGGCAAGCCGTGTCTTCAGGTCGGCACGTTCGGCGGCGGTCAGGGCCACCAGCGGCGGGCGGGTGCGGTCCCAGCCGGGATTGCCGTGCTGGAAGCCGACCATGGCCTTGATGGTGGGGATCTGGACGTAGGAATTGGACAGGGTGCGGAAAGCGTTGATGCGCGCCTGCGCCTGTTCCACCGCCTCGGCCTGCGTCGGATCTGTCGCGCCGCGGAATACGGTGGCCAGGTCGCGGGCGACAAGGTTCGAGGTGGCGGTGATAGACCCCGCGCCGCCCGCCTGAAGAAGCGGCAGCAACAGCGGGTCGGCCCCGGCGAGGACAGCGAAGCCGGGGAAGCGGGCGACCATTGCCGTCATGTTGTCGAGCTGCCCCGCGCTGTCCTTGATGCCCACGACGATGCCGGGGAAGGCGGTGACGAGCCTTTCGATCAGGTCATGCGACAGCGCGATGCCCGAGACCTGGGGGATATGGTACAGCACGACGCGCAGGCGGTTGTCGCCGATGGCTTCGATGCTGCGGGCATAGGCGGCGAACAGCCCCTCGTCGCTGACGCCCTTGTAATAGAAGGGCGGCAGCATCACGACGCGGGTGACGCCGCTGGCGAGCGCGTGGCGGGTGAGGTCCACGGTTTCGGGGATATTGGCGACGCCGGTGCCGGGCATGAGCCTGTCGCCCGCGATGCCGGAGTTCAGCGCGGCTTCGAGGATCGTCTTGCGTTCGGCGGAAGAGAAGGAATTGGCCTCGCCCGTGGTGCCCAGAAGCGCGATGCCGGTGCAGCCTTCTTCCAGCAGCCAGTGGCAATGCGCGGTGAAGGCGGGAAGGTCGGGCGACAGGTCGGCGCGGACCGGGGTGGCGGCGGCGCAGTAGACTCCGGAAATCATGCGGGGGCTTTCGGGTGGGCGGCCAGCCGCGCGGCATAGGCCAGCGCGTGGTCGAGGTTGATGTTCTTGGCGATGCCCTTGCCCGCGATGTCGAAGGCGGTGCCGTGATCGACCGAGCAGCGGTCGATGGGCAGGCCGACCGAGACATTTACGGCCGTGTCGAAGGCGACGAGCTTGATCGGGATGTGGCCCTGGTCGTGATACTGCGCGATGACGAGGTCGAAGGCGCCTTCATAGGCGCGGTGATAGACGGTGTCGGCGGGAACGGGGCCAACGGCATTGATGCCTTCGGCCCGGGCCTGTGCCACGGCGGGGGCGATATGGGCATCGTCTTCGGTGCCGAAGAGGCCGCCTTCGCCGCAATGCGGGTTGAGCCCGGCCACCGCGATGCGGGGCGTTTCCCCGAAGCGGCGGAAATGGGCGTGGCCCGCGCGGATGGTGGCAAGCACACGTTCGGTGGTGGCGCGGGCGATGGCGTCCTTCAGCGAGACATGGGTGGAGACGTGGATCACGTTCAGCCGCTCGGACGTGAGCAGCATGAACGAGGATTTCGAGCCGGTGAGGCTGGCCAGCATTCCGGTGTGGCCGTCGTAATGGTGGCCGGCGGCATTGAGCGCGGCCTTGTTGATGGGGGCGGTGGCGATGACGCTGATGCGGCCCGCCATCGCATCCTTCACCGCGGCTTCGATATAGCGGAAGCAGGCCTCGCCCCCGCGTGGATCGAGCTTGCCGAAGGGCATGGGCTCGCCGGGGATGGCGATGTCGTGGACATCCAGCGCGGCGATGTCCAGCCCGGTGTTCAGGATCGCTTCGGCCGCGGCGAGGCTGGCGCGCGTGCCATAGACGCGGAAGCCCTGCCGTTCGGCCGCCGGCATGGCGGCGAGCGACTTGACGATGATCTCGGGTCCGACCCCGGCGGGGTCGCCCATGGTGATGCCGATCATGAGCGGGCGTCCCAGGTGGTGGCTTCGGGGGAGGTGACGGCGTGGCAGGCGACATGGTGGCCGGGGGCGACCTGCCGGAAGGGCGGGACGCTGGTGCGGCAAAGGTCGCGGGCCAGCGGGCAGCGGGTGTGGAAGCGGCAGCCCTGCGGCGGGTTCAGGGGCGAGGGCACCTCGCCCTGGAGCACCTGGCGCTGGCGCGTGGATTGCGGCTTGGGTTCCGGCACGGCGGAAAGCAGCGCGCGGGTATAGGGGTGGAGCGGCCGGGCGAAGAGATCGGCCGAGGGCGCGAGTTCGGCGAGGCGGCCCAGGTACATGACGCCGACGCGGTCGGAGATGTGGCGGACGACGGCAAGGTCATGGGCGATGAACAGGTAGGTGAGCTTGTACTTTTCCTGGAGGTCCAGAAGCAGGTTCAGGATCTGCGCCTGGACAGATACGTCGAGGGCCGAGATCGCCTCGTCACAGACGATGAAGCGCGGCTCGCAGGCGAGGGCGCGGGCGATGGCGACGCGCTGGCGCTGGCCGCCGGAGAGTTCATGCGGGTAGCGGCTGGCGAAGCGGGGGGTGAGGCCCACGTCGGCCAGCAGGCGGTTCAGCCGGTCGGGGAGTTCGGCGCGGGTGGCGAGGCCGTGGAACAGGATGGGCTCGGCCAGCGCCTCGCCGATGGTCATGCGGGGGTTGAGGGTGGAATAGGGGTCCTGGAAGACGATCTGCAGGTCGCGGCGGAAGGGGCGCATGGCATCTTCGCCGAGGCCCGCGATGTTCTGGCCCTTGTAGCGGACGGTGCCGGCGGTGGGGCGGTGCAGGTTCAGGATGCAGAAGCCGGTGGTGGACTTGCCGCAGCCGGATTCGCCCACGAGGCTGAGGGTTTCGCCTTCCTCGACATCCAGCGTGAAGTCGTCGAGCGCGTGGACGGTGGCGCCGCGTTCACCGAAGGCGCCGAGGCGGAGGTCGAAGTGTTTTTGCAGGTTGCGGACTTCAAGCAGGGCGGTCATGCGGCGGCCCTTTGTGCGGGCGGGCAGGCGACGCGGTGGCGCGGGTCGCTGCCGGGAACGGGGGCAAGGCGGGGGACGGCGGCGGAGCAGGCCGGTTCGGCCATGGCACAGCGGGGTGCGAAGGGGCAGCCGGGCGGGCGGCGGCCGGGTTCGGGCGGGGTGCCGCCGATCGAGGCGAGGCGGGCCATCGGCTTGTCTTCCAGCGTGGGCAGCGAGGCGAGCAGGCCCCGGGTGTAGGGATGCGTCGGGCGGTCGAAGAGAGCGGCGACCGGGGCATCCTCGACCACGGTGCCGGCGTAGAGCACGGCGATGCGGTCGGCGAGACCGGCGATGAGGGCAAGGTCGTGGGTGATCCAGACCACCGACATGTCGGAGCGGGACTTGAGGTCGCGCACCAGGTCCACGATCTGGGCCTGGATGGTGACATCGAGCGCGGTGGTGGGTTCGTCGGCGATCAGCAGTTTCGGGTCGCCGGCAAGGCCCATGGCGATCATCACGCGCTGGCGCATCCCGCCGGACAGTTCGTGCGGCCAGGCCATCAGCCTGTCGCGCGGGGAGGGGATGCCGACGAGCGCCAGGAGTTCGGCGGCGCGGTCCATCGCGGCGGGGCGGGCCATGCCCTTTTGCCAGACCAGCGCCTCGACGATCTGGTCGCCGATGCGCATGACCGGGTTCAGGCTGGTCATCGGGTCCTGGAAGATGAAGCCGATCTGGCTGCCGCGGACCTTGCGCAAATCCTTGGCGCCCATCTTCAGCAGGTCGCGGCCGGCGAAGGTGGCCGAGCCGCCGGTGGCGCGGATGCGGTTGGGCAGGAGGCCGACCAGCGACAGCATGGTGAGCGACTTGCCGCAGCCGGATTCGCCCACGATGCCCAGGCTTTCGCCCTGCGCCAGCGTCAGGTCGATGCCATCGACCACGCGGGCGGGGCCGTCCTCGCGGTCGATGTCGATGGTCAGGCCCTTGATGTCCAGAAGCGCGGTCATTTCTGGCCCTTCGGATTCAGCGCGTCGTTCAGGCCGTCGCCGAGGAAGTTGAAGGCGACGGTGGCCACGGCCAGCACGGCGGCGGGCGCGACCAGGAGGTGCGGGTAATTCGTCCAGACGCGCAGGCCGTCCGAGATCATGTTTCCCCAGGAGGGGATCGGAGGGTTCACGCCGACGCCCAGGAAGGAGAAGGCGCTTTCCAGCACCATGGCGGTGCCGAGACCGGCGCTGACCGCCACGATCAGCGGGCCCATGGCATTGGGCAGGACATAACGCATGAGGATGATGCGGTTGGTCAGGCCAAGCGCGCGGGCGGCGGTGACGTAGGGCCGGTTGCGGATGGACAGGACCTGCGCGCGCACCAGCCGGGCATAGGGCGGCCAGGTGATGAGCGCCATGGAGCCGAAGACCAGCAGGAAGTCGATCAGTTCGGTGTTCCGCCAGATCGGGTTTTCGGTCGCCATGTAGCGCGCCTCCATCCACAGGCTGATGGGCTGTTTCAGCGAGGCGTTGATCACGACGACCAGCAGAAGCTGCGGCACGGACATGGTCATGTCGGTGACCCACATCATCCCCCTGTCGAAGGCGCCGCCGTAGAAGCCCGCGATGGCGCCGAGGATGACGCCGATCGCCACGGCGATGGCGGTCACGGTGACGGCGACGATCAGCGCGGTGCGCGCGCCGTAGATGACGCGGGACAGGACATCGCGGCCAAGGTCATCGGTGCCCATCCAGTGGGCCCACGACGGCGAAAGGTTCCGGGCGTCGAGGTTCTGCGACAGAAAGTCGTAGGGCGTGATCCACGGCCCGAAGATCGCCACCAGCACCAGTGCGGCAACGATGACAAGGCCCGCGACGGCCAGCCGGTTGCGGCGCAGCCGCTTCCAGGCGTTGCGCCAGAGGTTGGTGGGTTTCTCCTCGGCGGCGGTGAAGGGGGCGGCGGTCATCAGCGGGCCTCCTTCATGCCGGTCGCCCGGGGGTCAAGCAGCGGATAAAGCAGGTCGACAAGCAGGTTCGAGGCCATGACAAGGAAGGAGCCGATCAGCGTGACGGCGAGGATCACGGGATAATCCGAGTTGATGAGCGCCTGCACCGTGAGGCGGCCGAGGCCCGGCAGGCCGAAGACCAGTTCCACGAAGATCGCCCCGTTGACGATGGTGATCATGATGAGTCCAAGCTGCGTGACCACCGGGGTCAGCACCGGGCGCAGGACGTGGCGCAGAGCCACGACATATTCGGGCACGCCCTTGGCGCGGGCGGTGCGGACGTAATCCTCGTGCAGCACTTCGATCACCGCGGCACGGGTCTGGCGCAGGATCAGCGCGATGGGCTGGAAGGACAGGACGATGAGCGGAAGGATGATCTTGGCGCTGAACAGCCCGCCCCAGCCATAGGGCACCTGGCCCGAGGGCAGCACCATGAGAAGCGCCACCATGAGAAGGGGGCCGGCGACATAGGCCGGGATCGCCCATAGCGCCACGGCGGTGCCGAGGATGGTGAAGTCGAGCCGGGAGTTCTGGCGCATCCCCGCGATCATGCCAAGCGGGATGGCGACAAGGGCGGTGACGATCACGGCGGCGAGGCCAAGCTGGAAGCTGACGGGGGCGGCGGCCTTGATCATGGCCCAGACCGAGCGGCCCGAGGTGAGCGAATTGCCGAAGTTGCCGTGCAGCAGGTTCCAGATGTAGCTGGCGAACTGCGCGAGGAAGGGACGGTTCAGCCCGGCCTGTTCGCGGATCGCCTCGATCTTGGCCGGATCATAGGCCACATCGCCGGGGGCGCGCAGGAAGATCAGCTTGATCGGGTCGCCCGCGCCGTAGAAGGCCAGCGCATAGACGCCGAGCATCACGATCAGCACGGACGGCACCCAAAGCACCAGTCGCTTGAGGATGTGCATCAGCATCGGCGTCGAGGTCCGGCGGTTGGAGAAAGAGGGGCGGGGCCGGTGGGCCCCGCCCGCATCATGTCATGGAACGAGGGTCAGTTGATCGAGATGTTCCAGGGCGCGACCACCTGCCAGTCGAGGTTCTTTTCCATCCCCGCGACATTGGCATTGGCCCAACGGCTCATGGTCTGGGCATACCAGGGGATGAACATGAAATCGTCGCGGAAGGCGCGCTGTGCTTCTTGCGCGAGCGCGATGCGGGCCGGGTCATCGACCGGCTTGGCCAGCGCCTCTGCCACCTTGGCGTCGACGGTTTCGTTCTTGTAGCCGCCCATCTTGCCTTGCGCATTGCCCGAGCCCGAGGCGATGGAACCGGCAAGGTAGGACGGCGCATCGGGAACGCGGGTGCCCACGTCATCGCGGAAGATCTGCACCGCGTTCTGGTCGGGGCCGGCGTACTGGTCTTGCTGGGGCTTCATGTCCACGGCGGTGATGCCGAGGTTCTGGCGCCACTGTTCGGCGATGTACTGGGCAGCCGCCTCGTTCGCGGGCGAGGAGATGCCGACGAACATGATCTTCGGCAGCTTTTCCGGGCCGCCATAGCTCGACTCGGCCAGCAGAGCCTTCGCCTTTTCCGGATCGAAGGGATAGGGCACGAAGGCCGGATCTTCCGCGCCGGGGACCGAGTTCATCACCGTGTCGGTCTTCTTGTGCGGCCCATCGGGGAAGGACGCCTTGATCAGGCCATCGCGGTCCACCGCAAGGATCAGCGCCTCGCGCACCTTGGGGTCGTCCATGGGCGCGCGGGTGGCGTTGAACCAGAAGTGCTGGCTGGTCGGAATGGTGGGGCCGGCGGCGAAATCGGCGCCAAGGTCCTGCACCATGGTCGACGTGACCAGTTCGGTATGGGCCTGGTATTCGCCCGATTTCAGCATCTGCGTGGCGGTGACGTTGTCTTCCACCGCGGTCAGTTCGATGCGCGCGAGCTTCGGCGCCGGGCCGAAGAAGTTGGGGTTCGGCACCCAGGCGACGGTGCCGGCGTCGAGATCGAGCGCCTCCATCATGAAGGGGCCCGAGGTCGCGCCGTTGGCGCCGAGGAACCAGTCAGGCACTTCGTTGCCGTCGGCGCCGCGGGCGACCGAGACCTTGACGATGGGCGCGATGTGGTTGCCGAGGCGCTGGAAGAAGATCGGGTCCGGCCCGGTGAGCGTGACGGTGAGCGAGCCGTCGTCATTTGCGACCACGCCCGAGATGTCGGTGGCGGTGCCGTCCTTGACGGCGGCGTAGCCCGCGACATTGGCCAGAACCTGGTCGATCCGCTGGTTCTTGGTGGCGGGCATGGCCGACAGTTCCCAGCTGCCCTTCACATCGGCGGCGGTGATGGCCGAGCCGTCGGCGAATTTCGCATCCGGGTTCAGCTTCAGCGTCCAGACGGTGAAATCGGCGTTGGGCGCCCATTCGGCGATGACGTAGGGCTGAATCTCGCCCTTGTCGTTGAAATACATCGGGCTGGCGTTCCAGACCGAATTCCAGCGATAGGGCACGCCGCCGCCGCGGAGCGGCGACCAGTCCTGGTTGAAGGCGGGGTTGATCGCCTTCAGCACCTGGCCCTCCTGGGCCATGACGATGCGGGCGCCCGAGCCGAAGGCGGTGGCCGCCACGACAGAGCCAAGGCCGAATTTCAAGACGCCGCGCCGGGTGAGGCCGGCGGTATCCCTGGTTGTGCGGTTCATGTGTTCCCTCCCGATGCTTGCGACCTGGCCAGCGCTGTATCGCGCCCCTCCGGCCCGGAGTCGCATCGGGGAAAAACAGACAACTAGGGGCATGATTTGTCAACTTGTTATTTCGCAGCGAGAGTTGTCAGGCCGGTCGCCTGCGGGATTCAGGGAATGCAATCCGGTAACTTACTGAAAACACATTATTATGTATCAGGCGTGCTTTCCGCCCCCCGCAGGAATCTCTTGACAAGCAAGTTGACAAGTTGCGATCTGCACCGCGTCAATCATGAAAGGCACGCGCCATGCCCCCCTTCCCCGACCGCGAACTGACCGCCGCAGAGATCGTGGCCGCGATGGATGGGCGGCTGCACGGGCAGGAGCCAGGCCGGGCGGATGCCTTCCTGCCCTCGCCCGTGGTGCAGAACCATGCGGCGAACCTGGCGCTGCTGGCGGACGGCAGCCTGGCCTGCGTGTGGTTCGGCGGCACGATGGAGGGGATGGGGGATATCTCGGTCTGGTCCTCGGTCTTGGCGCCGGGGTCGGCGCAGTGGTCGCCCGCGCGGAAGCTGTCGGACGATGCGGGGCGGTCCGAGCAGAACCCGGTGCTGTTCACCGCGCCGGACGGGCGGCTGTGGCTGTTCCACACCAGCCAGCCAGGCGGGCGGCAGGACGAGTGCGAGATCGTGGCGCGGGTGTCGGAGGGTGGGCTGGACGGGTTCGGCCCGCCGCGCCGGGTGGGCGGGTTCCGCGGCGTGTTCATCCGCCAGCCGCTGCGGATCGGGCCGCAGGGCGAATGGCTGATGCCGGGGTTCCGCTGCATCACGCCGGCCGCGGGTCGCTGGACCGGGAGCGAGGACGATGCGGTGATGCTGGTGTCGCGCGATGGCGGCGACAGCTGGGAGGCGCGGGCGGTGCCGGGCAGCCTGGGCGCGGTGCACATGAACCCGGTGCCTGGCGGCGCGGGGGCGATGCCCGCCTTCTACCGCGACCGATTTGCCCGGCAGGTGTTGCGCAGCCGGTCGGCGGATGGCGGGCTGACATGGTCCGCGCCGGAGCTGACCGAATTGCCGAACAACAATTCGTCAATCCAGGCGGTGCGGCTGGACGATGGGCGCATTGCCATGGTGCTGAACCCGGTCAATGCCGAGATGTCGGAGGCGCGGCGGGCCTCGCTGTATGACGAGATCGAGGGAGAGGAGACGGGGGAGACGGCACCTTCCGCCGCGGTCTGGGGCGTGCCGCGGGCGCCGATGCTGCTGGCGGTGTCAGCCGACGATGGCGAGACCTTCCCGCTGCGCATCGAGCTGGACCGGGGCACAGGCGCGGCACTGTCGAACAACTCACGCGAGGGGCTGAACCGGGAGCTGTCCTATCCGTCGATCCTCCAGGATGCCGAAGGCAACCTGCATGTCGCCTTTACCTACCACCGCCGTGCCATCCGGCACGTCCGTCTGGACGCGGACTGGATCGGGCGTCACCTGGGATAGGGGCTCGGGTCAGCTTGGACAGGCCAAGCGCGTTCGGTTCGTTCAGCACATCCTTCAGCGTCACCTCGTCGAAAACCGCAAGGAAGGCCCGGACGGCGCGGACGCCGATCGGGGGAAGATGGCACGACGCCCGCAAGAGGCAGGGGTCTCCGTCGGTGCACTGGCACTCGAAGAGGGCGAAGTCGGACTCGGTGACGCGGAGAATGTCGCCGACGCGGATGTCGGCCGGGTCGCGGGCAAGGGAGAAGCCGCCGGCACGCCCCTTGGTGCCGATCAGGAAGCCGGCATGCGACAGTTCGCGCACCACCTTGCGCAGATGCGCTTCGGAGATGGCGTAGAGGTGCGCGGTTTCCTCGATGGTCGCCCGCTCACCCCGCCGGCGTGCGGCTAGGAGCAGGACCCGAATGGCATAATCTGAAAACTTTGTAAGTCGCATGGTTCCCCGCCGCGCATCACCGCGGCCAAAATTGCGCAGAACAAAAGCATCGACTTCTCAAAAAAAATGCCCTGGCCCATCCGGTGGCCCAGACTGAACAGGATGAACCGAAAAACGATTATGTCAAGTGACCATCACGGCCCGGCTTGACTTCGCAAGCCCGGTCGGGCCAAGTGGCGGCGATGGTTTCCGGCCTGTCAAAGACGTTGGCCGGATGAAAAGGGAACGCGGTGAGGTGTAGCCATCAGGCGCCAAATCCGCGACTGCCCCCGCAACTGTAGGCGGCGAGCGACCCCCGATCACCACTGGCCCTCGCGGGCCGGGAAGGTGGGGCGAGCATGGACCCGCAAGTCAGGAGACCTGCCATCGAAGCCATGACACGCCGGGCGGGGTGCCCCGGAAGGAGTTGCGATGGATGATCTTCTGCGTCGGCCCGTGGCCACGCCCCCCTATGCCGTGGCGCAGCGCGCGCGGCACCAGATCCTTGTCTGCCAGACCTGCCGTCACAAGGGCGAGACCTGCCGACCCGGTCTTCAGTTGCTGGAGCGACTGCGCGAAGCCATAGCCGCGGCCGGGCTGGACGACGGCTTCGAGGTTTCGGGCACGGCCTGCATGGCCGGCTGCGACCGGCCCTGCACGGTGGCGTGGCGCGCCACGGCCAAGGCGACCTGGCTGTTCGGCGACATCAGGCCCGACGAGGACATCGACGATCTGGTGGCCTTTGCCCGGCTGTACCGCGATCTGGAGGACGGCTGGTGCCGGTCTGCCGACCGGCCGGGCCGGCTGGCCGAACATGTGCTGGCCCGCATCCCCGCCGCGCTGATCGTCACCGGCGAGGAGACCGTGCAATGACGCCCGACATCGAATTGCGCGGCGTGACCTGGGGGCCGGCGGGCGGCCCCGAGATCCTGCATGACCTGTCGTTCCAGGTGCCGCGCGGCGAGATCCTGGCGATCTGCGGCGCCAACGGGGCGGGCAAGTCCTCGCTTCTGCGGCTGATCTACCGGTTCCAGCCGCCGCGGCGCGGGACGGTGCTGCTGCGGGGCCGCGACATCTGGCTGATGGGCGCGCCCGAAGCGGCCCGCATCGTGGCCGCCGTGCTGCAGGAGCAGCCCACGGATTTCGCCCTGACAGCGCGGCAGATCGTGGCGCTTGGCCGCCTGCCCCATCGGCGCGGGCTGTTTGCCGGCCTGTCCTCGCCCGGTGCGGACGACGCGGCGGTGATCGCCGCCGCGCTGGTGCGGCTGGATCTGGTGGCGCTGGCCGACCGGCCCTTCGGCACGTTGTCGGGGGGCGAACGCCAGCGCGTGATGGTGGCCCGTGCGCTGGCGCAGGAACCGCAGGTCCTGGTGCTGGACGAGCCGACGAACCATCTGGACATCCGCCACCAGCTGGAACTGCTGGCGCTGTTGCGCGGCACCGGGCTGACGGTGGTGACGACTCTGCACGACCTGACGCTGGCCGCCGAACATGCCGACCGCATCATCGTGTTGCGGCAGGGACGCATCCTTGCCGACGGGCCGCCCGAGCGGGCGCTCACCGAGGCCACGCTTGGCCAGGCCTTCGAGGTGCGCAGCCGGATCGACCGTTCGGGCGACCGGCCGCGCTTTTCCTTCCATCTCTGATCCTTGCGAGACATCCATGATCCGCCTTTCCCTTGCCGCCTTTCTGTTGTCTGCCACCGCGGCGGCGGCCTTTCCCGTGACCGTGAAAAGCTGCAGCCGCGACGTGACCTTCGACCAGGCCCCCAGCCGGGCGATTTCCAACGATGTGAACCTGACCGAGATGATGCTGGTGCTGGGCCTGCGCGACCGGATGGTGGGCTATACCGGCATTTCGGGCTGGAAGACGCTGGACCCGGTGATGCGCGAAGGCGTGGCCGAACTGCCGGAACTGTCGTCCAAGTATCCGACCAAGGAGGTTCTGGCGGCGGCCGAGCCCGACTTCTTCTTTGCCGGCTGGAACTATGGCATGAAGATCGGCGGCGAAGTGACGCCAGAGACGCTGGAACCCCTGGGGATCAAGGTCTATGAGCTGACCGAGAGCTGCATCCACATCGGGCCGAAGGAGAAGAGCTCGATGCAGGACATGTATGCCGACATCCTGAACCTGGGCACGATCTTCGGCATCGAGGACCGGGCAAAGGCCCTGGTGGCCGGATGGGAGGCGGAGCTGGCCGAGGTGACGAAGGATGTGGACCGGACCGATCCGGTGCGGGTCTTCGTCTATGACTCGGGCGAGAAGGCCCCCTTCACGGCGGGCCGCTATGCCATGCCCACCGCGATGATCGAAGCGGCAGGCGGCGTGAACATCATGGACGATCTGGACAAGTCCTGGGCCGAGATCGCCTGGGAACCCGTGGTCGAGCGCAACCCCGAGGTGGTGGTGATCGTGAACTACGGCGACGTGACGGCCGAGCAGAAGATCGCCTTCATGAAGTCGAACCCCGCCTTTGCCGAAATCGACGCGGTGAAGAACGACCGCTTCGTCGTGCTGGAATATGTCGAGGCGACGCCCGGCCCGCGCAACATCGAAGCGGTGAAGAAGCTCGTCGCCGGGTTCGCGGACTGAGCCATGGCCGAGACGACCGCCTCTGTCAGCATCGCCCGAATGGGCCGGCGCGCCGGGATCGCGCTGGCGGCGGCGGGGATTCTGATCCTGTCGGTGGTCGTCGCGGTTTCGGTGGGGGCGGTGGACCTGCCGCTGGACACGGTCTGGGGCATCGCGCTGGACCAGTTGGTGCCGGGGCTGGTGGCCCCGGACTGGAGCCGTGCCCATGCCAACATCGTCTGGGAGATCCGATTTCCCCGGGTGGTGCTGGCCGGGCTGGTGGGGGCCGGGTTGGGGATTGTCGGCGCGGCCCTGCAGGCGGTGACACGCAATCCGCTGGCCGACCCGCATCTTCTGGGCATCTCGTCCGGCGGGGCCTTCGGGGCGATTGCGGCGCTGATGCATACGGGGCTGTTCCTGGGCCTTCTGACGGTGCCGCTGATGGCCTTTGGCGGCGCGCTGGTGGCCACGCTTCTGGTGCTGGGCGTCGCGCAGGTGGCGGGCGCCACCTCGGCCGACCGGCTGGTGCTGGCGGGGGTGGCGGTGAGCTTCGTCATCATGGCGGCGGCCAACATCCTGATCTTTCTGGGCGATCCGAAGGCCACGCATACCGTGGTGTTCTGGATGCTGGGCGGGCTGGGCCTGGCGCAGTGGCCGCATCTGTTGTGGCCCCTGGCGGTGCTGGTGCCCGGCGGGCTGTGGCTGATGGCGCAGTCCAGTGCGCTGAACGCGATGTCGCTGGGCGACGAGACGGCGGCGACCCTGGGCATCCCGGTGGCGCGGTTCCGGCTGGCGGTGTTTGTCGTGGCCGCGCTGATCACCGGGGTGATGGTGGCGTTCTCTGGCCTCATCGGCTTTGTCGGGCTGATGATGCCGCATCTGGTGCGGCTGGTCGCCGGGGGCAACAACGCCGTGGTGCTGCCGGGTTCGGCCTTTGCGGGGGCGGTGTTCCTGATCTGGGCCGATGCCGTGGCCCGTGTGGTGATGGCGCCCGAGGACCTGCCGATCGGGGTGGTGACGGGCCTGTGCGGCGGCATCTTCTTCATCTGGCTGATGGCGCGGCGGCGCTAGAATCCAAGCCGGAAACCGTTTGACAGACCGGGCAGGGGCGTGCGTATCCTAAGCGCGGAAAAGGTTTTCCGAATCGACATCCCCGCATCGCAGACCGCCGGCCGGACAGTTGGCGGATGCTGCGGCGCGGCGCGGAAAAGCTTTTCCGTTGGGACGCGATTCCGCGGACGCCAGGCGCGCCCGGCCGGTCGCACGAGGGAGGAAGGACGATGACCAGAACCAAACCCCGGATTCCGGGGGTTATTGCTGCTTGCCTCTTCGCGGCCTTCGCCGCATCGGCAAGCCAGGCGGAAGACCTGACCATGTGGGTGCGCGAAAGCGCGGCGGATCCCGGCAAGCTGATGGTGGATCTGTGGAACTCCAACCACGAGAACAAGATCACCCTGACCGCCATCCCGGACAACCAGATGGTGACCAAGCTTGCCACCTCGACCCAGTCCGGCGATGCGCCCGACCTGGTGTCGTTCGACCTGATCTACATGCCCGACTTCATGAAGGCCGGCATCCTGACCGACCTGACCGAGCAGCTGACGGCAGACCCGCACTACGCAACCCATGTCCAGGCCTACAAGGACATCGCCACCTACGAAGACAAGATCTATGGCGTGGGCTTCACGCCAGACGTGTCGGTGCTGGCCTGGAACAAGGACCTGTACAAGGCGGCGGGGCTTGACCCGGAGAAGGGGCCGCAGACCATTGCCGAGGTGGTGGACCATGCGCGCAAGATCCGCGCGCTTGGCGGGGACAACTATGGCTTCTGGTTCTCGGGCGCCTGCCCCGGCTGCAACATCTTCGTCACCTCGCCCATGATGGTCGCGGCCGGATCGAAGATGCTGCCGCGCAACGGCGAGGACGAGGCCCTGACCGGCGACGGCGTGAAGCTGGTGCTGGAAGCCTACAAGACCATGTGGGACGAGGGCATCATCCCCGAGAACGCCGAAGTGGATACCGGGGCGAACTTCGTTTCGGCCTTCGCCAGCGGCAAGATCGGCATTGCCGGCACCGGCGGCTTCCTGATCAGCCTGATGAAGCGGGAGCACCCCGATTTCAACTATGGCCTGACGCTGCTGCCCGGCGCCGAGCCCGGCCAGGTTTCGGCCTTCGTGGGCGGCGACGTGGTGGCTCTTCCGGCGGGCGGCAAGAACGAGGCCGCGGCGCGGGAATTCGTGACCTGGGTTCTGTCGGATGAAGCGCAGCTGCAGGGGCTGGCGAAGAATTCGATCCTGACCACCCGCACCGACCTTGCCGACAACGAGTACACCAAGGGCAACGACAAGGTGCTGACCACCGCCAAGGCGCTGTCGGTGGGTTATGTTCCCTGGGTCTTCCACTTCGCCGACATGGTGAACTCGGACTCCTCGCCCTGGATCGTGATGGTCCAGACCGCGATCTTCGATGGCGACATCGACGGTGCGATCGAGGCGGCGCGGGCCGAGATGCTTTCCATCGCTTCCAAGTGACCGGGCTGGGGGCCGGCTCGGGCCGGCCCCCGCGCTCTGCAAGACCCGCCGACGGGAAGGAATTTCATGTCCACGCGCAGGAATGCCTATGTGGGTCTGGCCTGGTTGGCCCCGACCCTGGCCTTCATCGGACTGTTCGTGCTGTGGCCGATGGCACATCTTGTCTGGCTGTCCTTCACCTCGACCTCGCTTCTGGGGGGCGGCGACTGGGTGGGACTGGCGAATTACCGCGAGGCGCTGACCGACCCCAAGTTCTGGGCGGCCTTCCGGTTCACGCTTCTGTACACCGCGATCATCACGCCCGTGCTGATGGGCCTTGGCTTTGCACTGGCGCTTCTGGTCTCGCCCAACTCGCCGCTGCGGCGCACGACGCGGACCATCACCTTCCTGCCGGTGGTGATCGGCCTCGCTTCGTCCTCGCTTCTGTGGTTCTGGCTCTTCGACCAGCAGGTCGGCCTGTTCAACCACCTTCTCGTTGACCTGCGGATCATCGAGGAACCCATCGTCTGGTTCCGCAAGGCCGAAACCGGGCTGGCCGCCGTCATCATCTCGGTCACCTGGAAGGTCGTGGGCTTCGGCATGATCCTGATCATGGCCGGCATCCAGTCGATCAGCTCCGACCTGTTCGAGGCCGCCCGGATCGACGGCGCCTCGCCCGCCCTGCGCGTGCGTCGCATCATCCTGCCGCTGGCCTTCCGGTCGCTGATCATGGCGACGGTGATCTCGGTCATCGGGTCCATGCTGGCCTTCGACCAGTTCTACCTGATGACAGGCGGCGGCCCGCGCGGAAAGACCTTTACCTCGGTCTACTGGATCTACCAGTCGGGCTTTGTCCGGTTCAACCTGGGCTATGCGGCGGCGCTTTCGGTGATCCTGATGCTGGTCATCATGGCCATGACCGCGCTGCAACTGCGGCTCCAGTCCTGGGGGCACCGCAGATGACCGCCGCAAGCCTGGCCCTGCCGCCCCGCCCCCTGCGCCGCCGCGCGACCGGCTGGCTCGTCACGGCCATCTGCATCGCCGTGATCGCGCTGATGCTGATGCCCCTGGTGATGTCCGTGCTTGCCTCGTTCCGGCCCCTGTCGGAAACGTCGGCGGTGCCGCCGACCTATCTGCCCTCGGCGCTGAGCCTGGAGAATTACCGCAAGGTCGCCAGCTATCAGCAGGGCATCTGGGTCTATGTGAAGAACTCCACTCTCGTGGCCGGCATGACGATCCTGCTTTGCCTCGCGCTTTCGGTTCCGGCGGGCTATGCGCTGGCGCGGTTTCCGGTGCCGGGCAAGGAGATCTGGTTCCTGCTGATCCTCGCGCCGATGATGGTGCCCTATCAGGCGCTTCTGGTGCCGATCTACCTGATGTTCGCCAAGATGGGGCTGACGGCCAGCCATTTCGGCCTGGCGATCCTGCATTGCATCCTGCAGCTGCCCTTCTCGGTCTACCTGATGCGCAACAGCTTCGAAGCCATCCCGCGCGAGCTGGAAGAGGCCGCGCGGGTGGACGGTGCCTCGTCCTTCTTCCAGCTGCGCCGCGTGTTCATGCCGCTGGCCGCGCCGGGCATGGTCACGGTGGCGCTGTTCGCCTTCATCACCTCGTGGAACGAGTTCATCGGGGCGCTGATCCTGATGAACACCGAAAGCGCCTTTACCGTGCCGATCATGCTGACCGGCGTGGTGTCGGGCGATTTCGGCTCGGTCGACTGGGGTGCGCTGCAGGCTTCGGTCGTCGTGTCGATGCTGCCCTGCCTTCTCGTCTATCTGGCGCTGCAGAAGTACTACGTCTCGGGATTGCTGGCAGGAGCCGTGAAGTGACCGAGACTGGAAGAACGCCGCCGCGTGGCGCAGCCACCATCCACGATGTCGCCCGTGCGGCCGGCGTGTCCATCGGCACGGTGTCCAAGGCGCTGAACCGCACCGGCACGCTGTCCAAGGACACGCGCGAGAAGGTGATGGAGACGGTGCGCGCCCTGAACTTCCGCCCCAACCTTCTGGCGCGCAGCCTGCATACCGGGTTGTCCGGGTCGGTCGGGCTGATCTCGAACGACAGTTTCGGTCGCTTCACCATGCCCATCATGGAGGGGCTGGAGGGCGTGCTGTCGCAGTCGGGCATCGGGGTGTTCATGGTCAACGCCACCGACGATGCCGAACGCGAACGCGCCCACCTTGACCAGTTGCTGGCCAAGCAGATCGACGGGCTGATCGTCACCGCCCGCCGCGCCGACCGCCGGCCCTCGATCGACCTGCGCGGCTTCGGCCTGCCGGTGGTCTATGTGTTCAGCCAGGGCGACGATCCCGACGCGCTGACGCTGCTGCCCGATGACATGGGCGGCGCCCGCATGGCGACCGAACACGTGGCGCAGCGCGGGCGCCGCTGCATCGCCCATGTCACCGGCCCGCGCAACTTTGAAGCCGTCCGCCTGCGCGAGGAAGGCTGGCGCGCGGCGCTGGCGATGAACGGCCTGGAGCCCGGCCCCCTGCTGCACGGCCCGTGGTCGGAAGCCTGGGGCCGCGAAGCGATGGCCCAGCTTCTGGCCATCAACCCGCGCCCCGACGCCGTGGTCTGCGGCAGCGACCTGATCGCCCGGGGTTGCGCCGATGCCCTGCGCGAGGCCGGCCTGTCCTGCCCCGGCGACATCGCCCTGACAGGCTTCGACAACTGGGCCGTGATGGTCGAGGCCTGCCGTCCACCGCTGACCTCGGTGGACATGAACCTGACGCAACTGGGGGCCGCGGCCGGCAACCAGATGACCGAAATGATCCAGGGTGCAGCCCGCTCCGGCACGCTGCGCCTGCCCTGCACGCTTGTCGTGCGCGAAAGCAGCTGAGGAGAGCCATGCGCCGCTATTCATCCGTCCCCTTCGCCGATGTGTCGATCACCGGCGGTTTCTGGTCCGAGCGCCTGGACACCGTGCTGCGCACGACGATCCCCAGCCAGCACGCCCAGCTTGAAAAGTACAACGTGCTGGAAAGCCTGAAGCTGCCCCAGCCCGTGCCGCCGCTGACCTTCAAGCCCCATGCCAACGGCTTCTCGACCCAGATTTTCTGGGACAGCGACGTGGGCAAGTGGATCGAGGCCGCCTCCTACGCCCTGTCGCACCGCCGCGACCCGGTGATCGAGGCGCAGATCGAGGCGATCACCGACGATCTGGAAAAGGCGCAGGAGCCCGACGGGTACGTCAACTGCTGGTATCTGGAACGCGAGCCGCAGAACCGCTGGACGAACCTGCGCGACAATCACGAGCTTTACAACCTGGGCCACCTGCTGGAGGGCGCGGTCGCCTACATGCGCGCCACCGGCCGCGACCGGCTGATGAAGGTGATGGAACGCGCCTTCGACCATGTCGCCACGGTCTTCGGCACCGGGCCGGGCCAGAAGCGCGGCTATTGCGGCCACCCCGAGGTGGAACTGGCGCTGATCAAGGCCTGGCACGCCACGGGCCAGCGCAAGTACCTGGACCTCGCCAGCTATTTCGTGGACGAGCGCGGCCGCCAGCCACATTACTTCGACATCGAGCGCGACGCGCGGGGCGAACCGGCCGGCAGGTACGGCCAGGGCACCTATGAATACAGCCAGTCCCACCTGCCGGTGCGCGAACAGACCAAGGTGGTGGGCCACGCCGTGCGGGCCTTCTACCTGTACACCGCGATGGCCGACCTTGCGGCGGAACACGACGATGCCGCGCTGCGCCACACCTGCGAAACCCTGTGGCAGGACGTGACCTCGACCCGGATGTATGTGACCGGCGGCTTCGGCCCCTCGGAGCGCAACGAGGGCTTCACCGAAGACTACGACCTGCCCAACGACACCGCCTATGCCGAAACCTGCGCCAGCGTGGCCATGGTGTTCTGGGCGGCGCGGATGCTGAACCTGGACCTCGACGGCCAGTATGCCGACCTCCTGGAACTGGCGCTGTACAACAACGCGCTGGCCGGCCTGTCGCGCGAGGGCGACACCTATTTCTACGACAACAAGCTGGAAAGCGACGGCAGCCATCGCCGGTGGGATTGGCACCCCTGCCCCTGCTGCACCATGAACGTGGCCCGCTTGGTGGCCTCGATCGGCGGCTATGTCTTCGGTCTGGCCAAGGACGAGGTGGCAATCCACCTGTACGGCGGGGCCAAGGCCGATCTGGCCGTCGCGGGCGGCACGGTCCGCATCGCGGAAACCTCGAACTACCCGTGGGAAGGCACGATCCGCGTGGCGGTTGATCCCGATGCCGCGCGCCGCTTCACCCTGTCGCTGCGCATCCCGTCCTGGTGCGCCGGGGCGCGGGCAAGGGTGAACGGCGCCGATGTGCCCGTCACCCCCGAACGCGGCTATCTGCGGCTGACGCGCGACTGGATGCCGGGCGATGTGGTCGAGCTTGACCTGCCCATGCCGCCGCAGCGCCTTTGGGCGCACCCGGAGGTAAAGGCCGATGTGGGCCGTGTGGCGCTGCGCCGTGGCCCGCTGGTCTTCTGCTTCGAAGGGCAGGATCAGGACGCCCCGCTCCACCGCCTGCGCCTGCCGCGCGACGCCGCGCTGCACGCCGAATTCCGTGGCGACATGCTGGGCGGCATCTCGGTCATCCGCGCCGAAGGCTCTGCCGTGACAGAGCCAAGCCCCGCGCTTTACCGCACCGCACCCCCGGCCGAGGCGCCCTCGCCGCTGCTGGCGGTGCCCTATTACATCTGGTGCAACCGCGGCCCGAACCCGATGCAGGTCTGGATGCGGGAATGATCGGATGACCGAACCCGCCGTCCAGTTGCGCCTGACAGGGCTTGCAAAAAGCTTCGGCGCCTTCCACGCCCTTCAGGGCGTGGATCTTCAGGTCCGCAAGGGCGAGTTCTGCGCCCTTCTCGGACCTTCGGGCTGCGGCAAGTCCACGCTTCTGCGCCTGATCGCAGGGCTGGAAGAGCCGACCTCGGGCCGGATCGAAATTGCCGGCCGCGACGTGACGATGGAGGAGCCCTCGGCCCGCCAGATCGCCATGGTCTTCCAGTCCTATGCGCTGTACCCGCACATGACGGTGGCCGAGAACATCGCCTTCTCGCTGGAGGCGCAGGGCGTGCCACGCGCCACGCGCATGGCCCGTGCGGCCGAGGTGGCGCGGCTTCTCCAGCTTGACACGCTGCTGATGCGCAAGCCGGCCGAGCTTTCGGGCGGCCAGCGCCAGCGCGTCGCCATCGGCCGCGCCCTGGTGCGCGACCCCCAGGTCTTCCTGTTCGACGAACCGTTGTCGAACCTCGATGCCCAGCTTCGCGTGCAGATGCGGATCGAACTGTCCAACCTGCACCGCGAGCTTGGCGCCACGATGGTCTATGTCACCCACGATCAGGTCGAGGCGATGACGATGGCCGACCGCATCGTGGTGATGAACCGCGGAGAGGTGCAGCAGATCGGCGCGCCGATGGAGCTGTACGAAGATCCCGCGAACCGGTTCGTGGCCGGGTTCATCGGCAATCCGGGCATCAACTTCCTGCCCGGGTCGGCGCTTGGCCTGTCGGTCGCCGAAATCGGCCTCAGGCCCGAACAGGTGCATCTGACCGCGCCGGAAGGCGCGTCGCTGTCGGGCAGCGTTAAGCTGGTGGAACGCCTGGGCAACCAGACGCTGGTTCATGTCGGCACGCCGGCCGGCATTGTCTGCGTGCAGGGTCCGGGCCGGCTTGCCGTTCAGCTTGGCGATACGGCGGGGCTGGCATTTGACCCCGCTGCCGTCCTGTATTTCGACCAGTCAGGCCGCCGCATGCCGGCGGCCTGATGCCGGATCAGGCGACGGCACCCTCACGCGCCCAGACAAGGCCCTTGTCGTCAAAGACATGGGCCTTTTCCGTGTCGATCGACAGAGAAACCGCTTCTCCCGGCTCGACCCTAACCCCGCCATCGGATTCAACGATCATCGGGCCAAGCGCGGTGTCCACATAGGTATAGCTGGTGTTGCCCAGGTACTCGACCACCGAGACCCGGCCCGCGATCTGGCCGCTTCCACCCGAAGCAAGCTTCACATGTTCGGGCCGGATGCCCAGTTCCACGGTGCGCTCGCCGGCAAAGTCCGGCACGGCGCGCGGCGGCAGCGCCAGGGTGATGCCATCGCCCATCGTCAGGGTCAGGCCGCCCGCCGCCGCGCGGGCGCGGGCCGGAAGGAAGTTCATCGCCGGTGAACCGATGAAACCCGCCACGAAGCGGTTGGCCGGGCGGTTGTACAGCTCCCACGGGCTGCCGGCCTGGCTGATCACGCCCTTGTCCAGCACGACGATCTGGTCAGCCAGGGTCATCGCCTCCACCTGGTCATGGGTGACATAGATCATCGTGGTCTTCAGGTCGTTGTGCAGCTTGGCCAGTTCCAGCCGCATCTGCACCCGCAAGAGCGCGTCCAGGTTCGACAGCGGTTCGTCGAACAGGAAGACCTGCGGATCGCGCACCAGCGCCCGCCCGATGGCGACCCGCTGGCGCTGGCCGCCGGACAGTTGCGCCGGCTTGCGCTCCAGCAGCTCCTCAAGGTGCAGCATCTTTGCGATGCGTGCCGCCATCTCGCGCTGTTTCGCCTTTGGCTCGCGCGCCAGAGACATCGAAAAGCAGATGTTCTCGGCCACCGTCAGATGCGGGTACAGCGCATAGTTCTGGAACACCATGGCCACCCCTCGCGCCTTGGGCTCCAGATGCGTCACTTCGCGGTTGCCGATGCGGATGGTGCCGCCGCTGACCGTCTCCAGCCCGGCAATCATGCGCAGCATCGTCGATTTTCCGCAGCCCGAAGGTCCCAGAAGCGCGGTGAAAGACCCGTCCGGCACGGACAGGTTCAGTCCCCGGATCACCTCATGCCCGCCAAAGCGCTTGGAGATGCCCGACAATTCCACCGAAGCCATGTCTTACCCCTTGATCCCGGCTGAAAGCGTGATGGCCTGCGTGACCCGACGCTGGAACAGAAGATAGGCCAGCGCCACCGGCAGACTGGCAAGAACCGCGCCTGACATTAGCCGGCCATAGAACACGCCGAAGGCATCCTGCACCGCGGCGATCCCCACCGTGACCGTCATCATCTTCTCGTCCTGCGCGGCCAGGAAAGGCCACAGAAAGCTGTTCCAGGCACCGATGAAGGTGATGATGGCCAGCGCGGTCGTGACCCCCCAGTTCATCGGCAGGAACAGCCGGAACAAAAGCTGGAACTCGGTCGCCCCGTCCATGACCGCCGCCTCGCGGAACTCCTTGGGCAGGCCGTCGAAGAACTGCTTGTAGACGATCACCGTCACCGGCGCGATCAGCATGGGAAGCACGATCCCGGCATGGGTGTTCAGAAGCTTCACGCCCGCGATGATGATGAAGTGGTTCACGATCAGGGCCGAGATCGGCACCATGAAGCTGGCCAGGATCATCCACCACAGCGCCTTGCGCCCCGGAAACCGCAGCTGCGAGATGGCATAGCCGGTGCAGGCCGACATGAAGACCACGATCACCGTCACCGAGACCGCCACGATGGTCGAGTTCAGATACCACCAGGGCAACCGCGAGGTCTGGATGTTGAACAGGAAGTTGGTGAAGGTCGGGTCCTGCGGCAGCAGGGCAAAGTCCTTCACCGTCTGGTCGTCGTAGCGCACCGAGGTGGCCATCGCCCAGTAGACCGGAAAGAACCACATCGCCGCGGCGATCAGCGTCAGCAGGGTCAGAAGCAGGCCCCCGGCATCCACGCGCCGGTGTTGTGTCGAACGGGTCTCGCTCATCTCTGCCCCCGGATGCGCAGGATCTGGAACTGCAGGACCGAGAAGGTCACCACGATCACGAACAGCGCCAGCGCAATGGTCGCCGAATAGCCGCCCGCGTTTTTCTGGAACGCCTGTTCGTAAATGTACTGCACCAGCACCATCGTCGCCTGCGTCCGCCCGCCCACGGCGAACAGATAGACCTGATCGAAGATCTTCAGCTGCAGGATCAGCTGGATGGTCAGGCACAGCACCGTAACAGGCCAGATCAGCGGCCAGGTCACGCGGGTGAACATCTGCCACCGCGTCGCCCCGTCCAGCTGCGCGGCCTCGTACAGCTCGGCCGGGATGTTGCGCAGGCCCGCCAGGAACAGAAGGATGGAAAACCCGTTGGTCCACCAGATGGTGATGATCGCCACGCCCGGCATGAACCAGGGGATCGTGCGCCACACGTTCACCGGGCGGCCCGCGACCCATTCGATCGCGCCCTGCAGCATCCCGAACTGCACGTTGGTCATCCAGTCCCAGATCACATAGACCACGGTGACGGGCAGGATATAGGGCAGGAAGAACGCCGCCAGGATCACGCTTTGCAGCCAGCCCTTCAGCCGGCTCACCATCAGCGCGATCAGCAGCGCCACCGCCGTGCCCGGCACAACCGTCAGGGCCACGAAATAGGCCGTGTTCCACACCGCCTTGCGGAACACCGGGTCCTTGAACATGCGGACATAGTTCTTGAAGCCCACATACTTGCCTTCGCCGATCAGCGGCGCATCGGTGAAGCTGAGCCGCACCATCTGGATCGTCGGATAGACGAACATCCAGCCATAGATGACGACGAACGGCAGGATCAGCACGAAGGCTGCCAGCAGTTCTGACCTTCGGTTTCTAAGCATCGGGACCCGCGCCGGAAAAAGGAACCCCGGCAGGCCGTCTCCAGCCTGCCGGGGCGGGTATCACTGCTGCAGCGCGTCCAGCGCGGCCTTCATTTCGGCAACCGCCGTGGCCGGATCGGTTTCGCCGTTCATGGCGGCGGTAAAGGCATTGCCGGCCGCGTCAAACAGAGGCGAGGCCACGCCCGCGTTCACCGACTTGGGGTCGAAGACCGAATTGGCCGTCAGCTTGGCATAGGTCGCCTGGGGCTGCATCGCCTTGTACTCCGCCGTCTCGGTCACCGCGACGTTGGCCGGGATGTGGCCGGCGGTCGCCCAGAACAGCGAGTTCGCTTCCATCCACTTGATGACCTCAAGCACCGCCGCGTGCTTCTCGGGGGTGACTTCCTTGCCCGCGTTGTTCGGAATGGCGAAGGCATGGCTGTCGGCATAGGTGCAGGGCCGGTCGAACAGCACCGGCAGCTCGATGGCGCCCCAGTTGAACAGCTTGCCCTGCTTGTTCAGGTCGTCCATCGTCGGGACTTCCCAGACACCGTTGATCATGAACGGCGACTTGCCCGAGGTGAACAGCGCCACGGTCGAGGGATAGTCGGTGTACGACGGGTTATAACCCTCGGCCACCCAGTTCGAGATCACGCCCACCGCATTGGCCAGCTTTTCCTGGCTGTCGCCGGGGAACCAGTTGCCATCGGTGCCGATCTCGCCGTTCTGCTGGCACAGAAGCGAATAGATCGTGCGGAAGGCAAAGCCGCCGTCGGCGGTCACCTGCACGATGCCCCATTCGTTGCCGTCATCCTTCAGCTTCTTCAGGGCGGCGTTGAAGTTGTCCAGCCCGTCCAGGCCGGTCGGCAGGCCGTCGGCGCCGATCAGGCCGGATTTCTCCAGCAGGTCCTTGTTGTAGTACAGCACGATCGGGTGCGTATCGAAGGGCACGGCATATTGCTTGCCGTCGACCTGCACCGCGTCCCAGGTCGCCGGCGCGAAGCTCGCGGCCGAAAGGCCCATCGTCGCCATGTCTTCCGGGGTGATCTCGGCCAGCGTGCCCTGGCTCACGGCCAGCGGGATGCGGCTGGTGTGATAGGTCATCAGGTCGGGGCCTTCGCCCACGGCAGCGGTGGCCTGCACCTTGGAATAGAACGGCACGCCCCAGTCCAGGGTGGTGGCCTGGATCTCGATCGTGTCGGCATGTTCCTTGTTGAATTCGTCGATCAGCGTCTTCATCCGCACGCCGTCGCCGCCGCCCAGGAAGTCCCACCAGACCACGGTTTCCTTGGCCTCGGCCATCGAGATCGCAAGCGCAAGAACGGCACTCGCTCCGAGAAGTCGTTTCATCGCATTTCCTCCCATGATCGGGGCCGTTTCCGTCGGCCCCTTGCGCCCTGTTTGCCCGGCCCGCCAAGACTGGCGGACCAGAACCAGGCCGGATCGCTCCGGCTCCTCCCGATTGCGAGCCTAAGGAAGCCGCTCGCCTTGTGTCAACAGATTTCCCGATACATATCCGGTATCAGGATACTTATTCGTGGGGCAACGAATCCGTGGCCAGACCGGCCGCGGCCTGCACCAGCGCCGCGAACAGGGCATCGGCAACCGGGTCTTCGCCCATTCCCGACCCCAGCAAGCGATAGGTGCTGGCGACCAGCGCCCCCCGCCCGACCCGACGCGCGGCGATCAGCGCGGCCGGCTTGTGCGCCCAGCCTACCACAAGGCCCGAACTTACCAGACCACCAAATTCCCATCCCCTGAACCCGGTCAGCACATGGGTGGGAATCACCCGGTCGAAACTCGCGTCCACCAGCGGCCCGCCGGGGATGGCCGCGAAGGGACCCTCGCGCCGCAGCCAGGTGAAGCTGGCAATCCAGTCGCCGCGCCACATCGTGCCATGCCGGGCATGCAGGGCCATGTTGGGCAGCTGCGCTTCCTGTCCGCGGGGAAGGCCCGGCTCCGGATCGACGATGGGAATGAAGGGCTGTTCGCGTGGCGGAATGTCCGACCGCAGGCGCGGCTGCCCGCCAAGGCTGCCATCCGCCAACAGCAGATACCGGGCCCCGCCTTGCAACCGGGCAATGTCTTCTGGCCCCAGGATGCGCGCCAGCACCACATCGGCCGCCGCCGGTTCCACCACCCGCAGGCCCAGGTCGGCCGCCCGCGCGGCCAGCACGGCATCGGCACTGCCGACAGTTGGAAGCCCGTCCACCGCCAGCGGCGCATAAAGCGCGATCTCGGCGCGGTTCCGCGCCAGTTCGCGCCCGCCCGACACCAGGCGCAGGTTGACGGGCAGCATCCGGTTCGCGCCGCCCATGGGCAGGGATAGCTCCAGCGCCGCCACGGGCGTCACCGACAGGGCCGGCGTCGCCGGCACAGCGATGCTGCCCGATTGCCCCTCCATCTCCCAGTGCAGTTCGGCCGCCGGCAGGTCCTGCCCGCCGGTCGCAACCGAAAGCTCCAGACGGAAGCCCTGCCCCATCCAGCCCGACCAGCGGTCGGCGCGGGGCACGATCACCACGTCGGTGTTGATGCTGGAAAAGTCCCGGTGGAACGACCGGACGTTGCGGTTCATGTCCAGAAGCCCGTTCGACTCCCAGTGCACATCCGTCAGCTCGGTGATGACATAGCCTTGAATGGACGCGCGGGCGCGCATCGATTCGATCTCGTATTTCAGATTGGCGAACTGATAGCCCTGAACCGCCGTGACAAAGCCCGCAACGGTGCCAAAGACGCTGTCCAGCTGCAGGCTGGCAAAGCGTTCCTCCAGCCCGTGCGGCAGGGCACAGCCCTCGCCCCAGGCCGCGCCGGTTTCCATCCACCAGGGCTCCTCGCCGCCGATCCGCACTTCGTTCGGCTGCGGCAGGCCCCAGACACCGAACTCCGATACCACCAGCGGCTCGTCGCCCCGCCGCTGCGCATCGCCATGCGGGGAGTAGGTCCAACCGGCTCCGCCCGCGAATTCCTCGGTCAGCGCCTCCCATTCGGCGCGGCGTTCGGGGATCGAGCGGTAATAGTGAAAGTCGTTGATGTCCGTCTTGACGTGGAAATTTCCATGGCAGGCCGAGTTGTCCACCGCCAGCCGCTCCGGATCGCGCTGCTTCAGCCAGTCATAGGTATCGGCCAGCCAGCGCCGATGCGCCGGGTCCTCGCTCAGCCTCGTGCCCCAATCCTCGTTGATCAGGGTCCATATGGCGATGGACGGATGGTTGCCGTCGCGCGCAAGGATGCCCTCCATCGTCTCCCGCATCCGCCGAGCCGAGGCTGCGGTAAAGCTCGCGACATTGGGAATCTCGGTCCAGACCAGCAGTCCCAACCGGTCGGCGACCTCATAGTACCGCGGGTCCGGCACCTTGATGTGGCAGCGCAGGCAGTTCAGCCCCAGCTCCTTCGCCTTGCGCGCCTGATCCTCCAGGAACTCCAGCGAGGGCGGCGTGGCGATGCCCTCGGGATAGTAGTCCTGATCCAGCGCCCCGCGCATGTAGAAGGGTTCGCCGTTCAGATAGAACCGCCCCCCGCGCGTCTCGAAGCTGCGGAAACCGAAGACATGCTCGGTCACATCCCGCACGCCGTCCTTCTCCAGCGTCACCCGCAGCCGGTACAGGTTGGGCTCCTCCGGCGACCACAGCCGGGGCGCCGGCACCACCAGTTCCGCCCCTTCGGCCACCACCGCTCCGCCCGCATCCAGCACACAGGCCCGCACCTCGGCCGGCGCCGACAGCGCCACGTCCAGGCTCACCCGCCCCGACAGATCCGCCCGGATCGCGCAATGCCGCAGGTGCACCGGGTCGCGCACCTCCAGCCAGACCGACTGCCAGATACCGCCGAACGGCCCGTACCAGCTTTGCTTTCCATGCGGAATTTCGGCGAAACCATCGCCCTCGGGCAGCGCGCATTCCACCTCCACCAGGTTTTCCGCCCGCAACAGCCCACCTGGCAGCGGGCACTCGAACGGCAGCCAGCCGTTGTCGCTCTGCCCCACCACCTGCCCGTTCACCCGCACCACGGCCGACCACATCACCGCGCCGAAGATCAGCGCCGCCTCGCGCCCGCCCGCCAGATCCGGCGCCGCGAACCCGCGGGAATAAACCGCCCGCCCGCCCCTGTGCCGCAGGTCGGCGAACTGCGCCTGCCAGGGCATCGGCACCAGGGCCTGCCGCATCTCTCCCGATTCGTGACGAAACGCCCAGGCCCCGTCCAGCGACTGGCGCATCCGTGAAACCGCCTCCATCGCTTCCCCCCTGATGATTGATCAGTTATAGTATTAGCAGTTTACTGCTTAACGCGCCCCGCCTAGACCGCAAGAAGAATTTCCGGGGGAAGACGTGAAGCGGCCGACCATGATCGACATCGCGCAGCGCGCCGGGGTCTCGCAGGCCACCGTCTCGCTGGTGCTGGGCGGCGTCGCCTCGGCCCGCGTGTCCGAAGACACCCGCGCCCGCGTCAAGGCCGTGGCGCAAGAGATGGGCTATGTCCGCCGCGGCGGCCTGGCCCGCACCACCGATGTCAAGGTCATCGGCCTCCTGATCGACGAGGTGACGACCACGCCCTTCGCCGCCCCCTTCCTGGAAGGCGCCCGGCTGGAGGCCGCCGAAAACGGCGCGCTCGTCACCGCCATCTGCACCGGGCACGACCCCGCGACCGAGGCGGCCGCCATCGAAACCCTGCGTGCCATCGGCTGCATCGGCGTGCTTTACACCCGTCTGATGACGCGGATCGTCCAGACGCCCCCGGCCCTTGCCGGCCTGCCCTGCGTGCTCCTGAACTGTCACGCCTCCGACAAGAGGCTGGATTCCGTCATTCCCGCCGATGTGACCGGCGCCTATGCCGCCACGACAGAGCTGATCCAGGCCGGCCACCGCCGCATTGCCCTCCTGCAAGGCGAAACCTGGGCAGAGGCGACGCGCGGTCGGACACTGGGCTACCGCCGCGCTCTGGCGTCAGCCGACATTCCCTTCGAGCCGGCCCTGGTCGCCGGGCCGACCTGGACGGCCCCGCTCGGCCGGGCGCGGACGCATGTTCTTCTCGATCTGCCCAACCCGCCGACGGCGTTCTTCTGCTTCAACGATCGCGTCGCGCTCGGCTGCTACGAGGCGCTGGAAGAACGCGGTTTGCGCGTGCCGCAGGACATCTCGGTCGTAGGTTTCGACAATGACGAGATCGCCGCCATCCTGCAGCCGCCGCTGACCACCATGATCCTGCCGCACGAGGAAATGGCCCGCTGGGCCGTGCAGGAACTGATGGCGCGGGCCGAGGGCCGCGGAGGCGAGCCGCGCCGGGTCAAGATCGACTGCGATCTGGTCCGCCGCAGCTCGGTCGCCCCGCCCCGCCGCGATTGACTGAAACAGAAATCCTGATACTCAGGGCGGAAGCTATCGAAAGCAGCCCGTATGAGCCGGAATTTCCTGATCGTCGACCCGCTGGAAGGGATCGAAACCCTGAAGGCGCTGTCCTCGCCGGTGCGCGTCAACATCCTGAAACTGCTGCACGATCAGGGCCCGCAGAACGTCAACGCCATCGCCGCGGCGCTGGAACTGCCACAATCCTCGGTTTCGGCAAATGTGCAGATGCTGGAAGAAGCCGGGCTGATCCGCACCGAAACCGCGCGGGCGAAAAAGGGCAACCAGAAGGTCTGCCACACGCTGTTCGACGAAGTCCTGGTGATGTTCAAGAAGGATCCGGCCACCGCCGGATCCAACCGGATCGAAGTGGCGATGCCGCTTGGCCTTTACACCTCGTGCGAGGTCACGGCGCCCTGCGGCCTGTGTTCGACCCAAGGCATCGTCGGCCTCCTGGATGTGCCCGATACCTTCCTCGACCCTGGCCGGATGAGCGCGGGGCTCATCTGGTTCACCCGCGGCTATGTCGAATACCAGTTCCCCAACAACCTCAAACTGATGGGCGGAGAGCTGGAAGCCGTCGAATTCAGCATGGAACTCTCGTCCGAAGTGCCCGGCACCGCGGCCGACTGGCCCTCGGACATCACCTTTTCCGTCAACCAGATCGACGTCGGCACCTGGACCTCGCCAGGCGATTACGGTGATACGCGCGGCGTCTATACCCCCGACTGGTGGAAGCTGAAGGGCAGCCAGTACGGAATGCTCAAGACGGTGCGCGTCACCCATGACGGCACCTATCTGGATGGCATGAAGATGTCCCCCGTCTCGCTGGTCGACCTCGACCTCTCCGCGCATCGCTCGATCCGCTTCCGAATCGGGGTCAAGGACACCGCCCGCCACCCTGGCGGGCTCAACATCTTTGGCCGCGGCTTCGGCAACTACGATCAGGACATCGTCATGCGCGTCGTGACGCGCCGCTGATCGGGTCGAACTCGGGGCTTGACGATGCTTCCGATTTCCTGATGTATATCGGATCATTCGATATGAAAGCCGCCGGCTCGCCGGTCGGCCCGTCGGGGAGGGACGGAGCGATGAAGGCCAGCGTTACAGCCCACAAGGATTTCACCATCGCGCGGATCGACGACCGCGTCTATTCGGCGTTTCTCGAACATCTCGGGCGGGCGATCTACAGCGGCATCTACGAACCCGGCCACCCTACCGCCGATGCCAACGGTATGCGGGGCGATGTGGCCCAGCTGGTGCGCGACCTGAACATTCCCTTCGTCCGCTATCCGGGCGGCAACTTCGTTTCGGCCTACAACTGGGAAGATGGCGTCGGCCCGCGCGAAAACCGCCCCGTGCGGCTCGATCTGGCCTGGCACACCTCTGAATCGAACCAGGTCGGCATCCATGAATTCGCCGACTGGTGCGATCTGGTCGGCACCAAGCCGATGCTTGCCATCAACCTCGGCTCGCGCGGTCTCGACGAGGCGCGCAACTTCGTCGAATACGTCAACGGCCCGACCGGCAGCTACTGGGGCGACCTGCGCAAGAAGAACGGTCGCGCCGCCCCGTTCGACTGCCGGCTCTGGTGTCTGGGGAACGAGATGGACGGTCCCTGGCAGGTCGGCCACAAGACGGCCGAGGAATATGGCCGCCTCGCCAATGAAACCGCCAAGACGCTGCGCGCCTTCGACAAGTCGCTGGAACTGGTGGTCTGCGGCTCGTCCAACTCGGACATGAAGACCTATCCCGAATGGGAACGCATCGTGCTGGAACACACCTACGATTCGGTGGACCACATCAGCTTGCACATGTATTTCGGCAACCGCTCGGGCAACACCGCCAACTATCTGGCGCTGAACGAGAAACTCGACCGCTACATCACCACGGTGGAATCGACCATCAACCTGGTGAAGGCGAACAAGCGGTCAAAGCACGATGTCTACATCAGCTTCGACGAATGGAACGTCTGGTATCATTCCAATGAACAGGACCGCGCCATCCTCGCCGGCGCCGAAGGCTGGCCCCACGCACCCCGGCTTCTGGAAGACGTCTACAACTTCGAGGATGTGCTTCAGGTCGGCTGCATCCTGAACACCTTCATCCGCAAGTCGAACGTGGTGAAGATCGCCTGCATCGCGCAACTGGTGAATGTGATCGCCCCGATCATGACCGAACCGGGCGGCGCGGCCTGGCGGCAGACGATCTACTATCCCTATTACTTCGCCTCGATCTACGGTCGCGGAACCGCGCTGAACCTTTCGGTACGCAGCCCCGGCTACGACGCCGATATCGCCGACAACGTGCCCTACATCGACATCGCCGGCGTGCATGACGAGGAAACCGGCAACCTCACCTTCTTCGCCGTGAACCGCCACCCGACCGAAAGCTTCGAACTCGACCTCGCGCTTCAGGGCTTCGGCGCGGCCAAGGTCATCGACCATCAGGTGATGACCCATGCCGATCTGCGCGCGGTGAACAACCTCGCCAACCAGAATTCCGTCGTGCCGCAGAAGGGAACCGGGGCCAGCGTCGACGGCGCCCGTCTCACCGCCAGGCTACCCCCCTATTCCTGGCAGATGATCCGCGTTTCGACCGCGGCCTGAGCGGCCTCCGGGGGCGCGTCGCAGACGGCGCCCCCGGACTTTCCTTCGCCCCCCGCGTCCGGGCCCTCGGACAATTCTTAAGTCCAAGTTAAGACGCGCGGACAACCCATTGAAATCGTTGGGTCGGACCAAGCGTCCGAGCTCGGACGCCTAGCCGGCGGCAAAGATGGACCGCAGCCGGTCATGGTCCAGCGCCGGGATCACCCGCCCCCGCGGCTTGACCGTGGCCACGTCCTCCCCCGCCACCATGGCGTTGACCACCGCCTCCTCGACCGCCTCCACCGCGGCCAGGTAAAGGGGGTCGATATGCTCGGGGTTCAGCTCCTCCTTGGCCAGAAGCGGCCCGGAAACCTCGGGCATGGGGATCGGGTTGGCGGTCGAGAAGGCCAGGAACAGGTCGCCCGAGGAATTCCCCCCCGGCGTCCCCGTCCGCGCGATCCCCATCCCCGCCCGCCGCGCCACATGCCTCAGGGACACCGCCGACAGCGGCGCATCGGTCCCCACCACCACGATGACCGACCCCAGATCCTTGCGGTTGAACTCCCCCTCCGGGATCAGCCGCCCCACCGGCTTGCCCAGAATGGTCAGCCAGGGCCGCCGCCCGAAGTTGGCCTGCAACAGCACCCCCACCGTGTAGGTCCGCTCCCCGATCGTGACCAGCCGCGAAGCCGTCCCCGTCCCGCCCTTGAAGCTGTAGCAGATCATCCCGTTGCCCCCGCCGGTCGATCCCTCCGCCACCGGCCCGCCCACCGCCGCATCCAGCGCCGCGACGGCATGGTCGGCGGTCACATGCAGCGCGGTGATGTCGTTCAGGATCCCGTCATAGGTCTCGCCCACCACCGGCATCGCCCAGGCATGCTCGCCCTGGAAGAAGTCGGCATACCGCCCCATCATCCACCGCGTCGCCCCATGATGCACCGCCCCGATCCCATGGGTATTGGTGATGCAGACCGGCCCGATGATATAGCCGGCGTCATGGATCCAGTGCGTCCCCGTCATCTCGCCATTGCCGTTCAGGGCGTGGAACCCCGCCCAGACCGGCAGAGGCTGCCCCCGGTCGTCGCGCGGCAGGATGGCCGTCACCCCCGTCCGCATGTCCCGTGACGGGTCGGTCAGCGTGCAGAACCCGACCGACACGCCGGGCAGGTCGGTGATGGCGTTCAGGGGGCCGGGCGTGCCAGGAAAGGGCAGGCCAAGATCACGGGCACGGATGGGCATGGGGTCCTCCTTCTATCGCCCCACGAAACCACCCCGGAGGACAGAGGGAAAGCCCCGTCAGCGCCCCAGATAGGCCGCCAGCGCCGGCGGCGGGTTGTCCAGCAGCGCACCCGTCGGCAAAGGCGGATACGCCACCCCATCGGCCACCAGCAGGGTAAGGGGTGCGATGCGGCGGGCATCTGTCGGGTCATGCGTGACCATCAGCACCGTCGCGCCGGTCTCTCTGGCGACCTGGGCCACAAGATCCAGCATCTCGGCCTTGAGCCCTGGCCCGAGGGCCGCGAAGGGTTCGTCCAGCAGCAGCATGGGCCGCGCCCGCAACAACGCACGCGCCAGCGCGGCGCGGCTGGCCTGCCCGCCCGACAACTCTGCCGGCCGCCGCGCGCCAAGGCCCGCAAGGCCGACCCGGTCCAGCGCGGTCTCGATCCGGTCACGGTCGGTCGAGGTCAGCCGCAGCCGGGACGAAAGGCCAAGGCCCAGGTTCTGCGCTACCGTCAGGTGGGGAAACAGGTTCTGGTCCTGGAACAACACCGTCAGCGGGCGCTTCCCCGGGGGAAGGTCGCCGATGTCGGCGTCTTCCCACAGGATGCGTCCCGAGACCGGCGGGAAGAACCCGGCAATGGCCGAGACCAGCGTGGATTTTCCCGCACCGGACGGCCCGATCACCGCCACCGTCGCGCCTTTTGGCACGGTGAGGCTCGCCGTCAGACGGAAGCCTTCCTGCGCCAGCACCACATCCTGCAACTCAAGCCCGGACAAGACGGCCTCCCCGTTCCAGAAGCGCAAAGACCGCGAAGCTGGCCGCGACCAGAACCAGCGCCGCGCTTGCCGCAGCCTCCATCCGATAGGCCCCTGCCAGGCGCTGCACCAGAAGCGGCAGCGTCTCTTGCCGTTCGCCAGCGAACAGCGCAATGACGCCAAGGTCACCCATCGAAAGGGCCGCGGCCAGCCCCGCGCCAAAGCCCAAGGGCCGCGCCAGCCGTGGCAGGATCACCCACCGCAGCCCCGCCCGCGCGCCCATGTCCAGCGAGGCCATCAGCCGCGACCAGTCGGCGAGCAGCGTCTTCACCTCGGGAAGCAGCAGGCGGAACACGAAAGGCAGGGACAGCGTGGCATTCACCAGCATCGTCACAGGCAGGGCAAGCCCTGCGGGCGATACCCAGGGCCGCAGGATCAGGAACAGCCCGGTGCCGATCACCAAAGCCGAGGCGGCGAGCGGAAGGGTCGCCGCCAGCTCCATCCCGCGTTGCCCCCGCGCCGCCGCCAAGGCCAGGACCAGTGCCGCCGTCACGGACAGCGCCGACGAGGCCAGCGCCACCGTGGTGGAGCGCAGCAGTGCAGGGCCAAGCGAGGCGGGGAGTTCGTGTAGCCCGGATAGCCCCCCGGCCACCACCACCCCGATGGGCAGCGACAGCAGCAGCGCCGCCAGCGCGATTGCCGCCGCATCCACAAGCCGCCGCCATCCGCCGGGGGCCGGGATCGCCTCTCCCCGGTCCAGCCCGCCACCAAAACCCGGGGGCCGGGCAAGGAGGCCGGTCAGCAGCACCGCCCCGGCGCACAGCGTGAACTGTATGGCCGACAGAGCCGCCGCGCGGGGCGGATCATAGTCGAAGCGCAACGCCTGATAGATCGCCAGTTCCACGCTGGTCGCCCTTGGCCCGCCGCCCAGCATCAGCGTCACGGCAAAGCTGGACAGACAGATCACGAAAACGGTCAAGGTCGCGCCCGGCAGCACGGCGCGCAGCATCGGCGCCTCCAGGTGCCGGAATACGGCACCTGGCCCCATGTCCAAAGACTGCGCGAGCCGAAAGCGTTCCGCCGGGATCGCCGTCCAGCCCAGAAGCAGCATCCGCACCACCAGCGGCAGGTTCAGGAAGACATGGGCGATCACCACGCCGTGCAGGCCATAGATCGTCATGCCCGGCAGGCCGACCGCCTCCAGCAGCCGGTTCACCAGCCCTGCCCTGCCGAATATGGCCAGCAGGCCCAGAACCGCCACGATCACCGGCAGCAGGAACGGCGCCCCGGTCAGGGTGATGAGCCACCCCCGACCGGGAAAGTGCCGCCGCGCGATGGCACGGGCGACGGGTATGGCCAGCAGTGTCGAGAACAGCGCCGACAGGGCCGCCTGGGTCAGCGAAAACCGCACCGCAGCCCAGTCTCCTGCCGTCAGCCCCGTAGCCCCGCCGTTCAGCGCAACCGCAAGGGCGGTGCCGAGGATCAGCACCGCCAGGACGGCCGCCACCGAAAGGGCGGCCAGCCTCAAGGTCATTGCGACAGGGCCGCCCGCCATTCCTCGACCGCCGCCCTGGCAATCGCGGGCACGTCGGCCGGTGGGATCAGAAGGGACTTCTCCGGCTGAATCAGGGTGGCAAAGCTGGCGGGCAGCCCGGCCGCGGGCGTCACTGCCGGATACATCCAGTTCGTTTCGGGAATCGCGGTCTGGAAGGCATCCGTGCCAATGAAGGCCAGGAACTTGTCGGCCAGTTCGGGCTGGTCGGCGGCGGCCAGCTTGCCCGCCACTTCGACCTGCAGGTACTGGCCCTCGGCGAAGGGCGCGGCGGCCTTGCTGTCATCCTTCTCGGCGCCGATGTGATAGGCGGGCGAGGTGGTATAGCTCAGCACCATGTCGGCCTCGCCGTTCAGGAACAGGCCATAGGCCTCGGACCAGCCGGGCGTGACGGTGACGATGTTGTCGGCCAGGCCCTTCCAGATCTCACCCGCCCGGTCGCCATAGGCTTGCTTCACCCAAAGCACCAGACCAAGGCCGGGGGTCGAGGACCGCGGGTCCTGGATGACGATCTTCACGTCCGAAGCCGCCAGCTCCTCGAAGCTTTTCGGCGGGGAGGCGAGCTTGGTCTTGTCATACACGAATGCGAACCAGCCCCAGTCATAGGGGACGAAGTTTGGGTCGGCGAAGTCGATGGGCAGGTTTGCAGGCCAGGACTGCCCATGCGATGCGAAAAGACCGGTCGCCGTGGCCTCGGCCGTGAGGTTGGTGTCCAGCCCCAGCACCACATCCGCCTCGGAGGCCGCACCCTCCATCTTCAGCCGCGACAGAAGCGCCGCGCCGTCACCGCCGGTCACGAAGCGCAGGTCGCAGGCGCATTCGGCCTCGAAGGCCTTTTCGATGATGGGACCCGGGCCCCATTCAGAGGTGAAGCTGTCATAGGTCAGCACAGTCAGAACGGGCGTCTCGGCGACAGCCATTGTGGCAGCGCCCATCAGTCCCGCGGCAAGGAGGTACTTCATCTTGGTCTCCATTGACGCGACGGTTCAGGTCGGGATGGAGAAACCCATGCACCTTCCCTCCGCCGGCATGATCCGGTTCAGGTTCAACGGGTCCGCTTTCGCATCTCAGGCCGCAAGGCCACCCCGAGGTGCCGTTGATCATAGGGGTCGTGGCGTGGGGTGCAAGGGGCAGGAAGCCGGTTCCGTTTTGTGCCGGTTTGGCCTATTGCGGCGGGCAAAGGAGCCCGACCATGAGCCTGAACACCTTCGGCCACCTGTTCCGCTTCACCACCTGGGGCGAAAGCCACGGGCCGGCCATCGGCTGCACGGTCGACGGTTGTCCGCCCGGCGTGGCTCTGACCGAGGCCGACATCCAGCCCTGGCTGGATCGCCGCAAGCCCGGCACTTCGAAGTTCACCACGCAGCGGCGGGAGGCGGACGAGGTGCGCATCCTTTCGGGGGTGTTCGAGGGGGTGACGACCGGCACGCCGATCCAGCTGATGATCGAGAACACCGACCAGCGGTCCAAGGACTATGGCGAGATCGCCCGGGCGTTCCGGCCGGGGCATGCGGACATCACCTATCACCTGAAGTATGGGGTGCGGGACTATCGCGGCGGGGGGCGGTCATCGGCGCGGGAGACGGCGTCGCGGGTCGCGGCGGGCGGGGTCGCTCGGGCGGTGCTGGCGGCGCTGGTGCCGGGGCTGAAGATCACGGGCTACATGGTCCAGATGGGGAGCCGGGGCATCGACCGCGGCCGGTTCGATGCGGGGGAGATCGAGAGGAACCCGTTCTGGTGCCCCGATCCCGTGGCCGCCGCCGACTGGGCCGGCTATCTGGATGAGCTGCGGCTGGCCCACAATTCGGTGGGGGCGGTGATCGAGGTGGTGGCGGAGGGTGTGCCGCCGGGGCTGGGGGCGCCGCTTTATGGCAAGCTCGATGCCGACCTGGCCTCGGCCATGATGTCCATCAATGCCGTGAAGGGCGTGGAGATCGGGGAGGGGATGGCCTCCGCCGCGCTGACCGGGGTGGAGAATGCCGATGAGATCCGGATGGGGCCGCAAGGGCCTTTGTTCCTGACCAACCATGCCGGGGGGATTCTGGGGGGGATTTCCACGGGGCAGCCGGTGGTCTGCCGGTTCGCGGTGAAGCCGACCTCTTCGATCCTGACGCCCCGGGCCACGGTGAATGAGGGGGGGCAGGAGGTGGACCTGGTGACCAAGGGCCGCCACGACCCCTGCGTGGGCATCCGGGCGGTGCCGGTGGGGGAGGCGATGATGGCCCTGGTGATCCTGGACCACCTGCTCCTGGACCGCGGCCAGACCGGTGGGGTCCGGGGGGTGATCGGCTGATCCCGTCCGAGGGCGTCCGAGCTCGGACGCCTGGTCGGAGTAAGGGATTTCAAGGGGTTACGGGCGCGGATTAACTTGGACTTAAGGATTGGAGACTTACCTTGGAAGGTTTACCGCGCTCAACCAACCCTCCGACCGGACACATTTTAATGCTCGACGCACATGGTTCTTTACCCGTGATTCCAGTTGTGCAAGAATCTACTAAAGCCATTCTGCAACTATGATCGCTCGAGGAAAAATGCGCTTCCCGGACGTGCCGCGCGTCATCTACGGCGAGAACCCACTATCAGAAGTGGTTTGCCAAGTGCGATTTCCTCGGCTGCTTTTGCTCGATGAGCGCGTTCCCGTAGCGTTTCAGAAAGAGGTTGGTGACAGTTTCCCCAATGTTGAGACAAGAGAGACTTCAAACGTTGTTGTTTCAGGTGGAGGCATCCCTCTGCCAAACATAGATCGTAGGATCATCTATGACTTTAAGTCCCAATCGGGCGATTTTGTCGTCTCACTGTGCAGCGACTTCATTGCGTTTCGATCAACTGAATATCGCCGATGGGAGGATTTTTTTGCTCAGGTTAAGTTGGGCGTAGAATCACTCTACAGGTGCTATTCGATAAAGTACATATCAAGAGTTGGGCTTCGATACGTCAATCTTATCGACCGTCGCCGCCTCGGATTGGATGGCCATTATTGGCGCGACCTTGTTCGTGAGTCAATGCTTGGACTTCTGGCGGATCCTGATATTGAGACTAAGGCTATCGCTGGATTTGGTGCGGCGACGAAGTTAGATCTTGAAGTGGGATCAGTCGTAATCAATAGCGGCCTCCACTCTGAATCCGACACGGAAAACCCAAAATTCGTAATGGACTGCGATTTCTTTCTAGAGGGGCCGACCGGGAATCTCCATGATGCTTACAAGCTACTTGAAGACTACAACAAGTCAGCGCGAAACGCTTTCAGGTGGTTCATTGAAGAACCCCTCCACCAAGCGCTCAAGCCGAGGGAGTTGGCCTAAGCCAACTCGGGTGAGCTTTCCAAGCGCAGGCATCTTAGAAGACTTCTACGGCGTCGAGATCAAGTATCAAGAATCAGATGTGCGCCTTGAGCTGACGCTTCGTGCGAACGCTCGTCAGCCTGATAGTGAATCAGATTCATCGTCTAGTTCACCAGGGCCGACAGCCCAAAATTCCAAAGCCGCCGGCTTGAATTGGCTATTTGAAGTAATCCACGAGGGAGCGGAGGCCGAGCCCACAGTGGCCCAGCTTTCAAAGTACGTCCGTGGAGTGAACGCACTAATCGAAAGCGGTAGTGGCCGCCCCGGAGGTTTTGACCTGTTGGATACAGCCTTGGCCGAGTTGAATCCAAAGAATATCTCAACGCGAACGGCGGTTACGCTTGCGCGCGCGTTAGCTCCGATAGGGCCACACCTAGTTCATTGGCGTCCGTTTGTTTCTACCGTTTGCGATGAGATAAACGCACGTGGAAAGGACGGGGTAACGGTTCTCAGAGGGTTACTGTAGTAGAATGCCAATCGTGAATCGCCCAGATGTTGCGCTCGACCAAGGATCGCGCGCTTGGTTAGGGATTATTTCGACCCGTCCGGACCAACGCCATTGCGGATTCATTTATGACGTCGACGGAGAAAGGCGGCTCCTTCATCTGGCCTTTCATCACATGCTTCTCGACGAAGTTTACGCGAACGACTATTGGTGGTCTCCTGTCGGGCTGGATGTTGACAACCAATACGCACTTGCTGCAATTGTAAGTACAATTGCTAACGGAAGTGCGCGTGTCCCTTATGGATTCGACCTCGGGGGGATAGTTTTCGACAAAGGCACGGGAGCTATTCTGCAACCTCCCCCAGGTAGCGGCTTGACCTGCGCAACATTTGTGCTGTCGGTATTTGCAACCTACGGATTCGTTCCGCTCGCAGTGGAAACTTGGCCGATAAGACCAGGCGACCTGGCCTGGCAAGATAGCATGATTGCATTTATGCGAGGTCACGGTGTTCCAGAGGACCATATCTCCGCGATCCGATCGAAGCCAGCATCCAGTCGCTTCAGACCAGAAGAGGTGGTTGGAGGGGGCGTAACCGACAGTGCCGAGTGGCAAATCGCGTTTCAGCGTGCGGAAGAAATCGCGAGGCAAGTCTTGGCCGACATGGGTGTTGCGGCGTGAGTTCCAGCAATCGTAGGACCGGTTCTAGCGAGCCGTAAGGTGGGGTTCTACCCCACCATCGCTGACGCGTCAGAGAGCATTCGCGGAGCAATCGTGGCTGCGGGATGGTCACTTTCGCACGGTGGGGTGAAACCCCACCCTACTCTGCGTAGCCCCCCTCACCTCACCTGAAACAACCGCTCCACCTCGTCCAGCACGTCGTCGATGAGGCCGCCGGACCTCGCCTCCGGGCCGGAGAAGCGGAGGAGCCAGCCGGTGCGGGTCATTTCGCGGCGGATGGTCAGGCCCTGGCGGAGGGTGAGGGTGCGGCGGGGGCGGCCGTGGGTGAGGCCGGGGGCTCCCCTCGGCGAGCGGGACTCGGCGAGGAGGGGGGCGATGGCTTGCCATTGCGCATCGAGCGGCTTGCCGCGGAGGGGGGTGAGGGCCTCGGCCAGCGCCTCCTCGAACCCCAGGCGGAGGGCCAGCGCGAGGGCGTCGATGCGGGCGGCGGAGAGGCGTTCGGGGGTGGTGAAGGCGCCGTCGAGGGCGGAGAGGACCTCGACGGCGGCGCGGAGGCGCGCGCGGGTCTGGCGGGGGGAATGGGGGAAGAGGCCGGCGATCGCGGCGTCGGGCGTGGGGAAGAGGCCCTGTTCGACGGCGGTGAGGAGGAGGGAGGCTTTCTCCCACGGCGAGACGGGTTCGCGGATCTCATTCTCTGTCACCATGGCGGCCATGGCGGCGGGCAGGTCGGCGGGGGTGCGGAGGATCGCGGGGATGGTGGCGAAGGCCGGGTTGCGCGTGGCCAGGCGCTGGTGGGCGGTGAGGCGGCGCAGGCCCGAGATGAGGCCGTAACAATGGGGGCCTGAGGGGGCGGCCAGTTCGAAGACCTCGATGGGCTGGCGCAGGCCCTCGGCGGCGATGGAGGCGGCGAGCGCGTCGAGCGCCTGCGGGTCAAGCGTGGTGCGATCGCGCGGGAGGGCCTGGGCGTCGATGGCAGAGAGGGGGAGGTGCAGCATGGGAAGCTCCTTTCCCGGACAGGAAAGGAGCGGGGTGGTTGATGCGGGGTTGCGGCAGCGCGCGGGTCAGGCGGGCGTGTCGCGTTCCAGGTTGAGCCAGAGCACCTCGGCCCCGGTCAGCGCGAGGGTGGCGCCGGGCAGGGTGGACAGGATCTCGCCGGGGCTGCGCGGGCCGATGAGGGCGAGCGAGGGGAAGGGCTGCGAGAGCACCCAGGCGGTGGCGATGTTGTGCGCGCTGACGCCCTTTTCGGCGGCGAGCTGTTCGGCGCGGCGGCGGCGTTCGGCATTGGCCGGGCTGCCGAAGCAGGTTTCGGGCGCGGTGTCGGCGGGCAGGCGGTTGCGCAGCGGCTCGGGCAGGAAGTAGCCGCGGGCCTGGCTGGACCAGGACAGGTGGACGAGCCCGCCCTGCCGCAGCGTGGCGAGGGTGGCCGGGTCGTTGGACGAGATGCAGCCGGGCCAGACCGGGCGTTCCATCACCGCGAGCGAGAGGTTGTTGTTGAGGAGCGTGAAGCCCTGCAGGCCCCGGGCGGCGGCATAGGCGTTGGCCTCGGCGATGCGGGCGGGCGACCAGTTGGAGCCGCCGAAGATGCCGATGCGGCCGGCGGCGCGCAGGCGGTTCAGGGCATCGACGAACTCGCCCACCGGGACGGCGGGGTTGTCGCGGTGCATGATGTAGATGGGGGCGTGGTCGAGGCCGAGCCGGTCGAGCGAGATGGTCAGTTGCGCCTCGATCGCGCCGGGCAGGCAGTAGGGGCTGTGGGCGCCCTTGGCGATGACGACGGCGTCCTTTTGCAGGCCGCGGGTCTTGAGCCAGTCGCCCAGGACCTTTTCGTGCAGGCCACCGCCATAGACGAAGCCGGTGTCGAAGGTGGTGCCGCCGGCTTCCCACCAGGCGTCCCAGACGATGGCGCCTTCGCCCAGGGTGTTGCGGTTGTCGCAGCCGATGATGAGGCGGGAGACGGGGTTGGCGACACCGTCGATGTGGGTGACGGGGACGCGGGGGGCGGAGGCGGGCAGGACGCCGGGGAGGATGCGGTTGGTGGCGGGGAGTTCCTGCACCGTGCGGTAGCCGAGTTCGGCGCGCCAGGCGTCGAGCACGGTGTTGTTGCCGATGCTGTCGGCGTGGGAGGGCGCGGGGTGGGGGGCCTGGAGGCGGCCCTCGGCGATGGCGCGGCTGACCAGCTCGGCCTCGAAGGCGAAGAGCATCCGGGGGTCGCGCAGGGTTTCGGTGCGGGTGTCGGCGCCGGTTGTGATGTGGATCGTGGCGTCGGAGGGGCCGGCGTTGCGGCCGGGGACCCAGGGATCGTCGATGACGATGCGGCCGGCGGTGCCGGTGATGGTGGCGTTGTTGGCCATGGTGCGGGCGATGGCGACGGCGATTTCTGCCGTGAACCCTGATGCGAAGGACATCAGGCCATAGGCCACGGCATCCACGCCGGTGGGGGCGAGGGTGCCGTTGCCCTTGACCGCGACCGGGTCGGCGAAGGGCTTGCCTTCGGCTGCGCCGGCGATCAGGCGGGCGAGGGAGACCGGATAGCCGCCCACGTCGAGGATGCCGCCGCCGCCGAGTGCGGGGTCATAGAGGCGCGAGCCTTCGCGGTAGGTCGCGTTGAAACCGAAGCTCGTGGCAATGTGAACGGGCGTTCCGATTTCACCGGCGGCGATGATCTCCAGCACACGGGCAATCTGGGGATGGCAGCGGTACATGTAGGCTTCCATGAAGAAGCGGCCTTCTTGTGCCGCCACTTCCGTCACCGCCACCACCTCGGCCGCGTTCATGCCCGCGGGCTTTTCGCACAGCACATGCTTTCCGGCCCGCAGCGCCGCGATGGACAGTTCTGCGTGCCAGGGATGCGGGGTGGAGATGTAGACGGCATCCACATCGGGGTCGGCCAGCAGCGCCTTGTGATCGGCGTAGCGCTTGCCTTCCGCGATGGCGTAGCGGTCGCCGAATGCGGTGCGGCGAGCCGCGTCGCGGCCCGCGATGGCGACGAGCTTCCCGGCCGTCGACTGCGCCAGGCCGTCTGCATAGTTGTGGGCGATGGCGCCCGGGCCAATGATGCCCCAGCGAATGGTCATGGTGAGTCCTCCCTCTTGCGGGGAAGCTAGCAGGCAGGGTAGCCGGACGGAAGGTAAAAATTTACTAAATCGGGGAAAGAAAGGGGGCGGACCAAGCCCGCCCCCGTGCACACCTGTCCGATGATCAGGCGCGGACCAGCTTTTCGTATTCCGTCGCCACGCGGCGGGTGAGTTCGCCGACCTCGAAGTTGTAGGGACCGATCTCGCCGACCGGAGTGACTTCGGCGGCGGTGCCGGTGAGCCAGCACTGTTCGAAGCTTTCCAGCTCTTCCGGCATGATGTGGCGTTCGTGGACCTTCACCTGCATGTCCTTCAGCATCTGGATCACCGTCTGGCGGGTGATGCCGTTCAGGAAGCAGTCGGCCTTCGGCGTGTGCACTTCACCGTCCTTGACGAAGAAGATGTTGGCGCCGGTCGCCTCGGCCACATAGCCGCGATAGTCGAACATCATCGCGTCACTGCAGCCCTTGGCCATGGCTGCATGCTTGGACATGGTGCAGATCATGTAAAGGCCGGCGGCCTTGGCCTCGGACGGGATGGTTTCGGGCGAGGGACGCTTCCACTTGGAGATATCCAGCTTGGCGCCCTTGAACTTGGCGTCGCCGTAATAAGCGCCCCAGGTCCAGCAGGCGATGGCAAGGCGCACCGGGTTGGCCAGCGAGGCGACCCCCATTTCCTCGCCCGCGCCGCGGTAGGCGATGGCGCGGACATAGGCATCGGTCAGGCCATTGGCCTTGAGCACCTGGGCCTTGGCGGCGTCGATTTCAGCCACGGAATAGGGGATGTCCATGTCCAGAAGCTTGCCGGAATGGATCAGGCGTTCCGAATGTTCGGTGCCCTTGAAGATCTTGCCGCTGTAGCAGCGTTCGCCTTCGAAGACCGCCGAAGCATAGTGCAGCGCATGGGTCAGGATGTGCACGTTCGCGCCGCGCCATTCCACCAGCTTTCCATCCATCCAGATGAACCCGTCGCGATCGTCATAGCTTGCCATACCGGTCTCCTCCGCGAGGCCTTTGCGAATGTTGCGTCAGATAGGTCCGTGTCGGACATAATCTTTCATCTTTTGCCCGGCCCAGCTAACAAGTGATTCCAGTAATGTCAACAAGGCTGACTTAAATTCCCCGTGGGACGCCGGTGGAGGTGCCACTCCTGCCGGGATTGTGTCTTGTTCTCGTCACCGTCAGACTCTCAATGTACACGTCAGGATTGCAGAAGGAGCTTGCCTTGACCCGTTCCCGCCGTGCGTTTCTTCCCCTGGCCGTGACGCTTTGCCTTGCCACGGCTGCACTTGCCCCGGCTTTGGCAGACGTGCCTGCCGGCCCGGAGGGTCTGGCCTTCTATGACATTCCCGATCCACTTCCCGCCGGCGAAGCGGGATCGGTGCTGCGCGCCCGGGCGCTGGAGGGCACGATGGCGCTGCCGAGCGCGGCGCGGAACACGCTGGTCATGTACCAGTCGCGCGATCCGTCAGGCGCGCCGGTGGCGGTGACCGGCACGATATCGGTGCCGAAGGGCGTGCCGCCCGCGACCGGCTGGCCGGTGATCACCTGGACGCATGGCACAACGGGGCTGGCCGCCGTCTGCGGACCGTCGCGCGATACGGACACCGGGCCGGAACACGAATACATCGAGGTGATCCGCGGGCTTCTGGATCAGTTCGTCGCTCAGGGCTATGCGGTGGTGGCGACCGATTACCAGGGGCTGGGGACGGGCGGTTTCCACCCCTTCCTGCAGGGCAAGCCGAACGGCTGGAACGCGCTGGACATGCTGCGCGCCGCCCGCAGCCTGGAGCCGGAAATCGGCACCCGCTATGCGGTGATGGGCCATTCGCAGGGCGGCCATGCCGACCTGTTCACCGCCGCCGAAGGGCCGGGCGACCTGGAAGGGTTCGAGCTGGTGGGCAACATCGCCATGGCGCCTGGGTCGCAGATCGCCAGCCGGCTGGACCTGGTGCGCCAGTCCGACAAGGTCGAGCTGTCGGTGCCCTATGTGACCTATGTGCTGATCTCTTACTCCACCACGCATCCCGAAATTGCGCTGGACCGGATCCTGTCGGCCGAGGCCATCGCGGCGCTGCCCGAGCTTTATGACCAGTGCATGACCCACGCATTGACCGAAGGGCATTGGGCCAGCGCGATTGCGAAGGACCAGTTCCTTCCCGAGCCGGACCTGACCGCCTTTCTGGACATGGCGGCTCGGAACGAACCTGGTGCGCTGAAGATCGCGGTGCCGACGCTGATCCTGCAAGGCGACAAGGACGTGACCGTCTTCCCCTCGGCCACCGACACGCTGGCGGAACAGCTGTGCGCAGGCGGCAATGACCTGGAATACCGTGTCGTGACGGGCGCCGACCATGACGGGGCGATGAGCGAGGGCGCGCCGGTGGCGTTGGCCTGGATGGCCGACCGCTTTGCCGGCAAGGCCTCGGCCTCGAACTGCGGCGACCTGCCGAAGGCGGCCCCCTGAGACCCCGCCGGTCCAGCCTTCGGGCTGGACCTTGGCGCGCGGGCGAAGGATACTTGGCGCCGCGATGACATCGCCGGACCGGCGCTGGAGGACGGGCAGGATGGGGGAAGGTTCGGGAAGCCAGGGCGGGGGCGAAAGCCTGCTGTTCCTGACGGACGAACAGCTGCGCAAGGGGATCGAGGCGATGTTCTTCGCCTATCGCGGATTCACCGCCGACCCGGACCGCATCCTGGAGGGCATGGATTACGGCCGCGCCCATCACCGGGCGCTGCACTTCATCCATCGCAGCCCCGGCACCACCGTTTCGAACCTGCTGTCCATCCTGGGGGTGACGAAGCAGAGCCTGAACCGCGTGCTGCGCACTTTGGTCGAGGACGGGCTGGTGGAACAGCGCGTCGGCCGGCAGGACCGCCGCGAACGCCACCTGCACCTGACGGACAAGGGCGCCGCGCTGGAGCGCGAGCTGTCCGATGCGCAGCGGGCGCGGATGCGCGCGGCCTATCGCGCCGCCGGGCCGCAGGCGGTGCAGGGCTTCCGCCAGGTGCTGGAGGCGATGATGGACCCGGAAATGCGCCGCCAGTACAACCGGATGAAGGAAAGCGGCGGATGAAGGGGGATGGCGCGTGACCGAACCGCAGCTGCATCTGCTGATCGTCGATGACGACGAACGCATCCGCGGCCTGTTGCAGAAGTTCCTTGTCCGCAGCGGATACCTGGTGACGACGGCGCGCGATGCGGCGCAGGCGCGCCGGCTGATTGCGGGGCTGGACTTCGACCTGATGGTGCTGGACGTGATGATGCCGGGCGAGGATGGCATCAGCTTTACCCGCGACCTGCGGCGCCGGCTGGCGACGCCGATCCTGCTTTTGACCGCGCGGGGCGAGACCGAGAACCGCATCGCGGGGCTGGAGGCCGGGGCGGACGACTATCTGGCCAAGCCCTTCGAGCCGAAGGAACTGCTTCTGCGCATCAACGCCATCCTCCGCCGTGTGCCGGCAGCGCGGCCGGCCGAGACGGTGCCCAAGGTGCTGACCCTTGGCGAGGCGCGCTATGATGTGGAGCGGGGCGAGCTGTGGCGCGGGCCGGAGCTGGTGCGCCTGACGGCGACCGAGGCGGCGCTGATGCGGATCTTTGCCGCCGAGCCGGGACAGCCGATCAGCCGCGACCGGCTGACCGGCGACCTGGGCCGCGCCGACGAGACCAACCCGGAAGCGCGGGCGGTGGATGTGCAGATCACCCGGCTGCGCCGCAAGATCGAGACCGACCCGAAACAGCCGCGCTACCTGCAGACGGTGCGCGGCGAAGGCTACATGCTGCAGCCGGATTGAGGGGTGGCGGGCGCCGGGGGTTTTCCACCCCCGGACCCCCGGAGAGTGTTTTCCCAAAGAGGAAGCCCGTGAGCGTTCTTGTCCTGTCGCATCCCGATTGCGCCCGCCACGTCACGCCGCCCGGCCATCCGGAACGGGTGGAGCGGCTGGCGGCTGTGGAGCGGGGGTTGGCCGGTCTGCCGGTGGTGCGGGCCGAAGCGCCGCTGGCATCGCTGGACGAGGTGACGCGCTGCCACCCGCGCGCATATGCCGAACGGGTGGAGGCGGCGATGCCGCGCGAGGGCTGGGCGCAACTGGACGGCGACACCTTCCTGTCCCCCGGCTCGCTGGATGCGGCGCTGCGGGCGGTGGGTGGCATGGCCCAGGCGGTGGATGCGGTCGTGCAGGGGCGGGCCAGGCGCGCCTTCCTTGCCGCGCGGCCGCCGGGGCACCATGCTGAAACCGCGACGGCGATGGGCTTTTGCCTCTTCGGCACGGTCGCCATCGGCGCGAAACGTGCGCTGGATCTGCACGGGCTCTCTCGCGTGGCCGTGCTGGATTTCGACGTGCACCATGGGAACGGCACGCAGGATCTGTTGTGGGACGAAAGCCGCATCCGTTTTGTCTCGTCGCACCAGATGCCGCTTTATCCCGGCACGGGCGCGCCGGGCGAGCGCGGGGCGCATGGGCAGATCACCAACCTGCCCCTGCGCGCCGGATCGGGCGGGGCGGCGATGCGGGCGGCCTGGGGTCCGGTGCTGGCGGATCTGGCGCGCTGGCAGCCCGAACTGGTGCTGGTCAGCGCGGGGTTCGACGCGCATGAGGCCGACCCTCTGGCGAGCCTGGAATGGGAGGCGGAGGATTTCGCCTGGCTCACGGCCGCCATCGTGGATCTGGCGGAAAGCACCTGCGGCGGGCGGGTGGTGTCGGCCCTGGAGGGCGGATATGATCTGGACGCGCTGGCCGCTTCCGTGGCGGCGCATGTGGGTGAACTGGCAAGGGGGACGCCATGAGCGACGACATCGCCAAGATGAGTTTCGAAGAGGCGATGGCCGCGCTGGAACAGGTGGTCGCCCAGCTGGAACGCGGCGAGGTGCCGCTGGAGAAATCCATCGAGCTTTACGAGCGCGGCGCGGCGCTGAAGGTGCATTGCGCGGCCAAGCTGAAGGATGCCGAGGCCAAGGTGGAACTGATCCGCGCCGCCGAGGGCAAGGCCATCGGCACCACCCCGGCGGAGGGGCTGTGAGCTTTACCGACAGGCTGGGCACGGCGGCGGCCCGCATCGAGGCGCATCTGGCCGGGGTTCTGGAGGGCAAACCGCGGGTGCCGGTGGTCGAGGCGATGGCCTATGCCGCGCGCGGCGGCAAGCGCCTGCGCGGGTTCCTGGTGCTGGAATCCGCCGCGCTGCATGGCATTGCGCCAGTGGCCGCGCTGCCGGTGGCATCTTCGGTCGAGGCGCTGCACGCTTATAGCCTGGTGCATGACGACCTGCCGTGCATGGACGACGACGCACTGCGCCGGGGCCTGCCCACGGTGCACGTGAAATGGGACGAGGCGACGGCGGTTCTGGCGGGCGATGCCTTGCAGACCTTGGCCTTCGAACTGCTGGCCGACCCGGTGATCGGCCCCGCCGACCGCCGCATCGCGCTGGTGGCGAGCCTTGCCCGCGCCAGCGGCGCCGAGGGCATGGTGCTGGGCCAGGCGCTGGACATCGCGGCGGAAACCGCCGGCCGGCCGCTGACGCTGGATGAGATCACCGCGCTGCAGGCCGGCAAGACCGGCGCGCTGATCCGCCATTCGGCCGAGGCCGGGGCGCTGATCGCCGGGGCCGATCCGGCCGCGTTGTCGGCCTATGCCGGGGCGATGGGGCTGGCCTTCCAGATTGCCGACGACATCCTGGACGTGACGGGCGATGCCGCCAAGGCCGGCAAGGCCCTGCGCAAGGATGCCGAGGCGGGCAAGGCCACCTTCGTCTCGCTTCTGGGGCTGGAGGGTGCCCGGCGCCGGGCCGCCGATCTGGTGGAAGAGGCCTGTGCCGCCCTTGCCCCCTATGGTGCGGCAGCGGAAAGCTTGCGGGAGGCCGCGCGCTTCACTATCTCGCGCGAAAGCTGAAAGGGCAGGCATGACCGACCGACCCAAGACCCCGGTTCTGGACCGCGTGCACCTGCCCGCCGACCTGAAGCGCCTGACCGACCGCGAGCTGCACCAGCTGGCGGACGAGCTGCGCGCCGAAACCATCAGCGCGGTATCGGTGACGGGCGGGCACCTGGGCGCCGGTCTGGGCGTGGTGGAGCTGACGGTGGCGCTGCATGCCGTGTTCGACGCGCCGCGCGACAAGATCATCTGGGACGTGGGCCACCAGTGCTATCCGCACAAGATCCTGACCGGACGGCGCGACCGCATCCGCACCTTGCGGATGGAAAACGGGCTGTCGGGCTTTACCAAGCGGTCGGAAAGCCCCTTTGACCCGTTCGGGGCGGCGCATTCCTCGACCTCCATCTCGGCGGCGCTGGGTTTTGTCTGCGCGGCCGACCTGGGGGGCGATCCCGGCGATGCGGTGGCGGTGATCGGCGACGGTTCGATGTCGGCCGGCATGGCCTTCGAGGCGATGAACAACGCGGGTCACCTGAAGAAGCGGCTGTTCGTCATCCTGAACGACAACGAGATGTCCATCGCGCCGCCGGTGGGGGCGCTGTCGGCCTATCTGTCGCGGCTTTACGCCGGTGCGCCGTTCCAGGAGTTCAAGTCGGCCGCCAAGGGCATGGTGAGCCTGCTGCCCGAGCCCTTCCAGGAAGGCGCGCGCCGGGCGAAAGAGATGCTGAAGGGCATGGCCGTGGGCGGCACCTTGTTCGAGGAGCTGGGGTTTTCCTATCTTGGCCCCATCGACGGCCACGATCTGGATCAGTTGCTGCCCGTGCTGCGCACCGCCCATGCGCGCGCCACCGGGCCGATGCTGATTCATGTGCTGACGAAGAAGGGCAAGGGCTATGCCCCGGCGGAAATGGCCGCCGACAAGGGCCATGCGACGGGCAAGTTCGACGTGCTGACCGGCCAGCAGGCCAAGGCGATTTCCAACGCGCCCAGCTATACCAAGGTCTTTGCGCAAAGCCTGATCCGCGAGGCCGAGGCCGACAGCCGGATTGTCGCCGTCACCGCCGCAATGCCCGATGGCACGGGGCTGAACCTCTTCGCCGACCGCTTCCCGAAGCGCTGCTTTGACGTGGGCATCGCGGAACAGCACGCGGTGACCTTCAGCGCGGGGCTGGCCGCGGGGGGGATGAAGCCCTTCTGCGCGATCTATTCCACCTTCCTGCAGCGCGGTTACGACCAGGTGGTGCATGACGTGGCGATCCAGCGCCTGCCGGTGCGCTTTGCCATCGACCGCGCCGGTCTGGTGGGGGCCGATGGCGCGACTCATGCCGGCAGTTTCGACGTGGCCTTCCTGGCCAACCTGCCCGGCATCGTGGTGATGGCCGCCGCCGACGAGGCGGAACTGGTCCACATGGTCGCCACAGCCGCCGCGCATGACGCGGGCCCCATCGCCTTTCGCTATCCCCGTGGCGAGGGCGTGGGATGCGAGATGCCGGCGCGCGGCGTGCCGCTGGAGATCGGCCGCGGCCGCCTGATCCGCGAGGGCAGCCGCGTGGCGCTGCTGTCCTTTGGCACGCGGCTGGCCGAGACATTGAAGGCGGCCGAGGCTCTGGCGGCGCGGGGGCTGTCGGCCACCGTGGCCGACGCGCGGTTTGCCAAGCCCCTGGACCGCGACCTGATCCTGAACCTGGCCCGCAACCACGAGGCGCTGATCACCCTGGAGGAAGGCGCGGTTGGCGGCTTCGGCAGCCATGTCGCGCAGCTGCTGGCCGACGAGGGCGTGTTCGACCGGGGCCTGAAGTACCGCAGCATGGTGCTGCCCGACATCTTCATCGACCAGGCCTCGCCCGAGGCGATGTACCGGGTGGCCGGCCTCGACGCCGCGCAGATCGAGGCGAAGGTGCTGGACACCCTGGGAATCGCCGTGGTGGGCAAGCGGGCGTGACCCGACCCGCTAGAACGCGTTCATCACCAGGAAGACGGCCATCTTCACCCCGGCCCAGATCACGCCGGACACGATGACCAGAGCCACCGCCGAAACGATGGCGCCGGCGATGATCCACAGCCCGTCCTTTTCCAGGATGCCGAAGGCGAAAAGGCAGATCGCCAGCGCGGGCAGCATGTTGCCCAGGGGAATGGGCAGCAGCAGGATCATGGCGAGGATGAAGCAGATCGTGCCCACCACCCGTTCCGCCGGGGCCGAGACCAGCAGGCTGAAGCGTGGTTTCAACAGCTTTTCGGCGCGGGCCAGCAGGGGCGCGGCGCGGTCCATCATGCCGATGAAGTCGGCGCGGTAGATCGAGCGTTCCGAGATGAACTTGGGCAACCAGGGCAGCCGGCCCAGCATCAACTGCGCCGTCAGATAGACGAGCGGCATCCCAAGGATCGACGAAGTGCCGGGCGGCGTGGGCAGCACGTTCGGCGCGGCGAACAGCAGGATCAGCGCGCCGATGGCCCGCGCGCCTGTCGCCTCCATGATGTCGGCCACGGAAATGCGGGTGCGGGCTGTATCCGTGCCGATCTCGGTCAGAATGTCCGACAGCCGCTTGCGCGGCTTGCGGCGGCGGCGTCTGCCTTCCTGCGGCTCTCCGGTATCGCTTTCATCGACCTCGGCCAGCAAGTCTTCGGCGTCGGTGGTGTCGTCCTCGTCGGTCGCGCGAGTCATGAAATCCTTCCGCCGCCGTCCCCCTCCTTACGTGGACGCATTGGGGGCGGCGCGCAAGACGCCGCCCCCAGTTTGGCGGGGAAACCCGCCGTTCACTTTTCCGTCGTCGCCGGAACCGACAGCTCGCCGCGCGTCTTCCACAGCGAGAAGACCACGCCGGCGGCAAGGATACCCAGGGTGATGCCAAGCGACCAGCTGGCGGGGAACTTTTCCCAGCCGAACAGGTCGGCGACGAAGACCTTCGACCCGATGAACACCAGAAGCAGCGACAGCGCATATTTCAGATAGGCGAAACGGTGCAGGATCGCGGCAAGCGCGAAATACAGGGCGCGCAGGCCAAGGATGGCAAAGATGTTCGACGTATAGACCACGAAGGGATCGGTGGTGATGGCAAAGACTGCCGGCACCGAGTCCACAGCGAAGATCAGGTCGGCGATCTCGATCAGCACCAGCGCGAGGAACAGGGGCGTCGCGTGACGCATGATCTTGCCGCTCTTCTTCTCGGGCTCGTGCACGAAGAAGGCGTTGCCGCGCAGACCGTCGGTCACCCGCATGTGCTTGCGCAGGAACTTCAGCGCGCGGTTGTCGCCGATGTCATGCTCTTCATCGCCCGCGAACATCATCTTGATGCCGGTCAGGATCAGGAAGGCCGCGAAGATATAGAGGATCCAGTGGTACTGCGAGACCAACGTGGCGCCCAGGCCGATCATGATGCCACGCAGGACGATCACGCCCAGGATGCCCCAGAACAGCACCCGGTGCTGGTATTTCCGCGGGATCGAAAAATAGGTGAAGATCAGCGCGATGACGAAGACGTTGTCCATCGCCAGCGTCTTTTCCACCACGAAGGCGGTCAGGTAATTGGCCGTGGCGCCGGGCATGCCGGGTTCGACCTGCCACCAGACAAAGCCGGAAAAGGCCACGCCAAGCGTGATGTACATGGCCGAAAGCCACAGGCTTTCGCGTACGCCGATCTCGTGGTCGGCGCCCTTGTGCAGGACGCCCAGGTCCAGCACCAGAAGGGCGACCACGAGCGTAAGGAACAGCGTCCACATCCAGACGGGTGTTCCAAGGAAGATCAGGGTCAGGAATTCCATTCGCGTCCTCTGTACACATATGTGCCGTCTGGTGCGCCAGAAGCGGTCCGGGCTGCAATCGACGGCGTCGATGCGGTCCGACATCACGGCGCATGGAAAGCCATACGGCGTCAGAGGGGCCCGGTCCGCGCTGAACAGATGGGGCGCCGCTAGAGGATTTCAATCCTCGCGATCAGGGTCTCATCGACATGAAGACCGACATCTCCTGAAGCTCGGGCGGAGTGTCGGCAAAGGGCACGCAGTCGCGGAACCCGAGACGGTGGTAAAGCGCGATTGCCGCAGTCAGGAATCCGGCCGTTTCCAGACGCAGTTCCTGAACCCCGCGCGCCCGCGCCTCGTCGATCAGATGCGCCACAAGCGCCAGGCCAAGACCCTTTCCGCGCCGGTCCGGATCGACGAAGACATGCTGAAGGTCCGCACCGCCCTCCCCGTCCTCGACAAGGCCACCGCATCCCACGATGGCGCCGGCCTCACGCAGCACGAACATCACCGCTTCGGGACGGGAAAACCGCCGTTCCAGGGCGTCTGCCGTGCGGTCAGTATAGTAGAAGGCAATCGACTCGGGCGCGATGCCCAGCTTCGCGCTTTCGGCTTCATCCAGAGCGCGCAGCGCGGCCATCAGGCGCTCCACGGCCCTGAACTCTTCCAGGGTTGTCGCCCGCGTGATCATGCCCGCCGCCCCTGATTGCGCCCTAGGCTGGCCTCGCGCGTTCCTCGGCCAGGATCGCGGCCAGACCCGCGCGATAATCGGGATAAAGAAGCCTGACGCCAAGCTCTGTCTTGATGCGGTCGTTCCGCACCCGCTTTGAATCGCCATAGAAGCTGCGGGCCAGGGGCGACATGTCGGCCTCTTCGAAGGGAATGGCCGGCGGTTCCGGCAGGCCCAACAACAGGGCAGCATGGGACAGCACATCCTGCGGCGGCGCAGGATCGTCGTCGCAGACGTTGTAGGCCGCGCCCGGATTGGGCCGCCGGATCGAGGCGTGCAGCACCTGCGCGATGTCGTCTACATGGGTGCGGCTGAACACCTGGCCTTCCTTGATGATCCGCCGCGCCGTGCCGTCGCGCACCTTCTCGAACGGGCCGCGGCCGGGGCCGTAAATGCCCGCCAGCCGGAAGAAATGCACGGGCAGGCCGGTCGCCTGCCAGTCCTGCTCGGCCTGCCAGCGCCAGATGCCGCGCTCGCCCGTGGGGGCCGGGGGCGTGGCTTCATCCACCCATTCGCCCTGCCGGTCGCCATAGACCCCCGTGGTGGACAGATAGCCCACCCAGTCGGGCCGCGCCGCGCGGATCGCACCGCCATGGTGGCGCAGGAAGGGATCGCCCTGTGCATCCGGACCGGCCGAAACGAGGATGTGGCTGGCTTCGGCCAGTGCCGGGCCGATGTCGGTGGGCAGCACCAGAGGCTCCACCCCCTCGGCCCGCATCGCCTGGCCCTTTTCGGGGCGGCGGGTGGTGCCGATCACGCGCCAGCCTTCCGGAACAAGGCGGCGGGCAAGGGCACGGGCAGAGTAGCCATGGCCAAGGGAAAGCAGAGTTTTCATGTCTCCCTGATATCGGTGTGGCACGTGCGGCTTCAACCCCGGTTGATTTTCATCACGGCAGATGCTCACGTGGTCCCATGTCCGACAAAACCCTTGATGCAGCTTATTCCATCGCCGGCCCTGATGATTGTCTCCGTGTCTACGGTGAATGGGCCAATACCTATGACGACGGCTTCGCCGCAGGAATGGATTACCGGCTTCCCGCCCATGTCGCCGCCGCCTTCCTGGCCGCCGGGGGCGAAGGCCCCGTGCTGGATGTCGGCGCTGGAACCGGCCTTCTGGCGGTTGCCCTGACCAACATGGGCTTCCGGGGCGAAATCGACGGGCTGGACCTGTCGCCCGCCATGCTGGCGCGGGCGGGGGAAAAGGGCCTGTACCGCAGCCTGCTGCAGGCCGACATCACCCGCCCGCTTCCGCGAAACGGCGCCTATCAGGGCGTGGTCAGTTCCGGCACCTTCACGCATGGCCATGTCGGGCCCGAGGCCCTGCCGCACCTGTTCGCCACCGCCCTGCCCGAGGCCGTCTTTGCCCTGTCCGTCAACGCGGGCGTCTGGGTCAGTTCCGGCTTCGACCGGGCGTTCTGCGGCCTTCCCGGCCTGACCCTGTCCGAGGTTCCGGTTTATGGCGAGGCCGCCGCGCTGCAGGGCGCGACCCATGCCAGCGACCGGGCGGTCATCGCCGTATTCCGGCGGCCCTGACCTGACGGACAGGCAGGCGTTACCAAGGCTTCACTTGATAAGGCCCCGGCCATCCGCTTTAGATGGCCAACCCTATCCGGTGCCCCCATGCAAGACGCGACCCCCCTACCCCTGATCACCCCCGACGCTCCCCCAGCCGAAGCCTTCACCGACGCCGCCCGCGCCGTGGACAGGCTGGAAGCCCTTTACACCCAGGCGACCGAGTTCCTGACCCGCGCCTTTTCGGAAAGCGTGATGCAGGGCCATCCCGGCGCGCGCATCCGCGCCTTCTACCCGGAAATCCGCCTGACGGTCCGCACCTTCGACAAGACCGACTCGCGCCTGTCCTTCGGCCATGTCTCGGCGCCCGGTACCTATTCCACCACGGTCACGCGGCCCGACCTGTTCCGCAACTACCTGATCCAGCAGCTCTCGCTCCTGATCCAGAACCATGGCGAGCCGGTGGTGATCGGCGCTTCGGAAACCCCGATCCCGGTGCATTTCGCCGTGGCCGGCCGCCCTGACGTGACCATCCCGCACGAAGGCGTGCTGGACTTCTCGATCCGCGACATCTTCGACGTGCCGGACCTTGCCACCACCAACGACGACATCGTCAACGGCACGCGCATCCGCAACCCCGACGGCTCGCGCCCGCTGGCCCCCTTCACCGCGCAGCGGGTCGACTATTCGCTTGCCCGGCTCAGCCACTACACGGCGACCGATCCCGACCATTTCCAGAACTACGTCCTGTTCACCAACTACCAGTTCTACGTCGAAGAGTTCGAGACCATCGCCCGCGCCATGCTGGCCGATCCGGCCTCTGGCTACACGGCCTTTGTCGCGCCGGGCAATTCCGTCATCACCGCGGCCGACCAGGTGCTGGCGCCCAGCACCAAGACGCCGCAGATGCCCACCTATCACCTGAAGCGGGCCGACGGGAACGGCATCACCCTGGTCAACATCGGTGTCGGCCCGTCCAACGCCAAGACGGCCACCGACCACATCGCCGTGCTGCGTCCCCATGCCTGGCTGATGGTCGGCCACTGCGCGGGCCTGCGCAATTCGCAAAGCCTGGGCGATTTCTGCCTGGCCCACGCCTATCTGCGCGAAGATCACGTCCTGGACGACGACCTGCCGATCTGGGTGCCGATCCCGGCACTGGCCGAAATCCAGATCGCGCTGGAAGACGCGGTGGAGGCCGTGACCCAGCTGGAAGGCTACGAGCTGAAGCGCATCATGCGCACCGGCACCGTGGCCACCATCGACAACCGCAACTGGGAACTGCGCGACCAGTCCGGCCCCGTCCGCCGCCTGTCGCAGTCGCGCGCCATCGCGCTGGACATGGAAAGCGCCACCATCGCCGCCAACGGTTTCCGGTTCCGTGTGCCCTATGGCACGCTCCTCTGCGTCAGCGACAAACCCCTGCATGGCGAGCTGAAGCTGCCCGGCATGGCATCGGAGTTCTACCGCACCCAGGTGTCGCGCCACCTGCAGATCGGCGTGCGCGCCATGGAATTGTTGCGCCAGCAGCCCTTGGAACGCATCCACAGCCGCAAACTCCGCAGCTTCGAGGAAACAGCCTTCCTGTGATGTGGCGGCACTTGGCCCATAGCACGCGCTATTTGGGATAACGGGGCTTGATCCCCGGCGGAAAACCGGGTCTAGCCATAGGAATCGCCCCCCAGGCCAGGCACAAGCCGCCTGAGGGGGCATCAGAAACCGAACCGGGGACAAGAACATGAACAAGCCCATGACCAAGACCCAGCTGGTGGCCGCGCTTGCCGACGCCATGGGATCCGACAAGAAGACCGCCGGCGCCGCTCTGGACGCACTGGCCGTCGTGGTGGCCCGCGAAGTCGCGGCTGGCGGCTCTGTCGCCGTGCCGGGCCTCGGCAAGGTTGCCTGCAAGGCCCGTCCGGAACGCCAGGTCCGCAACCCGGCCACCGGCGAGATGCTGACCAAGCCCGCCGACAAGCAGGTGAAGTTTGCCATCGCCAAGGCGCTGAAGGATGTCGTGAACGCCTGATTTCAGGCCGGATCCACCCTGTCGGGCCGCCCTAGGGCGGCCCTTCGCATTGAAAGGCCCCCGATGGACCTGCGTGCGCTATTCATGGGCGTGGCCTTCGCGGCCATGTGGTCCTCGGCCTTTGCCACGGCGCGCATCATCGTCGCCGGCGCCCCGCCGCTGCATGCCCTGGCGCTGCGGTTCCTGATCTCCGGCCTCTTGGCCATCGCCCTGGCCCGTGCGCTCGGCCAGACTTGGCGGATGGAACGGACGCAGGCCCGCGCCGTGATCCTGTTCGGGCTCTGCCAGAACGCGCTGTACCTGGGGCTGAACTTCATCGCCCTGCAGTCCACGCCGGCCGCCCTGGCCTCGATCATCGCTTCGACCATGCCGCTTCTGGTGGCCTTCCTCGGCTGGGCCGTCCTTGGCCAGCGCCTGAAACCGCTGGGGGTGCTTGGCCTTGCGCTGGGCCTGTCCGGCGTCGCGCTCATCATGGGCACCCGGCTGACGGCCGGGGCCGATCCCCTGGGCATCCTTCTGTGCACCGGCGGCGCGCTGGCGCTGGCCGTTGCCACGCTGACGCTGCGCGGCGCCTCGGCCTCAGGCAACCTGCTCATGGTCGTCGGCCTGCAAATGCTGGTGGGCTCCGCCGCGCTGCTTCCCGTGGCGCTGGGCCTTGAAAGCTGGCGCCTCGCGCCCTCGCTGCCGCTGGCCGCGGCCTTTGCCTGGCAAATCCTCGTTCCCGGCCTTGCCGCGACGATGATCTGGTTCGCGCTGGTGCGCCGCCTTGGCACCGTGCGCGCCGCCAGTTTCCACTTCCTGAACCCGGCCTTCGGCGTGCTGTTTGCCGCGATCCTGTTGGGTGAATCCGTCGGCCCCTGGGATGTCGCGGGCGTGCTGGTGGTGACGCTTGGCATCGTCGCCGTCCAGCGCGCCCGCGCTGCCTGAACAGTCTCAGGCCACCAGCCGCGCCATCGCCGCCTCGTCGCGCGCCCGGGCCCGCACCGCCGCCGGCCGCATCTTGCAACGCTCCACCCAGTCGCGGATCGCCGGGCTTTCCGGCAACAGGTGCGGCGCCCAGACATAGGGCGAATGCACCATCAGGTCACAGGTGGTGAAGCGGTCGCCCATGAGCCAAGGCCCCTCGGCCAGCGCGGCCTCCAGCCGCGCCTCGACCTCGGGCATCCCGCGCAGGCTGGCATGAAGCGCCGGATGCGACAGGTCGCACAGATGGGCCAATACCACCGGCTCCACCACACCGGAATACCAGAACATCCACGACAGGAACCGCCCGCGCATCGGGTCGCCCTGCGCCACGCCCAGGCCGGATTGCGGGTAAAGCCCGGTCAGATACAGCGCAATGGCCGAGGTTTCCCAGATGCCCACGCCATCATGCTCCAGGTAAGGCACCTTGCCCTCGGGATGCGGGTTGCCAGGGTCGCGCCTGCCCGTGCCTTTCATCACGTTGGAAACCTCCACCTCGACCAGCTTGATCTCGGGCGGGTTCCCCAGCTCTTCCAGCAGCGAAAGAATGCGGGAGGAACGGGATTGGGGCGAATGGTAGAAGGTGATCATCGGTCTGTCCTTTCCGGTTTCGACTGAGCCTTCTATGCTCGACCCCTCCTGTCAGATTCCGTCAGCATCCAGATGGCCCGCTCCGACCGCCTGTTCCGACTGCTCACCGCGTTGCGCCGCTTGCCCCAGCCGGTGACGGCCGCCCGTCTGGCCGAGGAAACCGGCGTCTCGCCCCGCACGCTGTACCGCGACATCGCCGCCCTGCGTGCCGGCGGCGCGCTGATCGACGGCGAGGCCGGGCTTGGCTACACGCTCACCGAAGACCCGGCCCTGCCCCCGCAGATGTTCACCCGGCTCGAGGTCGAGGCGCTGACGCTGGGCCTGGCCGAGGTGCGCTTTGCGGGCGACCCGGCCCTCGCCAGCGCGGCCGAAGCGGCGCTGGCCAAGATCGTGGCCACCCTGCCCGAACGGGTCCAGCGCCAGGCGATGCACGCCGTCTCGCTCACCTACCGCTCCCAACCCCGGCCACCGGCCCCCGCCTGGCTTGCCACCCTGCGCGAAGCCTGCTGGGAGGAGCGCGCCGTCGATCTTGCCTACCGCGACCGCGACGGGGCCGAAACGCGGCGCCGCGTCTTGCCCCTGTCGGTGGTGTTCCTCGACCGGTCGCTGATGCTGCTGGCCTGGTGCTGCCTGCGCCAGGACTTCCGCCGCTTCCACGTGGCCGAGATGTCCGACGTGGCGCTTTCCGCCGAAAGCTTCCGCCCTCGCCGCGTGGCTCTCTTGCGCGAATTCATCACGCGGATCCGGGCCGACAACAGCTGACAGCGCCCGGTCCGCCCTAGACCGTCGTGCGGAAATGCCGCTCGCGCCCGTAAAGCGACACGAGGATCAGGATGATCAGCCCGAAGGCCGCCTGCACCGCCGAGGGCTGAAAGCCCAACCCGATCAGCAGGGTGTTGATCTCGGTCAGCACCAGCACCCCGGCCAGCGTGCCCAGAAAGCTGCCCCGCCCGCCCACCAGCGCCGCGCCCCCCACCACCACGGCGGCGATGGTCTGGAACAGGTAGGGCTCGCCCACATCGCCAAAGGCCGATCCGGTGAACCCCAACAGCAGCACCCCCGCCGTCGCCGCAAAGAAGGCCGAGGCGGCAAAGGTGATGACCCACATCCGCAACGGCCGGATCAGCGCAAAGGGCGCCGCCCCCGGATTGCTGCCAAGGGCGTACAGCTGCCGCCCATAGGGCGTGCGCGCCAGCACCAGCCCCACCGCCAGCGTCAGCACCGCCAGCGCGGGGATCAGCGCCGGCACCGGCAAGGGCCCGACCGACCCGCCGATCGACACGAAGGCCGACACCGCCTTGGGCGCCGAGCCCGAAGGAAAACCCTTCGTCCAGATCAGCACCAGCCCCTGCACGATCATGCCGATGCCCAGCGTGACGATCAGTGGATGGATGTTCAGCCCGCGCGACAGCGCCCCGTTGACCGCCCCGATCAGGATCGCCAGCCCCGCCACCACCAGGCAGACCAGCCCGAAGTTCCAGCCCTGCCCGTACAACTGCGCCGCCACCACATTGGCAAAACCGATCACGAAGGGGATCGACAGGTCGATCCCCCCCAGGATGACCACCAGCGTCTGCCCGATGCTCGCCACCGCCAGCAGCGCCGCAATCACCAGCATGGCGCGGATCGCGAAAGGCGCGGAATAGCCGGGGATCAGCGCCGTCCCGATGCCATGCAGCACCAGCGCCACCGCCAGCGCGCCCAGCATCCGCGCCGTCGTCGGGTCAAGGCGTCTCATGCCAAGGCCTCCTTCGCCTGCCGGTCCTGCAAGGCCATCAGCACCACCGCCGCCACCAGGATCGCGCCATAGGCAACCTGCAGCACATAGGTCGAGACGTTGAAGGTCGTCAGCAGGCTTTGCAGCAGGAAGATGTCGATCGCCCCGATGGCCGCCCCCGCCAGCCCGCCGCGCCCGCCGGCCAGGCTCACCCCGCCCAGCGCCACCGCGGCAATGGCGATCAGCGTATAGCCGGGGCCGACGTTGGGGTCGGCCGATCCGATCAGCGCCGTCAGCATCATGCCCGCCGCCCCGGCCAGAAGCCCGGTCAGCACATAGGCGGCAAAGCGCACGGCGGTCACGTTCACGCCAGCGGTAAAGGCCGCGCGGTCGTCGCTGCCCACGGCCATCAGCTGGTCATGGAACGGCAGCCGGGTCAGCCCCCACCACAGCGCGGCAATCACCGCCAGCGGCACAATGGAATAGGCCCCCGCCATCGCTTTCAGCCAGTCGGGCACCGGCCCGACCGGGGCCGGCAGGATGGTCAGCGTCACCCCGGTCAGGATCAGGTAAACCCCCAGCGTCGCGACGATGGGCTGGATGCGCACCACCGTCGCCAGAACCCCGTTCACCGCGCCAATCGCCGCCCCGATCAGCAGGGCCGCCGGCCACAGCAGGAAGGGCGAGCTCACGCCCGCCTGCAGGAACAGCACCTGCACCACCACGGCATTCACCAGCCCCATCACAGGCCCGACCGAAATGTCGATGCCGCCCCGCCCCGCCAGGATCACTGGGGTCGAGGCCAGCGCCGCCCCGATCAGGGGCGCCGCCATGCCGATCAGCGTGCCCCAGGCCGCCGGATGGAACCGCGCCGGGTTCATCACGATGTTCGCGACCAGCAGCACAAGCAGGATGGCGCCGGCAAAGCCGACCTTCTGGACAATCTGCCGGGTCATGCCGCGCGCCCGAACATGGCCGCGATCACGGTCTCGGTCCGCATGGCATCTCCTGCAAAGGCTGCCGTCATTTCATGGTCGCGGAACACCAGGACGCGCTGGCACAGCACCAGGATCTCCTCGATCTCGCTCGACAGGATGACCAGCGCCATGCCCTCGCGGGCCAGATCCCGGAACAGGTCGTACAGAACGTGGCGCGTGGCGACATCGACACCGCGCGTCGGATCGTTCAGCAAAAGCACGCGGGGCTCGCGGGCCAGGGCCCGTGCCAGCAGCACCTTCTGCTGGTTGCCCCCCGACAGGGTGGTGATCGGGGCATCTGGCCGGGGCGCCACGATGGACAGCCGCTCCTTCCATGCCTCGTATCGCGCACGCCGGGCAGCCGGGCTGATCAGCACGCCGCGCCGGTCACGGCCCACGGTGGCAATGGCGAAATTGTCCAGGATCGACAGCGACGGAAAGATGCCCGTGCTGCGCCGGTCGCGCGGCACATAGGCGATGCCCGCCCGCTCGGCCTCGGCAAAGCCGGTGATCGCCCGCTCGCCCCCACCCGACCGCAGGCGCACCTGTCCCGTGGCATTGTTCAGCCCGGCCAGCCGGGTCAGGAACCGGTCCTGCCCGTGCCCGTCCAACCCGGCCAGGCCCACGATCTCGCCCGACCGGATCACCTGGTCCATGGGCGCGGCGCCGGGCCGCAAGGCAAGCCCGGACACGTCAAGCGTCACGTTCTCAGGCATGGGCATGGCTCCGCAATTCTTCGGCCGTCTGGGGGGCCATGACCCGCAACAGGTCAGCCGGGGTCGCATTGCCGCGCGGGCCGCTTTGCACCACGCGCCCGCTGCGCAGCACCGAGATGTCATCGGAAAGCGCCATCACCTCGTCCATGCGGTGCGTGATGAACAGCACAAGCCGGCCCTCGGCCGCCTGCCGCTGCATGAAGGCAAAGACGGATTCGCGGTCAGCAAAGTCCAGCGCCGCGGTGATCTCGTCCAGGATCAGGATGCGCGGCTCGCGCGCCACCGCCCGGGCCAGCACCACCAGCTGTTGCGCGGCCAAAGGCAGACGGCCGGCGGGCAGGTCCAGCGGAATCTCGGTCCGGGCAAATCGGGCCAGAACCTCTGCCGCCCTGTCGCGTCGCTGTGCCCTGGGGATGTTCCGCCGCCACAGGCCGTCCAGACCCAACAGGATGTTGTCGGTCACGCTGCGATCCGGCGCGATCAGAACTTCCTGAAAGGCCGTGGCAAAGCCCTCGGCCTGGAAATCCGCCGGATTTCGCCCGGAGATCGCGCGCCCGTCCAGCCGGATCGTGCCGCTGTCGGGCTGCACGATGCCCGAGAGAATCTTCACCAGCGTGCTCTTGCCCGATCCGTTCTCGCCCAGGATCGTGTGGATGGTCCCCGGACGGAAGGCGATGGTCGCATCCGAAAGGGCAATGGTCTCGCCATAGCGTTTGGAAATCGCCGCGATGTCCAGCACTTCTCGGCTCCGGGTCAGGTCGGTGGGCCGCCCCGGACAGGTCCGGGGCGGCAGTCTTCATCACTTCGCGCAGGCGTCCGGCACGGTGCTGTAGTCCCAGCCCGGCGTCGGGGCCGGGTTCGAGAAATAGGCGTCGATCAGCTCTTCCGGCACCGGGTCGGTCGGCGGCACCGGGAAGACCGACACCGCATCCGGCGTCATGCAGTCCTTGTACCAGGCATCCAGGTTGGCCCCGTCCACCGCCGGGATCGGCATCAGCAGGGTGTTCAGTGTCGGCTTCTGGCCCGACAGGATGCGCACGCCCACGCGGAACAGCGTCTCCGCCGTCCAGTGCGGCAGAACCGCATGACCGGCAAAGCGGTAGTCATCCGGATTGGCCTTCCAGTAGCCCAGCGCATCGCCAGTGATCGAACCGGTGATCAGCGGCGCGGGCCGGCCGGCTTCCTTGAAGGCCTCCGCCACCACGCGGCTTTCCGAACCGGCCGTCCAGACCGCGTCGATCTGCGCCGGGTTGGTGGCCAGCGTCTGCAGCACGACCGTCTTGGTGACATTGGCCGTCCAGTCGCCATTCACCACCCGGGCGATCTTCAGGTTCGGATACTGCGCCATCGCCTTGTCGGCGCCCGCGCGTTCCTGCGCCACGATCGGGTGGCCGGCGATGCCTTCCACGATCAGCACATTGCCGCCATCGGGCAGCGCCTTGCCGATCATGTCCATCATGTCATAGCCCCAGCGGGCATAGTTGCTGTCCACGTTGACCGCGTTCTTGCTGGTCACCGATCCGGCCGCGGTCACGAAGGGAATCCCCGCCGCCGCCGCCGCATCCACCGCCTCGTCCAGCCCCGTCGCCGAACCGGGGATCGAGGTGATGATCGAGCAGCCCTTGTCGATGAAGGCGCGGATCTGGTTGATCTGCTGGCCCACGTCGCCGTTGCTGTCCGACACCTCGAAGCTCGACACCGAGCCGTCGGCGATCAGCCCGTCCACCAGCCGCTTCAGCTCCTGGGTCACGGTCACGCGCCAGGGGTTGCCCTGGTAGGATTCCGAATGGCACCACTTCCACGGCTTGGCCGGCGGGGTGTAATTCGCCAGCGGCCCCGGCAGGATCGTCTGCGGCGCACCGTCGTACTGCGCCTTCAGCGGCTCGGGCAGCGCGGCGATCACCGCTTCCACCGCCTCGTCCGCCTGGGCCGATGTCGCCAGGCACAGGGCCGTGACCGCCATCATCCCGTGGATCGCTTTCTTCATCTCGTTCCTCCCTTGCATTGCGTCCAACCCGTTTCCGGGGCCTTCAGTCCCCGGGCGAAAAGCTTTCCCGGAAAAGTCGATTGATCGCGGCCAGCACCGGCCCCGCCGCATCCTTCCGCATCAGCCCCTCGGTGATGCGGTCCGAGGCCGCGGCCTGGAACGCCATGTAGCCGTCATGCCGCGGCCGCACCCAGGCGCCGTCCAGCGTCGCCCGCGTGGCGCGGTAGAAATCCCCCGTCGCCGCGTTCACCGCATCGTCCTCCCAGGCCGCGGCATGGCCCGGCTGCCCGCCCGACGCGGCATAGATCCCGCGCTGCACCTCGGCCCCCCCGACCCAATAGGCGAAGTCCATCGCCGCCTGCGGCTCCGCCGAGAAGGCCGACACCGCGATCCCCGTCCCGCCCAGTGCCGAACCCACCGGACCGTCCGGCCCCGCCACCGGCATGTCGGCGAACCCGATCCGCCGCGCGCGGAACCCCGGCACAGCATAGCTGACATAGCCATAGATCAGCGGCGCGCAGGCAATGCGCGCCCCCTCCCCGGCCATCACCTCGAAGATCGCGATCGGGTCCATCCCCGCGCAGGCCGGGTCCACCAGCCCCGCGATCTCGCGCATCATCTCCCAGACGCGCTCGCCCGTGTCGCTGTCAATCAGCTCGGGCCCCTCCACCCGGCAAGGCTGTCCCAGTTGCCCCGCCAGCGTGTACATCACCATCAGCGAATGCGGTGGCCGCAGGGGCAGCAGCACCCGCCCCTCCCGCGCCAGCGCCACCACCTCGTCCCAACGCTCCAGCGGCGCGGCCAGCAGATCCGGCCGCCAGGCCTGCACCTGCGTCGCCGCGTCGATGGGAAAGGCCCACTGCCGCCCCTTCCAGGTATAGCTCGGGAAACTCTGCCCCAACGACCCCGCCGCCAGATCGGCAAGCGCCGCCGCGCGACCCGGCACGTCCAGCGCCAGCAGGCAACCTTCCTCGGTGATCTGCCCCACATGCGGATGATCGATGACGATCAGGTCATAGGCCCGCGCCAGATCCTCCACCGGATAGGATTCGAAGTCCTGCAGCGACCGCTTGTCCCAGTCGATGCCCACACCCGTCCGCTTTTCCCAGGCCACAGCGCAGGCGACCATCGGGTCATAGCCCCGCGGATGGCTCCAGGTCATGCCCTTCAGCCGCGTCACAGCGCGAACTCCGCCCGGATCGCCGCCGAATCCGCACCCACCAGCGGCGCCGCCTGCCGCACGACGGCCCGCTTGCCATTGATCCGCAGCGGCGACCGCGTGGTGTCGATCGAAACGCCGTCCGACCGCGTCACGGTCTGCAGCATGTCCAGCACGCGGAAGCCCTCGCTTGCCAGCATCTCATCCCAGTTCAGCACCCGCGCACACCAGATGTCGGCCGGCTCCAGCACCGCCAGCCACGCGTCCACCGTTCGCGTCGCCACCACCTCGGCGATCAGGCGCTTGATCTCGTCGCGGTGCCGGAACCAGCTGGACGGATCGTCGCGATAGGGCGCCAGCGTGCCGATCCCCATCAGGTCGGCCAGCCGGGGAATGGGCGTCATGGCAATCGCCAGATAGCCGTCCTTCGCCGGATACACGCCATAGGGCGCCGACAGATAGGCATGCGCGCTGCGGAAGTCCGACCGCTTCGGCAACCGCCGCCCGTCGTTCAGATGCGTGGTCAGAACCTCGAACTGGAAATCGACCAGGGCTTCCAGCAGGCTCGTCTCGACATGCGAACCCTCGCCCGTGATGCCCCGCCGCACAAGTGCGGCCAGGATGCCCTGCGCACAGGCCGCCCCCGCCAGCATGTCGCCCACCGCAAGGCCAAAGGGCACCGGCCCCTGCCCCTCGTCGCCGTTCAGCCACATCACGCCCGACCGCGACTGCGCCAGAAGGTCCTGGCCGGGCCGCGAAACCCAGGGGCCTTCCTCGCCGTAACCGCTGATCGAGGCATAGACGAGCCGCGGGTTGATCGCCCGCGCCGCCACATGGTCCAGCCCCAGCCGCTCGATCACGCCGGGGCGAAAGTTCTGGATCAGCACATCCGCCTGCCCGATCAGGCGCTTCAGCGCCTCAAGGTCGGCGGGGTTCTTCAGGTCGATGGCAAGGCTTTCCTTGCCCCGGTTGATCGCGTGGAAGATCGTCGAATCCCCGCCGATCTCGGTATCCGAAAGATACAGCCGGCGGGACAGGTCGCCGCCATCGGGCCGCTCGATCTTGATGACCCGCGCGCCAAGGTCCAGCAACCGCAACGAACAATAGGGGCCAGACAGGAACTGGCTCATGTCCAGAACCACAAGCCCGCTCAGCGGCAAGGTGGGATCGGCGTCTCGCAAATCTTCTCTCCGGCTCCTGCCCCCCATGCCGCGCTGGCGCGTCGCGCCCGGCTTCGGCATGGCCGGAACTTTCGTGGATGAATCATGTTTTCATTTGTGGAAGATTCTCGCAAGCCCGAAATGTCACGTCGGGGCGGCGGCCAGCGATGGCCGCGCCCTTCCGGGGAAGCGGTTTGCGGGTCTTACGAGGAGAGAGAGCCCGACAGGTCCTTGCCTGCCTGGATCAGCAGGCGCAGCACCTGCGCTCGGTCCGGCGCTTCGTGGTTGTCCAGCCGCAGGACGAAGGGACAGGTCAGCGCCGCAAGAATGGTCCCGTCCGATCCAAGGATCGGCACCGAAAGGTTCGTCACACCGGCGGTCTGCTGGCTTTCCATGGATTCATAGCCCTGAACCCGGACCTGCTCCAGCCGGGCGTCAAGGTTCGCGGGCGGGGACTCGTGCGGCATCCATTCGTGTTCCTCGAACATCAGCGCACGCTCATAGGCCGGCGCATAGGCCAGAAGAACATGGCCTGACCCGGTGTTCACCATGCCCACGCGGGCGCCCACGCGAATGGCCAGCCCCCAGTATCCCGGCGCTTCGACCTGGGCGATCACCACAAGGTCGCCCCGGTCATATCGCACCAGGTG
>Ga0209368_1000160_pt1 | contig 101299 bp, 95 predicted proteins | sample EBPBio242008_DNA_FD_185862 | JGI IMG/M metagenome (GOLD analysis project Ga0209368, IMG submission 185862) | Wastewater treatment Type I Accumulibacter community from EBPR Bioreactor in Madison, WI, USA - Reactor 1_4/24/2008_ DNA (SPAdes)... | ecosystem: Engineered > Bioreactor > EBPR >...
GGCCTGTCGCGCCCTTGATCGAGGAGGTCGGCGGCACGGGTCGGTCGCCGAAGAGCCGCTTCAGGGCCTGTGTCTCGGCCCGGTCATTGGCGCGCGTGCCGGTGCCGTGGGCGTTGATATAGGCGAGATCGCCGACATCCAGACCGGCATCGGCCAGCGCGAGGGCCATGGCCCGCGTCATGCCGTCGACATTGGGAGCGACGATGTCGCCCGCATCGGCGCTGAAGCCGAAGCCCGCCGCCTCGATCGTGGGCTCCAGCCCGCGGCTGCGCGCATGCGCCTCGGTCTCCAGCACGATCACGCCGGCGCCTTCGGCCAGCATCAGGCCGTCGCGCCCGGCGGCGAAAGGCCGACAGGCGGTGCGCGACATGATCCTCATCGCGTCCCAGGCGAGCAGTGTCCCGGCCGAGAGCGGGGCTTCCGTGCCTCCGGCGATGACGATGTCGGCGAGGCCGGCACGCAGGAACTGCATGGCGATACCGATGGCGTGGCTGGAGGAAGCGCAGGCGCTCGAGGTCACGAAGCAGGGGCCGGTCGCGCCCGTGGCGATCGACACCCAGCTGGCCGAGGAGCTCACCATGACCTTCGCGACGGTCATCGGATGGGGGCGCTTGTTCTGGGTGTAGAGCCGGGAATACTGGTCGTCGGTGCTGCATTGTCCGCCGGCGGAGTTCCCGAGGATGACGCCGACGCGCTCAGGGTGCGGCAGGCCGGCGCCGAGACCGGCGGCCGACAGAGCCTGGCGCGCGGCCGCAACCGCAAACAGGGCGTTTCGATCACAGGCCGTTGGTGAAAGGCCAAGTCCTTCCATGAAACCTTCGCCGTCGACTTCCGCCACGCGGACGCCCTTTTCCGGCAAGGCGGAGGCATGCCCGAAATTGCTGTGACCAGCCAGCAAGGCCTGCCAGAAGCTCTGGGTATCGCAGCCGATCGGGGAGACGATGCCGAGGCCCGAAACGACGATCCGCGTCATGCCACCTGCTTCTTGGCCAGCAGTTTGGCGATCTCGTCGCAGAGTTCGCCGATCGTCTTCACGTCGTTGATGCTGTTATTCGCGTTGTAGTCGATCTCGATGCCGAAGTGATCCTCCAGCTTGAAGATGATCTCGACGAAATCATAGGAATTGAAGCCGGTATCCTCCAGCAAGGTCTCCGGCCCCCAGCTGGCATCAAGAGCCTTGCCCCGATCGCGCGAGGGGTTCTCCTCGATGACCTGCTTGAGCATCCCGATCAGGAAATCGATCGTGATCTTCGGCGCCTCACTCGACATGGCTGAGTGCTATCCTCGTTCGAAACGGCTGCCACACCCTTGCTTGAGTTCGGCCGGGCCGTAAACCACTTATCGGCCCGGATGCACGACCGACCGGCCGGGTGGGGCCGCCTGCGACGGCCGCCGTCCGGCTTCCTCCATTCGAACGATGCCGCCTGCCGAACGCGGAAAGGGCGGAGCCCCTAGCGATTCCGCCCTTTCTGGAAGATCGATCAGATCCCGCTATTCAGAGGCGGTAGCTGACGCGTGCTGGCCGCCGTCCGGGCTGCGAACGAGATGCGCCAGCCGGAAGCGGCGCTCGGCACCGCGTCCAAGGTGGCCGCGGCCTGATCCGGCGGGCCGGTTCAGCTCCGCGCCGTTTCCTTGTCGGGCTTGCCCGCCCGCATCGAGGCGATGACCGTCCAGCCGATGATGCCGATCGTGATCGCCGCCAGCACCGCGGCGATCGGCCGGTCGACCAGCCCGATCAATCGGCCGTCGGACTTGATCATCGAGTTGATGAAGTATTCCTCCAGCAACGGGCCCAGCACGACGCCGAGGATCACCGGCGCGACCGGGAAGTCGTTCTCCTCCAGTACGAAGGCCAGCAGGCCGAAGGCGAGCATGACGCCGACGTCGAAGAGCGAATTGTTGATCGCGTAGGAGCCGACGATCGCGAAGACGAGGATGATCGGCATCAGCACGCGCCGGGGCACGGAAAGCACCCGCGTCGCGATCTTGATGATCGCCCAGCCGAGCGGCAGCATCAGCAGGTTCGCGATCACGAAGACCAGGAAGAGCGCATAGACGTTCTCGGGGGCGTTGACGAAGATCGTCGGCCCCGGCGCCATGTTCTTCATCATCAGCACGCCGATGGCGATGGCGGTGATCGAGTCGCCGGGGATGCCGAAGACCAGTGCCGGAATCCAGGCACCCGCCAGCGAGGAGTTGTTGGAGGCGCCGGCCTCGATCAATCCCTCGGGATGGCCGGTGCCGAATTTCTCCGGCTCCTTCGAGAAGCGCTTGCTCATCGCATAGGACATCCAGGCCGCCATGTCGGCGCCGCTGCCCGGCTGGATGCCGATGACCGTGCCGAGCGCGCTGCCGCGGATGAGCTGCCAGGGATATTGCTTGGTCAGCCGCCACATATTGGCGAAGATCGGGCCGATCTTCTTGACCACGACCTGCGGCGCGCTGCTGTCCGAGATCATGTGGCGCATCACCTCCGAGCAGGCGAACATGCCGACCATCATCGGGATCAGCGAGACGCCGCCGAGCATCTCGGTGGAATCGAAGGTGAAACGCGGCTGGCCGGCCGGGTTGTTCATGCCGATCATCGCGATCATCAGGCCGATGAGCAGCGAGATGCAGGCTTTCAACGGTGTCGACGAGCCGATGAAGACGGCGCCGCCCAGGCCGAGCATGACGATCCAGAAGAACTCAACCGAGCCGAAGCCGAGCGCGAAATCGGCGATGGCGGGGGAGGCGACCATCATCACCGCCGTGCCGAACAAGCCGCCCAGCACCGAGAACCATAGGCCGATGCCGAGCGCGAGCTCAGGCTTGCCCTGCAGCGTCATCTTGTAGGAATCATCGACATAGGCCGCCGAGGCCGGCGTGCCGGGGATGCGCAGCAGGCAGCCTGGGATGTCGCCGGAGAAGATCGCCATGGTCGAGGTGGTGACGATGGCGGCGATGGCCGGGACCGGCGGCATGAAGAAGGTCAGCGGCACCAGCAGGGCGGTCGCCATGGTGGCGGAGAGGCCGGGGATGCAGCCGACGACGAGGCCGTAGATCGCCGAGGCGGTGATGACGAAGAGAACATAGGGATCGAGCACCATCCCGAGCGCGGTGACATAGGCGTCAAGCATGGCGGGTCACCAGCGGAAGGGTTCGAGCGGTCCCCAGGGCAATTGCACGCCGAGGCCGAGATAGAAGATCGAGTGGATGGCGAGCGCGGTCGCGAGCGCGAAGCCGATCGCCTGGAGCGGCTTCGTGCCGCCGACGACGAAGAGCACGACCAGGATCGCTGTCGCCGCGATCAGGAAGCCGAGCGGCTCGGCGCAGAACATGTAGAAGATCACCGCGGCCGGAACGAGCAGCAGGCGCAGCACCGCCGTGCCGCTGCGGGCCCAGTCGGCGAGGCCGACCAGCGGGCCGGCATTGGTCGCGCGAGCGCCGTTGACAGCGAGGATCGCGGCGCAGAGCGCCAGCAATCCCGCGAGGATCAGCGGAAAGGCCGAGGGGCCGAGCGGCTGCTCGGAGGGGTTGGGCAGGTTCCACGAGGCGAAGGCCACGAGGCCTGACAAGGCGAGGACGACGAGCCCCGCGAAGAGATCGTTGAACTTCATGATGCGTCCGGTGTTGCGGCGATGGCGGGCGCGGCGGCGGCCGCCGCGCCCCGATCAGGCGGTGATCGGCTTGCGTCTACTGGCGCAGGCGCAGGCCGAGCGCGCCCATGATCTCGCCGTTGTTCTTGTGCTGGGTCGCGAGGAAGGTGCCGAAGGCCGGGCCCTTGGCGAAGGCGTAGCCGAACCCGCGCTCGGCGAGGAAGTTCTTGTAGGCGTCGGAATTGGCGACCTTGTCCGTCGCCTCGACGAGGCGAGCGGTGATGTCTGCCGGCAGGCCGGCGGGAGCCGCGAGGCCGCGCCAGGTGCCGCCCTCGTATTCCTTGCCGATCGCCTGCTTGACGGTCGGCACCTTCGGGAAGGCCGAGATCACCTCCTTCGACATCACGGCGAGCGCCTTGACGCGGCCGGCATCGAACATCGCCTTGCCTTCCGGCAGCGAGGACGGGACGATCTGCACGCCGCCCGACGCCAGCTCCTGGAAGCCGGGCGCCGCGCCCTGGCTCGGGACGACCGCGACGCTCTTGGGGTTGATGCCTTCGAGCTGGAGCAGGCCGGCGAAGGCGAGGTGATAGGCGGCACCTGCAGCCATGCCCGAGAGCTTGTAGTGGCCGACGGGCTGCTTCTTGATGTCGTCCAGCGCGGCACGCAGGTCGCCCCAGGGCGAATTGGCAGCGACGTTGAAGGCAGCCGAGTCGAAATTCACCAGCGCGAGCGGGGTCAGCTTCTCGTAGGTGAAGGGCGCGGTGTTCGACCAGTAATAGGTCGTGACCTCAGCCGTCGCGAGGCCGATCGTGTAGCCGTCGGGCTTGGCATTGACCATCTCGGTATGGCCGACAACGCCGCCGCCGCCCGTCCGGTTGACGACGTTCACCGGCTTGCCGAGCTCCTTCTCAAGACCCGCCGCCAGGATGCGCGCGACCGCATCCGTGCCGCCGCCGGCAGCCCAGGGCACGACCAGGGTCAGCGGCCGCTCGGGCCAGGCGGCGGAAGCGGGGAAGGCGAGAGCCGCAACGGTGGCGGCAAGCAGCATCGTTCTGATCTTCATGACGTTTCTCCCGGTTCTGATTTTCTTGGGTCTTGTCCGCCCGCAAGCATTGGGCTGGAAAGCATGTGGCCGCGCGTGTAGCCGAGCACCTGCCGCATCGCCTCACGCGCCCGGTCGGCCTCGCCGGCTGCGATCGCGTCGAGCACGGCTGCGTGGTTCGCCAGATTTCCGGCGAAGACATCGACGGTGAAGTCGAACATGGCGCTGAGGATCGCTTCGATCGCGCCGCGGAAGCTGCGCAGGATCGGGTTGTTGGTCGCGTCGAGGATCGCGAGATGGAAGCGCTTGTCGGCCGCGATCGCAGCCTGCGGGCTGTTCTGGTCCGCTTCCATCGCGATCAGGGCTGTGCGGATGCGGGCGAGGTCGTCGGGCGTCGCGCGCACGGCCGCCAGCGCCGCAGCCTCGGGCTCGATGATCGCGCGGGTCTCTTCGAGTGCGAGCAGGAGGTTGTGGTCGAGCCCGTCCTCGCTGCGCATCCAGCCGAGCACGTCGGGATCGAGCAGGGTCCATTCGTGGAGCGGGCGCACCTGTGTGCCATGGCGCGGCCGTACGCTCAGGAGGCCCTTGGCCGTCAGAATCTTCACGGCTTCGCGGACGACGCTGCGGCCGGCGCCATAGCGCTCCGCCAGCTCGAATTCCGGCGGCAGCACGGTTCCCGAGGCGATCTCGCCGCGCACGATCGCGGCTCCGAGAGCCTGGACCATCGCCCCGATCTTGCCTGGCTTGCTGCGCTTCTGCATGTCCCGCGCCCTTTTGCGACGGGAAGATTGTCACGGTCGATGCTTGCGCGCAACCATTCATCTGATGTTTAACATCAGATCATTGAGGCGCTGGGGAAAGCGACCATGACGACGGCCTTCACCGGGATCCATGCGATTCTCTACGCGCTGTTCGACGCCGGGGAGCGTCTGGACCGGCAGGCCATGCGGCGACAGGTGGAGGTCTGCCTTGGGCTCGGCGTTCACGGCATTGCAGCGCTCGGGCTCGCGACCGAGGTCTCGAAACTCACCGTCACTGAGCGGCGGACCGTGATGGAATGGGCCTCGGAGGATGTCGCCGGGCGCAGGCCGCTGGCCTTCACGATCTACGGCTCATCCGTTGGCGAGCAGATCGAGCAGGTGCGGGCGGCCGAGGCCGTGAAGGCCGACTGGGTCATCCTCCAGCCGCCGATGGTCGGCAGCTTCGGCGCGGCCGAATACATCCGCTTCTTCGGGCGGGTGGCCGAGGCCACGAGCCTGCCCGTCGCGATCCAGAACGCGCCGGCCTATATGGGGCGGGGCCTGTCGGCGGGCGATATCCGCGATCTCGTCGCGCAGCATCCCAACATCGCGCTTGTGAAGGGCGAGGGGCCGGCGACGGATATCGCGCAACTGATCGAGACGACCGAGAACCGGCTGCCGATCATGAACGGGCGCGGCGGGCTGGAATTGATCGAGAACCTGCGCGCCGGCTGCGTCGGCATGATCCTGGCGCCCGACGTCATCGACTTCATGGTCCACGCCTATGAGAGCTTCAAGGCTGGGGACGAGGCGGCGGCCGATCTCGCCTATCGCGACGCGCTGCCGGCTGTCGTCTTCATCATGCAGTCGCTGGAGAGTCTGATCTGCTACGGCAAGCGCGTCTTCGGCGCGCGGGCGGGCATCGCGATCCACGACCGCGCACCGGCCATGCGGCCGACCGCTTTCGGCGAGACGCTTGTCCAGAAGCACGTCGCGAAGCTCGGGCGCTTTCCCGGAGTCTCGCCGGATGGGCGCGGAAGCCATCCGCGCCCGGCCTGAGTGAGCCGCGCTGCGGCAGGTTCAGACCTGCTGCAGCCCGCGATAGCGCGCGAAGACGTTCTGCCGGCCGGCCGAGAAGATTATGACGTCATAGGTGTCGGGCTGCTGCCCGGCCACTTCCATGCCGGGCGAGCCGACGGGCATGCCGGCGACCGCGAGACCCGTCGCCTTGGGGCGCTCGGCGAGCAGGCGCTTGATCGCTTCGGCCGGAACATGGCCTTCCACGACATAGCCGCCGATTTCGGCCGTGTGGCAGGAGGCCAGCGGATCAGGCACGCCGAGCCGCGCCTTCAGCGGCGCGACATCGGGCACCTCGACCACCTCGACTGCAAAGCCCGCCGCCCTCGCATGCGTGACCCAGCTGCCGCAGCAGCCGCAGTTCGGGTCGCGCGTGACGATCATCTTCGGGAACGTCTCGGCGGCCAGCGCCGACGGCGCGAGGGCGAACGCCGTCGCGGCTTGCGCGGCTCCCGCGATGAGCTTGCGGCGGGAGAGGAAGCGTTCAGTTGTCAAAATGACCTCCTGGGTCGTGATCTCAGCGGGCCGGGACCGCAGCGGGCGTATAGCCGGCGGCGGCGATGACTGTGCCGATACTGGCAAAATCGCCGCCCCCCTGCACCGTGACCAGCTTCGAAGCCGGATCCGCGCTGACGGTCGCGCCCGGAAACGCGCCCTTGATGGCCTGTTCGATCCTGCCGGCGCAATGGCCGCAGGTCATGTCGTCGACCCGGAGGCTGACGGTATCGGCGGAGGGCTGGGCCTCCGTCGAGGTGGTGGTCGCATGCTGTTGGCAAGAGCACATGGCGTGTCGTTCCTGACTGTCGATGAGCGCAGCCTGCACCTTCCCTCCATGGTAAGGTCAAGCCTGTTTCAGCCATTGTCGCGCGTACTTGCCGGCCTGGATCTGCGGCTTTGCGTCGCCCTGCCGAAGCCGCGACGAGGATGCATGGCGATGCCACGGATGCGCTCTCAGGGAGCACAGGCGGCCAACCCGACATCGCCGGGGCGCAGGAAGCGGCGGGCATGCTCGCCCTGGGAGGTCGTCCTTCGCGCCGGGGATTGTCGCTTTTGGCGCGGGCGCGGCTCGACGTCCCTGCGGCTGACCCTGCGCCTCGAGCAGGAAGGTCGGTCGGCGCAGGCGTGGGGCAAGGGTAACGCACTGGATTCCCGGCCTCCGCGGCGGCATGCTTTCCGAAAGCTTGAACAGAAGCGAGGAGAGTTCCCTTGGATATCACGCGCGTCGGATCACGGCCTTCCGGGAAGGGGCCGTCGGACTGGTTTACCGGAGCCGTCCGAATCGACCCGCTCTGCAATCCCCATGCGGCCGAACGCGTTCAGGGTGCGAGTGTCACCTTCGAGCCCGGCGCCCGCACGGCCTGGCATACGCATCCGCTCGGCCAAACGGTGATCGTGACGGCCGGCCTCGGCCGCGCGCAATGCTGGGGCGGGCCGATCATGGAGATCCGGTCGGGCGACGTCGTCTGGTTCCCGCCCGGGGAGAAGCACTGGCACGGCGCTTCTCCGGCCACGGCGATGACGCATATCGCGATCCAGGAGGTTCAGGACGGCAAGGTCGTCGACTGGATGGAACAGGTCTCCGACACGCAATATGGCGGCTAGGGTACGGGCCGTCGCGGTGATGGCCTCTCCAGGCTGGGGAGGGCTCGCATCTTGTGCTTTTATTTTGTTGCGAATTCGATCATTGATAAGGGCGTGCGTTTAATGCCTGCGTAACTTTACGAGAGAGTTCCATGCGGCCCGAGCGCGTGCGACAGTTCCCGGCGCCTGTTCAGGCTTCCAGCCTCGGTCGTCGCCTGCAGGCGGCGAACGACAACAAGCCGGACCTCGAGGAGAGCGTCGCCAGCATCCTGATCGGCCGTTCCCTGATCGTCGGGGCGTCGCTGCTGGCCGTGACCATCGTCGCCGGATGGAGCCTCTGGCTCGGCCGAGCGCTCTGGCGCCACTTCGTCTGATCGGACGCGGGCTGGGTCGGTCCCGTCGGCTGGCCTCTGCGAAGCCGCCGGCGGAGTGCATTGACGCAACGGTAGGCATCGTTAAAATTTGTCGCATCGTGCCAGGTGCCTGCGGAGGGAAGCAGGCATCTTGATGCGTTGCGCCTCGGTCGCATCGGGACGCCAACCGTAGCCATCTCGGGGCGAGCGTGCAGTCGGGCATCATTCACGGCAAGATCGGCGATCGCGCTGCGCCCGGGCGGGCGGGCGAGGCCGTCGGGATGGCCGGTCTCCTGCGTGACTGCGCCGAACGCGACTGCAGCATTTTCCTGTTCGGCGGCGACAGCCGCACGGTCTATGCGCTGCGGGAGCGGATCGCGTCGACCTTTCCGGGCCTGCGGATCGCCGGCATCTGCGATGCCGACTTTGCCGGGCCGATCGACCGCGCCGTTCTCAACCATATCGCAGCGGCGGACGCGGATGCGATCGTCAGCGATCTCCCGGACGCGCGCTTCCGGCTGTTCTGCGCGCAATGCGTGGTGACGGGCATTTACGGGAGGCGGTTCAACCTGCCGGGAAGCTTTGCCGATTTCGCCTCAGGCTCGAGGCGGAGCCTGCGCGGCCTCTTCGTTCCGGTGCGGCTGCGCGAGTTCGGCGCTGCGGCAAAGGCCGGCCTGCAATTCGCCCGTATCGTCCTGAGGCAGAGCCTGCGCCGGGCTGAGCCGCGCGCGACCCGGCGATCCCGCGGGGCCGCAGCGGCAAGCGCTGATCGCAGACCTTAGCGCGCGTTGGAAAAGGCCTTCCGGCTCAGAACGGTCCGGAACAGGATCGTGATATCCAGCCAGAACGACCAGTTGTCGATATACCAGTGATCGTAGGCGACGCGCCGGGCCATCTTGTCGTCGGTATCGGCCTCGCCGCGCAGGCCGTTGACCTGGGCCCAGCCGGTGATGCCGGGCTTGACGTTGTGGCGGCGGGCATAATTGGCGATCTTGCGCTCGAACTCGATATCATGTGCCAGCGCATGCGGACGCGGTCCCACGAGTGACATGTCGCCGGCGATAACGTTCAGGAGCTGCGGCAGCTCGTCGAGATTGTAGCGTCGCAGCAGGTGGCCGAGGCGCGTGATCCGGGGATCGTTGCGCTTGGCCTGGATGACGACCTGGCCGTCATCGGTCGTGGTCATCGTGCGGAACTTGAAGATCCGGAAAGCCTGCTGGTTGAAGCCGTAGCGTCGTTGGCGAAACAGCGCCGGACCGGGGGAATCGAGCCGGATCAGTGCCGCGATAAGGAGCAGAAGCGGCAGGGTCAGGACGATGCCGCAGGAGGCAGCCACGATGTCGAAGGCACGCTTGATCGCGATCTCTGCCGTGGAAAGCGGCTGACGCGTCAAGCGCAGGCTCGACAGGGTGCCGGTATGGACGACATGTGTCCCGCTGAAGCGCTCCATGATCGGTTCCGGCGCGAGATGGATCGCGACCGGCAGGTTCATGAAAGCATCGACGCAGGCGGAGATGGTGTCCTGCTCGGCCCAGGGAACGGCGATGAAGACGGCATCCGGCCGCCTCGCCCGGCAATTCGCCACGGCAGCGGCGAGATCGGCGGCCATTGCGGCCGGATCGGCCGCGCCCGAAGCCTTCAGAAAGGCGATGTCGGTAACCGCGAAGCCCATGTGCCAGGGCTTGTGCCGCGACACGAAGGACATGATGTTCGCCTCGCGCCCGATCAGGAAGGCGCGCTCGGCGGTGATGCGGCCGGCGCGGCTGCCGGCCGCGACCAGCCTGACGACCACCGAGCGGGAGAAGGCGATGACCGGGATGCCGGAGAGATAGGTCGCGACGATGACGGCCCGCGAATAATGGTCTGCGATCTTCGCGAGGAAAAGCACGGCCAGGAAGGCGACCATCGTGATGTTCCAGACGGCGAAGGCCGAGCCGATCTGCCCCCGGATCGAGAGATAGTTCCCGATCTGATAGCGGCCACGCATCAGATTGACGAAGACGAACAGGGTCGCCAGCATCGCAGCCAGTTCCGGCGTCGAGCGGTCGATGCCCGGCGCGCCCGTGCCGCCTCCGAGATAATAGGCAAAGGCGACGAGATAGACGAGGGCGGCGACCACGACCGCATCGCTCGCTGCCGTCAGAGGGCCAAGCCAGAGGCGCCAGAGTCCCGAACCGCTGTCGGGCAGGGCTTGCGGCAGGCCGCTCATGTCGTTGACGCTCATCTCTTCCCCCAGCCGGCTGGCGCACGTTCCGTTTCGGCACATTGCGCCGGCGCCGGACCATCATCGGGAGCAGAGTGGCAAGCCGCGTGCCGGCGTCGCCGGGGTCAATTCGGCGCGGCGGCAGGGGCGGCGGGAGGAAAAGAGACGCCTCGCGGACAGGCGTCGGCAGGCGTTGTGCCGGATTGAGTCAGGCCGGCTTGCGGAAGCGCTGCATCACCAGATCGAACCAGACGGAGAAGCCGCTGCCCAGCGCGGCGCCGGCGATCTTCACCATCGCGTCGCGCGGCAGGCCGTGGCGCGTGGCTTCCCAGGTCTGGAGCCATTCCAGCCCGATCGCGAAGGCGATGATGCCGGCCAGGACCAGCCAGCGCCGGCGGGGATAGGCGAAGGCCAGCGCCGCTCCCGCGGCGAAATAGGACAGGAAGCGCTCGGCATTGGCGCCCAGCATCGGGACATGCGGGCGCGCCTCGATCGGCGAGAGCGTCGCGACGGCAATCACCAGGACGAAGGCCCAACCGAGCAGCACGGCGATACGGCGCAGCTTTTCGAGCGACAGCTTCAAGGGGGACTCCGGGCGAAGGGCAAGGCGTGCAGGCAAGATGCGGACCAGCGCCGGCGAAATCGCACGAGAGCAGGACGGAAGCCGGTCTTATGGCGATGCAAAAACGACGAGGCAATGGCAGCAACGAGAGTTTTGACCGAAGTCGATGAAGTTTCTTTTCATCTTCGTCCATGCCGACATGCTGTCCGGTGACGGAGCGTCGATTCTGCGGCTAGCATGGCGATGCACCGGCAGACGGGAGAGATGATGACCGATATTCTCGCAGCGCCCCAGGCGGCGCGGATCGCGCGTGGCGGGAAGGCGATCTACGGCGTTCCGCTGGGTATCCTGATGCTGGAGGCGCGGTTTCCGCGGATTCCCGGCGATATGGGCAATGGCACGACCTGGCCGTTCCCGGTGCTGTATCGTGTGGTCGGCGGCGCCAGCCCCGAGAAGGTGGTGCTCAAGGGTGCGGCCGGGCTGCTGCCGGATTTCATCGAGGCGGCGCGCGATCTCGTCCGGCTCGGCGCCGAGGCGATTACCACCAATTGCGGCTTCCTCTCGCTGTTCCAGCGCGAGCTTGCGGCCGCCGTCGGCGTGCCGGTCGCGACCTCCTCGCTGATGCAGGTGCCCTGGGTGCAGGCGACGCTGCCGCCGGGCAAGCGCGTCGGCGTCGTCACGGTCTCGGCGGCGACGCTGACGCCGAAGCATCTGGAAGCGGCCGGCGTGCCGCTCGATACCCCCGTCACGGGCACGGAGAACGGGCGCGAGTTCTTCCGCGTCCTGATCAAGGCCGAGAAGGACGACATGGATGTCGAGCTCGCCCGGCAGGACGTGGTGCAGGCGGCGCTCGATCTCGTCGCCCGCCATCCCGATGTCGGCGCGGTCGTGCTGGAATGCACGAACATGCCGCCCTATGCGGCCGATGTGCAGGCGGCGACCGGACTGCCGGTCCATGACATCTACTCGCTGATCAACTGGTTCCACGCCGGATTGCGCCCGCGCCGCTTCGGTTGACGCTCCCGGCTTGACCGGGCCGTCATTGCGAGGAGCGTAGCGACGAAGCAATCCAGGGGGACTGGGTGGAATGCTTCGGCCCAGTCCCCCTGGATTGCTTCGCTGCGCTCGCAATGACAGTCGCGCGGGTAGACCGTGCCGGATGCGCATTCGAGCAACTTATCCCCGGTGGCCCGGACCGGCCGCATCATCGCCTCGCGGCAGCCAAGCGCTGCGTTTCCATTCCGCGAGGCCCCATGACCGATACGCCCCGTCTTTCGCTGCCGCTGCTCGCTGCCGGGCAGGCACAGAAACATGTCACCCATAACGATGCCCTGATCCGGCTGGACGGGCTGATCCACCTCACGGTCGATAGCCGGACGCTGGCCGCGCCGCCGGCTTCGCCGACCGTGCTCTCGGCCTATATCGTGCCGGCCGGTGGCAGCGGCGCCTTCGCCGGCCGTACCAATCAGGTCGCGCTGTTCGAGGATGGCGGCTGGACCTTTCTCGTGCCGCGCGCCGGCTGGCAGGCCTGGGTGGTCGACGAGGCCGAGCACAATCTCTGGACCGGCACGGAATGGCGCCGCGACAGCCCGCTCAGCAGTCTCGGCGCCGAGCGCTGGGGCGTGAACGCGACCGCGGATACGACCAATCGCCTCGCCGTGTCCTCGGATGCCAGTCTGTTCAACCATGCCGGCGGCGATCACCGGCTGAAGATCAACAAGAACGCGGCCGGCAACACCGCGAGCCTGCTGTTCCAGAGCAACTGGTCGGGCCGGGCCGAGTTCGGCCTCGCCGGCGACGACGACTTCCGGTTGAAGGTCAGCGCAGACGGCTCGGCCTGGCATGATGCGCTGGCCATCGATCGTGCGTCGGGGGGCGTCGCCTTGTCGGGCTCGCCCTGGGCAGCGGGAGCCAACCTGCTGGTCAATGGCGACATGGCGATCAACCAGCGCGGCTTTGCGGGCGGTGCGCTGGCGGCCGGCGTCTACGGCTTCGATCGCTGGAAGGCGGCGACCGGCGGCGCCAATCTCTCTCTCAGTGGTTTCACGATCACCCTGGCCTCCGGCGCCATTATCCAGCCGGTCGAGCCGGCGTGCTGGGGGCTCGCTTCATTCGCCGGGCTGCCGTTGACGCTCTCGGTCGATGATCTCAGCGGCGGCAGCCTCGCAGTCACCATCGGTAGCCAGTCCGGTACGATCACGGCGGGGGTGGGGCGCCGCTCGGTGACGCTGACGCCCGCTGTGGGCGACACCGGCGTGCTGTCGGTGCGGCTCTCGCCGAGCGCGGGCGCGGTCAGTTTCGCGCGGATCAAGCTGGAGCGTGGGCGGATTGCCACGAACTGGGCGGCGCGCCCGCTTTCCGTCGAGCAGATGCTGTGCCGGCGTTATTTCCTGAAGCAAGACGGGCAGGTGCTGATCGACGCCTATCAGGCCGCGGCGGCAGCGAGCCGGCAGAGCTTTGCCCTGCCGGTGCCGATGCGGGTGACGCCGAGCGTCACCGCCACCGTCTCGCTGGAGATCAACGTGCAGGGCACCGACCGGGGCGTCGTCGCGCAGTCGCCCGAGCGGGCCTATGCCTATGTCACGGCGCTGGCGCTCGGACGGGTGAGGGCGGCTTTCGACGCCATCGCCTTCGATGCGGAATTGTGAGGCTCACTCGCTGACGAGCTTGCGGGCGCGCAGCAGGGCAAGCAGCCCTTCGTCGCGGCGCTCCTCGAGCTGTGCGATCGTGCGTCCTGCCGCTTCCTCGGCAACACCTTCGATGATCTTGTGCTGGACGTTTTCGTCCAGCGAGGGCGTGCCGAGGGATTGCCAGCGCCGCACCTGGCTCGGCCCGAGATGGGCGAGGTAGCCGGCGATGCCGCCGTCGCCGCCGCCGAGATGATAGGTCATGTGCGGGCCCATCAGGGCCCAGCGCAGGCCGGGGCCGTTGCAGAGCGCGGCGTCGATTTCGGCGACGCTGGCGACGCCCTGTTCGACCAGATGGACGGCCTCGCGATAGAGCGCCGAGGCCAGCCGGTTGGCGACGTGGCCGGGCATCTCGCGCTGGAGGATGACCGGGCGCCGGTCGAGGCTGCGATAGAAGGCGGCCGCTCGCGCGACCACCGCCTCGTCTCCGCCGACGATCTCGACCAGCGGCACGAGATGCGGCGGGTTGAAGGGATGCGCGACGATCACCCGGCGCCTGTCCCGGCAATCGGCGACGATCGCGCTGCGCAGCAGGGCCGAGGTACTGCTGGCAATGATGACTTCAGGCGGCAACGCCGCATCGAGCCGAGCGAGGAGTTCACGCTTGGCGCCTTCGTTTTCTGGTCAATTTTCCTGAACGAAATCAACGTCTTGCAGAGATTCGTCGAGATCGGTGGTGAACTCGTATTGGCCGGTATTGGCCAAGCCGAGCTCGGCGAGCTGCTCGCGGGCACGCTCGACGGCATGGCGGAACCGTTCCTCCGCGCCGGGGGCTGGATCATAGGCTGAGACGTTCAGGCCGTGGCCCATGGCGAGCGCAGCCCATGAGCTGCCAATCAGCCCGGCGCCGATGATGGCGACGCGCTCGATGTCGCGGATATCCTGCATCAGTGGATCTCGGGTTCCGGCACCTTTGCCGTCCCCTCCAGATAATCGAAATCGCAGCCCTTGTCGGCCTGGCGGATATGGGCCGCCGACATCTTGCCCCAGCCGCGCGGATAGTCGCGGTCCGGCGGCGTCCAGACGGCGAGGCGGACGGCGATTTCGGCTTCCGAGAGATTGACCGAGATGCTGCGGGCCTCGACATCGACGCTGATGATGTCGCCGGTCTGCACCGCCGCGAGCGGGCCCTTGATATAGGCCTCCGGCGCGACATGGAGGATGCAGGCCCCGTAGCTGGTGCCGGACATGCGGGCATCCGAGATGCGCAGCATGTCGCGCACGCCCTGTTTCAGCAGCTTCTTCGGGATTGGCAGCATGCCCCATTCCGGCATGCCGGGGCCGCCGACCGGGCCGCAGTTCTTGAGCACCATGATGTGGTCGGCGGTGACGTCGAGATTCTCGTCGTTCACGGCCTGCATCATCGCATCGTAATGCTCGAACACGATCGCCGGGCCGGAATGCTTGAGCAGGCGCGGCTCTGCCGCCGAGGGTTTGATGACGCAGCCATCGGGAGCGAGGTTGCCCTTGAGGACGGCGAGGCCGTTCGCGGTCGAGACGGGCTTGTCGAGCGGGCGGATGACGTTGTCATCATAGACCTGAGCGAGTGCGATGGTCTCGGCGATGGGCTTGCCGGTCACGGTCATCGCGTCGGTGTGGAGCTTGCTTTCGAGCTGCTTCAGCAGCGCGGGTAGGCCGCCGGCATAGAAGAAATCCTCCATCAGGAAATCGCCGGAAGGGCGCAGGTTCGCGACGACGGGCACGTTGCGCGAGAAGGCGTCGAAATCGTCCGGCGTCAGCGGCACGCCGGCGCGGCCAGCCATGGCGACGAGATGGATGATCGCGTTGGTCGAGCCGGCGACGGCCATATGCACGGTCAGCGCGTTCTCGAAGCTCTTGCGGGTGAGGATCCGGTCGGGCGTCAGGTCTTCCCAGACCATCTCGACGATGCGCTTGCCTGCCATCGCGGCCATGCGCGGATGGGCGGCGTCGGCGGCGGGGATGGCGGAGGCGCCGGGCAGGGTGAGGCCGAGCACTTCGGCATGGCTCATCATCGTGGCGGCGGTGCCCATCACCATGCAGGTGCCGTAGGAGCGGGCGATGCCGCTCTCCATGTCCTTCCACTGGTCGTCGGTGATGTTGCCGGCTTCCTTCTCGGCCCAGTATTTTCAGACATCGGCCCCCGAGCCCAGCACCTTGCCGGCCCAGTTGCCGCGCAGCATCGGCCCGGCCGGCACGAAGATGAAGGGCAGGCCGGCACTGCAGGCACCCATGATCAGGGCCGGTGTGGACTTGTCGCAGCCGCCGAGCAGCACGGCGCCATCAAGCGGATGGGAGCGGATCGATTCCTCGGTCTCCATCGCCAGGAAATTGCGATAGAGCATGGTCGTAGGCTTCTGATATTGCTCGGAAACCGACATCACGGGGATTTCGATCGGGAAGCCGCCGGCCGCCCAGACCGCGCGCTTCACCGCCTCGGCCCGATCACGCAGATGGGTGTGGCAGGGATTGATCTCGGACCAGGTGTTGATGATGCCGATGACCGGCTTGCCCATGAACTCCTCATGGCCGAAGCCCATCTGCAAGGCGCGCGAGCGATGCCCGAAGGAGCGTAGGTCGCTCGCGCCGAACCAGCGCCAGCTGCGCAGGGTCTCGGGCGTCTTGCGGGGGCGGGCGGACATGGGCGTTTCCTCGGTGATTTTTCGTTGGTTCAACGGTTTGCCATTCCGGGGCGGCTCGAAGAGCCGAACCCGGAACCCATGACTGGGTCAGACGGTGTCCGCCTGCTGTGAAGGGCTCGCCCCGTCGTGGGTTCCGGGTTCATCGCTGCGCGATGCCCCGGAATGACAGAGGTTATTCCGCCGCGACGCGCTGGCTACCCCAGCTCGACACGATGCCGCGCAGCTCTGCCCGCTCGGCCTCGTTCAGTTCGGGCAGGCCGGGGAGGCGGACCGGGCCGACATCGGTGCCGAGCAGGCCCAGCGCTTCCTTCACCACGGTGACATTGGCGCCGTTGCCGTATTTGGTGCGCAGCTTCTCGAAGCCGGCAATGGCATCGACCTCGCGGCGGGCCGTGTCGTAATCGCCGGCTTCCAGCGCGCGCCAGACCGCGAGCGAGCGTTCCGGCGCGACATTGATCAGGCCTGAGGTGAAGCCCCGCGCACCGAGTGCATAGAAGGGCGCGGCCCAACCCTCGGCGAGGCCGCAGATCCAGTTGGCTGAGGAGCCTTCCGTCTCGCGCACGCAGTCGGCGAGCAGCATCATGTTGTTCGAGGCGAATTTCACCCCGGCAACGTTTGCGTGGGTCGCGACCCGGATCAGGTCCTTCACGCCGATGGCGTCCGAGCGGATATAGGCGACGAGCGGGATCGTCAGCGCTTCGGCGATGGCGAGGATGTAGTCCGCCTGCGATTGCGGGGCGGCGAAGGGATCGAGCGGGTGATGCACCATGGCAGCATCGCAGCCGGCCTTGGCCGCGAGCTTGCCGGTCGCGACAGCCTCGCGCAGGGAGCGGCCGATGCCGGCCGTGACCAGTGCCTTGCCGGCGGCGGCTTCCGCGGCGGTGGCGTGCGAGCGCTCCACCTCGGCCGTCGTCATCGGGTAGAACTCGCCGGTATTGCCGGCCGAGACGATGTTGTGGATGCCGGCTTCCGCGATGCGCCGGACGATCCTGCCGGTCAGCGCCCAATCGGCCTCGCCATCCGCCTTCCAGGCGGTGACATGGACGCCGGAAATGCCGCGCAGCGCGCGGCGGACCTTGTCATTCGTCATAATCCAGTCCCTCCGCATCCGCGCCGAAGACGAGCCTGACATGGGCCTTCGCCGAGCGGACGATGTGGCGGCGCATCCTGAGTTCGGCGCGCGCGGGATCGCGCGCCAGGAGCGCCTCGTAGATGTCGCGATGTTCCTCGAAGCCGCGGCGGCGCTCGTCCGGCTCTGAGTGCAGGGCGATGCGCTGGGCATGGTCGTACATGCGCTGGCCGTCGAGACGGCGCTCCAGATAGGTGCAGCCGGAGATGCGATGGATCGCGCGGTGATAGGCCTCGTTCAGCGCGACGAGGTCTTCGAGATCGCCATGCTCGGTCGCCTGCTCCATCTCGGCGATCAGGTGTCCGAGCTCGGCCGCGCCATCCTCGGTCAGGTGATTGGCGGCGATGTGGGCCATGACGCTTTCGAGCGCCGCGCGACCCAGCGCCATCTCCAGCGCCTGCCGGGGCGAGAACTCGACGAAGACGCCGCGGCGTGCCTCCGTGCGGACCAGCCCCTCGCTTTCGAGCTTGCGGATCGCGTCCTTCACCGGGGTCGTGCTGACGCCGAGCATCTCGGCGAGATGGCGCTCGTTCAGGCGCTCGCCATTGCGGAAGCGGCCGGCGACGATGGCACGGCGCAGGCGCTCGTGGACATGCTCGCGCAGAGAGCGCAGGAGATCGGGCGCGACGGGTTCTACGGCAGGCTGCAACATGGTTCTTCCGGGGGCGCGCTGCCGAAGCCGCTCCACCGCGGTTGCCGGCTCATGCGCCATGGCCATCAAACAGCATAAAGCCGTGTGTCCAGCAATCTGAAATTTCAGATTTCAAATCTGCGATCCTGTGTTATCGCTTGGGTAAGCGCCCGTCATGAGGTGCAGGCGGAATTGTCCGCGACGGGGAGACGAACCGATGAGCATCACGCGCAGGACCATCATCGCCGCCGCCTGCCTGGCTGCAGCAGGGCCCGCCTTCGCGCAGGGCGACTATCCCGGCAGCAAGGTCGTCACCATCGTCGTGCCCTTCGCGGCCGGCGGCACCACCGACCTGCTCGGGCGGGTCCTGGCCGACCGGCTGGGCCAGCGGCTCGGCGGCAAGTTCATCGTCGAGAACCGGCCCGGCGCCGGTGGCAATACCGGCGTCGCGGCGGTCGCGCGGGCGCCGGCCGACGGCTACACGCTGACCATGGGTACGGTGTCGAGCCACGCGATCAACCCGGCCGTCTATGCGAAGCTGCCCTTCGACCACATCAAGGATTTCGCGCCGATCTCGCAGGTGGCGAGCGTGCCGAACATCCTGATGGTCAATATCGACCTGCCGGCGAAGACGGTGCCGGAGCTCATCGATCTCCTGAAGAAGAATCCGAACAAGTACTCCTTCGGCTCGTCGGGGGCGGGCACCTCGACCCATATGGCGGCCGAGCTGTTCAAGGTCTCGACCGGCACCGACATGGTGCATGTGCCCTATCGCTCGAGCGGGCAGGTGACGCAGGACCTGCTCTCCGGCCAGATCCAGATCACCTTCGACAACATCACCATCGCCTGGCCGCATGTGCAGGCTGGCAAGATCCGCGCGCTCGCCACAGCGACGCCGAAGCGGCTCGCGGTCGCCCCGGACCTGCCTGCCCTGTCGGAATTCATTCCGGGCTATGATGCCAGCTCCTGGCACGGCTTTTTCGCGCCCTCCGGCGTGCCGAAGGAGATCGTCGCCAAGCTCTCGTCGGAGACGCAGGCGATCATGCGCGAGCCGGCGGTGATCGAGCAGTTGAAGAAGCTCGGCGTCGATCCGGTCGGGTCGAGCCAGGAGCAGTTCGCCGCCCATATCGCCTCCGAGACCAAGCGCTGGGCCGAGGTCGCGCAGAAGGCGAACGTGAAGATCGAGTGAGGGCCGGGGGCCGGCTTGCCCGGGCCGCTGAGAACCACCTTTGTCATTCCGGGGCTTCGCGCAGCGGAGAACCCGGAACCCACGACCGGGTGAGCCCTTCACAACCGGCTTTGCGATGTCCAGCCCAGTCGTGGGTTCCGGGTTCGCGCCTTTGGCGCGCCCCGGAATGACAAGGGGGCGAGAACGCTTTTGCTCAGTGTTCACACAGCCCGGCGTTTCGCTCAGCGCTGACCGGCGAAAGCCTCGGCCAGCGCGTCGGCATGCTTGGTCATGAGGCCGAGGTCGGAGCCGACGGCGACGAAGCGATAGCCCCATTCGATATAGCGGCGCGCATCGGGCTCGGACGGCGTCAGGATGCCGGCCGGCTTACCGATCGCGGTCAGGCGCTTCACGGCGTCCTGGATCGCGGCTTGAACCTCGGGATGGCCGGGATTGCCGATATGGCCGAGCGAGGCCGAGAGATCGGCCGGGCCGATGAAGACGCCGTCGACGCCGTCGACCGAGGCGATCTCCTCGATGCGGGCGAGCGCCTCGCCGGTCTCGACCTGCACCAGCACACAGATCTCGCCATCGGCGCGCTTGAGATAGTCCGGCACGCGTCCGTAATGGCTGCCGCGGCCGCTGGTCGTGATGCCGCGGATGCCGGCGGGCGGATAGCGGCAGGCGGCGACGGCCCTGCGGGCTTCCTCGGCGTTCTGGACGAAGGGCACGAGCACGGCCTGCACGCCGATATCGAGCAGGCGCTTCAGCAGCACGGCGTCATTCCAGGCCGGGCGGACGATCGGGGTCGCGGTGCCGCCCTTCAGGGCCTGGAGCTGGGCGAGAACGTCGGGCGGCTCGTTGGGCGAGTGCTCGGTGTCGACCAGAATCCAGTCGAAGCCGCTCTGGCTGATGATCTCGGACACGATCGGGCTGCACAGGCTGCTCCACAATCCGATCTGAAGCTCGCCGCGCTTCAGCGCGGCCTTGAAGGCGTTGGCGGGCAGATCCACGGCATTTCCCCTTTGACAGAATGTCTTGGCGGCGCTGCCCGGCCGGCCAAAGCCTGCGGGAACGCGCTAGCTTGGTTAGATCATGCCGAGCGGGCGAGGAGACCCGACGGCAGGAGATGGCGGGGTTGCAGTTCCATGGCGGATCAGGCGGCCACTCTCGCGATGGCTTCGACGAGCCAGCGCAGAGCAGGGTCGGCCAGCGCGCGCCGGGCGTGGACGAGATCGATGGCGAAGGCCTGACTCTCGAACGGCAATGGCAGCACCGCAACCCCGGCACTCTCCGCGAAGCGCCGGGCCACACGTTCGGCCATGGTCGCCACGAGATCGGTGCCGGCGACAGTGAAGGGCACCGCGACGACATGGGGGAGCGTGACCGCCACGCGCCGCTTCAGGCCTTGGCGCGCCAGCCTGTCGTCGATCGCGCTCGGCAAACCGTCACCGCCGGCCGCCGAGAACAAGGCGTGGGGCAGGGCGGCATATTCGCCGATGTCGAGAGCGGCCGAGCCGGCGGCATGGTTCCGATCGCGGATGCAGACGAAGCGCTCCTCGAACAACTGTTGGCGCAGGCTCGTCGATGAATCCGGGAGATGGCCGCCGATCAAGGCGTCGAGTTCGCCGCGTTCAAGCTTCGCCAAAGCCGCCGCGGCGTCCGTGATCGGACGTACCGCAAGATCGACGCCCGGCGCTTCCCGGCGCAGCAGCGCGACGAGGGCGGGGACGATGACGAGGTCGCCATAATCCGTCACGGCAATCGTGAAGCGCCGCCGCGAGGTGGACGGGTCGAAGCCCTGTCCGGGGGCGAACGCGCCGCGGATCTGCTCCAGTGCCGCGCCGATCGGTTGCGCCAGAGCCAGCGCCTTGTCGGTCGGCTGCATGCCGCCGGGGCCGCGCAGGAAGAGCTCGTCGCCGAACAGGTCACGCAGCCGTCTGAGTGCGCTGCTCATCGAGGGCTGGGCCAGCCCGATGCGGCTCGCCGCGCGCGTGACGTGGCGTTCCTCCATCAAGGCCTCGAAGGCCACCAGCAGGTTGAGATCGATGGCGGCCAAATTCATTTTAACAATGATGCAGATATCAAAAATCGATTTCAATAATGGAATCGCTCGACCTAGCGTACGCCCGACACGATCAATGGGCCGGACGCCGCATGACGAGTACCCTTCTGCGCCTTATGCCGCGCGGGCCCACCCTGCTGATCGTCGGCGTGCTCGCCGGCCTTGCCTTTCCGGCTCTGGCCGAGGCCGTTCGTCCGGCAATGGCGGTGTCGATCTTCGTCATCGTGCTCGGCACGCTGCTCCGGGTAAATGCGGCCGATTTCATGCGGACGCTGCAGCAGCCGCGCTTCTCGGCTCTGTTGCCGGTCGTGGTGATGCTGGTCTGCCCTGTCTTGGTCGGGATGGCCGCTCACCTCACAGGCGTGGGTCCTGAGTTGGCCCTTGCCATGGTGCTCGCGGTCTGCGCGCCGCCATCGGGTGGCACGGCCGCCGTGGCACGGATGCTGGGGCTCGATGCGACGATCCCGCTTGCGGTCACCCTGCTGTCGATGGCGCTGGCGCCACTGAGTGTGCCGCTGCTGGCGTCATGGTTCGCCGGGATTGCGTTTGAACCGGTCGAACTGGCGCTGCGGCTGTTCGTGTTGACTGCCGGAGCGGGCGGCGTCGCGCTGACCCTGAGGAGCCGCGCGGCAGGAACCTTGAAACGCCATGCCGATGCCATCGACGGGCTGGTGTTGGCCGCTCTGCTGATCTTCGCGATCTCGACGATGGCGGGTGTGCGCGCCCAGATCGAGGCGGAGCCCACGGTCGCCCTTGCCTGTATCGCGCTCGCCTTCGCCTGCAACCTCGCCCTTCAGGGGCTTGGCGCAGTCCTGCTGCCTGGCACGTTGGCCGAGCGGCTCGGCATCGGGCTGATCCTGGGCAATCGCAATGTCGGGCTGGTCTGGTCGGCGCTTGGCGCCTCGACCTCGCCGACCATCGCGCTTTTCTTCGCCGCGACGCAGTTTCCGATCTACATGACCCCCCGCCTGATCGCATTCCTGATACGCTGGGCCACGCCGGAGAAAGCCACTTCATGACCACCCCCAAGCTGACCGAAGAGATCGCCCAGCGTTTTGCCCGCATCGCGCTCGGCCATGTCCGCCGCGAATACCCGAACAAGCCGGACCATACGCTGGCCGGCCCACAGGACGCGCAGACGCCGAGCCAGCTGCATCCGGTATTCTATGGCAGCTATGACTGGCACTCCTGCGTGCACAGCTACTGGATGCTGGCGCGCTTGTTGCGGCGCTATCCGAAGATGGAAGCGGCTGCCGATATCGTCGCGCTGTTCGATGAGCAGCTCGTCCCGGAGAAGATCGCGGTCGAATGCGCCTATCTCGCTCAGCCGACGGCGCGCGGCTTCAAGCGGCCCTATGGCTGGGGCTGGCTGCTCAAGCTCGCATCCGAGTTGAACGGGCTCGACGACGGGCGCTGGAGCCGGGCGCTGGAACCGCTCGCCGAGGCCTTCGCCCAGCGCTTCCGCGATTTCCTGCCGATCGCGACCTATCCGGTGCGGGTCGGCACGCATTTCAACACGGCGTTCGGCCTGCGGATGGCGGCCGATTATGCCGACGCGACCGGGGATGGCGCCTTCCTGACGCTGCTGCGCGAGACGGCACTGCGCTGGTACGGCGCGGACGAGGATTGCCCGGCCTGGGGCGAGCCGAGCGGCGACGATTTCCAGTCTTCGGCGCTGATCGAGGCGGAGTGCATGCGCCGCCTGCTGCCGGCGGAACAGTTCCTGCCCTGGTTCGAGCGTTTCCTGCCACGGATCGCGCAGCAGCAGCCGGCGATCCTGTTCAAGCCGGCGACCGTGACCGACCGGACCGACGGCAAGATCGCGCATCTCGACGGGCTCAATCTCAGCCGCGCCTGGTGCTGGAGCGCGCTGGCTGCGGCGCTGCCGGATTGGGATGTGCGGCGCCCGGTCATCGCTGATGCGGCAAGGCTCCATCTCGAAACGGGACTGCCGCATATTGCCGGCGACTATATGGGCGAGCACTGGCTTGCGAGTTTCGCGGTGCTCGCCATCGAGGAGCGGTAGGCGGTCAGGCAATTTGATCCGGCACTACCCTTGTCATTCCGGGGCGCGCCGCAGGCGCGAACCCGGAACCCACGACGGGGTGGGACATGTCTTCCTCGGCTGCAAATGGCTCACCCCGTCGTGGGTTCCGGGTTCTTCGCTGCGCGAAGCCCCGGAATGACAAGGGGTGGTGTGAAGTCGCTATGATCAAGGGCTGATGGACGTTGGCCGTTCAAGCCGCGCCCTTCAGCGCGACGCCGCCGCGCCAGCCGAGCGCGGGGGCGATGAGCCCTGCGAAATCGGCGGTGATCTGGCGGTAGTCGTCGATGCTGAAATTATAGGGCAGTTCCAGCCGCAGCGTGTCGACCAGCGGCAGGATCGGGTCCGCCGCGAGGCGTTCGATCAGCTCGGCTGCGGTTCCGACGAGATCCGATGTGAACTGGGTCCGTCGCTCGCCCTGGGGGCCAAGCGTGCGGGCGTGCCGGCTCGCGGCATAGTCGTGATAGCGCTGGCGTGTCGCCGTATCGGCGCCGTCGAGCGGGACGATGACGCGGCCGACGGCGATGCGCGGTTGGCTTTCGCCCTTCCAGTGGGCGCGGAAGGTCTCGATATGGCTCCGCTGCACTTCGAAGAAGCCGTCGGTCTCCTCGGCCGTATTGATGTTGCCGACGAGCAGGTGAAAGCCGTTCTCCGCCGCCCAGCGTGCCGAGCGCAGCGAGCAGCCGCCATACCAGAGCCGCTGCCGCAGGCCGGGCGCGTGCGGACGCAGGCGCGGGCGGTGTTCGCCGGCGGCCGAGGTGATGCGCGTATCGGCATCGCCGAGCCATTCGCCTTCGATGTTCTTCGCCAGACGGGCGACGCGGGCATGCGAAAAATCGATCGCGGCCGGATCACCGTCGAGGAGGCGATGGCCCAAAAGCTTGCCGAAGGGCGGTGGCCCGGCGCTGAGGCCGATGTTCAACCTGCCGGCCGAGAGCACGTCGACCAGCGAAAGGTCCTCGGCCAGCCGGAACGGGTTCTCGTAGCCCATCTGGATGACCGCCGTGCCGAGCCCGATCCGGCTCGTGCGCTGGGTCGCGGCGGCGAGGAAGGCCGCCGCCGAGGAGACACCTGGTTCGAGATGGCGCTGGCGTATCCAGGCACTGTCGAAGCCGATGGCCTCGCCATGCTCGAAGAGCGAGAGCGTGTCTTCGAGCCCGCGGCGCGGATCGGCATCGTCGTAATTGCCGGGTGTCAGGAAGGCGATGTGCCGGATCGAGAGCTTGGTCATGTCGGTCGGTTCGTCATTTCAGTACTTGGGCAGGCCGGGTGGATTGGTCTCGGAGCGCTCGACCGCTTCCTCCTCGATGCCCCAGCGGGCGAGCGCCTGCCGGTACTTGCCTGACTTGATCAGGTTGTTGGTGGCGAGCGTCAGGGCATCGACCAGGCCGCTGCCCTTGCGGGTGGTGATCGCGACGTCGGATTTCAGCGGCCAGCCGGCACTGAGCGTGCCGATGCGCTTGATGTCCTTGTCGCGGGCCGCGATGAAGACGAGCTGGGCATGGGGCTGCACGACGACGTCGACACGGCCGCCCCGCAAGGCGACGAGCCGGGCGGCTTCGTCGTCGAAGAGCTGCAGTTCGAGCGGTTTCAGGCCGGCCGCGACGTTCTGCTTGCTCCATTCCAGCAGGATGCGCTCCTGATTGGTGCCGCCGCCGACGCTGAAGCTCAGGCCGGCTGCGTCCTTCGGCTCCTTGATGCTCGTGACCTTGCTGTCGGCCTTGACGAAGAAGCCGTGCAGGCCGAGGCGATAGGTCGAGAAGTCGAACTTCTCCTTGCGCTGCTCGGTGACGCCGACATTCGAGATGACGGCGTCATATTTTCCGGAGGTCAGGCCGAGCGGCCAGTCGGCCCAGGCAAGCGGGACGAGGTTCAGCTTGAGGCCGAGGCTGTCGGCGATCAGCTGGGCGAAGTCGGGGTCGGCGCCGACCACGGTCTTGGCGTCCGTCGCATAGGTCGTGAGCGGCGGCCCGCCGGGGCTGATGCCGACGGTGAAGAGCCCGGGTTCGACGAACTTGAAACCCTTGGGCACGGCGGCGATGGCGGCCGGGTCCTTGTCGGCGCGGATGCGGCCGGGCTGCTCGGGGCCGAGGTCGAAGGGGGCTTGGGCGAGGGCGGGCAGGCTCGCGGCGCTGAACGCGCCGACGAGCAGCGACAGGAGGGTCCGTCGCGGGATCATGGTGGTCTCCAATTCTTCAGATGAGCGGCAGTCGGGCGAAGACTTCACGCCTTCGGCAGGCCGGGCGGGTTGGTGCGCGATGCCTCGATCGCCTCGGCCGAGAGGTTCCAGCGGGCCAGCACCTTGGCGTAGTTGCCGTTCTTGATCTGGGTGTTGAGCGCCTGGGTGATGGCCTCGGCGAGCCCAGCGCCCTTGCGGGTCGTCACAGCGATCTCGGCCAGAACCGGCCAGCCGCCGGAGAAATTGCCGGCGAGCCGGGTCTTGCCCTCCTGTGCGGCCTTGAAGCTCAGCAGTGCATTGGGGCCGAGATAGGCGTCCGCACGGCCGGATTCGAGCGCGAGATAGAGCACGACATCGTCGTCGTAGTACTGGATGTCGACCGGCTTCAGGCCGGCCTTGAGATTGGCCTCGTTCCAGCGCAGCAGAATCTGCTCCTGGTTGGTGCCGGCGCCGACGATGACCTTGAGGCCCGCCACATCGCGGGGCTCGCGAATATCGATCTCGTTGCCCTTCTTCACATAGAAGCCGAGCAGGTCCTTGCGATAAGTCGAGAAGTCGAACTTCTCCTTGCGCTGCTCGGTGACGGTGACGTTGGAGATCACCGCGTCGAACTTGCCGGAGACGACGCCGAGCGGCCAGTCCGCCCAGGCAGTCGTGACGACCTCCAGCTTGCGGCCCAGCGCGTCCGCGACAAGTTGCGCGATCTCGGCCTCGCCGCCGATGACCGTCTTGTTGTCGTTCGCAAAGCCGCTGAACGGAAAGCGGCCGGTGTTGTTGCCCACGGTGAAGACGCCATCCTTGGCGAATTTGGCGTCCTTAGCGATGAGCCTGATCGCCTCCTCATCGCGCTCGGCGCGGGGGCGGCCAGGCTGCTCTGGCGAGAGGTCGACGACCTGCTGGGCGAAGGCGCCGGCGGGGATGAGCGCGGCCGATGCGGCGCCGACGAGAAGGCTCAGAGAATTGCGTCGCGTGATCATGGTCGGATTCCTTGTGGGGTGTGGCGGGGAATTCAGAGCACCTTGGCGAGGAATTCGCGGGTGCGGGTGTGGCTGGGATTGCCGAGCACGTCGGCCGGGGCGCCGCTCTCGACGATGCGCCCTGCCTCCATGAAGACGACCTGGTCGGCGACCTCGCGGGCGAAGCCGATCTCATGGGTGACGATGACCAGCGTCGTGCCGGAGCGGGCGAGCTCCTTGATCACGTCGAGGACTTCGCCGACGAGTTCGGGATCGAGCGCCGAGGTCGGCTCGTCGAAGAGCAGGACCTTGGGCTTGAGGGCGAGCGCGCGGGCGATGGCGACGCGCTGCTGCTGGCCGCCGGAGAGCTGGCGCGGATAGGCATTCGCCTTCTCGGCGAGGCCGACGCGGGCGAGCAGTTCCTGCGCTTCCGCCAAGGCCTGCTCGCGGGAGAGGCCGCGCACGGTGACCGGCGCCTCGGCAATGTTCTCGATCGCGGTGAGATGCGGGAAGAGATTGAAGTTCTGGAAGACCATGCCGACATCGACGCGCCGGGCCAGGATGTCCTTCTCCTTCAGTTCGTAGAGCGTTTCGCCGTCCTGCCGGTAGCCGATCAGCTCGCCATCGATGGCGATGAAGCCCTCGTCGACGCGCTCCAGATGGTTGATCGAGCGCAGCAGGGTCGATTTGCCCGAGCCGGACTGGCCGATGATCGCGGTGACGCTGCCGGGGCGCAGCGACAGGCTGACATCGTCGAGCACCTTGAGCGGGCCGAAGCTCTTCGAGACATGGCTGATCCGAATCTCACCGCCGCTGCGCGGGGAAAGCGTGGCGAGCGAGGCCGTGCGCGGAGTGGCAGGGGCCTGTGCCAAGGTGGCGAAGCCGGCGCTGGCGGTCGTCGTGGTGGCGCGGTTCCGGCCGAGCCAGCGCAGGGCCGTGTCGATGGCCGACGGAGGCGGGTTGCGCAGGGCGCCGCGGGCATAGTGCCGCTCGATATGGCGCTGGAAGAAGGAGAGGACGCTGAGGATGACGAGGTACCAGACCGTCGCCACCATCAGCAGCGGGATCACCTCGAGATTGCGCCGGTAGATGACCTGGATCGTGTAGAACAGCTCCGGCAGGGCGAGGATGTAGACTTGGCTCGTGCCCTTCGCGAGGCTGATGATCTCGTTGAACGCGGTCGGCAGGATCGAGCGCATCGCCTGCGGCAGCACGATCCGCGAGACCTGGCGGTGCTTCGGCAGGCCGAGCGCGGCGGCGGCCTCATGCTGGCCCTGGTCGACGGCGAGGATGCCGCCGCGCACGATCTCGGATGAGAAGGCGGCGGCGTTGAGGGTGAGACCCAGCACCGCCGCGAAGAAGGGCGTGATCAGCTGCGTGGTCGACCATGAGCCGAAGCCGATATCGGTGAAGGGGATGCCGAGCCAGATCGTGCTGTAGAGATAGCCGAGATTGTTCAGGATCAGCAGCAGCACGATCAGCGGGATCGAGCGGAAGAGCCAGACATAGCCCCAGGACAGCGAGGCGAGCAGCGGCGAACCTGAGACCCGCGCCAGCGCCAGCAAGGTGCCGAACAGGAAGCCGAAGACCGTGCCGAGCAGCGTCAGGAACAGCGTGCGGCCGAGCCCGACCAGTACGGGCTCCGCAAAGAACCACTCCGCGAAGACATCCCAGCCCCAACGCGGATTGGAGAGCACCGAATTCACGATCGCGAAGATCACGATGGCGGCGAAGACCGTGCCGATGATCCGCCCGGGATAGCGGGCGGGGACGATGCGATAACGGCTGAAATCGCGATGCGGGGCTGGATTCTGGGCATGCGTCGGCAAGCCCGCGAAATCGCTGGCGAGGGTCATGGCTGGCTCTTCTTGTTATGGAAAAGGGGAAAACGGCTCGTCAGGCGGCGCTGCGCGCGGCGTGAGCGTCGGGCGGCCGGGTCGCCGAAGCCGGGATGGCGACCAGCTCTTTCTCGAAGGGCAGTTTCCGGTAGAACGCAGGATCGGCCGAGACGTCGAAGAGCGGGGTGTAGCCGGTCTCCAGATAGAGCCCCTTGGCCTCGGGTTGGCGGAAGCCGGTGGTCAGATAGATCTTGCAGTAACCTTGTCGGACGGCCTGCGCTTCGACCTCGGCAACGATGATCCGGGCCAGGCCCTGACGGCGGAAATCGCTATGGGTCCAGATGCGCTTCATCTCGGCTGTGCGTTCGTCATAGCGCTTGAAGGCGCCGCCGGCGATGGGGCGGCCATCGCGCAGCAGCAGCACGAAATTGCCGTCCGGCGGGGCGAAGAGCTCGGCCGGGTAGCGGCTCATCTCGGCGCCGGGCGGCTCGCCGAATTGGCTGCCGTAGCGGGTGGCATATTCCCAGGTGAGCTGCTCGACCAGGGGCTGGGCTAGGGGGTGGAGCGGAGTGGTGTAGAAGAACTCATCGGCCATGGGGCGAGCCTTTCCGTGACAGGGGGCGGGCGTGAGGCTCAGCTCGCGCGGCGCGCGGGTTCCGCGTCCGACAGGGTGGCGTAACGGCTTGCGCGGCGGGGCAGGCCGAGATGGTCGCGCAGGGTTGAGCCCGGCAGGTTGCGGTCGTAGACGCCGCGCTCCTCCAGCACCGGGATCACGAGTTCGACGAAATCGTCGAGCCCCTGGCCGATCACCGGGAAGCCGAGCACGAAGCCGTCGGCGGCCTGCGCCTCGACACGCTCGATCAGCCTGCCGGCGATCTCCTCGGCCGAGCCGATCAGGTCCGTGCGGGGCGTCGCGGCTTCGAGGGCCGCTTCGCGCAGCGTCTGGCCCTTCAGAGCGGCGTTGCGCTTGATGCGGTCGGTGGTCGAGCGGAAGCTGTTCTTGCCGACATCACCGAGCTCCGGGAAGGCTGCGTCCAGCGGGTAGGCGCTGAAATCGTGATGGTCGAAGAAGCGGCCGATATAGGCCAGTGCGTCTTCGATCGAGACGAGGTTGCGGATCGCCTGGTATTTCTCCTCGGCCTCGGCGGCGGTGCGCCCGACGATCGGCGCGGCTCCGGGGAACAACTTCACGTCATCGGCGCTGCGGCCATGGGCGACGGCGCTGGTCTTGATCGCGCGGTAGAGGGCCTGCGCCTCTTCGATCGGAACATGGTTGGCGAAGACCGCGTCGGCATGGCGCCCGGCGAGCCCGATACCGGCTTCCGAGGCGCCGGCCTGGAACAGAACCGGCTGGCCCTGCGGCGAGCGCTGGATGTTGAGCGGACCCTCGACCTGGAAGAAGCGGCCCTTGTGGTTCAGCGTGTGCAGCTTGTCGCGATCGAAGAAGCGGCTGGCCTCGCGGTCGCGGATGAAGGCGTCGTCATCCCAGGAATCCCAGAGCCCCTTGGCGACGTCGAGATATTCCTGCGCAATCTCGTAGCGCAGCGAATGTTCGGGATGCGGCCGGCTGTAGTTGCGGCCGGAGCCTTCCAGCGGCGAGGTCACCGCGTTCCAGCCGGCGCGGCCGCCTGAGATCAGGTCGAGCGAGGCGAATTGCCGGGCGATCGTGTAGGGGTCGCTATAGGAGGTCGAGACCGTGCCGACGAGGCCGAGCTTCGTCGTCGCTGTCGCCAGCGCCGAGAGGATCGTCAGCGGCTCGAAGCGGTTGAGGAAATGCGGGATCGACTTCTCGTTGATGTAGAGCCCGTCGGCGACGAAGGCGAAGGCGATGCCGTTCTCCTCGGCCTTGCGGGCGTTGCGGATGAAGAAGTCGAGGTTGACGCTGGCATCGGCCGGATTGCTCGGGTGGCGCCAGGAATTCATGTGGCTGCCGGCGCCCTGGAGCATCAGGCCGAAGGTGAGGCGGGTGCGGGACATGGGATCAGTCCTTCCGAAAGCGGGGATCAGGCGGCGAGTGCCGGGCGTTCGCCGGCGAGCAGTGTGAGGGAAGCGAGGCGCCGGCTGGTCAGGGCCGTCGGCGTGTCGATGACGAACTCGCCGATGCCGAAGCGGGCATGCAGGGCGTCGAACTCGCGCCGGACCTGCTCGGGCGTGCCGGCGAGGATATGCGGCTTGCGGATCTCGGTGCTGTAGGAGGCGGCGCCGGCCTGGCGGGCGTATTCCGCGGCCTGTTCCTCGCTGCCGAGGTTGAGGTTCTGGCCGTTGTCGAGGGTCAGGCGGACGACGCGGTGGTTTTCCGTCAGGCTCTGCGCTTCCTCTGCCGTCTCGGCGGCGAAGGCGGCCACCGCGAGCAGCAGGGGGGCCGTGCCGCCGGCCTTGGCATAGGCGTTCAGGCTTTCGTCGATCGCCTTGGGATCGCCGTTGTGGTGGCCGGCGAAGACAAAATGCCAGCCGCGCTCGCCGGCCTGCCGGGCGCTGTCCGGGCTGGCGCCCAGCAGGAAGCGCTCCGGCGTCACGGGCGGAACCGGAAGCGCGCGGGCCTTGTCCTGCGGGCCGGCTGCGGCTGCCGGCGGTGCGAGGAAGCCGTCGAGCTCGTCCAGCAGAGCCTCGAAGGACGGTGCGCGTGCGGGATCGTGCAGCACGCGCAGCGCCTTGGTCGAGAGCGGCAAGCCGCCCGGCGCCTTGCCGATACCGAGATCGACGCGGCCGGGCGCGAGCGACGCCAGCAGGTTGAAGGCCTCGGCGACCTTGTAGGGGCTGTAATGCGGCAGCAGGACGCCGCCGGAGCCGATGCGGATGCGCTGTGTGCGCGCCAGCAGATAGGCGGCGAACACCTCCGGCGCCGGGCTGACGAGGCCGGGGAAGTCATGGTGCTCGGCCAGCCAGAAGCGATGATAGCCGAGCCGCTCGGCCGCCTGGGCGAGGCTCACCGTACGCTGGAGCGCCGCGCCCGCGGTTTCGCCCTCGATGAGCGGTGTCTTGTCGAGAATGCTGAGTGCGTAGGTCATGGATTTCGCTGCTGTTTGGGAGGTCAGGCGGAGCGGAGGCCGAGCGCGGTCGACGCTTCCTCGGCCATCCAGCCGAGCCGCTCGTAGTCGCCGCGCCAGTAGAGGAGGGCGGCGTCGTTCGAGCCGAGCCGGACCTCGCGCACCCGGCCGATGACGATGGCGTGGGAGTGGCGCTCGATCAGCTCTTCCAGCTCGCAATCGAGCGCGGCCAGCGCGCCTTCGAGAAGAGGCGCGCCAGTGCGGCCCTCGCTCCACTCCGCTTCGGCATAGCGGGCCGGGCCCTTCTCGCCGCCGCGCCCGGCGAAGCGATCGGCGACCTGCTTCTGCGAGGCGTTGAGGAAGTTCACGCCGAAGCTGCGATGGCGCGCGAGGACGGGATAGGCCGAGGAAGACAGGTTGAGCCCGAACATCACGGTCGGCGGCTCGGCCGAAAGCGAGGAGAGCGACGTCACGGTCAGGCCGGTGCGATCCTCGCCGCGCCCCGCCGTAATGATGGAGACGCCGCCGGCGAGATGGCGCAGGGCCGTGCGGAAATCGCGGTTCGCAGCCGTCGGGACCGGAAGGCTACGGGCGGCCTGGCCGGTCGCGGCGCGGGTCGGAAGCGAGGAGGCAAGGGACAGGATCGCCATGGAAACCTCTAGAGCAGCTGTCTGGGTTTGTGAGAGGGCGGGGCGCCGATTGGCGGCGGTTCCGCAGGTTGCCGCCGGGAGGACGGGACAAGCGTCTCCCTTCGCCGGAAGGACCGGCGTCTTGGCAGCGTCGCGATGGTATGGTTTCAGGTGCTCAGGGCGCCCGGAAGCTTGTCAGGAACATCGCCGTTCAGACGCCTGAACAAGGTTTTCTGGATTCGTGCATGTCGTCACCGACGCGTCTCCGTGTCTCGGAGCCCACGATTTCGTCGTGGTGCTTTTAGCATTGTTGACGCGGTGCAAGCTGCTCCAGCAAATCCCGCGAAGGAGCAATGCGAACACCGCTCGATACTGTTCATTGTTTCTGCCGGATGCTTCGCGGTCAATGAAACAGCCTTTCAAAGATGACCTCCGCAAGAGGCGGAAGCGCCACCGCGACGACCCGTTCCGGGAGAAATCCGTTCACCGCTCCAACCGGCCCGTCCTCTCCGGCAATCCATCCTGAGTTTGCGTTTTCGCAAGTTGGCGCGCGGCCCTCCCGACTAATGTTGCGGTGCAGCGAGGGACGGACGTGCCCGCTGCTGAAGGAGAAGGCAGATGTTCAGGATGTTTCTGGCCGGCGCGCTGATGGCGCTGGCAGCCACCGGCGCCAATGCGGCGGAGGTCGAGGTCAAGATGCTCAACAAGGGGGCGGCCGGCGCCATGGTATTCGAACCGGCGCTGGTGAAGATCGCTCCCGGCGATACCGTGAAATTCGTGCCGACCGACAAGAGCCACAACGCGGAAACCGTTCCGGAGATGCTCCCGGCCGGGGCCGAGCCTTTCATCGGCAAGCTGAACGAGCAGGTCGACGTCACGTTCAAGCAGAACGGCGTCTACGGCATCAAGTGCAAGCCGCATTACGGCATGGGCATGGTGGCGCTGATCGTGGTCGGCGAGCCGACCAATCTGGAAGCCGCCGCCGCTGCCAAGCATCCGGGCAAGGCCAAGCAGGTCTTCGCCGATCTGGTCGCAAAGGCGAAGTGAGCGGGCCGCGGCGCGGTCCGTCGAAGGGGCAAGGGGCGCAGCGCCAGGCTGCGCCCGATCACGTCAGGAGAAGCGAGCATGGCGCCCATCCCGAGGCTGAAGGCCTATGAGGGGCCTGCGCTGCTGTCCTACGGCTTCCGGCCGCTCTTCCTCCTCGCGGCGCTGCAAGCCGGGCTGACGATTATCGTCTGGCTCGGCTTCGTCACCGGCCATCTCGCCATCCCCACGGCTTTCGCGCCGGTGGACTGGCATATCCATGAAATGCTCTTCGGCTATCAGGCGGCGGCGATCGGCGGCTTCCTGCTGACCGCCATTCCCAACTGGACCGGGCGATTGCCCGTGCAGGGCGCGCCGCTGCTCGTGCTGGTTCTGGCCTGGATCGCGGGCCGTATCGCGGTCGCCACCTCAGCCCTGATCGGGTGGCGCCTTGCGCTGGCGATCGATGCACTGTTCCTTGTGCTGCTGGCGGGGGCGGCTGCGCGCGAGATCGTCGCCGGGCGCAACTGGCGCAATCTCAAGGTCGTGGTGCTGATCGGGCTGCTGCTCGTCGCCAACCTCGCCTTTCATCTCGAAGCGGCGCTGACGGGCGGGGCCGATTACGCGCGCCGCTTCGCCATCGCCGTCGTGCTCATGCTGGTCGGGCTGATCGCCGGGCGGATCGTGCCGAGCTTCACGCGCAACTGGCTGGCGCCGCGAGGGGCGGGGCGGCTGCCGATCCCCTTCGGTGGCTTTGACAAGGTGGTGCTGGCGGCGAGCGCGCTCGCGCTTAGCCTCTGGGTTGCCCAACCGGATACGGTTGCGAGCGGGGCGGCGCTGGCGCTCTGCGCCGTGCTTCATGCCGTCAGGCTGGCACGCTGGGCGGGTGATCGTACCTGGCGCAATCCGCTGCTCGTCATCCTGCATGTCGGCTATGCCTTTGTGCCGCTGGGCTTCGCGCTCTCGGCGGCGGCGAGTTTCGGGCTGGTCGGCCCTGGTGCCGGGCTGCATGCTTGGACCGCCGGAGCCTTCGGCACCGTGACGCTGGCGGTGATGTCGCGGGCCAGCCTCGGCCATACCGGACGCCCGCTGGTCGCGACTGCGGCAACGCAGGCCTGCTACGTCCTGATCGTGATCGGCAGCGTGGCGCGGATCTGTTCCGGGCTCGGCCATGGCCCAGTCGCGTTGCTCCATGTCGCCGGGCTGTGCTGGTCGCTCGCCTTCCTCGGATTCGCAGTGAGCTATTGGCGGGTCCTGACCGGCGCGCGGCTTGGCCCGAAGGCCGCACCGGCAGCAGGGCCGGCCTGATGTCCTTCGCCTTGGGATCGGCGTTTTTCGGGAGGATCTGTTGATGCGCAACGAGCCGGATTGCCGTAGTGAGGCGCGGGGGATGCGCCGTGTTGCGCTCCAGAAGACCAGTCCGCCGGGCGAGGGGGCTCACCGGGCGGTGAACAGGACCGTCGGATGGTGCTCCTTCCAGATGTTGGCGAGAACAGGCCCGGCCGCCGCCGCGGGTGCAGTGCATGCGCCTGACCCAGTTCAGCGAGTATGCGCTCAGGCTGCTCGTCTTCGTGGCAGCGCATCCGGAGCGGCTGGTCACGGTCGAGGAAGCGGCGACGGCCTATGATATTTCGCGGACCCATCTGATGAAGGTCGCCAATCTCCTGGTCCGTCAGGATTTCCTCAAAGGCGTGCGCGGCCGCGCCGGCGGGCTGATGCTGGCGCGGGCGCCGGCCGAGATTTCGCTGGGCCGACTGATCCGGGCGACGGAGCCGGCCTTCGCGACCGTCGAATGCTTCGGCGAGGCGGAAGGGCGTTCGGCGCTGCGCGGGGATCGCTGGCGGCGAATCCTCAGCGACGCGATGGAGGTCTTCCTCGGTGAACTCGATCGTTATTCCCTAACCGACCTGCTCGCAGATCCGGAACGCTTCGGCCTCGCCCGGCAACCGGCCTGAGGCGTCGCCAGTCCGGAGACGACGTCTTTCCGGGGCAAAGCCGCGCTGCGGCTGCTCCTGCCCGAAGAGAGTGTGATGAATTTCCCGTCCTTCTTCACCGACGCGCCGCGCCTCAAGCTCCGCGACCCGCTCTCCGCCTTCCTGGGGACGAGCGAGGGCGGCATCCTCGAATACGGCTATGAGGACGCCGTGCGGCTGGCCGGTCATTCCTGCCCGGCGGTCGCCGGCGCCTATCTCATGGTGATCAACGGGCTTACCTATCTCCATGACGACGAGATGCCGGAGCGCGGTGGCATCGAGGTCTTCATGCGCGGCGAGCGTGACCAGGGCACGACCGGCGTGCTCGCCTCGGTCGCGACGCTGCTGACCGGCGCGGCACCGGAGACCGGCTTTGGCGGGATCGGGCCGGCGCAGCGCTTCTCCCGGCGCAACCTCCTGCATTTCGGCGCCGATATCGAGGGGACGGTGGCCTTGCGCCGTCGCGATACCGGGGCCGGGGTTGTGGTCGACATCGATACGGGTGCGGTGCCGCACGCGGCAGCGATGAGCGCCGTGATGCCGCAGGCGGTCGCGGGGGAGGCGGATGAAGCGGGGCTTGAGAGCTTCGCCGCGCTTTGGCAGGACCGCGTGCGCCGGATGCTCATCGAGCATGCCGACGATCCGAAGCTGATCCATCTCTACGACTGGTCGCCGGCCGGGGCCTGATCAGCCGGCATTCTCTGCCAGACGCTTCAGGGCGGGGGCGTCGCAGACGACGAGCTTCTGGCGCCCGCCCTCGACCAGCCCCTGCGTTTCCCAGGCGCTGAGGATACGCGAGACCGTGTGCAGTGTCGTGCCGGTCATCTCGGCGATGTCGCGCCGCGAGATCGGGAAGTCGACGCGCATGCCGGCATCCACGCGTGTGCCGGCCTGCTCGATCAGTCGCAGCACGGCATGGGCGACGCGGCGCTCGACCTCCTCGGTCGACATCTCGCGGATGCGGGTATGGGCCTCGTCCAGGCGCTGGCCGATGGTGCGGATCGCGTTCATCGCCAGATGCGGGTTGTCGGCGACGAAACTGTCCCAGGATTCGGTCGGCCAGCTCGCGACGAGGCTGTCGACGGCGGCCGTCGCGGTGCCCGGATAGTCGCTGCGGCCGAGCGCCCGCGTGAAGCCGAACAGGTCGCCGGGATGGACGACGCGGACGATGATCTGCTGGCCGTCGCGTGTGACCTGCGTCACCTTCAGCCGGCCGTGCAGCAGGAGATAGAAGGCCTTGGCCGGGTCGCCCTGCTCGAAGACGGCCTCGCTCTGTGGAATTCTCCGTGCGGAGGCCTGCGCTGTCATGCGGTCGAGCTGGGCGTCGCTCATCGCCGCGAACAGCGGGACGCTGCGCAGCACGCTGCGGTCCATTCCCACGTGACAGCCTTTCCTTCGGACGGATTCGGGGGCAGCTGCGACATCCCGAACCATCGGTGCGCGGCGCCGGATAAAACCGCAATCATCCCCCGGGTTCAAGTGCGGCACGATCGCCGGCAGGGGGATGGTTCGGGGCGTGGGGGCGAGCAACAAGTAAGCCAACCTGGAACTATAGGCCGCATTCGGCGGTTCCTGTTTGCGTTATGTCAAAGACGCCTGCGAAAGACCGGTCCGGCGTCGCTTCTTGCATGGACAGAGCGCTTGGATACATATTCTCTTTAGTCGATCTCTCAACACGAGTCGGTGCGATATGCGGCCGGCCGAAAGGACCAGAGATGACGACCGAGACTGCGAAGGCCGGCGGCCCGGATGCCGCCCCCGAAAAGCCGACCAGGCGAGCCGAGCTCCTCGCCTTCCTGACGCTGGCCGTGCTGATCTGGCCAGTCGTGGCGGTCGGTGTCGTCGGCGGCTATGGTTTCCTCGTCTGGATGACCCAGATCGTCTTCGGCCCGCCCGGGCCTCCGCGCTGAGGAGGCGGGCATGGGCGAGCGAGCCATCGACCTTGGACGACGCGGTTTCCTGACCGGCCGCCCGGTGCAGTCGCCGCCGGAAGGCGTGCGGCCGCCATGGTCGCGCGCCGCTTCGATCGCGGCCGCCTGCACTGGCTGCGGCGCCTGCGTACCGGCCTGCCCGCAGCACATCATCGCGCTCGACGCCGGCGGTCGGCCGATCCTGAGCTTCGTCGCGAGCGAATGCAGCTTCTGCGGCGCCTGTGCCGAAGCCTGCGCCGAGCCCGTCTTCGATCGCCTGATTCCGGCCTTCGACCATGCCGCGGCGGTCGGAGCCGATTGCTTCGCGCAGCGCGGCATCGTCTGCCAGAGCTGCGGCGATGCCTGCCCCGAGAGCGCGATCCGCTTTAAGGCCCGGCTCGGTGGCCCGGCCTTGCCTGAGATCGCAGCCGATCGCTGCACCGGCTGCGGCGCCTGCATCGCCGCCTGTCCGGCGCAGGCGATCGGCACGCGCTCGCTGGAGGTCGCCCATGCCTGAGCGTCCTCGCCCGCACTTCCATCATATTTCGAGCGCCGTCGTCTCGGCCCTGCCGGCCAAGGTCGAGGCCGTGCTCGCGCGTATCGCAGAGCTTCCCGAGACCGAGATCCACCGAGTCGAGAACGGCAAGATCGTCATCGTGCTGGAGGGCTCCAGCACGGGCGTGATCGGCGACCGGCTTGCCGCCATCAACCTGATCGACGGCGTGCTCTCGGCCAACATGGTGTTCGAGCAGATCGAAGACCTCGAAACCCTCGACGACCCCGGAGTGATCCCATGACCCTGTCCCGTCGCGAGATGCTGAAGGCGCAGGCGGCCGGCGTCGCCGCGCTCGCCGCCAATATGAGCGTGCCGGCCGGGGCGCAGCCGGTGACTGGCGGCGTCGACAGCCTGCAGATCAAATGGTCGAAGGCGCCCTGCCGCTTCTGCGGCACGGGCTGCGGCGTCATGGTCGGCGTCAAGGAGGGCAAGGTCATCGCCACCCATGGCGACATGAAGGCCGACGTCAATCGCGGCCTGAACTGCATCAAGGGCTATTTCCTCTCCAAGATCATGTACGGCAACGACCGGCTGACCCAGCCGCTGCTGCGCAAGAAGAACGGCGTCTACGCCAAGGACGGTGAGTTCACGCCGGTCTCCTGGGCGGAAGCCTTCGACACCATGGCCGCCAAGGCCAAGGCCACGCTGAAGGCCAAGGGGCCGACCGCGCTCGGCATGTTCGGCTCAGGCCAGTGGACGATCTTCGAGGGCTATGCCGCGACCAAGCTGATGCGGGCCGGCTTCCGCTCGAACAATCTCGATCCCAATGCCCGCCACTGCATGGCGTCCGCAGCTTTCGCCTTCATGCGCACCTTCGGCATGGACGAGCCGATGGGCTGCTACGACGATTTCGAGCATGCCGACGCCTTCGTGCTCTGGGGCTCGAACATGGCGGAGATGCACCCGATTCTGTGGACGCGGGTGACGGACCGCCGGCTCGGCCAGCCGCATGTCAAGGTCGCCGTGCTCTCGACCTATACCCATCGCAGCTCGGACCTGGCCGATATCCCGATCGTGTTCAAGCCGGGCACGGACCTCGCGATCCTCAACTACATTGCCAACCACATCATCACGACCGGCCGGGTGAACACCGATTTCGTCGGCAAGCACACGACCTTCGTGAAGGGCGCGACCGAGATCGGTTACGGCCTGCGGCCGGACGATCCGCGCGAGGTCAAGGCGAAGAAGGCTGCCGACCCCGCAGCGACGACGCCGATCGATTTCGAGGCCTATGCCGCCTTCGTAAAGGACTACACGCTGGAGAAGGTCTCGGCGCTGACCGGCGTCGAGCCGGGTTTCCTGCTCCAGCTCGCCGAGCTCTATGCCGACCCCAAGCGCAAGGTCACGTCGTTCTGGACGATGGGCTTCAACCAGCATGTGCGCGGCGTCTGGGCGAACCAGCTCGTCTACAATCTGCACCTGCTGACGGGTAAGATCTCCGAGCCGGGCAACAGCCCGTTCTCGCTCACCGGCCAGCCCTCGGCCTGCGGCACCGCGCGCGAGGTCGGCACCTTCGCCCATCGTCTTCCGGCCGACATGACGGTGGTGAATCCCGAGCATCGCAAGCATACCGAGGAGATCTGGCGCGTCCCGCACGGGATCATCCCGGAGAAGCCCGGCTACCATGCCGTCGAGCAGGACCGGATGCTGAAGGACGGCAAGCTCAATTTCTACTGGATCCAAGTCAACAACAACCTACAGGCGGCGCCCAACAGCAGCAACGAGACCTATCCCGGCTACCGCAATCCCGAGAACTTCGTCGTCGTCTCGGATGCCTATCCGACGGTGACGGCGATGGCCGCCGACCTGATCCTGCCGGCTGCAATGTGGGTCGAGAAGGAGGGCGCCTACGGCAATGCCGAGCGGCGCACCCATGTCTGGCACCAGCTCGTCGATGCGCCCGGCGAGGCGCGCTCGGACCTCTGGCAGCTGATGGAGTTCTCGAAGCGCTTCACCACCGACGAGGTCTGGCCGGCGGAGATCCTCGCCGCCAACCCGAGCTACAAGGGCAAGACGCTCTTCGACGTGCTGTTCCGCAACGGCCAGGTCGACAAGTTCCCGCTCTCCGAGATCAGCTCCGACTATGAGAACCAGGAATCGAAGGATTTCGGGTTCTACGTCCACAAGGGTCTGTTCGAGGAATATGCAGCTTTCGGCCGTGGCCATGGCCATGATCTCGGGCCTTACGACCTCTACCATCAGGTCCGCGGCCTGCGCTGGCCGGTGGTCGACGGCAAGGAGACGCTCTGGCGCTATCGCGAGGGGCTCGACCCCTATGTGAAGCCGGGCAAGGGCGTCGAGTTCTACGGCAACAAGGACGGCAAGGCCCGCATCATCGCCGTGCCCTACGAGCCGCCGGCGGAGTCGCCCGACAACGAGTACGATCTCTGGCTCGTCACCGGCCGCGTGCTGGAGCACTGGCATTCCGGCTCGATGACCATGCGCGTGCCGGAACTCTACAAGGCCTTCCCGGGTGCGCGCTGCTTCATGCATCCGGAGGATGCCCGCAAGCGTGGGCTCAACCAAGGCGCCGAGATCACGGTGGTCTCGCGCCGCGGCGAGATGCGCACCCGTGTCGAGACGCGTGGGCGCAACCGCATGCCGCCCGGCGTGGTCTTCGTGCCCTGGTTCGATGCCAGCCAGCTCATCAACAAGACGACGCTCGACGCCACCGATCCCATCTCCAAGCAGACGGATTTCAAGAAATGCGCGGTCAAGATCGTTCCGGTCTCGGGCTGATGCGCTCGCGGACCTTCCTCGGGGCCGCCCTGGCGGCGGGCCTCGTCCTCGCCTTCGGTGCCGCCGTCTCGCAGGAGGGCGCGCCGGTGAAGATCGTGCCGCGTCTCACGGGCACGGCCAACCCGATGGCGCTCGAACGGGTGCCGGCGCTCGGCCGGCCGGTCGTCGACGACGTCAGGAGGATGCGGAACTATCCGGAGCAGCCGCCGGTGATCCCGCATGCGATCGACGGCTACCAGCTCACGCTCAACACCAATCGCTGCATGGACTGCCACAAGCGCGAGTTCACGGAAGGCTCGGGTGCGCCGATGATCAGCGTGACGCATTTCCAGGACCGCGACGGGCAGGTGCTCTCCGACGTGACGCCGCGACGCTATTTCTGCACCGCCTGCCATGTCCAGCAGACCGATGTTCCGCCCCTGGTCCAGAACCGGTTCCAGGACGCCAAAGACATCGGCCGGAAGCCTTGAGGCGCGTGCATCATGGCCAGGCTTAAATCCCTTATCCTCTGGTGCTGGGGCGTCGTCGTCCGCTTCTGGCGCATCATCAGCCGGCCGAGCGCCTATCTGCCGCTCGGCGTCCTGACGCTCGGCGGTTTCGTCGGCGGCGTGCTCTTCTGGGGCGGCTTCAACACCGCGCTGGAAGTCACCAATACCGAGAAATTCTGCACCTCCTGTCACGAGATGCGCGACAACGTCTATCAGGAGCTGCAGTCGACGATCCATTTCTCGAACCGCTCGGGCGTGCGCGCGACCTGTCCGGACTGCCATGTCCCGCATAACTGGACCGACAAGATCGCGCGCAAGATGCAGGCCTCGAAGGAGGTCTGGGGCAAGATCTTCGGCACGATCTCGACGCGCGAGAAATTCCTGAACATGCGGCTCGAGCTCGCCAAGCACGAATGGTCGCGGCTGAAGGCGAACGATTCGCTGGAATGCCGGAACTGCCATTCCTCGGTCGCGATGGACTTCACCAAGCAGACGCGGCGCGCGGCCGACATCCATAGCCGCTTCCTGACCACGGGCGAGAAGACCTGCATCGACTGCCATAAGGGCATCGCACATCTGCTGCCGGACATGACGGGAATCGAGCCGGGCTGGAAGGATGCGCCGGAACTGCAGGGCAAGGGCAGCGCCTCCTGGCATGGGCCGGAGCGTGCGGTGCGAACCTATCTGGCGGAGATCGAGAAGCATTGAGGAGCTTTGGGGCGGAGCTTGCTTCGTCATTCCAGGGCTTCGCGCCTGCGGCGCCCGCCGGAATGACGGGCGTGCGGTTCGACGTCGCCGCGGTCAGGCCTCGGCAGCGTCTACGGCGTTTTGTCCGACCCGCTCATCGGAGAATTGGGTATTTGAGATGATGCTTTTGTGCGATACCGACTTCTGAAGGCATGAGGCGTCGGCTCGCGCCAGCCACGGAGAGGGGGGAGCGATGATTGCGGCACTCACGATCGCGGAGCGGCAGCGCGCCATTGCTATCTCGGCCGTCCTGGCGCTGTGTGGTTTCGCGATGACGATCGCGGGCAGCGACACCCTGTTCGCTGTCCATGGCGCGATCGTCCTGCTGTTTAGCCTCGGCTGTATCGGCTTGGTCATGTCGCAGTATTTTGCGCCGGAGCCGTCCGACGAACGCCTGACACGCTACTACGACGATCCGACCCGGGTCGGCATCGTGCTCTCGCTCGGTTGGGCCGTGGTCGGCATGTTCTTCGGCGTCTGGGTCGCCGCGCTCCTGGCCTGGCCCGATCTGACCTTCGACGCGGCATGGGCGAGCTTCGGCCGCCTGCGGCCGGTGCATACCTCCGGCGTGATCTTCGGCTTCGGCGGCAATGCGCTGATCGCGACCTCGTTCCACGTCCTGCAGCGGACGACGCGTGCGCGTTTGCCGGACCAGTTCAGCCCGTGGTTCGTGCTGATCGGCTACAACCTGTTCTGTGTGCTGGCGGCCAGCGGCTACCTGATGGGCGTCACCCAGTCGAAGGAATATGCCGAGCCGGAATGGTATGCCGATATCTGGCTCGTCGTGGTCTGGGTGGTCTACTTCCTGATCTATATCCGCACGCTCCAGCGGCGGAAGGAGCCGCATATCTACGTCGCGAACTGGTACTACATGGCCTTTATCCTGGTCGTGGCGGTGCTGCATATCGTCAACAACCTGGCGGTGCCGATCTCTTTCGGCGAGGCGAAGAGCTATTCGCTGTTCTCCGGCGTGCAGGACGCGATGACGCAGTGGTGGTACGGCCACAACGCGGTCGCCTTCTTCCTGACCTCCGGCTTCCTCGGGATGATGTACTATTACCTGCCGAAGCGGGCGGGGCGGCCGATCTTCTCCTACAGGCTGTCGATCATCAGCTTCTGGGGCATCACCTTCATGTATATGTGGGCGGGCTCGCACCACCTGCACTACACGGCGCTGCCGCAATGGGTGCAGACGCTGGGCATGACCTTCTCGGTGGTGCTGCTGGTGCCGTCCTGGGCCTCGGCCGGCAACGCACTGGCGACGCTGAACGGCGCCTGGGGCAAGGTGCGCGACGACGCGACCTTGCGCTTCATGATGGTCGCCGCCGTATTCTACGGCCTCTCGACTTTCGAGGGCTCGTTCATGGCGATCAGGGCCGTGAACTCGCTCTCGCACTACACCGACTGGACTGTCGGTCACGTCCATGCCGGCGCGCTCGGCTGGGTGGCGATGATCACCTTCGGCTCGCTCTACGCGCTGGTGCCGTGGATGTGGAAGGTCGAGCGGATGTATTCGCCCAAGCTGATCGAGGTCCATTTCTGGCTCGCGCTGGCCGGAACCGTCATCTACGTCTTCGCGATGTGGAACTCGGGCATCATCCAGGGCCTGATGTGGCGCACCTACAATGACAGCGGCACGCTGGCCTACTCCTTCATCGACAGCCTCGTGGCGATGCATCCCTATTACATCGCGCGTACCGTCGGCGGTTTGCTGTTCCTGCTCGGCGCGATCGTCGCCTCCTACAATGTCTGGATGACGATCCGGATGTCCCGTTCTCAGCCCGAGGCGGAAGCTGGCGACGCCGACTTGCCGGTGTTGCAGGGCGCGGCCCTTCAGGCGGGGGAGTAAGCCGATGCGCGAGTTCTTTCATCGCAAGCTCGAACGCAGCGCGATCGGCTTCGTGCTGGCCATCATCGGCGTCTCCGCCATCGGCGGCTTCGTCGAGATCGCGCCGCTCTTCACCATCGGCGAGACGGTCGAGAAGGCGCCGGACATGCGCGTCTACACGCCGCTCGAACTGGCGGGGCGCAACATCTACATCCGCGAGGGCTGCTATGCCTGCCATAGCCAGATGATTCGGACGCTGCGCGACGAGGTCGAACGCTATGGACCCTATTCCCTGGCGGTCGAGTCGAAATACGACCACCCCATGCTGTGGGGCTCGAAGCGCACCGGGCCGGATATCGCCCGGCTCGGCGGCAAATATTCCGATGCCTGGCATGTCGCGCATCTGATCAACCCGCGCGATGTCGTGCCGCAATCGGTGATGCCGCGATATGGCTGGCTGATGCGCAGTGAATTGAAGACCGAGGATCTCGGCCGGCACCTCAAGGCGCAGCGCGCGGTCGGCGTGCCCTATACCGACGCGCAGATCGCCAATGCCAGCAGCGATGCCTATGGCCAGGCGAGCCCCGACAGCCCCTATGCCGGCGGCGTCAGCGAGCGCTATGGCGAGGCCACCAATGTCCGCGCCTTCGACGGCGAGCCGAACCGGCTGACCGAGATGGATGCCGTGGTCGCCTATCTCCAGGTGCTGGGCCGCCTGACCGATGCCGCACAGAAGCAGGCGGCGGCGGAGAAGTGAGGCGATGGACCTCGATCATCACACGCTGGTCGGTTTCGCCAAGAGCTGGGGGCTGTTCTACCTCATCGCGATGGCGGTCGGCGTGCTGATCTACGCCTTGTGGCCATCGAACCGAAAACGCTTCGATCATGCCAAGATGAGCATTTTCGACAAGGATGACAGGCCGGGGGACTGAGCGATGGCAGATACGGCGCGCGATCCCGTCACGGGGACAATGACGACCGGCCACGAGTGGAACGGCATCGAGGAGCTGGATACCCCGATCCCGCGCGTCGTGCTGTTCTTCCTGGCCGTCACCACCCTGTTCGCGATCGGCTACTGGCTGCTGATGCCGGCCTGGCCGCTGGGCGTGACCTATACCAAGGGGCTGCTCGGGATCGACCAGCGTCAGGTCGTAGCCGAGCAGGTGCGCGATGCCGCCGCCGAGCGGGCGAGCTGGACGGCGAAAATCGACAAGGCCTCCTTCGCCGAGATCGCCGCCGATCCCACCTTGATGCGTCATGTCCGCGACACCGGCCGCACGCTCTTCGAGGACAACTGTGCAGTCTGCCACGGCGTGCAGGGGAAGGGCGGCCCGGGCTTCCCCAATCTCGCCGCCGGCTCCTGGCTGTGGGGCGGCAGTCCGGAGGCGATCGCCGAGACGATCCGCGTCGGCATCAACGGCACGGCCAAGGATACGCGCACCGCGCAGATGATGGCTTTCGGCCGCGACGGCATGCTCCAGCGCGAGCAGGTTCTGGCGGTCGCTTCTTACGTCCGCTCGCTGTCGGGCCAGAAGCTCGACGCGACCGAACAGGCGCGGGTGCCGGCCGGCAAGGAGGTTTTCGCGGCGAATTGCGTCGCCTGCCATGGCGAAAACGGCAAGGGCCAGCATGATCTCGGCGCGCCGGACCTGACTGACGCCAACTGGGTCTATGGCGGGGACCTGCAGTCGGTCGTCAACAGCATCCATGGCGGGCGGCAGGGGCACATGCCGAGCTGGGAAGGCCGGCTCTCGCCGACCGATATCAAGCTGCTGGCGCTCTATGTCGGCACGCTCGGTGAGGCGAAGCGATGAGCGCGCCGACGGAGAGCGAAACCCGGCGGCGCGGCGGGCGGAAAGCCTTCTGGCTGGCGTTTGCGGGCATGCTGGCGGGCGGGCTCATCCTCGCCAACGCCCATCTGGTCTATGTCGCCATAGGCTCGCAGCCGTACTGCGTGCCGCATGCGAAATCGGCGGGCGAGGCGGGCGGGTTCCGCGCCGCCCGCCCGTCCTGCTGAAGGAGGAGCACATGGGTGCGATCGGGAACGGCCAGGAGATGCCGCTGCCTCTCTCCGTCCAGCGGCGGCGCAACCTGCCGGCGGGCGCGGCCTTGTCCTGGCTCGGGGAGGGCTGGCGCGACCTCTGGCGCCAGCCGGCGCCGAGCCTGCTCTACGGGCTCGCGGTCTTCGCGGTCTCGGCCGCCATCGTCTGGGGGCTGTTCCGGCTCGGGCTGGACTACATCCTGTTCCCGGCGCTGGCTGGCTTCATGGTGATGGGGCCGCTTTTGGCGATCGGGCTCTATCAGAAAAGCCGTGCGATCGAGCTCGGCGAATCGGTCAGCCTCTCCCGGATGATCTTCGTCGAGGCGGCCTCGGGCGGTCAGGTCTGGTACACCGGCGCGATCCTGTCGCTGCTGATGCTGGTCTGGATGCGGGCGGCCGTGATCATCTATGCGCTGTTCTTCGGTCTGCGGCCGTTTCCCGGCCTGCATGAGGTCACCGCAATGCTGTTCGGGACGCCGGTCGGCTGGGCGATGCTGCTGGTCGGCACGGTGGTCGGCGGGCTGTTCGCGGCCTTCTCCTTCGCCATCAGCGCCTTCGCGATCCCGATGCTGCTCGACGAGCGCGTCGATGCCTTCACCGCGATGGGCACGAGCATCTCGATGGTGTGGAACAACCTGCCGGTGATGCTCGCTTGGGGCGCGATCGTGCTCGTGCTGTTCCTCGTCGCGGTCGCGACCGGGCTTCTCGGCCTGATCGTCGTCTTCCCGCTGCTCGGCCACGCCACCTGGCACAGCTACCGGGCACTCAGGTGAGCTGCTGCGCGCCGCCATTGCCTTTGGACGGCGCGCCCGATCCGTCTGCCGCACGGCAGGAAATCCGCCTCGCCAGCCGCGATCTCGGCAATGGCTTGCGGCAGAGCGATCTCTCGGTGCCCGGCCTGCATTGCGCCGCCTGCATCCGGGCGGTCGAGACCGGGCTCGCCCGGCTTCCCGGCGTCGCGCAGGTCCGGGTCAATCTCTCGACTCGCCGCGTCGCCGTGCAATGGCGGGGCGAGGAGGCGCCGGAATTGCTGACGGCGCTGGCCGGGCTCGGCTATCCCGGACACCTCTTCGAGAGCGAAGCGGATGGCAAGGACCCCGAGCGTGACCGGCTGATGCGGGCGCTGGCGGTTTCCGGCTTCTGCGCCATGAACATCATGCTGCTCTCGGTCTCGGTCTGGTCGGGCGCGGAGCCCGAGACGCGCCGGGCCTTCCACTGGATTTCCGGCGCGCTGGCCTTGCCCTGCCTGATCTATTCGGGCCGCATCTTCTTCGCCTCGGCCTGGGCGGTGCTGCGGCGCGGGCGCACCAATATGGACGTGCCGATCTCGATCGGCATCTGCCTCGCCTTCGGCTTGAGCCTCTACGATACGATCCATGACGGGCCGCATGCCTATTTCGACGCGGCGACCTCGCTGATCTTCTTCCTGCTGATCGGCCGGACGCTCGACCATCTGATGCATGAGAAGGCGCGGGCCGCCGTGCACGGCCTGATGCGGCTGGCGCCACGCGGAGCCACCGTGCTCGATGCCGATGGCAGCCGGACCTATCTGCCGCTGGCTGAGGTCGTGCCGGGCATGCGGATCGCGCTCACCGCCGGCGAGCGCGTACCTGTCGACGGGGTCGTGGAGGAGGGGGCGTCCGAACTCGACTGCGCCATTGCGACCGGCGAGAGCGCGCCGCGCGGGGTGTCGCCGGGCATGGCGGTGCAGGCCGGGACGCTCAACCTCTCGGGACCGCTGACGATCGTCGCGACGGCGAAGGCCGAGAGCTCCTTCCTCGCCGAGATGGTCCGATTGATGGAGGCGGCGGAGGGAGGCCGCGCCCGGTATCGCCGCATCGCCGACAGGGCAGCGGCACTCTATTCGCCGGTCGTTCATGCGACCGCACTCATCGCCTTCCTCGGCTGGATGGCGGCGACGGGAGACTGGCACCTGGCGATCACCATTGCGATCGCCGTGCTGATCATCACCTGCCCCTGCGCGCTGGGCCTGGCCGTGCCGATCGTCCAGGTCGTGGCCTCGCGGCGCCTGTTCGAGGCCGGGATCATGGTCAAGGATGGCTCGGCGATCGAGCGGATCGCCGAGATCGACACGGTCGCCTTCGACAAGACGGGCACACTGACCTATGGCCGGCCGCAGCTCATCGACGCCGGGGCGATCCCGGCCGGCGATCTGGCGATCGCGGCGGCGATCGCGCGGCGTTCGGGGCACCCGCTGTCGCGCGCCATCGCTGCTGCGGCGCCGGAGGGGGCCCTGGCGCTGACCGACATCCGGGAGCATCCCGGCCTCGGAGTCGAGGCTGAGCTGGAAGGCCGCCGCTACCGCCTCGGGCGGGCCGCATGGGCGCTTGCGGATGCGGGCGTGACGCAGGAAAGCGGGACGGTCCTGAGCCGCGATGGCGCGCTCGTCGCCCGCTTCGCCTTCGCCGAGACATTGCGCCCGCAGGCGCGCGCCGCCGTCGATGCCCTGCGCGCGGATGGCCTTGCAGTCGTCCTGCTCTCCGGCGACCGCCCGGAGGCGGTGCAGCCGATCGCCGGCCGGCTCGGCATCGACGAGGTCTCGGCCGGGCTGCTGCCGGCCGGGAAGGTCGAGCGCCTCGCCGCGCTGGCGACCGGGGGGCGCAAGGTGCTGATGGTCGGCGACGGTCTCAACGATGCTCCGGCGCTGGCGGCGGCACATGCCTCGATGGCGCCGGCCTCGGCCGCCGATATCGGCCGCAACGCCGCGGATTTCGTCTTCCTGCATGACGGGCTCGACGCGGTGCCGGTCGCGGTCGCGGTGGCGCGGGCCGCGGGCCGGCTGGTCCGGCAGAACTTCGCCCTCGCGATCCTCTATAATGCGCTGGCCCTGCCGGTCGCGATTGCCGGTTTCGTGACGCCGCTGATCGCGTCGCTCGCGATGTCGCTGTCCTCGATCCTCGTCGTCGCCAACGCCCTGCGGCTCGATGCGGGGCGGGCGGTGGCTTCGGCCGAAGTCGCTCCCAGGCCGACGGGGCGGCTGGTCGCGGCCGACGAGCCCGGCGAATGAGCAGCCTCGTCTTCCTCGTCCCGCTGGCGCTGGTACTTGGCGGAGCGGCGCTTGCGGCCTTCCTGTGGTCGCTGCGCAGCGGCCAGTACGATGATCTCGACGGTGCGGCCGAGCGCATCCTGCTCGATGAGGAGGGCGATGGGCTGGAAGCGGCCGGCTCTTCGGCGCAGAAGGAGCCGGATCGATCGACGCCTCCGGAGCGAACGCCATGACCGCCGGTGAAGCCGCGCCCGAACTTCCCTTCACCCGGGATGAGGACGGCTCCTTCGTGCTCGACGCCGCGCGTCTGGCGAAGCGCTTCGGCTGGTCGGCGGAAGAATTGCGCGACCTGATGCGCCGCGGGCTGGTGACCAGCCGGGTCGAGCGTGGCGAGGCGGAGGATGAAGGCCGCTGGCGCCTTTCCGTCCGCTGCGGCAATCGCTGCTGGCAGGCCATCATGCTGGCCGACGGCACGGTCGTGGAGGAGCAGCTCGAATTCGTGCCGCCACCGGGCCGCCGCGGGCGCGTCTGAGACGAGAGCCGCGTCTGTTTGGGGGCGGAGCCCGGTCAGGCCGGGCGACAGGTCCGGGGCGCGGGCCTGCCGAACGGGGTTTCGATGTACATTTCCGGACGCCGTCCCGATAATGCGGTTCCGGCGGCGCGACTCGCGCCGCCGGTCTGCGCTTTCCTGCCGCGCTGTCTCGATGAGGAAACGATGCGTCTTCTTCCCCTCGCTCCGGCCGCTCTTCTTCTCGCGACGCTCGGCGGCTGCGCTTCCGGCGGACCCGCCGCCTACTCGGAACTTCCCGTTGTCCAGAGCATGACCTTCCAGCCGCAGCAGCGCAGCTATCTCGATGCCGGCCCGGCTCCGGCTCGGCTGAGCGGACCCGGTTATGCACGCGACAGCCGGACGGATTTCGCGGGGCGATCCGACAGCTTCGGTAACGGCGTGTTGCCTTCGTTCTGAGTTTAGGGGCGCCTGAACGCGCCGCGGGCAGAGCTTCGGGTCGCGAGCGGCGCTATTCCGGGAGTCGAAGCCCGGCGAGGAAGGTTGCGACCGTCAGCGTCTTGTCCGGCTGCGCCCGGCACTGCCGCTCGACGGCATCAAGGACTTCGCCGTCGCCATATTTCGACAGCCGCGAGGGAGAGCCCCGGCGCATCGCGTCGACCGCCCAGCGGCCGATCAGGCCATGCATCTCCGCATCCGTGGTCCCGCGCTTCGACCAGGCTTCGCAGGTGATGTAATCCTGCAGGAATCCGCCCTGGCGCAGCACTTCGCTCGTCGCCGCTGCCGGACAGGCCAGAATCCAAAGCGCGGCCCAAGTCCCCAGACGCATCATCTCCCCACCCCGTTCCGTTGCCGCCGTTCCTCGGTCGCTCCCGATCTTCGTGTCCGCCAGTCCTGGCTCGACGGCCCTGTCCCGCTTTGCCTTGCGCGCCATCGTCCGGCGCGTGGCGGGAAGAGCCTCAAGGTCCGGCCGTGTATCCAGGACAGGGGTGGGAGATCACCGAGCATAACAAGCTCGGCTTGTACGGCAACAGCAGAATTCTTCGTCGGGCGTTGTTGCAGGCGGCGTCGATGATATCTCGCTTGTGCAATAAAGCTGCGGCGGAGGCCGGAACAATTTTTGGACGTATGCTTGAGAAGCTTGCCGCCGCGGCGATGAAGCCGGCCTCGCGGATACGTCTTCGAAACGTGGGAGGCGCGGGGCGCTTCAACGATATGGGCCGCGTATGACCGGCCGCCCCCAGCCGGATGCGCTCTGCGTGCCGAATGCCGTGAAAAGATTCGCCTTCCGCTCGAACTCCGACGTCCGATTCAACCGCGGTTAACTGCCGAGGCTGAATATCACCCCGATCAGACAGGGCTACCACCGGGGGGGAGATGGCCAAGACCTGCGGCAACGCCATCACATCTCGCCTGCGCCGCAGCGTGCAGCCTGTGATTGCGGCTGTCGCGGCTCTGCTCGGTTTCGCGGGTTGCTATGCTTCGGCCCAGACGCCCCCCGAAGAGCCGATCAAGCTGCAGATCATCGGCGGGCTCGCCGGCATCACCCAGTACACCAAGATCGAACAGCCCTTCTGGCTATCGGAGATCAACACGCTGTCGAAGGGGCGGATCAGTGCAACGATCCGGCCGCTCGATGCGGGTGGCTTACGCAATCAGGAGATGCTCCAGCTGATGCGCCTCGGCGTCGTGTCGTTCGGTACAGCCCAGCTCAGCGCCATCGCTGGTGAGGAGCCGGAATTCAGCGCTGTCGATCTGCCCGTGTTGAACCCCGATGTCGCAACGCTACGCCGTACCGTCTCAGCATTTCGGACGCATCTGCATGAGGTCGTGCGCGAGCGTTACGATATCGAGCTTCTCGGGATCTATGCCTTGCCCGCCCAGGTCCTGTTCTGCACCAAGCCTTTCAAGGGGCTCGACGATCTCGCTGGCCGGAAGATACGCACCGCGTCGGTTGCGCAATCCGAGCTGATGGCAGCGATGGGCGCCGTGCCGATCATCCTGCCCTTTGCCGAGATTGCGGCGTCCTTGCGCGATGGGGTGGCGGATTGTGCGATCACCGGCACGTTGAGCGGCTATGAGATCGGTCTGCCGCGCGTCGCCGTCGCCGTTCACGCCTTCGCGCTGAACTGGGGTGTCTCGATCTTCGGAGCCAATGGGGCGTATTGGGACGCGCTACCGGCCGATGTGCGCGACATCATCCGGCAGGGCGTGAGCCGGCTCGAGGAGCGGATCTGGTCGCAGACGGAAGCCGATACGCAGCGCGGCCTCGCCTGCAATGCCGGGACGGAAACCTGCTCCGGCAAGCCCGAGCGGCCGATGACGGTGGTGCCGGCCCTCCCGGCGGACGCGACGCGCCGACGTCTCCTGGCGGAAGTCGTCCTGCCGCGCTGGTTCGAGCGCTGCGGCCAGGACTGCGTCTCGGCCTGGAACACCTATCTCAAGCCGCTCCACGCCATCGAGCCCCGGACGCCGTGACTCGCCGCCCCTCGATGAGGATCAATGATCAAGCGTCTTAAACTCATGGTGGTCGCGGGGATGGCGGCCATCATGGCGATAGCGGCTTTCGGCGCCTCCAATCTGGTTCGCCAGAGGGAGGTGGCCGCCTGGCGCACCGCCGAGCAATCCCTGGAAGGCGCGGCCGTCGCCGTCGAGAATGCATTCGACCGGCAATTGCTGCAGGTCGACGGGGCGTTGGCGAGTTTTCCGACCCTGTTCGATGTCGCGCAGATCGGCCCCGGCCAGAGAGACGACGCCAGCCGGCTGCTGCGCGGTCTCAATTTCCAGACGATGGCGTTTCGCGACCTGCTGCTCGTCGGGCCGGACGGCAGCATCGTCGCCTCCGCCAAGCCGAGCGGCGCGCGACATCCGCTGCCGCTGGATGTCGCAATGGTCGGGCGCAGGCCGACGAACCTGATCGGGCCGCTCCGCAATGCCGTCACCGGCGACTGGGCGCTCTATGTCGCGCGCCGGATTCCGGCCTGGCACGGCATCATCCCCGTTGCGGAAGTCCCCCTCAACACGCTGATGAAGCTCCTGGGGGAAGCCGGCATCGGCGCCGGCACGCAGATTTCGCTGGAACGCGCCAATGGCCAGATCGTGGCGACGCTGCCACATGATGAACTGCTGATCGGGAAGCCCCGCGCCGTGCCGCTGCCCGAGCAGGCGGTGAACGGCAAAGCCTTCATGATCGGAGACAGGAAGAGCGCGACCAGCACGCTCAACGTCGTCAGAAGCTCACTCTATGGCGATATCCGGGTCGTCCTGAGCGCGAAGAGCACGGTGGTCCTGGCGGACTGGCGCCATGACCGCGACAGGACGGTGACTGCGGCTTTCATCGCCGTGATGCTGCTCACGGCCTTTGCCGGGGCTATCCTGCTTGCCATCCACCAACGCGAACGGGCCGATGCCGAGCGCGCGCGGGCCTCGGCCGTCCTCGACGACGCGATCGAGGCCATGTCCGACGGCTTCGTGATGTGGGACGAGAACGACTGTCTGGTGACGTGCAATCAGCGCTACCGCGAGCTCTATGCCCTCAGCGCCCCCTTCATGACCGCCGGCGCGCCTTTCGAGGACATCATCCGCAAGGGCGCCGAACTCGGCCAGTATCCCCAGGCTACCGGCGATATCGAGGAGTTCGTGAAGAGCGTCACCGTCTGGCACCGCCAGGGCCGCGGCTCGATCGAGCGCCTGCTGCCGGATGGCCGCTGGCTCCTCATCACGGAACGGAGGATGCGGGATGGCGGGGCGGTCGGAATCCGGACCGACATCACGGCGCTCAAAGGCGCGTTCGCGGATCTTGCCGCCGCCAACGCGCGTGCGAACGAAGCGGCCGAAGAGGCGCGGCAGCAGAATGCGGCCCTTCTCGAACAGGAAAGCCGCATTCGCTTCCTGGCGCATCATGATGACCTCACGAGTTTGCCGAACCGTTTCGCCTTCCGTAGCCAGATCGCGAAGTCACTGCGGCGGCAAGGGAACGATTCCGCGACGGTCGCGCTGCTTTTCCTCGATCTCGATCATTTCAAGGACGTCAACGACACGCTCGGGCACCCCGTCGGCGACTTGCTGCTTCTCTCGGTCGCCGAACGCCTGGCGACCTGTGTGCGTGATACCGGATGCGTCGCCCGGCTGGGTGGGGACGAGTTCGCCGTCCTCAGTCTCGGCCACGAACAGCCGCAGCAGGCGCAGGCGCTTGCCGCCCGCATCATCGAAGTCCTGAGCGAGCCCTATCTCATCCAGGAGCGGACGATCTCGATCTCGGCGAGCATCGGCATTGCCGTTGCCGAGGGACCGGGTTTCGACGCGGACCTCCTGCTGAAACAGGCCGACCTCGCGCTCTATCAGGCCAAGGGGCAGGGGCGCGGGGTCTGCTGCGTGTTCACGGCCGCGATGGACGAGGACCTGCGCGCCCGCCTCGCCCTGGAAATGGACCTGCGCAAGGCGATCGAGGAGCAGCAGTTCGAACTCTCCTACCAGCCGATCTTCGACCTGAAATCCAGCAAGCTCTGCGGCTTCGAGGCGCTGCTGCGCTGGCATCACCCGGAGCGTGGTCTGGTCGGGCCGGCGGAGTTCGTGCCGCTGGCCGAGGAGACGCGGCTGATCGTCGAACTCGGCGAATGGGTCATTCGGCAGGCCTGCATGGACGCGGTCCGGTTGCCGGGAGATCTTCGCATTGCCGTCAATCTGTCGCCGGTGCAGTTGATCTTCGGCGACGCGGTCGCGACCGTGCGCGATATCCTCGCCGAGACCGGGCTCGATCCGGCGCGGCTCGAACTGGAGATCACCGAGACCGCGCTGCTCGCCAACGACAACCGCAATCTCGGGACTCTCAGGAGCCTCAAGGAGCTGGGTGTCCGCATCGTGCTCGATGATTTCGGCACGGGCTATTCGAGCCTGAGCCATCTGCGGCTCTTCCCGCTCGACAAGGTCAAGATCGATCGCTCCTTCGTGCGCGACATGACGGCCCATTCCGACAGCGCCGCCATCGTCACCGCCGTTGCCGCACTGGCGGCCGAGCTCGGCATGACGACCACGGCGGAAGGGATCGAGACACAGGACCAGCTCGACGCGGTCGATCGAGCCGGTTGCACGGAAGCCCAGGGCTATCTTCTGGGAAAGCCGCAACCGATCCTGCAGGCAGTCCACACCACCCTGTTCAGGCGGTCCAGCCGGAGCCTCGGTGGGCCGCGGGGCGGGCGAAAGCTCGACTCGTCCGACACGCTGTAATCCCCGGAAGCGTCGGTCGCGAAAACGGGGACGTCGGTCCGGCGTTTTCGACGGCCGGAACGGCCCCGCCGGGCGCGCGTCGACGGCGGAAATCCGGGGTTTCAGGACGGCAGGGGAGATGGAGCGGGTACCGGGAATCGAACCCGGGTATTCAGCTTGGAAGGCTGCTGCTCTACCATTGAGCTACACCCGCATCGGGCGCCAAATTCCCCATCGGACCCGCCGGTGTCAAGGGGGCGCTAAGGGTTGTCCGCCAGATGTGGTCCCGGCGCGCCCGACTTTGTCGCGAGATGGAAGTCCGCCGGCTTCAGAAGCCGAAGTTGAAGCCGGCTTTGACGATGTCCCCCGAGGTGCGGGCACGCATGATCGCGTATTGCGTCGGGGCGAGCCCGGTATAGTCCTGCAGCGTCAGCTTCTGGTTGCCGAGGTCGTAATGCGTGTAGTCGAGCCGGAGCGTCATGCCCGGCATGATCGCGTATTCGACGCCGCCACCCAGCGCCCAACCACTCGCGAGGCCGGAGCGCGTGGCCGAGACGCCGGACGTGTTCCCGGGGTTGTCGGGCGAAATCGAACCCTTCTGGTCGACGAGGCCATAGGCGTAGCCGCCGCTGCCATAGATCATGAAATCGCCGAGCACGAAGCCGGCGCGGGCGCGGACGGTGCCCAGCATCGAGACTTCGTTCTCGGCCCGTGTCGTGAAGCGGGTCCCGCCGGGATTGGCCGCTGTCGTCTGGCTACCGCCGAGCCGCGTCGCCGACAGATCGGTTTCGGCGCCGATGACGACCGCCCCGATCTGGTAGTTGAAGCCGAACTGTGCACCGCCGACCATGCTGCTGCCGTCAGGCGTCAAGCTGCGCGGCACGGCCAACGGATTGATCGCGTTGGCCGCGAGGACCGGTGCGCCGAACGTCGTTGTCGTCGTCGTCGTGGTCCCGGCAATGGGCGACGTCGTGGTGACGGTCGTGGTGGTGGTCGTCGTCGGCGTGAAGGTCGGGCTGCCGAAGGGGCCGGTCACGGTGGTGTTGCCGGTCTGCCGGCCACCACCGAGCGAGCCGCCGGCATAGAAACCGGTCCAGCGCGGACGCTCCGGCAGCAGAGCGGGCAGGGCTGGCGCGAAAGCCTGCGGAGCGACGCCCTGGGGCGATGAGGCAGGCGCCTGGCGTGGCGCTCCGGCATTCGCGGGGGAGACGCCGCGCGGCGTGTAGTCGGCACGACGCGAGCGGGGCTGCTGGACGGCCGGGCAGACCGGGCAGGTCTGCGCGACCTGGACGCGGTTACGGCTCGGCGCGGTCGTGGCCAGCCGCAGGGCGGCGGCGGTATGTTCCGAGACCGGATAGAGCCGGGCGTAGAGCCTGAAGGATTCGGCGTCCCCGGCGAGTATCGCCTCGGCCCAGGCTCGTTCATCGGTGCGCTGGGCGAGGATGCGGTTCAGGCGCAGCGCGGTCTGATCCTCGGGGTTGATCGCCAGCGTATTGCCGTAGATGTCGCTGCGGTCCCAGGCGATTGCGGCGCGGGCGGCATCTGCCGGCGACATGGCGCGCAGAGACGCCAGTGTCGGACGCGCCGTCAGCGGCACGTTTCCGGCGGTGGCAGGCTGGGGTGCAGGGGCTCCAGCCGGACGCTGGAAGAAGCTGAACTCTGTGATCAGCGAGGAGGTGTCCCAGGGGATCTGGGTGCCGTTGGTGGAATCGTAGACGGCGAGACGGATGCGGCGGAAGATCTGCTCGACAGCCAGGCCCGGCTCGCGCGCTTCGCGCAAGAAGGCGGTGGTGAAGGGGCTGTTGGTGCCGGTGCCGTCCGCCGCGGTGGAGCCCGGCGAGGTCGCGAAGGCGACGAAGGTGCCACTGCCGGAATCGATGCGGGCGAGGCCGGCCTCGTTGCTGATGCCTTCGTTGGCGCCGTCGACGATCTGCAGGGCGAGGCCGCGGGCGACCTGGCGGTTGGCGAAGGGATTGTCGCGGCAGGCGTCGAGGATCGCGATCTTCGACTTGGCGCCAGCGCCGTCGAGGCGGCGCAGGATATCGCCCAGCGACAGGGATTGATCGGCGATGCTGGTCGCGATCTGCGGGCGGATATCGGTCGGCAGGATGTAGTTGGCGCCGTCGAGCTGCACCGCGTGGCCGGCGTAATAGACCAGCGCCGTGGTATCCGAGCCGCTGCGGCGGACCTTGTCGACGAAGACGTCGAGCGCGCCGCGCAGGCCGGCGAGCGAGAGATCGAGCGCGGGCGTGATGTCGAAGCCCGCCTCCTGCAGCATGGCGCGGGTAGCGTTGGCGTCGTTCAGGGCATTGGGCAGCTTGGTGACATTGGCATAGGCGCCATTGCCGACGACGAAGGCGAAGCGCTTCTGGGCAAAAGCTGGCGTGGCGCCGAGGCTGAGCGCGACGATGGCCCCGGCAAGGGCGGCGACGAGATACGCATAGGCCCGGGCATGTAACCGCATGCTGCCTCCCCTTCGCGAGAAGAACGACTCGCTGGACCCTGTCTGACGTCCGCGATTCGAACGGGCGTCCGCCATATGATGGAGGTTCCCCGAAACCCGACCGTCGAAGCAACTCAAATCGCCATTCAAGAACCACGATCCGGTACAGGTCTCGGTGGGTCTATTCTCCATATTTCGCTCGAGGTTGGGGGCGTCAGCCGCAGCGGTTTCTCAAGCATGATCGCGCCGGTGTGACCTAATTGCCCGGTATCGGAGCGCTTGTTCCGGCTGTTCGGCAAGCGCAGGGTCGGGCGCGGCGCTCCTTCAAATGAATGAGGCGCCGGGGCGGTGCTTCGGCTGGAATGCCGTGGACGGAGCCGGGCGGGGGCGGCCATGACGAGCGATCCAGCCATCAATCCCTATGATGCGGTGGCCTATCCCGGCCATTCCTTCTCGCAGACCCATCCTTCGCGGCTGGCGACCATCGCCCATTTCCACGGCATGGACCCAGCCCTGCCGACGAAGATGCGCGTGCTGGAGCTGGGCTGTGGGCGGGGCGGCAACCTGATCCCGATGGCGGCGCAATATCCCGGCAGCAGCTTCCTCGGCATCGACCTCAGCGGCGACTCGATCCGGCAGGCCAGCGCCAATGCAGCGGAGCTCGGCCTGGCCAATCTCGCCTTCGAGCAACGCGACATCCTCGCGGTCGGCGAGGAGATCGGAGCCTTCGACTACATCATCGTCCACGGTGTCTATTCCTGGGTGCCGGATATGGTGCGCGAGCGGATCATCGCGCTGTTCGGGCAATTGCTGGCGCCGCAGGGCGTCGCCTATGTCAGCTACAACGCATTGCCCGGTTGCCGGCTGCGCGATCTTGCGCGCGACGTCATGCTCTTCGCGGTCAAGGATATCGAGGACCCGCGCGAGCGGGTCCGGGTCGCCCGCGCCGCCCTGAAGGAGATCGCCGAGGCCAGCGATCCCGACAGCTTCCATGGCGCGGCGCTGCGGCAGCGCCTGAAGCAGATCGACGAACTGCCCGACAACGTCCTCTATCACGACGATCTCAACCCCGGCGCACGCGCCTTCGCGCTGCACGAGGTGCTGTCCTGTGCCGAGCGGCATGGCCTGCAGTTCCTGGCGGAAGCCTCGTTCCCGAACCTCTACGGTGCCGCCAAGGGACCGGCCCAGCAGATGCTCGACAAGATGCCGCTGGAGCAGATGGCCCTGCGCGAGCAGACGCTCGACCTGCTGATCGGCCGGGCCTTTCGCGAGACGCTGCTGTGCCGGGCGGATATTCCGCTCAGGCGCGGCGTCCGTCCGGGCTCGCTCAGGCCCTATCACCTGGCCGCCAATGCGCGGCAGGCGCCGGCCAAGGACGATGAGAAGCCCGGCGTCCAGCGCTTCAGTTTCGACGAGGGCGTGCAGCTCGCGGTCGATTTGCCGCTGTGCAAGGCAGCGTTGGGGATTCTCAGCGCGATCTGGCCGGCGAGCATCACCTGGGACGCGCTGGTCGAACGTTCCTGCCGCGACGTGGCCGGCGAAATGGGGCCGGACCGCGCGCGTGAGCTCGCCCGGCTCGAAGAGGCCCTGATTGCGATCTTCAAGGCGGGGCTGCTCGACATCAGGTTGGAAGCGCCGCCATTGACGACGGCGATCAGCGAGAAGCCGGCTGCCAGCGAGATCGCGCGCTGGCAGGCCTCGACCTCCGCCGAAGTCACCGATCTGCGTCACCGCACCGTCCAGCTCGACGGTGTCGTCGTGCGCAAGTTCGTCAGCCTGCTCGACGGCTCGCGCGACCAGCGCATGCTGCTGGACGCGATGAACGCCTTCCTCGACGAGACCCGCGCGGCCGGCATCACCGTGCCCGGCCTGCCGGAGCGGGCGACGGCGGAGGAGGTGGCAATGCACCTGAAGGATGTCGCGCGGCTCGGGCTGCTGCGGGCGTGACGATTGTGAAGCGCCCCTCCGAGGGGTAACCTTGCGGCAGGGGGCGATGGAGCGCGGGCCAGCGGAATGAGCGAGCGCTTCCGGCAGTTCCAGGCGCTGTTTCCGGAGGAGGCTTGCCTCGCCGCGCTGATGCGCCTGCGCCATGGCGGGACGAGCATGAGCTGCCCCGCCTGCGGCCGGCCGGCGCAGTTCGAGCCGCGCCCGAAGCTGCGCGGCTTCGCCTGCCAGCATTGCCACTACATGATCCATCCGGCGGCCGGGACGCCGCTGGAAAGCCGGCGCACGCCGTTGCAGCTCTGGTTCTACGCGCTGAAGACGATGTCGGAACAAGCCGGCAAGGCCGCCGTCAGCGCAATCGCGCGCGACGCCGCTGTGCCCCAGGTGATGGCGCAACGCATCGTCGACGATCTCGCCGCGCTCGCCGAACGGGGCGATCCCGGGTGGTTGGAGGTGCTGAAGAACCTGGTGACGGGGAAGCCGGAAGCGGCCGCTGTGCCGGTGGTTCCTGGGCCATCGCCTTCGCCTTCACCGATCGCGCCGAGGCCGAATGCTTCCGCTCCCGTGCGGCGGGAACCGATGGCACCACCACGATCTGTTCCGGCGCCGGTCGTGCCTGCTCCGGCTTCGTCTTCTGCTTCTCCTCCGGTGGCTGCTCCGCCACCGGCCCCGCGAACACCTGCCGCGAAGACTGTGGAAACGGGGGCTGCGCCCGATGCGCGACCGAAAAAGGCCGCTTCCGGCCGCAAGGCGATCGCGGCCGTCGCTGCCGGCGTCGCCTGCGTGGCAGCCGCCGTGCTCGGCCTGGCCTATGCCCGGCTCCAGCAGCAGGAGCGGCCGGAGCCGGAGCGCGGGATCGAGATCGCGGCCGTCGAAGCTCCGGCGCTGAAGGATGCGCCGGCCCGGCCCTCATTGATCCTGTCCTCGGTCGAGCAGGATCTGGAGGGTGCGCGGCAGGCGGCGCAGTTCGCCCTCGACAACGATCCCTCGCTCGCGGCGATCAAGCCGCAGGATGAGGCGCCGCCCCAACAGGTTCCGGTCAACCAGTTGCAACTGCCATCCAACATCCTGCTGGTGCCGCCGAAGATGCAGGGCGGGCCGCCGCCGGGACCGGTTTCGCCCAGCGGTGCACCGCAGCCCCCGCCGCAGATCTCCAGCGGCGATCCCGACCAGATCCTGACTTTCGGGCCGATCAAGATCCGCCGCCACCTCGTCGACACCATCGTGCGGGCCAGCAAGGTCGTCGGTGCCGACCCGACCCTGCTGATGGCCGTCGCCGACAAGGAATCCTCGTTCTCGACGGCGGTGAAGGCACAGACCTCCTCTGCGACCGGGCTCTACCAGTTCATCGAGCAGACCTGGCTCGGCGTGATCTACGAATTCGGGACGAAGCACGGTCTTGGCGCCGATGCGAAGCTGATCGGCAAGTCCGGTCGGCAGTTCGTCGTAAGTGATGGTGCCCAGCGCCAACGCATCCTCGACATGCGGCGCGAGCCCTATATCTCGGCGCTGCTGGCCGCCGAGATGCTGAAGCGCGACACGCTCAGGCTGGAGCGGGCGCTGGGGCGCCATCTCACCGGCGGCGAGATCTACCTGATCCACTTCCTCGGGCCCGACGCGGCACAGACTTTCATCGAGACCATGGAGGAGCAGCCCGGCGTCAAGGCGGCCGAGCTTTTGCCCAAGCCGGCCCAGGCCAACCGGCCGATCTTCTATGCCGATGCCGGCGGCGAGACCAAGGTGCTGACGGTCTCTGAGGTCCACAAGAAGTTCAACGAGATGATCAAGGTCAGGCTCGACCGCTACAGCGCGGTCAGGCCGGGGCAGGGGCCCGGCATCGCCCGGCCGCAACCGAAGAAGTGACGTCTTGCCGCCACGTGCGGCCATCCGCTCCCAGCGAGCATCGAAAGGAGACGACCCATGCCGGCCAACCGTTTCGAACAGGTGGACGAGCCGCCGATCGATGCGATCACGCTCAGGCTGTCGCAGCGTGGCGGGGAAGCCTTCGGGCATGTGCTGTGCCCGGCCGATCTCGCCGCCGGGCATCTGGTCAATGATTTCATCAGCGACGAGCTGGCCGCGAAGGAGGCCTTCCGCACCGCGATCCGCCTCGCCAACGAGATCAGGGCGCCGATCGTGGTCGAGGACAAGGCCGGCGTCTGGCAGGATGAGTGGGGCGTGCTCTATCGCGAGGATTGATCGGATTGTTCGAGACCGCCCTCCACCCTTGTCATTCCGGGGCGCGCCGCAGGCGCGAACCCGGAACCCACGACTGGGCTGGGCCTCTTATCCCGGCTTTGGACGGCTCACCCAGTCGTGGGTTCCGGGTTCTTCGCTCTTGCGAAGCCCCGGAATGACAAAGGCAGCGCTGCAAGCCGCTGCAGTCAGGTCCGATAGCGCAGGCCGGCGCCTTACTCGATCCGGAAATACTTGATCCCCAGGCCCAGCTTGCCGCTCTGGCGGGCGAGATCGAGCTTCAGATTGGCGAAGAACTCGCTCGCGGGTGAAGGATTGGGGCCGGACAGCGCCGGCAGGGCCTCCCTGGTGACGAGCGCGAGCACGGTCTGCGGGCGGGCGGCGCCGCCGGTCGATTCGAGCTTGAGGTTGAAGGTCACCTTGCCGCCCTCGCGCTTCATGAAGCTCGCGAGATTGTAGACGAGACCATCGTCGCCGATCAGCACGACATCGAGATTCTGGCCACCGCCGGCCTCGACCGAGCCGTTGAGGATGTCGCCGCTCTTCATGTTGAAGGCACCGATCTGGACGCGCGGGCTGCGGTCGATGCCGATGCCGGGCCGACGCAGGAAATCGACCATCGGGCATTGCGCCTCGGTCATGGGCCGCAGATGGATCTGCGCCTCAAAGCCCTGCGCCGCCTTGAACGCGCTGTCGAACGCGATGAAAGGTGCGGACGAGCTGCCGAAGCCTTCCAGCGTCGCCTTGCGGTCGCCGATCTCGAGCGGCCAGAGGAAGAAGCAGGAACCGCCATCGTAGTCGCGGACATAGCGCTCGATGCGCTCGGCCGGCGTGCGCGGCTCGGGCTCCTGCACCATGGCGGCGACCTGCGGCGGCGAGACGCTCGGGCTTAAGGGCGGCGTCGGAATGACGACGGCGACGGGCGGCGGCTCCGGTGGCTTCACCTCGACGGCCGGGGGCGGCTTGACGGGCTCGGCAGCGGGCGGACGCGCGGGGGCTTGCTGCTGTGGCGGCTCGGTGTTAACGGCAACCTGCGAGCCCGATGAGCCCGATGAGCCCGATGGGGGGCGCTGCGGCCGTGAGGGCTGCTGCTGCCCGGTCTGCGGTTGCGTGGCCGGAGGCTGTGCCACCGGAGGCGGCGCGGGCGGGCTCGATGGCGCCGGAGGCTTCTCGGCCGTGGGAGCCGGCGTCGCAGGGGGCGATGGCTGCGCCGGTGCTTCGGTCAGCGCCGGGGGAACGCTTGCCGGCGGAGCTTTCGCGGCAGGCGCTTCGGTTAGGGCAGGTGGTGCGTTCAGCGTTGCAGCCGGCGCGCCGGCTGAAGGCTGTTCCGAGAGCGGCGGGGGATCGTTGCTCGCGACCCGCGCCGGCTGTCCGCCACCCATCATCGTCCAGGCGTAGAAGCCGCCGCCAGCCAGCAGTGCGAGCGCGGCAATGCCGGCGACGAGCGGCAGGGGGGAGCGCCCGGATTTTTCAGGAGCGGCCTTGCCGCTCGGCGCCTTGGCGGCGGCCTTCTTACCTGGGGTGGGGGCCTGCCAGTTGGCGACCTCGGCCATATCTGTCGGGCGATCCTTCGGGTCGGGCGCGAGCATGCGCGCGAGCAGGGGCCGGATGCGTGCGTCGACGCCCGAGAGATCGGGCAGGCGGCGGCGCTTGTCGATGATGTCGACCTGGCTGCCGCCCATGTCGATGGCGCGCCCGGTCAGCGCCTGCGCCAGCACCAGCGCGAAGGAATACATGTCCGAGCGGCCGGAGACCTCGCCGCCATAGAGGCCGAGCTGCTCGGGCGAGACGTAGTTGTACTTGCCCGCGAAGCCGGAGCCGATGACCGTGCCCTCGCCGAGGATGCTGGAACGGGCGATGCCGAAATCGATGATCTTGGCGCGGGAGGGATCGCCGCCCGGCAGGATGATGTTGTCGGGCGAGATGTCGCGATGGATGATGCCGAGACGGTGCGCGGCATGCAGGCCGGGTCCGACGCGCTGGCGCAGGATATCGGCTTCCTCGACGCTGAGCGGCCCCTGCTGGATGCGCTCGGAGAGCGGCTGGCCGTCGACGAACTCCATCGCAAGATAGGGCGTTTCGCTCACCGGGTCGATGGCGAAGACGTAGTAGCGGACGATGGCCTCGTTATAGAGGTTGTGCAGGGCCGCCGCCTCGCGCCGGAACAGGGCGAGCACGGCGTCGTCGCGGGCCATGTCGGGTCGGATCATCTTGATCGCCACGGCATCGCCGGTCTGGATGGCGCGGCCCTTGTAAACCTCGCCCATGCCACCGACCGCGATCAGGCTCTCGATCTCGTAGATGCCGTTGAGCTTCGTGCCGATGCGGGCATTGGCGCGGGGTGCGAGGACGGTGCGCTCGGAGTCGTCGCTCATGGCGTTGTGCTCCCTCGCATCGATCGGTTCGGCATCCAGCGTGTCCTTTCGCTCGCGCCCTGTCGATAGCGCACGATCACCACCGTGACGTTGTCGCGCGCGCCGCGGTCCAGCGTCAGGGCGAGCAGCGTGTCGCAGGCGGCCTGCGCGCCGCCGGCCTCGACGGCCGCCAGAATCTCGGCGTCAGTGACATGTTCGGTCAGCCCGTCCGAGCAGAGCAGGAAGGTGTCGCCATCGGCGATCTCGCCGTTTTCGAGGTCGAGCTCGGGTGTCTCATGCACGCCGATCGCATGGGTGATGATGTGCCGGCGCGGCGAGCGCTTCGCCTCATCGGCGGTGAGCAGGCCGCGATCGACCATGTCCTGGACCTCGGTGTGGTCGCGCGAGACCTGCGCGATGATGCCGCTGCGGATCAGGTAGATGCGGCTGTCGCCCGACCAGAGGCAGGCGAAATGGCGCTGGTGGATCAGGAGGCAGACCAATGTCGCGCCCATGGTCGCACCGCGCCGGTCGATCTCGGCGCGTAAGTCGTCATTGGCCTTGAGCACGCCGGCTTCGAGCATGGCGAGCAGGTCTGGCGCGGAGCCGGCGGCGCCGACCGCCTCCAGCGCCGCGACGACGGTCGCGCTGGCGAGCGCGCCGTTCTCGTGCCCGCCCATGCCGTCGGCGACCGCCCAGAGGCCGATCTCCGGCCGCAGGATGAAATTGTCCTCATTGGCCGTGCGGACCTTGCCGGTATGGCTGATGCAGCCGGTCTCGAAATCCGGGTTCCGGTGGGGGGCGTCGTTCATGGCATCGCCCTCATGATCCGGCGCGCTCGGGCGCGAGATGGCCGTCGAAGCGGCCGGTGAGCAGGCCGGCGAAGAGATAGGGGTCGGGCAAGGCGTGGCCGGTCAGCGCCAGCGGCTCGAAATTCGGGCCGCCGACGGTCCAAAGATAACACGCATGGGCATAGGCGCGGGCATGGTCCTCGACCCGCAGGGCCGCCAGCCTCTCCGGGAAACCCGAGGCGATCGCGGCGCTGACGATCGTGCCGTCCGAGAGGCGGACCATGTCCTGTGGCGGCGCGGCGAGATGATGGTCGTGGGGCAGGGGCAGGGCGGTCAGGCGGTGCGCCACGGCCTCATAGCTCGCCTGCGGTTCCAGCGCCTGAAGCAGGAAATCCTCGATCGCCTCGAACCATCGGTCCTGCGGGTCGAGTTCCGGTGGCGGGATCGCAGCGCCCGGGCTGGCGGCGGCGAAGACCGTCAGCGGGAAATAGCGGCCGACGCCGTCGACGGAGGGCATGAAGGCGCCCGCCACCGTCTGTCCGCCATGGGCGCCGCCCAGCCAGAAGCGCCAGATCGGGGCGTTGAGATAAGCCTCCTGCCAGCGATTGCCGAGCTCGAGCCGGCTCGCGGTCAGGCCGCCCTGCAGCCATTTCTCATAAGTTCCGAGGAAGCCGGAGGGGGCGTTCAGCGCGATGAAGTCGCGCTTGGCCGGCAGCTTGCCGAAGAGGCCGCAGCTCAAGGCTCAGATCCCGGTCGGGCAGCGGATTTCCCGCAGTGCCGGCAGGATCAGTGGGTTCTTGAGCGAGCCGACGCCGAAGGAATAGCCGACCTGTCGGCCGCCGGCATTCAGGTTGAAGCCGACATTGTCGCCCTGCTTCAGCACCGAGCCGGCATCGAGCAGGCGGAAGAAGGACCAGGTACCCTCTTTCTCGAAGAGCTTGGCCTCGCCCTGCGCGCCGCGGCCCTGCTGGCCGGAGGAGAAGAAGCCGCCGCTGAACATGCCGCCGGAATTGTTGCTGCTGCCGCCGAGCGTCAGCGTCACCGCCGTCTTGCCGACGCCGCCGCCCGGCCACATCACCGGGGTCGGCGTGTTGACGCCCTGCTGGCTCGTCACGGTGAAGCCGTTGATCTCCAGCTTGGCATTGGCGGCATCGGCCGAGAGCGCGGTCGGCGTCACCACCATCTGGAAGGAGGGCAGGTTGCCGCCGGTCGGGAAGAAGGCCTCCTTGATCTCGCTGGCGCGCTGAAACTCACGCAGCGTCGTTGGCGAGAGCGCGCGGGCCACGCGGCTGTCGACACGCCAGTTCCATTGCGGCTTGGAGGTGTCGACGAAGGGTTCCAGCCGCTCCTTGTAGAACTTGTCCATGATCTGGCCGGGCGCGAAGAGCCGGGCGAAATCGGCGAGCGGCACGTCGCGGGTGCTCGCCTTGGTGAAGGGATAGCGGTTGTTCATCACCTCGGTGCAGACGCGGGTGACCTGCTCGGCCAAGGCCTGCCGCAGCAGCGCGACAGTCGCGCCCGTCGCGTCGCCCTCGAAATCATTGACCGCCTGGATCACCATGCCGTCGAAGGGCGCGGGATAGCGCGAGGAATTGGCGCGCAAGGTCGCGATCAGCGGGACCAGCGCCGCATTGGCCGCCGCCGACTGCGCCGGATTGGTCGCGGCGGTGGCGAGGTTCTGGTTGATCTCGGAGAAGGTCTGGAGGAGCTGGTCCACAGGCCGGCGGCCGAGATCGCCATCGACCAGGACGTGGAACGGCTTGAACTGGCTCTCGATATCGGCGCCGAGCGCGGTATCGGCACCGCCGCCGGCCAGCACACGGTCGATGCCGGGCGCCGCGAGCGGGAGATTGGCGCCGAGACGGCTCAGCGCGTTGCTGGCGCGCCGGGCCAGCGTATCGGCGGCGGCTTGTGCCGCAGCCTGGGCAACCGCTTTCTTGGCGTCGGGACGTTCCTTGGTGAGCTGTGTCTCGTCGCGGAGCGCCTCCAGCACCTGTTTGAACGGGGAGGTCGCGGCCGAGATGGCGCTGAGTGCGACATAGCGCGGCTTGTCGGCATTGAGCGGCCGCAGCTTCAGGCGCTTCAGCATGCGCTGCCAACTCGCGGCATAGTCGCGGCTGTAGAGCTTCATCAGGTCGGGAAAGAGCGTGGCGTACTGGGCGGTAATCGCCTGCTGGTCGAGGTTTTCGCCCAGCACCCAGCGCTCGCGCTCGATCTGGTCGCCGATATCGCCGAGCTTGGCGATGAAGGCGTTCTGGAAGCCGTCATAGGTGTAGAAATAGGGCACGCGGATTTGGTCGAGATCCTCGCCGGTGACGCCTTCGAAGACGAGGCGGACATCGGAGCCGCCGCGCTGCGATACCACCCAGTCCTTCTGGCTCTCGCTGCGGGATTGTGTGCGCAGGAGCTCATAGGCGCGCTCGGCGATGCTGAGGCGGCGCAGAGTGCGCTGGCTCTGCTCGATCAGCGACTGGTTGAGCTTGACGATCGGCTCTTCGGTGCCGTCATCGAGCTCGAGCATGGCGGCGAGGTGTTCTTCCAACGCTTCGCGGCCCTTGGCATTGGCCGGGCCGGGGAAGAGGTTCTCGGCCCAGTCGAGCCGCATCCAGGACGTCACAAGCTCGCGGTCCAGCTTCGCCTGGCCGCCGACCATCATGTAGACCTTGAGCGCCTCGTAGACGAAGCCGGGATTGTTGGCGTTGGCCTCGAGCTGCTCCTCCAGCCGGAAGATGATGCGCGAGCGCAGCATCCGCTCCAGCGCCTGCTGATAGGTGATCTCGGTCGCATTCTGCAGGCGGTCGCGCTGGCTGAGCCCGAAGGTGGCCAGGGTCGGCGTCGGCTCGTTCTTCGTCGCGTAGCCCGCCGGCATGTTCCGCAGCTTGTGCAGCAGCGGCAGGACGCGGCTGAAATTGCGGTCCGAGATCGTGGTTTCCTGCAACACGGGCGCGGCGGCGCTGCGATAATCCGAGAGCCCGTAATTGGTCGCGGTGATCAGATCGCTGTTGCGCGAGAAGCTCGTCCACCACAGGCCGAGCGCGGCGAGCGAGAGGAGCGCGACGGTAGCGAATCCGACGATGCGCAAAGCGGTCGTGCGCCGCGCGGCGCCGAGATCGGTCGAGACCCAGCCGGATTCGCCGATCACCACCTTCTGGATCAGTTCGGTCAGGAAATAGCTCTTGCCCTTGCCGGAGAAGGAGGCGGCGCCGGCATGATCGGAACCGAAATTGCGCGAGAGCGCACCGATCAGCTGATCGATCGGCGTTCCCTCCTGCGTGCCCGAGGTGAAATAGAAGCCGCGCAAAGTCGCATTGGCGTGGTAGCGCGTCGGCTCGAAGACGCGGGTCAGGAAATCGACGATCCCGCGCTTCAACGTCGCCATCTGGCTCGGGAACCCGAAGATCTGGGCGCGCGCCGTCGGGTTGTGCTCGTCCTGCAGGCGGTCGGGCAGGCGCTCGTTCAGCCGCTCGATCAGCGCGTCGTATTCCGGCGGCACGTCGCCGATCATGTTGCGGGTCTTGTCGGCGGTCTGGAAGGTGTGGCCCCAGACCATGCGCCGCTGCGGCTCGGTCAACTGGCCGAAGAACTCGTTGAAGCCGGCGATCAGATCGGCCTTGGTGAAGACGGCATAGACCGGGAAATCGACCTTCAGGCGCTCGTGCAGTTCGAGCAGGCGGGCGCGGATCGCGTCGGCATGGGCGGCGATCTCCTCGGGCGAGGAGGTCAGCAGGTCCTCGACGCTGATCGCGACGAGCACGCCGTTGATCGGCTGGCGCGGGCGATTGGTCTTGAGCAGGTCGAGGAAGGCGAGCCAGCTCGACTTCTCCGCCTTGGTGTCGGTGTCCTGCGTGGTATAGCGGCCGGCGGTGTCGATCAGCACCGCGTCCTCGGCGAACCACCAGTCGCAATAGCGCGTGCCGCCGGAGCCGGCGACGGCGGCCGGCGTCGCGCCGCGGGCCAGCGGGAATTTCAGGCCGGAATTGACCAGAGCCGTTGTCTTGCCGGCACCGGGGGGGCCGATGATCACGTACCAGGGCAGGTCGTAGAGATAGTCGCCGCCCTTGCCGCGCGCGCTCTTGAGCGTCGCCAGCGCATCCTTCATCGCGCTGGAGAGCGCGGCGCCGTCGCCGGTCGATTCTTCCTTTTCCAACGCCTCGGTCAGCGCTGCTGTCGCTTTGCGGCGGCGGATGACGATGACGGCGATCCAGCCGAGCGCGCCGACAAGCAGCAGCACGGCGATCGGCAGGCGGACCCAGAAAGACTCGAACGGGCGGACCTCGCCGAAAGCGACGAAGGGACCGCCGAACCAGATCAGCGCGGAGAGCGCGAGCGCGCCGATCAGGATGGCCACGATGCGGAGCCAGGTGGCGAGGTTCATGGCTTCGCCCTCCTAGTTCTGACGCTGGATCAGGATCTCGACGCGCCGGTTCTGGGCGCGTCCGTCTGCGGTGGTGTTGGGCGCGATCGGGGCGTCGGCGCCCTTGCCCTCGGTCGTGATCCGGTCGGGCTTGCTGAGCTTGGTCATGAGCACGTCGCCCACCGCCTTGGCGCGCGCCTGCGAGAGCGCGAGATTGGACGGGAAGCGGGCGGTGCGGATCGGCACGTTGTCGCTGTGGCCGACGACCTTGATGGCCCCGCCCTCCTGTTCCAGCACGGCGGCGATGCGCTCGATCAGCGGTTGGAACTCGGCACGCACGGCGGCCTGGCCGGGCTCGAACAGGGTGATGCCGACGAGGCGCACGATGACGACGTTGGGCGTCACCAGGCAGACGATCGGCGGCTGCACGGCGGCGCAGACCTTGGGCGGCTGCGGCGGAGGCGGGGGAGGCGGCGGCGGGGCCGAGAAGACCTTGCGCATGATACCGATTTCGCCCTTGGGATGGACCGAGAGCAAGGCGGTGGAGGCCGCTTCGGCATTGCCGGCGAGCAGCGCACGGAAGACGAAATAGACGCCGAGCAGGGCCACTGCCGCGATCGCCGCCACCGACCAGACCGGCACCTTGAAGCCGGCGACGGCCTGCGCGATCGCCTGTCCGCGCCAGCGCGGCGACAGTTCGGGATCGGGCTGCTTCACCCGGCGCAGCGTCTCGAACAGGTTGCGCTGGATCATCTGGAGATTGTTGGCGCCGCCGGCAGACGTCCGGTGGATGCCTTGGAAGCCCAGCGCCAGACAGGCATGCATCAATTCGAGCAGGTCGTAATTGACCGACGGATCGGCCTTGGCCTTGTCGAGTATCTCGAAGAAGCGCACGCCGCCGATGCGCTCGCCGAAGAAGCGCGAGAGCATGCTGTATTGCGTCCAGACATGGCGGTCGTCGCCGGGGATGTTCTGGACGATATCGTCGGCCGTGGCGGCGATGACGTATTTCGCTGTCTGCGCCGTCTCGGCCGAGACGCCGGCAGCGCGGACCTCGTGCTCGAAGGCTTCGATGGTCTCGCCGACCTGGCCGAGAAGCTGGGCGAAGGGGGCGTTGGAGAGATTGGCGCGCATCCGCCCGAGCAGGAGCAGGAGCGGGCCGGCGGCGCGCAGCAGTGGGTTGGCGTTCGGCGTCAGGAGCTGGTCGCGGCGCGGCAGGGACTGGCCACCGCCTGAAGGCGGCGGCGCCTGACGCTGCTGCGGGATCGGCGCCGGCTGCGACATCCATTCGTCGCCGGTGCCGGGAACGCCGGGCGAGGGCACCTGCGGTGGTTGGTAGGGCTGTGGTGCCTGCGGCGCGGCCGGGGCGGCGGGAGCGGGCGGCAGGGGCGCGCGGCGCCCGCCGGGGTTCGGCCTGATGATCGTCCGCTCTGAGCGGCCGAACGGATCTGAGGGCGAACCCGGATCGCTCATCGCCTGCCCTCCAGAACGGCCCAGAGCTCGAGTTCGAGATCGGGCCAGTCACCGGAAAAATGCATGCCGATCGAACTCGCCGTGCTGAACTCCGGCCAGAGCGGCGAGGTGCGGTCGAGATAGAAGTATACATGATCCGTGAGCGCGCGGATCTGCGGCGGCGGCGTCGGCAGATGGACGAGATTGATGCCCGGCAGATGGGCATGGACGATCTCGTTCATCTTGGTATTGGGGCCGATCTTGAAGAGCTGCGGGAACTGCGCCTGGATCTCGGTCAGCGGGCGGCGCGCCGCCACTTCCAGCACCAGCGTCGCATTGCGCACGAGGCTGCGGTCGCGGATCGTCGACATGAAGGCGTTCTGCGCCCGCTCGACGATCTCCAGCCTGATCGCGCGGCGGCCGAGATTGGCCGAGAGGAAGTCCTGGATATCGCGCACCACCGGGGCGAAGCAGTTCTCCAGGTCGTCATGATCATAGGCCGGGTAATCGCGGGCGCGGCGCTCGGCCGTGGTGAAGGTCGCAAGCTCGCCGGCCAGTGCCAGGAAGGTCGAGAACAGTCGCTCGGGATGAACGAAGCGCGAGCGGCGCATGTGCTTGAGCACGGGGATGTTGCGGTTGAGGAGCTGGAGCACGAAATAATCGGCGCTCTGCAGGCCGCCGCCGGCCGTCGGATCGGCGGCGTAGCGCGCGAGCTCCTCCAGCTTGTTGTCGATCCAGCCGATGACGCGGTCGAGCCAGCCTTCGATCACCGGGTAGGCCGAGCAGACCAGCACCGGCGGGGCGAATTTCTCGTCGAACAGGATGGCGCGGTCGCGCACTTCGAGGATGCGGCCGAGGGCCAAGCCGACATAACCGGCCTTCGAGGTCTTGCGCAGCTCCAGCGTCAGGCGCGGATGGGCGACGTCGATCTCTTCTTCCGTCCGCAGCGAGGCGGTGGAATCGATCAGCATCTCGTTCGCCGGGACATAGCGGCTGGCCGAGCCGTTCAGCGTGTTCTCGACCTCGCGGGTATTGGCGGCGGCGAGCGGCAGCGAGAGCCAGACGATCTGGCCGGCCGCATTCTCCGGCACCTCGATCGCGGCTGGAAGCGGACTGTTGTCAGGCAGCGCGAAAGGGGTGCCGTCCGGCATCACGCCGACGGCGCGGCGCAGGCCGATGCGGCTCTGCTGGGCGAGGTCGCGGTCGATCTCCAGAACCGAGAAGCCCCATGGATAGGGCGTGATGGTCCTGACGCGGCTTTCCAGCAGGTTTTCGAGATAGCGATCACTCTGCTGGAAGTGATGTGGCCTGAGGAATAGCCCTTCCGACCAGACGACCTTGCTGTACCACGACATTCCGGTCTCGCTCACTCGAAGGCAGGCTGGGCGAGCTTATACGGGTCCTCCCCAAGCGTCACCAAACGAATGCTAGCGCGCCGTTCAGGCACCGCCGTCATTGACTTGAAGGATGCGGGGGAGCGATTTTCGCGGCAGTGCTGAGAGGAACGAGTCCGTTCGAGCAGGGAGGCCCGCATGCCCAAGGGACCGGCCGCACGCGTCATGGACCCGGTGCTGCATCCGCTACCGGGTATGCTCCAGCCCGGACCGGGCAGCGCGAACGTTATCATCGGCGGCATGCTGGCCTGGCGCGGCGTTCCGGCCGCCGCTGCCGCCGCGATCCAGTCTGCGAAGGCCGCGGCGGATGCCACGGTGCAGGCGGCTGAAGCGGCGACGCTGGCTGCCGCCGGGACGCCCGGCGCGCCTGCCGCTCTCGCGGCCGAGATCGCGACCAAGAACGCCGTTTCCGCCAGCATGGGCTCGATGATCACCGGCGCCTCCGGGGGCGCCGACATTCACAATTGCCTGACGCCGGTGCCGCCGCCTGTGCCACACGGTCTCGGTGTCGTGATCGACGGCTCGCAGACGGTGCTGATCAACAACCTGCCGGCCTGCCGGCTGGGCGACACGATCATCGAAGCGCTGGGCCCACCCAACAAGATCATCATGGGCCTGCCGACCGTGATCATCGGCGGCTGATCGCAGATTGATTCAGGAAAGCGACGGAAGTCGCTGAGGTGGAATCGTTTTTTCGCTGCGAGGGGCGATGGCGAAGGGCAGGCGGACGGTCCCGGACCGGGTTGAGGCGAAGCAGGAGCGCTTCCGCCACAAGATCGTGCAGCGCCTGTCCTCGGACCAGAAGCGCGCGCTCAACCACGGGCTCGCCCGCAACGGGCGCGTCGCGGAGGCGCTCTGCTTCATGGCGCTTATCCGTGATCCGGCCCGGCGCAAGCGGCCGATCCTGCCGGTGCCGAATGTCAGCTGCACGGCGGCGGTGCGCCAGTTCTTCCGGGCCGATGACGGCGAGCAGGCGGCGCATCTCCTGCCCGGCCAGCTCTCAATCGACGGCGCTTTTCCCTGGTTGTTCCTGGCGGGTCCGGCGGCGCGGCAGCTCGAAAACCTCTTCGGCTATGTCGAGCCGCTGCGGGCCGACTACAACAAGGCCGATTCCGCGGCCGAGGCTAACGGGCTGACCGATGCCTTCGCCGATGCCTGCCGGAGGGTGCTGACAGGGAAGGGCGAACCTGCCGCGGATATCGTTGCAGCCTATGAGCAGGTCTGGCAGCCGGGTGCGCTCGCCGCTTTCGCCGCGGCCGAGGCACAGAAGCGCAGCAAGCCGACCCCGCCGCCGATCGAGCGCGGCGTCGGCATGGAATACGGCATGATCCTGAATTTCGAGGAGCGGATGGCCGCTTTCGAGGACGACTCGATCTGGGCGACCTACGAGCAGCTCAGCATCCTCGGCTATTACAAGGTCGCGATGGACGACACGCCGCGCCAGCTCCAGCCGCGCGCCATCCAGGAGATCCTGGCGCTGCCGCCGGCTTGACCGGGCGGGATTGGCGGGCCAAGCGAGCTGCGCCATTTCTCCCGCGACAGGACGCAAGACCATGACCATCGAACGCATCGGATTGGCCGCTCGCTACTGCGACGCCGCCATCTTCAACGGCATCATCTTCCTCGCCGGCCATGTCGCCGAGAAGACGGAGGGCGCCTCGCTGACCGAGCAGACCGAGGAGGTGCTGGCGCTGCTGGAGGACACGCTGGCGCAGGCCGGCAGCCGCAAGGAGCGCATCCTCAGCGTCCAGATCTTCCTCATCGATATCAGCAAGATCGGCGAGATGAACGCGGTCTGGGACAAGTGGGTCGCAAAGGGGCATTCGCCTGCCCGCGCGACCGTCGAAGCGAAGCTGGCCTCGCCCGGCTATGCCATCGAGATCACCGCGGTCGCGGCGAAGGGCTGAGCCCGGCCCGCCCGGCGCTGATCCAGCGGTGTCATCCCGGGCGCAGCGAAGCGAAGACCCGGGATCCATGCCTGAGCCTCTCCGATGAATGTTCCGGTATGGATCCCGGATCGGCGCGGCTTTGCCGCTTGTCCGGGATGACACCTTGAGAGGAGAGCGTGGCTACTTCCCGCCGCGGTCGTAGCACTCGGCGAAATAGATCATGAAGGCGTCGACGAGGCCGTTCTCGTAAGGCGCGGTCTTGGCGTCCCAGCGGGCGACATAGGCCTCCCACATCTTGGCCTTGCGCGAGCCGATCAGGCCGCCAAGACCGCCATCCTGCGCCGTCGCCTCGTTGATCGCCTGCGGATCGAGGTCCTCGACCAGCATCTTCAGCGCGTGCTGCATGGCCGAGTAGGTCTTGATCTGGTGCGCCTTGAGATCGCGGAAGCTCTCGTCGAAGGCACGCTTGGCGTCGAGATAGCCGCTGCGCGGCTGGCCGAAGATCAATTGCAGGGCATCGTCGACGGTCGGCGAGAATTTCAGCGGGTTGTTGTCCTGCGCCTGGATCATCGTCTGGCTGGTACTGCGGGCGATGCGCTTGGTCTCGGCGCGGGCGGCGAGCAGCCCCTTCAGCTCCTCGGCGATCAGCCGCATCAGGCCGCCGAGCTGCTCGGCGAAGGCGCCGGGGTCCTGCGTCGCGAGGGCCTGCGGCGAGACGCCCGCGCCCTTGGCGAAGCGCTGCATGAACTCGCCCATCGAGATCGGCGCGGGGGCATTCGGTTGCGGCGCGGGCTCGGCCGGGAAGGGCGGTGGCATGAAGCCAGGCTCGGGAGCCTGCTCAACCGGTGCCTCGGGCGGAACCGCAGCTTCGGCGGGCTCGTCCCATGGGCTGGCGCTGGCGAGACTGCTCGTCGGCGGACGGCGCGGGGTCGGAATCGGTGCGACCGGCTCCTCCGGCGGAAGGGGCTGCGGCTGGAGGGGCGCCCAGGCGAATTCGTCGTTCCGCGCGGCAGACGGCGACCAATCCCGTGCCGGTGGCGGAGCGGGGTCGGTGCTCGGAGCCGGAATATCGGCGGCCCAGTCGATGAAGCCCGCGTGGACCGGCTTGGCGTGGTTCGGTGGCATCAGGTCGCGGCGCGCGATCGGCGGGGCGGCGTCTTCGCTCGGAGCCCACAGCGATTCCGGCTGGGCCGCATAAGGCGGGGGCGGGGCGGCTGCGCCGGAGGCCTGCCCGGCTTCGTCGGCGATGGCGACCGCGATGATGTAGTGGCCGATCTCCAGCCTGTCGCCGTTCTGGAGCCGGTAGGGCGATTGCACGCGGTGCTCGCCGCCATTGACGAAGGTGCCGTTGGTCGAGATGTCGCGCAGCCACCAGCCGCCGTCGCGGAAGCGGATCTCGCAATGGCGGCCGGAGACGGCGCGCGACGGGTCCGGCAGCGCCCAGTCGAGATGCTGGTCGCGCCCGATGTCGAGGCCGCGCCCGCCGCTGGTGGTCACGCTGAGCGGGCCGCCATCGGGCAGCGAGGTTTCGTTCTCGATCGTCAGTGTCAGCGCCATCGCGGACGTCCCGTTCCGGCCTGGGTCGAGGTATCAGCGCTTGCCGGCATCGTCTTCAGCCAAACGAATGCATGCTTCGACGCAGGTGCGCAATGCGCCGTCGCGCTCGCGCGCCGGCAGGCGGTTGATCGCGTTGAGCACTGCGATCCGGGCCATCTTCGCGGTCAGGTCCGGGGGCGTCGGGATCGGGTTGCTCTCCGACATGCTGCCGCCGGAATAGCCGGCAGCCCAGGCGACGAAGGTGCCGGGTCGCGCGCTGTCGCCGGCCTGCGCTTGTCGCAGCGCCTCGAAGCGGGTCTTGTCGCCGGGCTCTCGCACCCAGGCTTCGGCGGCGGCAAGGCCGGGGTCCTGCGTGCCGGGTGGCTGCATGGAACGAACCGCCTGGAGCGCCCACCACACCGTCTCGCGCCGGGGCAGTAGGAAGGCGCAGAAGCTCGCTGCCTCCGTCGGCGCCGGACCCCTGACGAGCCGGCCGAGGAAAGCCAGCGGCGGCTCGGTGGTCGGCGCCATCGTGACGGCCTGATGGGCCGAGGGGTAGGTCTCGAACACTTCGCGGGCGGTGCTGAAGCGCAGGCGTGACATGGAGGCTCCGGCCGTTCTGTCGTGATGGGTCTACGTGGTCAGTTGATGTTCACCATCGGGGCGTTGATGACGAGCATGCCATCGCTCTTCACCTCCGTCTTGGCCTGGCTATGGATCGTGATGGTCGGCGATTTGATCTCGATGCTGCCGGGCGTCATCTTGATCGTGCTCTCACCGACCTTGAGATTGATCTCCCGGAGCGCCTCGATGTCGAGCTTGCCGTTCTGGACGTCGAGCTTGTCGTCGCCCTTCTTCAGCGTGGTCTCGCGCGAATAGCCGCCGCCGTCGTAGCGCTCGCCGATATCGCGGGTCTCGATGTTGTTGACCGTGATCTTGTGATCCTTCTCGGTTCGGATCTCCAGGACCTCCTGGTCCTTGCGATCCTCGAACTTGATCTCGTTATAGGTGTCGGAGAAGCCGGCTCCGTCGGTGGATTCCGACTTGAGGCCGGACTGGGTCTTGTTCGCCGGCAATTCGTAGGGCGGCTTGTGCTGGTCGTTGACCACGGCGCCGACGACGAGCGGCAGGTCCGGATTGCCCTCGATATATTCGACGATGACCTCCTGGCCGATGCGGGGAATGATCTGGCCGCCCCAGCCCTTGCCGGCCCACATCTGCGCGACGCGGGTGCGGCAGGAGGTCGAGCCGTCCTCGCGGTCCCAGTGGAAGCGCAGCCAGATCCGGCCATATTCGTCGACGTCGATATCGCCTTCCTCGCCCTTGTTCTTCTCGCCGACGACCTTGGCAGTGTGCGGCCCGTAGACGGTCGGGCGGGGCGTCACGATCGGCGCGCGGAAGCGCTTGTCGCTCTTCTGGAGCTCGTAGGAGCCGTGATAGAGCGCCTCGTCCCGGCGCCCCGAGGAGCGATAGCTCTGGATGCCATAGGCATGGGTCGCGCGGACGACGATGTATTCGCTGTTCTCGGCGCCGGTCGGATGGTCGATGAGCTTCATCAGCGCGCCGGGATAGAGGCTCGCGGCGTCGCCGCCGGCATAGCGGCGGTCGTCTTGCGCCTGCTCGGCTTGCGCCATCACGCGGGCGAAATGCTCGCCCTGGTCGCGCTTGGTGTAGGCGGCCGGGTAGTCGTAGGCCTCGTAGGACTTGGCCTTCGGGAAGCCTTCCTCGGCGCGGGCCGTGAGATCGGATTCCGATTTCTCGAAATCATAGTCCTTGAGCTCGAACTTGCCGGTGCGCAGGCGGCGGATCGTCGACCACTGGGTCAGGTGCTCGACGGCGCTGCGCGGGAAGCGGTTTCCCTGCGGCACGAAGGCGTAGCCTGAGGCGTCGCCCTGGAAGCTCGGCTCGGCCGCGGCCTGGACCTGGTCATGGCCGGAGCGGGAATCGCAGAGCACCAGCTTGTGGTCGCCGTCGCTGTGCTTGAAATAGTAGTAGATGCCGTATTGCTCCATCAGCCGCAGCACGAAATCGAGATCGGTCTCGCGGTACTGAACGCAGTAGTCGATCGGCTGGAGCGTCTCGCTGGTGCGGTCGTCGAAGCTCGCCGAGCCCTCCTTCTTGAAGATCTCCTTGATGATGTCCAAGGCGGTCTTGTTCTTGAAGATCCGGCAGTCTGCACGCTGCGAGAGCAGCCAGAGCCAGGGCTTGAGCGTGAAGCGGTAGATGTAGAGATCATCCTGCTTGCCGAGCCATTGCGCGTCGACCAGCGTGCCGTTCAGGACGCGCTCGCTCTTGTTCTTGAGCGTGAACTTGATCGCGCATTTCTCGCTCATGATGCTTTGCAGGTCGGCATTCTCAGTCTTGCTGGCCGCCTCGACATTATACGTAAATAATTCACTCAAAGCTTCGCTGGCTTCGAACTTTATAATAGTAAATTCGTCTTTCCCCTTTGGTGTCGAGAAAGATGCAGTGCTATTTTCTTGCCTCAGGGCGGATGGCATCAACTGAACCTTTCGATTCGTGCTGCTATTTTTATATTGACGTAGGTGATTTCTGGAGTCATCCTTTCATCCCTAAGTCATCGACCGCCAGATGGCGACACTCAGCGGGAGAGTTCCCATGCGCAAGCAGCCCGGCTTCACTGCCTTTGTCGCCCTGACCGGCGCTTTGGTTCTCTCCACGGCGAACGGGGCGGGGGCGCAGACCTACAAGGCCGACGACATCGTCAAGCATTTCGGGCCGGCCGTGGCGCCGAAGCCCGCCATCACGCGCGGCCTCTGCGTCGGCACGGAAGCCGAATGCGCCAGGGCGGGGCAGGTGGTCGAGCCGGCCAAGCCGGTCAGCGCCTTCGATCTCGTCGTGAAGTTCAAATACAATTCCGACGAGCTGGAGCCCGAGGCGAAGCTCAATCTCGACGAGTTCGCCAAGGCGCTGAAGACGCCGCAGCTCGCGAAGCAGACCTTCATGGTCGAGGGGCATACCGACGCTGCAGGCAGCGCGGCTTACAATCTCAACCTGTCGCAGCGTCGCGCCCAGGCCGTGGTTCGCTACCTCGGCGGGCATGGCGTCAAGGCTTCCAATCTGGTGGCCAAGGGCTATGGGCAGAGCAAGCCGATCGCGGCCGATCCGCTTTCCGGCGACAATCGCCGGGTGGAGACCCGGCTGCGTACCGAGTGAAGCACGATACGAAGTGGCTGCGGCGACCCCGGCCGTGACCGGGCCGCCGCTCCTGCTAGCGCATTTTCGAGCGAAGTGGATGCCGGTTCGCGTGAAGAAAATGCAATAAAACAAAGATTTGGAGCATTTTGGCGCTTCGGGGAAGTGCGGAAATGCTCCCGCGGGGAGAGCGATGGCGGGCCTGAATTTCGCCGAACTGACGAAGCCGATCTCGGCTGAGGAGCCCTGCGGGCCGGATCTCGAAGACGATCTCGATTTCATGAACGCCACGGCGCGGCTCGAGGTCGCGCTGCCGGCCTCGTATTTTCGCCGCGACGATGACGGGCGGCAGATCGCCTTCGACCGGACGAGCATCGAGTTTCCCGCCGCCTTCGCCGAACTCGGCAAGCTCCTGGAGCGCTCGCGCGATCTCAGGGTCTTCGTGCTCGCGGCCAAGCTGACGATCCTCAACCGCGACGTGCCGGGCTTCACTGCCAGCCTCTCAGCCATGGCCGATCTCCTCGGCTCGTACTGGGACGAGATGCATCCCAGGGCGATGGACGGCGATTTCGTGATGCGCGAGGTCGCCCTGCAGGGGCTCGACGAGCTGGCGACGGTGGTGCTGCCGCTGCAGCACGCGCCGCTCTTCGTCAGCCGGCGGATCGGACCGTTCATGTTCCGCAGCCAGCTCGTGGCAAGCGGCGAGACCAAGCTGGTCGACGGCGAGCAGCATCCCGATGCGAGCACGATCCAGGCGGCGCTGGGCGAGGTCGAAGCCGAGGATCTGGTCGCGGTGCTCGGCCGGGTGAATGCGGCGCGGGATGCGCTCGCGCGCCTGCGCGCGACCTGGCTGGAGAAGGTCGGTGTCGATCATCCCCTCGGCTTTCCGCGCCTGGCGACGCTGCTGGACCAGATCGCCGCCTTCCTCGACGCCGCGGTCGCACGGCGCGTCCCGGGCCATCAGGCGACGGGGCCGGAGCTCGTGGCGGCCGCTCCGCAAGGGTCGGCAGCAAACACCGCAACCTTCAGTCCCGGCAGCCTTTCGAGCATCCTCCATGTGAAGGATACGCTGGCTGCCTGCCTCGGCTACTTTCGCAAAACCGAGCCTTCGAGCCCGGCCGTCCTGCTGATCGGGCAGGCGCAGCAGCTGATCGGAAAGTCGTTGATCGAGGTCATCCAGATCATGTTCCCCGACCAGGTCGACAAGGCGGTCTTCGAGATCGGCGACCAGCGCCGGTTCCGGCTGCCGCTGGAGCGGCTGCCCGCGCCGGACGGCTATGAGGCGGAAAGCGAATACGAAACCAGCGGCGACACGGACGAGAGCTACGCCGACAGCGCCGATGAGGCCGAGGACAGCTCCGACGGCGATGCCGAGGCGAGCGAGGAGGCTTCCGACGGGAGCGATGGCGAGGATGTTGTCGTGGAGGCGGCCGAGGAGGCCGTTCCCGCGCCTGCCCCGGGGCCGTCGGCGATCACAATCGGCAGCCGTGCGGATGCGGTCAACGCGATGAGGGCGGTCGCCGCCTTCTATCGCCAGGTCGAACCCTCGCACCCGACGCCGCTGCTCATGGACAAGGCCTGTGCGCTGGCGCAGCATGATTTCATGTCGCTTCTCGGCAACATCCTGCCAGATGTCGTGCCGGTTCCGGAAGCCGACAGCTAGGGAAGTTTTTCGTCATCGCCTTGAACCTCCCGTCACGCTCAAGCGACTATATCGAGGACGGGTGAAAACGGATAGGATGTCACGTTACGTCTGCGTGGCACGAATGCAGAGGGGCACGTCACATGGCTGGAGATTCTGGACAGAAGTTCATCCGCCGCAACAGGCCGCCTCGGGTCCATATCACCTACGAGGACCCGTATAACGCGGAGCAGAAGGTCGAACTGCCTTTCGTCATGGGCGTCATGGCGGATCTGTCGGGCAACGCCTCGGCGGTCGAGAAGAGCGACATCTCGCAGCGCAAGTTCCTCGACTTCGACATGGATAATTTCGATCAGCGCATGGCCGCGATCGAGCCGGCCGTGTCCTTCAACGTGCCCAACAAGCTGGGTGACGACAGCAACGAAAAGCTCTCGGTGGCGCTGAAATTCTCGAAGTTCGACGATTTCAACCCGGCCGCCATCGCCCGCCAGATCCCGGCGACGGCGAAGCTGCTGGAGGCGCGCGAGCAACTCGCCAACCTGCTGCGCTACATGGATGGCAAGATGGCCGCGAGCGACCAGATCAAGGCGCTGCTGGCCGATCCCCAACTGATGGCGGCGCTGAAGGACAAGCTCGGCAAGGGCGAGCCTTCCGAAGACAAGACGGCGAACTGAGGGCAGGGTGCAGGCCTGCGCCGGCCGCGAAAGCCGGGACCGGTTTTCGCAGGAGCAATATTCCGGATGATCTGAAGCGATCCCGCCCATTTGGGACGGGGGGCAGGGCCTGCAGGCGGTTAAGCGAGCGAGGCGGCAATGGCAGCGGAAGCACAAACCCAACGGCCCGGCGGGGCAGCAGTCGAAACGCGCGAGATCGACGATTTCTCGTCGATCCTGAAGCAGAGTTTCAAGCCGAAGACCGAACGGGCGGCGACCGAGGTCGAGAACGCGGTCGCGACCCTGGTCAACCAGGCGCTGGCGGACCAGACCCTGATCAAGGGCGACGTCATCGACACGATCGAGGAGATGATCGCCCGGCTCGACGCCAAGCTGACGGAACAGATGAACGAGGTGCTGCACGCACCCGAATACCAGAAGATCGAAAGCGCCTGGCGCGGTCTCAACTATCTCGTCTTCAATTCGGAGACAGATGCGCAGTTGAAGATCAAGGTGATGAACGTCTCCAAGGGCGAGCTTTACCGCAATCTCAAGACCTATCCCGGCGCGCGCTGGGACCAGAGCCCGCTGTTCAAGCAGGTCTACGAGCAGGAATTCGGCCAGCTCGGCGGACAGCCCTTCGGCTGCCTGGTCGGCGACTACCATTTCAGCCATGTCCCGACCGATGTGCAATTGCTGCGCGATCTGTCGAAGGTGGCGGCGGCGGCGCATGCGCCGTTCTTCGCCGGGGCGGACCCGACCCTGATGGGCATGGACACCTGGACGGAGCTGTCGAACCCGCGCGATCTCGGCAAGGTCTTCGACACGCCGGACTATGCGGCCTGGAAGGGCCTGCGTGACGCTGCCGATTCCCGCTATGTCGGCCTGTGCCTGCCGCGCGTGCTGTCGCGGGTGCCTTACGGCGCCAAGTCCGAACCGGTCGAGGAGTTCGCCTTCGAGGAGGATACCGACGGGCACAAGGGCGAGAAATACGCCTGGATGAACGCGGCCTACGCGATGGCGGTCAACATCAACCGCGCCTTCAAGGAATATGGTTGGTGCACGCGCATCCGCGGCGTCCAGTCGGGTGGCGAGGTTCTGAACCTGCCGACGCATACCTTCCCGACGGATGATGGCGGCGTCGACCTGAAATGCCCGACCGAGATCGCGATCAGCGACCGGCGCGAGGCGGAGCTGGCGAAATCCGGCCTGATCCCGCTGATCCATCGCAAGAACACCGACAAGGCCGCCTTCATCGGCGCCCAGTCGCTCTACAAGCCCAAGGCCTTCTCGGGGCCGGACGGCGTGGCGGCGACCGCATCCGACAATCTGTCGTCGCGGCTGCCCTACATGTTCGCGGTCTCGCGCTTCGCGCACTACCTGAAGTGCATGGTTCGCGACAAGGTTGGCTCCTACAAGGAAAAGGAGCCGCTGCGCCGCTGGCTGCAGGAGTGGATCACCGACTATGTCGACGGCGATCCGGTCAATTCCAGCGAAGAGACGAAGGCACGGCGCCCGCTCTCCGATGCGCGCATCGACGTCTTCGAGGACGAGGAGAATCCTGGCTACTACTCGGCCAAGTTCTATCTGCGGCCGCACTTCCAGCTCGAAGGCATGGATATCGGCCTGAGCCTGGTCTCGCGACTGCCAGCTCCCAAGCAGTGACCGCCACCTGAGCCGGTGACGGCGACAACGAGAATCTTCGGCGCGCCGGCCGTGTGAGGGCGGCGCGAGAGGAGAAGTGCGTCCACGGCGGGCCCGCATCCGCGTGCCCATGCAATTCCTACCCTGGAGGTAAAAATGGCTAGCGACTTCCTGCTCGAGATCGACGGCATCAAGGGCGAAAGCAAGGACTCCAAGCACAAGGATACGATCGAGGTCGATTCCTTCTCCTGGGGCATCAGCAATGCGGGCTCGCATGCGTCCAACGCCGGCGGCGGCGCGGGCAAGGCAAGCTTCCAGGACGTGCATTTCACGTCCTCGGTCGGCAAGGCCTCGACCAATCTCGCGCTGTTCTGCGCCACCGGCAAGCACATCAAGAAGGCGGTGCTCTTCGTCCGCAAGCAGGGCGACAAGCAGCAGGACTACTACACGCTGACGCTGGAGGACCTGCTGGTGTCGAGCTACCAGTCCGGCGACGCGGCCGGCGGCTCGAGCATCCCGACCGACCAGTTCTCGCTGAACTACGCCAAGATCAAATACGAGTACAAGCCGCAGAAGGCCGACGGCTCGCTCGATGCGGCGCTGACCATGTCCTATGACATCAAGACCAAGGAAGCCAAGTAAGACGAAGCGTATCGGCTCCGGCCCCGTGCCGGAGCCGATACCTTGCCGGCAGCGTGGCAGGTCATGGTCGATCCCATCGCGAAGAAGCGGCTCAGGCCGCCTTTGATGTTCGCATTCCGGGAGGCGCATCTGGAAAAGGATGCGAAGACCGCGCTCGACCTGAGGGACGAGGGCGGTGAACGCGTGATTGCGCCGCGCCGGGCCGCCCCTCGCGCCGCGATTACCGAGCAGAAGCTGCGCCGCGAGATCGCGCTCGACCTCGATGCGCTCGTCAACACCATCAATCTCGGCTCGTGCCTCGATCTTTCCGGGCTCGACCATGTGCGCCGCTCGGTGCTCAACCACGGCTTTCCGGACCTGACCCGGCTCTCGATCGACGAGCATCGCGTCGATGCCATCCGCGAGGACCTTGCCGATGTGCTGGTCGGCTACGAGCCGCGCCTGATCCGCAAATCGGTCGCCGTCGAGCGCGACGACAGCCTCGACCCGGCCGAGCTGAAAGTCCGTTTCCTCGTTCGCGCCGATCTGAATTGCGAACCGCTCAATATTCCCGTCCAGTTCGTTGCCGATCTCGAGCTGGACACAGGTAAAATCGCCATCAAGGGCCGGTGACGCGATGAACCAGGAGTTTCTCGACCTCTACAATCAGGAACTCCGGCTCTTCATGGAGCACAGCAAGGAGTTTGCGGAGGAATATCCGGGGATCGCCGAGCGGCTCGGCGGGTTGGCCGGCGAGCGCATGGACCCGATGGTCGGTGGCCTGTTGGAGGGCGCGGCCTTCCTCGCCGCGCGCGTCCAGCTGAAGCTCCGGCACGAGTTTCCCGAATTCACCAACAACCTGATCGAGCAGCTGCTGCCGAACTATCTCGCGCCGACGCCCTCGGCGCTGCTGGCCGGCGTGGTGCCGACCTATTCCGATCCGGCGCTCCGCGAGGGCATGCGGATCGCGCGCGGCTCCTATATCGACGCGACCTATCTGGAGCGCGAGCGCCGGGTCGCCTGCCGCTATCGCCTCGGCGGCGATGTCACGCTCTGGCCCTTCGAGATCACGGCAGCGGAGTACATCCCGGCTCCTGGGCCTTTGCAGGCGCTCGGCCTGCGCACCGGCCCGCGGGCATTGTCCGGCCTGCGCATTTCGCTGACCCACCGGATGATGGCCGATCGCGAGCAGGAGCCCTCGGCCGCGCAGGCGCTGAAGAACCCGGCGAGCTGGTTCGCCGGATGTCGAACCCGTGAACTGCCGGTCCATCTGCTCGGCAGCGAGGCCGATGCGGTGGCGCTCTACGAGCAGTTGTTCTCGAACTGCATCGGCATCCACTTTCGCCATCTCGACGAATTCGGCGATCCCGTGGTGACGCCGGGCGATGGTTGCCGGCTCGAACAGATCGGCTTCGAAGAGGATGAGGCGCTGCTGCCGGCTGATACCCGCGTCTTCCGCGGCTTCGACCTGTTGCGCGAACTGTTCTGGTTCCCGCGCAAGTTCCTCGGTTTCCGGCTGGAAGGGCTCGCCGGCATCATGCCGAAGCTCAAGGCCAAGTCGGTCGACATCATCTTCGTCTTCGACGAGGCGAACACGCGGCTGCCTGCCGCCGTGCGCAAGGAGATGTTCGCGCTCTATGCGGCGCCGGCGATCAACCTGTTCGAGAAGACGACGGACCGCATCCCGGTCAAGACGAACCAGCACGAGTTCCATGTCGTGCCCGACCGCAGCCGCGCACTCGACTACGAGCCGCACAGCATCCTCTCGGTCCACGCGCATTATGTCGGCGGGCGGGAGAAACAGCCGGTCCACCCGCTCTATTCCTCGCCGGAGGGCGCCTCGCCGACGCAGGGGCTGCACTTTACGCAGCGCCGCCTGCCGCGCCGCCGCTCCTCGGTCGAGCGCCGGCAGGGCAGGGCTTCAGACTATACGGGCACCGAGATGTTCATCTCGCTGGTCGAGCCGGCCGGTGTGTCTGATACCGCGTCCGTCGCCGAACTCAGCGTGCGCGCGCTCTGCTCCAACCGGCACCTGACCGAGCACCTGCCGACCGGACAGGGCGGCGCCGATTTCCGGCTGATCGACAATGTCTCGCTCGACATTACCTGCCTTGCCGGGCCGACGCCGCCGCGCGAGCCGGTCGTTTCCCAGCTCAAGCTGCGTTCGGAGACAGCCAGCACAGGCGTCGTGACCTGGCGGCTGGTCAATCTGATCAGCCTCAATCATCTCGGCCTCGTCCAGCGCGGCGCCGGCGAGAACGGCGAGGCACTGCGCGAACTGCTCTCGCTCTTTGCCGATCTCGCCGACAGCGCGACCGAGCGGCGCATCCGCGGCATCAAGGGCGTCGACAGCCGCGCCGTGGTGCGCCGCTTTCCGCAGCGGGCGGGGACCGGCGCAGCACGCGGGCTGGAAATCACCGTGCTGCTCGACGAGAAGGCCTTCGAGGGCTCGGGCGTCTTCCTGCTCGGGGCGGTGCTCGATCGCTTCTTCGCCGAATATGCGGCGATGAACCATTTCACCCAGACGGTGATCCGCACCGTCGAGCGCGGCGAAGTCATGCGCTTTCCGCCGCGCGCCGGTGCGAGGCGCATCCTGTGAGCGAGGACGCGGCCACCCCGCTGGAGAAGGCGCCGGACTACCAGGCGCAGCTCGAGGCCGAGCCCTGGCGCTTCGATTTCTATGCGGCGATGCGCCGGCTGGAGCGTAGCTTCCCCGACCGGCCGCGCGTCGGCGACGTCGCCTCCCGGCGCGAAGAATATGTCGCGCTGGGCGAGCAGCCCTATCTCGACTTTCCGGCGTCGAGCATCGCGGAAGCCGATCGCGACGGGCAAGGGCGCCTGCGGCTCTTCGTCAAGTTCCTCGGCCTGCTCGGCCCGCAGGGGCCATTGCCATTGGCGACGACCGAGGAGAGCTATCACTGGACGCTGGCGCGCGACGACGCGTTCCCGCGGTTCCTCGACATCTTCAACCACCGCTTCCTACAGCTCTTCTACCGAGCTTGGGCGGATTCGCGGCCGATTGCGCAGCATGACCGGCCCGATCTTGACCGTTTCGCCGCCTATATCGGCAGCATGATCGGGGTGGGCTCGAAGCCCTATCTCAAGCGCGATTCCGTTCCCGATGCCGAGAAGCTCGCCCATGCCGGGCTGATCGGCGCGCAGGCGAAATCGGCCTCGCGCCTGCGGCGCTTCCTCGCCGGGCTGTTCAAGGCTGATATCGAGATCGAGCAGTTTACGGGCATGTGGCTGGTCTTCGACCTGGGAGACCGGACGCGGCTCGGCGGTTCGCATTGCACGCTGGGCAGCGACGCGCTGCTGGGCGGCAGCGTCTACAGCGTCGAGGACAAGTTCCGCGTGAAGATCGTTGCTCGCGACCTCGAACAGTTCGCGCGCTTCCTGCCGGATGGCGACCGCTGCGAGCCCCTGGCCGATGCGGTGTTTTTCCATCTCGGCGAGCAGTTCGAATGGGATGTCGAGCTTGCCCTACCGGTCGGTGCGGTGAAGCCGGTCCGGCTCGGTCAGTCCGGCCATCTCGGCTGGACGAGCTGGATGGCGCCGAACTGGAATGTCGAGGAGGGGGCGCTACGCCGCGACGCCCGCTTCCATCCCGCCGAAAGCCTGCGCCTGAAACGAAGCCGCGCTGCGGCCACCTGACATCGAAGGGGACGACCATGGCCGATATCAGCCTCGAAGCCGTCACAGGCAAGCTCAACCGGGTCGGCTACGACACCTTCCTGCAGGCACTCAGGCAGGCGAAGGGGGCGGGGAACCGCAATGTCGAGCTGGCGCATTGGCTGCTCCAGATTCTGCAGGGTACCTCGAACGACCTGACCCTGACCGCCGATCACTACAAGCTCGACCGCGCCAAGATGCTGATGGAGCTGGGCAGTGTGGTCGAGGGCTTCCGTCGCAACGAGACGGAGATGCCGGGCATCGCCAACCACATCGTCGATATCCTCGACCGTGGCTGGCACTACGCGACCCTGTTCTTCGGGGAGACGCAGATCAGGACCGGCCATCTGCTGGTTGCCGCGCTGAAATCGACCGAACTGCGCCGCGTGCTCTCCGGTCTGTCCAAGGAATTCTCCAAGATTCCGGTCGAGGAACTGGCCGCAGGCTACGGCAAGATCTGGGAAAGCTCGGAAGAAGAAAACCTGCGGCCGATGGACGGATCGGGCCTGCGCGCGGCAGGCACGCCCGGCGCCGAACAGGCCGAAGGGGCGAAGGGCACGACCGCGCTCGACCGCTTCTCGCAGGACCTCACCGTCAAGGCTCGCTCCGGCACGATGGACCCGATCCTCGGCCGCGATGACGAGATCCGGCAGGTCATCGACGTGCTGATGCGCCGCCGCCAGAACAATCCGATCCTCACCGGCGAGGCCGGCGTCGGCAAGACCGCGATCGCGGAAGGCTTCGCCCAGCGCGTCGCTTCGGGCGACGTGCCGCCGCCGCTCCGGGGTGTGCGCGTCTGCGCGCTCGATATCGGCCTGATGCAGGCTGGCGCCTCGATGAAGGGCGAGTTCGAGCAGCGCCTGCGCTCGGTGATCGACGAGGTGCAATCCTCGCCGACGCCGGTGATCCTGTTCATCGACGAGGCGCATACGCTGATCGGCGCCGGCGGGCAGGCCGGCACGGGCGATGCTGCCAACCTCCTGAAGCCGGCGCTGGCGCGCGGCACGCTCAGGACGATCGCGGCGACGACGTGGTCGGAATACCGCCAGTATTTCGAGAAGGACCCGGCGCTGACCCGGCGCTTCCAGCCGGTGCAAGTCGACGAGCCGGACGTGGCGCGCTGCTGCACCATGTTGCGCGGGCTGATCGGTCCGATGGAGAAGCATCACAAGGTCCGCATCTCCGATGCCGCGATCGTCGCGGCGGTTTCGCTGTCGCATCGCTACATCCCGGCGCGGCAGCTTCCCGACAAGGCGGTGAGCCTGCTCGACACGGCCTGCGCCCGCGTCGCCATCAGCCAGAGCGCGACGCCGGCCGCGATCGAGGACGCGCGCGTCGCCATCGCCTCGCTGGAGCAGGAAAAGGCGGCGCTGACGGCGGATGCCGATCTCGGCACGGATGCCAGCAAACGCCTCGGCGAGATCGAGGCCGAGATCACTGACCGGCAGGAGAAGCTCTCAGGCCTCGAAGGCGCCTGGGCGGGCGAACTCGCCATCGTCGAGGAGATCAAGGCGCTACGGACCAAGCTCGGCGAGAAGGCGCCGGGCGGGGGGGCGAAAGCCGAGAGCGCCAAGCCGGAAGCGAGCGCGGAGGAGGCACCGGCCGAAGCGGAGGCTCCCGCTGCCGAAGCTGCCGGCGATCCCGACGAATCGCGCGCCGCGCTCAACGCCAAGTTCGCGGCGCTGAGCGAGATCGATCCGGCCAACCGGATGATCTATGCCCATGTCGACGAGCAATCCGTCGCCTCGGTGGTCTCGGACTGGACCGGCATTCCGGTCGGCCGGATGGTCAAGGACGAGATCGAGACCGTGCTCAACCTCGCCGAGACGCTGAACAAGCGCGTCGTCGGGCAGGGGCACGGCATCGGCATGATCGCCAAGCGCATCGAGACCAACCGCGCCAGGCTCGACAATCCCAACAAGCCGATCGGCGTCTTCATGCTCTGCGGCCCCTCCGGCGTCGGCAAGACCGAGACGGCGCTGGCTTTGGCGGAATCGCTCTATGGCGGCGAGCAGAACGTCATCACCATCAATATGAGCGAGTTCCAGGAGGCGCATACCGTCTCGACGCTGAAGGGCGCGCCTCCCGGCTATGTCGGCTACGGCGAGGGCGGGCGGCTGACGGAGGCTGTCAGGCGCAAGCCCTATTCGGTGGTGCTGCTCGACGAGGTCGAGAAAGCGCATCCCGACGTCCACGAGCTGTTCTTCCAGGTCTTCGACAAGGGCCAGATGGAGGACGGCACCGGCCGGCGCATCGACTTCAAGAACACGCTGATCATCCTGACCTCGAATGTCGGCACCGACGAGATCATGAGCATGGCGGCGAACGGCGCGGCCAAGCCCGATCCCGAGGTGATGGCGGTGTCGCTCAGGCCTGCGCTGCTCAAGGTGTTCCCGCCGGCACTGATCGGGCGGCTCGTGACCATTCCCTATTACCCGCTCTCCTCGGACATGCTGGCCGGCATCGTCAGGCTTCAGCTCGGCCGCATCGGCAAGCGTCTGGCCGAGAACCACAAGGCCGCCTTCGTCTATGACGATGCGGTGGTCGAGCACATCGTCGGCCAGTGCAACGACCCGGATTCGGGCGGGCGCATGATCGACAACATCATCACCAACTCGATGCTGCCGGCGCTGTCGCGGGCGATCCTCAACCTGCAACTGGAGAAGAAGCCGCTGACCGAGGCGAAGGTTTCGGTCGAGGGGGGGCAATTCGCCTATCAGGTGGCGTGACATTCCCTATGGCCACGCCGTCATGCTCGCCCTTGTGGCGAGCATCTACGTCTTGAACACCGCATGGCTCGAAGGAAGACGTGGATGGTCGGGACAAGCCCGACCATGACGGAAATGTCGATCTTCATTGGCTTCGGGCTCACCGCTTCGCAACGGGCAGCATGACACTCACGCCTGCTGCATGAAATCGTCGAGCGCCTCGCTCTCGGCCTTCGACAGCCGCAGGCCCAGCTTGCTGCGGCGCCAGAGCACATCCTGCGCCCGGCGTGCCCATTCCGCCTTCATCAGGTAGCGGACCTCGCGTTCGTAGAGATCGGCGCCGAAATGCCGGCCGAGATCGGCAAGGCCCTTCGCATCGCCGAGGATGTCGCGGGCGCGGGTGCCATAGGCGCGGGCGAGCCGCGTCGCGCTGCGCCGTTCGAGCCAGGGGTAGGCCTTCGTGATCGCGTTCACGAGGGTGTCGAAACCGCCGACCGGGAAATCGCCGCCGGGCAAGGCACCGGCAACCGTCCATTCGGCGCGGGCGGCCCAGGGCGCGAGCGGTGCCAGTTTTGCGATCGCGGCCTCGGCGAGGCGGCGATAGGTCGTGATCTTGCCGCCGAAGACGGACAGCAGCGGCGCCTCGCCCTCGGGAGCATCGAGCGTCAGGACGTAATCGCGCGTCGCCTCCTGCGCCTTCGAGGCGCCGTCGTCATAGAGCGGGCGCACGCCGGAATAAGTCCAGACCACCGATTCCGACGTGACGGGCTGGCGGAAATACTCGCTCGCGGCGGCGCAGAGATAGGCGATCTCGTCCGGCGTCGCGACGACCTCGGCGGGGTCGCCGTGATAGTCGCGGTCGGTCGTGCCGATCAGCGTGAAATCCTGCTCGTAGGGGATGGCGAAGATGATGCGCCCGTCCGCGTTCTGGAAGATGTAGCAGCGGTCGTGATCGTAGAGTTTGGGCACGACGATATGGCTGCCCTGGACCATGCGGACGCCGGCCTTGGCATTGGTGTGGATGACACCGTTCAGGACCTCGCCGACCCAGGGGCCGGCGGCGTTGACGAGCGTGCGCGCCCAGATCGTCCGGCGGCCTTCGGGGCCGTCCGTCTCGAGCTGCCAGAGGCCGCTTTCGCGATGGGCGGCCGTGACGCGGGTGCGGGTGTGGATCGCGGCGCCGCGCACGGCGGCATCCATCGCGTTCAGCACGACGAGGCGGGCATCCTCGACCCAGCAATCGGAATATTCGAAGGCCTTGGCCTGGTCGTCCTTGAGCGGCTTGCCGACGGCGTCATGGGCGAGGTCGAGCGTGCGCGTCGCCGGCAGGAGCTTGCGGCCGCCGATATGGTCGTAGAGGAACAGGCCGAGCCGGAGCAGCCAGGCCGGGCGCAGGCCCTTGTGATGCGGCAGCACGAAGCGCAGCGGCCGGATGATATGCGGCGCGATGGCCCAGAGCCGCTCGCGCTCCATCAAGGCCTCGCGCACCAGCCGGAACTTGTAATGCTCGAGATAGCGCAGGCCGCCATGGATCAGCTTGGTCGAGCGCGAGGAGGTGGCGCTGGCGAGATCATCCTTCTCGAACAGGACGACCGAAGCGCCGCGCCCGGCCGCGTCGCGGGCGATGCCGCAGCCATTGATGCCGCCGCCGATGACGGCGAGGTCGTAGGGGATGGCGGGGGCCGTGCCGAAGCCGGCTAAGGGCGAGGTCGTTTCGGAAGCCATGCGCGTCTTCTGGAAGGCTGGAAAAGGCGGATCGGTGGCACCATCCAATCCCGGCCGAGGCGCCGCCACAAGTCCGCTCCTGCGGCGAATACAGGGATGATGTCAATTCAGGCCGCTTGACGCGCGGCCCGCGAGGCCGGAACAGGGCGTCCGGACGGGGCATGGCGGCAGGATGAGCCAGTCGGTGGATCGAAATCACGGGAGCGGCTTTCCGGTACGGGCGGAGGCCGTATTCCGCACGATGCTGGAGCTCGCCGGCGCCGCGATCCTGGCGGCGCTGTTTCTCGTGGTCATGGCGGCCGTCCTGCAGCGCTATCTGTTCGGCGGCGGCTTCGTCTGGTCGGACGAATTGGCGATCTGGCTGCATCTCGCGCTGATCGCGGTCGGCGCGCCGCTTGCCGTAACCGGCACATTGGCGATGCGGCTTGATGTTCTGGTCCGCTTGCTGCCTGCCATACCTCGGCGCGTTGCTTCCGTTCTCGCGGATGCCATCGCTTTCCATGGCGCATTCGTGCTGGCGGCCGGCGGGGCGAATGTCGCTTTGCTCGTTGGCGGCCATTCCACCGTGCTCGGCCTGCCGGAGGCCCTGCGCTTCGCCGTCTTTGCCTGCGGGGGCGGGCTGACGATCATAGCGCTTTTTCTGCGCGCCGGGCTGGAGCGGGGCTGGGCCGGCGCGGTGGCGGCGCTGGTGCTCGGCGGTGGTTGCTACGGATTGGCGCAGCTCTCCTTCGATCTGTTTCCGACGCCGAGCCTGGTCGCGGCGCTCGTCGCGGGAGTGGGGCTCCTGCTCGGCGCGCCATTGCCCTTCGCGCTTCTGGCCGGCGTCTCGCTGACCGGGCCGTTCGGCGGATTGATGCCGGAGCCGGCGATCGTCCAGACCCTGGTCGGTGGTGTCGGGAAGTTCCTGCTGCTGGCGATCCCCTTCTTCCTGCTGGCCGGCGAACTCCTGACCGCGGGCGGGTTGGCCGAGCGCCTGATCCGCTTCGCCGCCACGCTTGTCGGGCATTGGCGGGCCGGGCTCGCGCAGACGGCGCTGGTCGCGAGCGTGCTGTTCTCGGGCGCATCGGGCTCTTCGGTCGCGAACGCAGCCTTCGGGGCCAAGGTGATGGCGCCCACGCTGGTGGCGCGCGGCTACCCGCCCGCCAATGCGGCGGCGATCGTGGCGGGCGTCTCGATGCTCGACAACATTATCCCGCCCTCGATCGCCTTCCTGATCCTGGCGAGCGCGACCAATCTCTCGGTTGGCTCGTTGCTGGTCGGCGGTTTCGTCGCAGGCGGCGTGCTGGCGCTGGCCTTGGCGATCGGTATCCATCTCAGCGCGCGCGGCGTCGTGGACGCGGCATCCAAGGCGAGCGCGGCCGAGCGGGGCAGGGCGCTGATCGGCGCCATTCCGGCGATCGGTCTCGGCATCGTCGTGGTCGTCGGCATCCGCTTCGGTGTGGTGACCGTGACGGAGGCTTCGGCACTTGCCGTCGCCTATGCCGCTATCGCCTGCCTCGCGCTGCGCAGCCTGAGCGGGCGCGGGGTGCTGGCGGCCCTGCGCAAATCGGCATCGGAGGCTGCAGCGATCGGACTGCTGATCGGTGCGTCCGCCCCCTTCGCCTTCCTGCTCGCGGTCGACCGGGTCTCCGAGCAGATGGCCGGGCTCGTCACCGCCTTCGGCGCTGGGCCCTATGCGGTGATGCTGCTCGCCAATCTCGTGCTGCTGGTGGCCGGGCTCTTCCTCGATATCGGCGCGGCGATCCTGCTTCTGGCGCCGCTGCTGCTGCCGGTGGCGGTGGCGGCAGGGCTCGATCCGATCCAGTTCGGCGTGGTCCTCGTCGTCAACCTGATGATCCACGGGCTGACGCCGCCGCTCGGCATCCTCGTCTATGTCGTCAGCGGCATCATGCGCGTGCCGGCGGGTGCAGTTTTCCGGGCTGTCCTGCCGCTGCTCGGCGTGCTGCTCGCGGCGCTCATGGTTCTGTCGCTGGGCATGGCTGCGTGGCCCGCGCTTGCGCCGGGGCTCAAGGCGCTGTTCTGATGCGCTCTCCTTCGCCCGGCGCCCGCGCCGTTCCAACGCCTATGCCGTGAGCCGGCCCGGACTTCGATATGATCTTCACCGACATCGCGACGCGGACCTACAATCACGGTTGGCGGCTCGACCCGATCATCCGCAGCCTGCTCGACACCGATTTCTACAAGCTGCTGATGCTGCAGATGATCCGGGCCTTCCACCCGGACGTGCAGGTCACCTTCTCGCTGATCAACCGCTCGAAGCATATTCGCCTCGCCGATATCGTCGACGAGGGCGAACTCAGGGCGCAGCTCGACCATGCCCGCTCATTGCGCTTCACCAAGAACGAATTGATCTGGCTCGCCGGTAACAGCTTCTACGGCAAGACGCAGATGTTCTCGCCGGAGTTCATGGCCTGGCTCGCCGATTTCCAGTTGCCGGATTACGACCTTCGCAAGGTCGACGGGCAGTATGAGTTGCATTTCGAGGGACCCTGGACCCACAGCACGATGTGGGAGGTGCCGGCGCTGGCGATCGTCAACGAGCTCAGGGCGCGCCGAGTCATGCTCGGCCAGAAGCGCTTCTCGCTCGACGTGCTCTATGCCCGCGCCAAGGCCAAGATGTGGGACAAGGTCGAGCGGCTGCAGAAGCTGCCGAATCTCAAGCTCTCCGATTTCGGCACGCGCCGCCGCCATGGCCATCTCTGGCAGCGCTGGTGCGTCGAGGCGCTGAAGGAGGGCCTGGGATCGGCCTTCACCGGCACCTCGAACGTGCTCTTGGCGATGGATGCCGATCTGGAGGCGATCGGCACCAATGCCCACGAATTGCCGATGGTGCTGGCGGCGCTCGCCGATTCGGACGAGGAGTTGCTGCGCGCGCCCTATCGCGTGCTCGACGAGTGGCGCCAGGTCTATGGCGGCAACCTGCTGATCGCGCTGCCCGATGCCTTCGGCTCGCAGAGCTTCCTGCGTCATGCGCCCGACTGGGTCGCCGACTGGACCGGCTTCCGCCCCGACAGCGCACCGCCGATCCCGGCGGGCGAGACCATCATGGCCTGGTGGCGCGAGCATGGGCGCGACCCGCGCGACAAGATGCTGGTCTTCTCAGACGGGCTCGATGTCGATGCGATCGAGCGCGTCTACCATCATTTCGACGGCAAGGTTCGCATGGCCTTCGGCTGGGGCACGGACCTGACCAACGACCTTGTCGGCTGCTCGCCGGACGGCTCGCGCGCGCTCGACCCGATCTCGCTGGTCTGCAAGGTCACCAAGGCGAACGGGCGCCCGGCGGTGAAGCTCTCCGACAACCCCGAGAAGGTCTCTGGCGATCCGGAGATGGTGAAGCGCTACCGGCGGGTGTTCCAGTAAGCCGCTGCGCCGTCGGCTCTATGGCGTGAGGCCGAGGAAGGCGAAGGGCTTTGCCGCCACGAACCTGTCCGTGGCGTCGCCGGCATAGATGTGATCCTGGTCGGTGCCGAGATCGAGTTTGCGCGTCCCGGCGGCCTTCGCGAAATCGATCTTCTTCAGGTCGACCCAGAAGGTGTTCGGCGTCAGCGCCGATTCGAAGAAATAGAGCTTGCGGGCGTGGTCGACGACCGTGCGCCAGCGCGTCGAGGAGATATTGGGTTCCTCCGGGGTGTTCAGCCCGAACGGCACCGAAACGTTGCGGATCACGCTGAAGACGCTGGCGACGGCCCGGTTCGGATCGTCGAATTTCGGGATCGCATTCGCGTAGAAGGAGGCGCGGGCGAAGCGGTCCGCGGCCCGGTTGGTGCCGGGCAGCATCACCGTGCCGCCGATCTGCTTCCAGTATGCGTCGAGGGCGAGCTGTTTGTCGAAGATCGGCGAGTTGGTCATCACCTGGTAGCGGCGGTCGTGGTGGATGACCTGCTTGCCGCCGATATATTCGACGATGGCGCTGTCGCCCGTCGCGTCGGACATCGAGAGATGCAGCGTCGCCAGCCGGGTCTCGCCCGGCACGGCGTCGGTGATGATCGTGAACGGCTCTTGGCGCAAGGCTTCGACGGCCTCGGCGACCGTGGCGAAATTGTCGAGCACATATTGCGCCCAGGCAGCGATCGTCAGGCCCGGCTTCGAGCCGGCGTCGAACTTCGGGTATTCGGATTCAACGAGCCAGAGCAGGTTGGCGGAAAGCCCGGCCTCGTTGACGCCGTCGGTGGTTGAGATGTCATAACCTGAGGCGATGACGCTGCCGTATTTTGCGGTCCAACGGATCGAATTCGGTCCGGTTTCGCCGTTCCGCTCGACCCCGCGCGGCATGATCCAGAGGTTGGTCGCGACGTCGCTTTTCCAGTCCATCGAGCGCGCAGTCACCACCCGTCCGCTCGCGCCGAAATAGACCAGCCGTGTACAGGCTTCGGCAGCTGTTTGTGCGATCAGGGCCGCGGCAAGGGTGAAAGCCGCGACGTGGCCGCCGCGACGACGATTTTCTCGAATCATCTGCTTGTCCTGAGATAGGCGCTTAAAAACGCATGGTCAGGCCGACGGCCGGCCCATGCTGGGTCACGTCCCAGCGGAAGCGGCTTCGCCCGGTAAAGTCGTCGGCAGCATAGTTCTGGTGGATCGCGCGGTAGCCCGCTCGCAAGGTCGTTTCACGGCCGAGCAACAGCATTCGGTAGCCTAGATAGGCCTGCGCGTGGAGGCTGTACTGCGACGCGTCGGTTCCGCCTGCGTCGGCTTCGGCGAACAGGTTCCAGCGATCCGTCAGATCCGCATTGATCCTGAGGCCGACAAAAGGGTCGTACCATCCGGAGGCCTTGCCGAAACCGAAGCCTGGCACACCGACGTCGCCGGAAAGCCTGGTCCAGCGAATGCCGGCGGTCGGTTCGAACGAGAGAGACCGCGGACGACCGAAGACCGTCGTTCCGCCAAGCTCGGTTTCGTACAGCTTGAAGAAGGCGCCGGCCGACAGCCGGGTGGTGGCGACGCCGAGCGAGACTCGATGTGCCAGCAGATGCTTGCTCTGGCTAGTCTCGACATATTGCCCGTCGACATAGAAGCCGAAGCGGCCATTGGTGACCTCGGCATTGCCCATCACGGCGAGGTCGAGTTCGTCGAGGACGTCGGAGAAGGGAATGCCGATGCTCGTGCTGATTCCGGCGAGCGAACCCTTGCCCTTGAGGGAGGCTCCCCAGGCATAGGGGCTGACGAGGAGAGCCCAGTCCCGAGCGGGCTTCGATGGTCGCGCCTGTTCCAGAGCAGCCGCCGGCCCGTTCCATGCCATGCTCAGCAAGGCAACGCCGCGCCAGAAACCCCTCGTTTTTCGCCGAACCATCCTGCCCCCCTCAGTATGATTCCGGGAACTTACCGATGCGGGCGCTTGGCGCAAGCCGGTGAGGGCGGGATAGCTGCCCGTGCCAGCCGGGTGTTTTCGTCGCACGGCTCTCGCGTGCGGGATCGAACGCGACCAATCTTGCGTCGCCGCGCAAAAACCCCTAATGCGACCGCGTTTCTGGGCCCGAAGGGCCGCCTTCGAGGACAAGGGTGTCATGGCCAAAGAGAAGTTTTCGCGGAACAAGCCGCACTGCAACATTGGAACGATTGGTCACGTTGACCATGGCAAGACGTCATTGACGGCTGCGATCACGAAGGTTCTGGCCGAGACGGGCGGCGCTGCGTTCACGGCGTATGACCAGATCGACAAGGCCCCGGAAGAGAAGGCTCGCGGCATCACGATCTCGACGGCTCACGTCGAGTACGAGACGGCGAACCGTCACTATGCGCACGTCGACTGCCCCGGCCACGCCGACTACGTGAAGAACATGATCACGGGCGCGGCGCAGATGGACGGCGCGATCCTGGTGGTTTCGGCTGCCGACGGCCCGATGCCGCAGACCCGCGAGCACATCCTGCTGGCGCGCCAGGTCGGCGTTCCCGCGCTGGTGGTGTTCATGAACAAGGTCGACCTGGTCGACGACGCCGAGCTGCTCGAGCTGGTCGAGATGGAGATCCGCGAGCTTCTGTCGAAGTACGACTTCCCCGGCGACGACATCCCGATCACCAAGGGCTCGGCCAAGGTCGCGCTGGACAACGGCGACAAGGCGATCGGCCATGACGCGGTGGTCGCGCTGATGCAGACGGTCGACGACTACATCCCGCAGCCGGAGCGTCCGATCGACCTGCCGTTCCTGATGCCGGTCGAAGACGTGTTCTCGATCTCGGGCCGTGGCACGGTGGTGACCGGCCGCGTCGAGCGCGGCATCGTCAAGGTTGGCGAGGAAATCGAGATCGTCGGCCTGAAGGACACCGTGAAGACGACGGTGACCGGCGTCGAGATGTTCCGCAAGCTGCTGGACCAGGGCCAGGCGGGCGACAACATCGGCGCGCTGCTGCGCGGCACGAAGCGTGAGGATGTCGAGCGCGGCCAGGTGCTGTGCAAGCCGGGTTCGGTGAAGCCGCACACGAAGTTCACGGCCGAGGCCTACATCCTGACGAAGGAAGAGGGTGGCCGTCACACGCCGTTCTTCACCAACTACCGCCCGCAGTTCTACTTCCGCACGACGGACGTGACCGGCGTGGTCTCGCTGCCCGAGGGCACGGAGATGGTGATGCCGGGCGACAACATCTCGATGGAGGTGACGCTGATCGCCCCGATCGCGATGGAAGAGAAGCTCCGCTTCGCCATCCGCGAAGGCGGCCGCACCGTCGGCGCCGGCGTCGTCGCCTCGATCATCGCGTAACGCGTTTGCGTGAGGGGCAGGGGCCCTTCGGGGCCTTTGCCTTTTCTCACGTCACGGAGAACTAAGACCATGAACGGTCAGAACATTCGGATCCGCCTCAAGGCGTTCGACCACCGCATCCTCGACGCTTCGACGCGCGAGATCGTGTCGACCGCGAAGCGGACGGGCGCCCAGGTCCGCGGACCGATTCCGCTGCCCACGCTCATCGAGAAGTTCACCGTCAACCGCTCGCCCCACATCGACAAGAAGTCGCGCGAGCAGTTCGAGATGCGGACCCACAAGCGGGTTCTCGATATCGTCGACCCGACCCCCCAGACGGTCGACGCCCTCATGAAGCTCGATCTCGCCGCCGGCGTCGACGTCGAAATCAAGCTTTAAGTCGGAGATGGTCTGAACGACGAAGCGGTTTCCACTTCGTCGGACCATCTTCGGATCCGATTAAACGGGTCCTCTGTTTCCGGCGAACCCGGATGGACATGACCCCAAAGGAAGGTATGCACCGATGCGTTCCGGTGTGATTGCACAGAAAGTCGGGATGACCCGCATCTTCACGGATGCCGGCGAGCACATCCCGGTCACCGTGCTGAAGCTCGACAACTGCCAGGTCGTCGCGCATCGCACGATCGAGAAGAACGGCTATGTGGCCGTGCAGCTGGGCTCCGCTCAGGCGAAGGTGAAGAATGTCTCGAAGGCCGAGCGCGGCCATTTCGCGGTCGCCAAGGTCGAGCCGAAGCGCAAGGTGGTCGAGTTCCGCGTCAGCAATGACGCGCTGATCCCCGTCGGCGCCGAGCTGACCGCGGACCACTTCGTCGTCGGCCAGTTCGTCGATGTCTCCGGCACCACCACCGGTAAGGGGTTCGCCGGCGGTATGAAGCGCTGGAACTTCGGCGGTCTGCGCGCCACGCACGGCGTGTCGGTCTCGCATCGCTCGATCGGTTCGACCGGTGGCCGTCAGGACCCGGGCAAGACCTTCAAGAACAAGAAGATGCCGGGCCATCTCGGCGCCGAGCGCGTCACCACGCAGAACCTGCGCGTCGTCCAGACGGATGTCGAGCGCGGCCTGATCCTCGTCGAGGGTGCCGTTCCTGGCGTCGCCGGCGGCTGGATTCACGTCCGTGACGCCGTCAAGCGCGCCCTGCCGAAGGATGCGCCGCTGCCGGGCAAGTTCAAGGTTTCCGGCGAGGGCAAGGCGGATGAGGCTCCTGCGGCCCAGGCTGAGGAGAACGCGTGATGAAATTCGATATCACCACTCTCGAGGGCAAGTCGGCCGGTTCGGTCGAGCTGTCGGATGAGGTGTTCGGCCTCGAGCCGCGCGCCGATCTGCTCGCCCGCATGGTCCGCTATCAGCTCGCCAAGCGCCGCGCCGGGACTCACAAGTCCAAGGGCCGCTCGGAAGTCGATCGCACCCGCAAGAAGATCTACAAGCAGAAGGGCACCGGCGGCGCTCGCCACGGCGCGGCTTCGGCTCCGCAGTTCCGCGGCGGCGGCAAGGCTTTCGGCCCCGTCCTGCGCGACCACGGTCATGATCTTCCCAAGAAGGTCCGTGCGCTGGCTCTGCGCCACGCTCTCTCGGCCAAGGCGAAGGACGCCGGCATCATCGTGATCGACGATGCCACGCTCTCCGAGCCGAAGACCAAGGTGCTGCTCGGCCATTTCGGCAAGCTCGACCTGTCGAGCGCGCTGATCATCGGCGGCGCCGAGATCGATACCAATTTCGGCCTGGCCGCTCGCTCGATCCCGAATGTCGACGTGCTGCCGGTCCAGGGCATCAACGTTTACGACATCCTGCGTCGCGACAAGCTCGTCCTGACGCGCGCGGCCGTCGATGCGCTGGAGGCGCGCTTCAAATGAGCCAGTCCGCCAAGAACCTCGACCCGCGCCACTACGATGTGATCGTGGCGCCGGTCATCACCGAGAAGGCGACGATGCTCTCGGAGCATAACAAGGTCGTCTTCAAGGTTGCCAAGACCGCAACGAAGCCGCAGATCAAGGCGGCGATCGAGAAGCTCTTCGACGTCAAGGTGAAGAGCGTCAACACGATCGTCACCGAGGGCAAGGTCAAGATGTTCCGTGGCCGTCCCGGCCAGCGTTCGGACGTCAAGAAGGCGGTCGTGACCCTCGAAGAGGGCCACTCCATCGACGTGACCACGGGCCTGTGAGGGAAGCATCATGGCTTTGAAACATTTCAAGCCGATCACGCCGAGCCTTCGCCAGCTCGTGATCGTCGACCGCAGCGAGCTCTACAAGGGCAAGCCGGTCAAGGTGCTGACCGAGGGCAAGAGCTCCTCGGGCGGCCGCAACAACACCGGCCGCGTCACCGTCCGCTTCCGCGGCGGTGGTCACAAGCGCACGCTGCGTCTCGTCGACTTCAAGCGTCGCGGCAAGGCCGGCATCCCGGCGACCGTCGAGCGGCTCGAGTACGATCCGAACCGCACCGCCTTCATCGCCCTGATCAAGTATCAGGACGGCGAGCAGGCCTACATCCTGGCGCCGCAGCGCCTGGCTGTTGGTGATACGGTCGTCGCGGGTGACTCGGTCGACGTGAAGCCCGGCAACGCGGCTCCGATGGGTTCGCTGCCGATCGGCACGATCGTCCACAATGTCGAGCTGAAGATCGGCAAGGGCGGCGCCCTGGCCCGTTCGGCCGGCAACTACGCTCAGATCGTCGGCCGCGACCAGGGTTACGTCATCGTCCGCCTGAACTCGGGCGAACAGCGTCTGATCTCGGGTCAGTGCTATGCCACCGTCGGCGCCGTCTCGAACCCGGATCACATGAACCGGAACGACGGCAAGGCTGGTCGCTCGCGCTGGCTCGGTCGCCGTCCGCATAACCGCGGCGTCTCGATGAACCCGGTCGACCATCCGCACGGCGGTGGTGAAGGCCGGACCTCGGGTGGCCGTCATCCGGTCACGCCCTGGGGTCTGCCGACCAAGGGTAAGAAGACCCGCTCGAACAAGCGGACCGATACGTTCATCGTGTCGAGCCGTCACGCCCGCAAGAAGAAGAACTGAGGTCCGTCATGGCGCGTTCGCTTTGGAAAGGTCCGTTCGTCGACGGATACCTCCTGAAGAAGGCCGAGGTCGCCAGGACCTCGGCTCGTAATGAAGTTATCAAGATCTGGAGCCGTCGCTCCACGATCCTGCCGCAGTTCGTCGGTCTGACGTTCGGCGTCTACAACGGCCATAAGCATGTGCCGGTGTCCGTGTCCGAGGAGATGGTGGGTCACAAGTTCGGCGAGTTCTCGCCGACCCGCACCTTCCACGGCCACGCTGCCGACAAGAAGGCGAAGAGGAAGTAAGCCATGGGTAAAGCATCCGCCCCCCGTGCGCTGCCCGAGAACGAAGCCACTGCGATCGCTCGCAACCTTCGCGTCTCGCCGCAGAAGCTGAACCTCGTCGCTCAGCTGATCCGTGGCAAGAAGGTCGCGACCGCGCTCGCCGATCTCGAGTTCTCGCGCAAGCGGATCTCGCTCGATGTGCGCAAGTGCCTCCAGAGCGCGATCGCCAACGCCGAGAACAACCATGATCTCGACGTCGACGATCTCGTCGTGGCACAGGCCTTCGTCGGCAAGGCCCTCGTCATGAAGCGTTTCCACGCTCGTGCCCGTGGCCGTGGCGCCCGCATCCTGAAGCCCTTCGCGAACATCACGATCGTGGTGCGCGAAGTCGCTGCGGCCAAGGCCTGAGGAGAGAACGATGGGTCAGAAAATCAATCCGATCGGCCTTCGCCTCGGCATCAACCGCACCTGGGACTCGCGTTGGTTCGCCAACAAGGGCGAGTACGGCAAGCTGCTGCATGAAGACATGGCCATCCGCGCCGCGCTCATGAAGCTGCTGAAGCAGGCCGCGGTCTCGAAGATCATCATCGAGCGCCCGCACCGGAAGTGCCGCGTCACCATCCACTCGGCGCGTCCGGGTGTGGTGATCGGCAAGAAGGGTGCAGACATCGAGAAGCTCCGCAAGGAAGTCTCGAAGCTCACCAAGGCCGACGTGACGATCAACATCGTCGAGGTGCGCAAGCCCGAGATCGACGCGACGCTCGTCGCCGACTCGATCGCTCAGCAGCTCGAGCGCCGCGTCGCCTTCCGTCGCGCCATGAAGCGCGCCGTGCAGTCGGCGATGCGTCTGGGCGCCGAGGGCATCCGCATCAACTGCTCGGGCCGTCTCGGCGGCGCCGAGATCGCCCGCCTCGAATGGTACCGTGAGGGCCGCGTGCCGCTGCATACGCTGCGCGCCGATGTCGACTACGGCGTCGCCACCGCTTTCACGACCTACGGGACGTGCGGCATCAAGGTCTGGATCTTCAAGGGCGAGATCCTGGAACACGACCCG
>Ga0209368_1000161_pt1 | contig 101182 bp, 101 predicted proteins | sample EBPBio242008_DNA_FD_185862 | JGI IMG/M metagenome (GOLD analysis project Ga0209368, IMG submission 185862) | Wastewater treatment Type I Accumulibacter community from EBPR Bioreactor in Madison, WI, USA - Reactor 1_4/24/2008_ DNA (SPAdes)... | ecosystem: Engineered > Bioreactor > EBPR >...
CCCCCGCCCGCCCATCCGAAACCAGGACGGACAGTCTCACCGAAACCGGCTCAAGGGGGTCAAAGTTGGACGCCGATCCCCCGCCTCATGGGGTCAAACTTGCACGCCGAAACACACCCATGCGGTCTGCTCGCAACCGGGATCAACGGAGTTGCTTCGAGAAGTGATGGCATGAAATCCGGTAATGATGCCGCATATAGAGCCGGTGCGCCGCGCTTCGATCGATACCGACCCCGGAATCGAGGTGAATGGCATCGCAGTTAAGTCGCCGGGCCTCGGCTTCGCTCCAATTCACCATTTGGTCCGCAAGCCCGTGATTGCGCCATTCGGCGAGCGTGGCGATGTCTACGATGTAGAATGATTTGCCGAGCCAGAGCGAATGCTGCGTCCGATAGCCAAGGACACAGGCGGCATGATCAGTTCCAGGAGGAATAATTCCGACCAGATTGTACCCATTCGGCCGGAGCGCCTCGTCGATGGTGGCGCGCATCTCTTCAGCGGAATAGCGCGGCCAAAGCACCTGTAATGCCGGGACAGCAAGAGCTGTATCCTGCGCGGAAATTACGTCGATCGCGTATTTCATTCATTTGATCCTGAGGTAGGCCACATACACAAGCCGCTCACCACACGCAGAACTCGTGTGGCGCAGTGTCGTCGAACACTGGAAGCCAGGCCAACTACTGGCATCTGCGGATGAACTTCGCCAGCAATGTCAGCTTCCCTCTCGGGGCTATTCAGACATCAAGGCAGCGTCACAAAAAAGGACAGTTCCGCAAACACGGTTGGCACCCAATTTGGGCACTGGGTCGATTGATCCGCCCCCGCCGACTGGTCCAAGGCGATTGTTAGTGGACGGTTGGCCTCGACGCCAGCTCGGGCGGCGTAGCCGGTCTGGGTTGCGCAGCCGCCCGCGCGGTCATGGCGGGGATGAACACCTCCGGCGCGGGAGGCTTGTAGCCGAGCGAGCCATGGGGGCGCACGGTGTTGAAGTGCCGCCGCCAGCTTTCGACGATGATCTTCGCCTCCGCGAGGGTGTAGAAGATCTCGCCATCGAGAAGTTCGTCGCGCAACCGGGCATTGAACGACTCGATGAAGCCGTTCTCCCAGGGACTGCCGGGCGCAATGTAGGCGGTCTTCGCACCAACCGCGCCGATCCATTCCTGCACGGCCTTGGCGACGAACTCGGGGCCGTTGTCTGAACGAATATGCTCCGGCACGCCGCGCAGGATGAACAGGTCCGAGAGCACGTCGATGACATCGATCGCCTTCAGCCTGCGATCGATGCGGATCGCCAGGCATTCATGCGTGAACTCGTCGATGATGTTGAGCATGCGATACTTTCTCCCGTCATGGGTGCGGTCCTCGACAAAGTCGTAGGACCAGACATGGTTGGGCCGCTCGGCGCGCAGGCGGATGCAGGATCCGTCCGCGAGCCAGAGGCGGCCGCGCTTGGGTTGTCGGGCCGGAACCTTGAGCCCCTCGCGTCGCCAGATCCGCTCGACCCGCTTGTCGTTGACGACCCAGCCTGCCGTCGAGCGCAGCAGCGCGGCGATCTTGCGATAGCCGTAGCGTCCGTATCGGCGGACCAGTTCGACGATGTCGGCGATGAGTTGCTCCTCATCGTCGCGTCCGCGCGGGATCCGGCGCTGGGTCGAGCGGTGCTGCCCCAACACACGGCAGACCCGCCGCTCAGACACCTTCAGAGCGAAACGGACATGGTCGATGCAGGCACGGCGACGCGCGGGGCTTACCAGTTTCCCGACGCAGCCTCCTTCAGGATCAGCTTGTCGAGCGTCAGGTCCGCGACGGCGCGACGGAGCCGGGCGTTCTCGGCCTCAAGCTCCTTCATCCGCTTCACCTGATCCGACTTCAGGCCGCCGAACTCGCGGCGCCAGCGGTAGTAACTCACCTCCGTCACGCCGATCGAACGGATCGCGTCGGCAACGGATTGGCCCTGCGAAACGAGCACATCGACCTGGCGCAGCTTCGCGACGATCTCTTCGGGCTTGTGGCGCTTCTTCGGCATTGCGGTCCTCCTGTCTGCCAAAAGACATACTTCAGGGTGGACCAATTCAACGGGGGTGGATCAATCCTGCTCCAAAGGTTGTCGCGTGTGCGCTCTGCCGCCTTGCGCAGCAGGGCTTTCAGCTTCGAGAAGGCATTTTCGATCGGGTTGAAGTCGGGGCTGTGGGGCGGGAGGTAGAGCAAGCTCGCCCCTGCGGCCTCGATGGCCGCAGCACGCTGATGCCTTATGGGAGCCGAAATCGTCCATGACGACGATATCGCCGGGCTTCAGCTCGGGCCGAAACACACCTCGATATGGTTCAGGCCGGGCTCCTGTCTTTTGCCGTTGTCGATGATCAGAAGGCCGAGGTTTGGTCCCCTATACTTCCCAAGCTGATGCCACGGTCCGATCTTGCTGCGGCGAAGCAGCAATTCGTCGGTTGGGCGTTTAGGAAGGGAAGCCCGGAACTCGCTGCGACGCTCACTGCTTTCGTCGCGGAGCACAGGCTCGGTACGGCGATCGGCAACGACATCGGTCATTCGGCGCTACTTCAACGGCGACAAGATCTTGAAGTACGCCCAAACGCCGGAAGCGAGACAACGTTTTGTCCTGCTGGAAGCCGCGTTCCATTTCAGGTCGATCACATTGGACTAGTGGGTCGCGAAATTCAGATAGAGTGGCATCGCTCCCCGACCTAGTCTTCCGAATACAATTCTTGTGGTCGATTTGAGTGCGTTCAACGGATTGAATCGAGTTTCGAATCACTGCCTTTCACTGCTACGCCCGGCCGAGGCTGGGCGTCGATAGTAGGCACTCCGCAGCTGCAGTTAATCCCAAGCGCTGGCCATGGCATGCTCTGGTCCGTCGAAGTGCGCGACATTTCGCAAGTCCTCTTGCGAAGCGACAAATTTTTCCGCCTCAAGCGCGGCCATGCATCCCATACCGGCGGCGGTAATGGCCTGACGGTAGACCTTATCCCGCACATCACCCGCCGCGAAGACGCCTGGGACGCTCGTGACGGTCGAGTCGGGTTGGGTCACGATATAACCATCGGCATCCATATCAACATGCCCCACAAAGGGTGCGGTTGCCGGTGCGTGCCCGATTGCGACGAAAACTCCATCACACGCCAGGATCGATGAATTCCCAGTTTTTAGGTTACTGATAGTGACTTCTGTAACCCTAGTGGGACCCTCAACCCCTCCAATCGTATCGACCGCAGCGTCCCACATTACGTCGATTTTAGGATGCCTGAAAAGCCGATCTTGGAGGATCTTCTCAGCGCGAAATTTATCCCGCCGATGGACGACGGTCACCTTCGCAGCGTGATTCGTTAGATAGAGTGCGTCCTCGACGGCAGTATTTCCGCCGCCGACGACGACCACGTTCTTACCCTTGAAAAAAGCGCCGTCGCAGACCGCGCAGCCACTCACTCCGAATCCTAGGTAGGCGGCTTCGGAGGGTAACCCCAACCACTTAGCCTGGGCTCCCGTCGCAATAATAACAGTCTCAGCAATGAATTTATCGCCGTTGTCAGAGCGGCAGACAAACGGACGTTGTGAAAAATCGACCGAAGAAATAATATCGAAGAACATGCGCGCACCAGCATGTTCAGCTTGGGTCTGCATTTTTTCCATTAGTGATGGACCCAAAATCGAAATCTCACCGGGCCAGTTTTCGACGTCCGTTGTGATTGTAAGCTGCCCGCCCGGCTGTAGGCCCTGAATAACGATTGGCTCTAGATTTGCCCGGGCAGCATAAACTGCTGCGGTATACCCCGCCGGGCCTGCCCCGATGATGAGAGCCTTCGTGTGATATTCTTTGGACATGGCGTGTTCCCTGAGGTCGGTTCAGGCGGCGATCGGAGTATGTATCCGAGTATGGCAACTACCACTAACTTCCTGTTTTAAAACACACAGTATCTCGGACAGGGGAATATTCGAAACGCCGAAGCCCTGGAAGGCCTGCTCGGAAGGCAGGCCAAGCCACTTGGCCTGGGCGCCGGTCGCGATGATCAGAGCGTCGCAGGAATAGGTTTCGCCGCCATCGCCCCAGAGCCGGAAAGGACGCTGCGAGAGGTCGACGCGGGCGATGTGGTCGGAGACCATCTTCGTGCCCATGTGTTCGGCCTGGGCGCGCATCTGCTCCATCAGCCAGGGGCCCTGGATGACGTCGGCGAAGCCGGGATAGTTCTCGACATCGGTGGTGATCATCAGCTGGCCGCCGGCCTGCATGCCGGAGATCAGCACCGGTTCCATCATGGCGCGGGCGGCGTAGATCGCGGCGGTGTAGCCGGCCGGGCCGGAGCCGATGATCATGACGCGGGCGTGGGTATGGGCCATCGTCTCAATTCCTCTCCTGCGGGCGGGAGCCGCAGTCTCGATCCGTCAGATACGCCGGCGTGGCGCCGAAACAAGGGCGACCGGGTTCAGGCGCGCGTGAACTCCAGTGCAGCCCGATGGCGCAGCCAGCCTTGCCGTATCGCATCGGCTATGATCGGGGTTGAGTCTATCGGTTCGTAAGCCTCGCCTTCAAGACGTCCACAGAAGCGATGCACAACGCCCTCGCGCTCCAGCGCCGCGACCAGCGCCGCGATCTTGGGATGGCCGCCCGTGGGCTCGAAAACCAGCACGGGCCGGCCTGCCGCCGCGGCCTCGCCGATCATGTTGGTGGAGTCGGCCGTCACCACCACCGCATCGGCATTGGCGAGCAAAGCGAGGAAGGGATTTTCGCCCGTGCCGTCCCACCACCAGCCGCCATGCCTGGCGAAGACGGCGGCGACGGCCGCCCCCAACGCGGATGAGGTTCGCCGGGAGGGCGAGCCCATGAGGCTTGCGCCCGAGCCGGCGAGCTCATCGAGCTGCCGGGCGAGGCGCTCGATATCGGCCGGCGTGAAACGGTGATGCCGGCTGTCGCCGCCGACCAGGACTGCTACGCGTGGTGTGTTCAAGCTCGCGATGGCCGGGGGCGGCACGGCGCGGGCGGCGGCGAGCTTGCCGGGCGTCAGGCGATGCGGCGAGGTGGTGGTGACCAGGACGTTGTCGCCGCGCAGCCTGTCATGGCCGGAGACCCAGATCAGGTCGGCGGCACCGGGGCCGGTGCGAGGATCCTTGAGGAACACGGTATAGGTCGCGCCGTTCGAGGCCTGCTTCAACGCGCGCAGATAGGCCACGGCGCGTCGGCCCGAGGCGATGGCGATATCGGGAAAAGGGGGCTTGAGCGGGCTCTCCGGTCGGTCCGGAGCCTCGCGCGGGTCGATCGGCCCGCGCGGCATCAGCCAGGCCCAGGGCTTGCGCGGCTTCATCCGGCGGATCTCGGGGACGATGCCGAGCCGTTCGGCGACGCCCAGGCACTGCAGTTCGTCGCCGGCCTTGCCGTCGGTCAGGACCCAGACTTTCGGCTCCGGATTGTCGTGCATGGCGGTCTGGGCTCGTGGCATGCGCCTTGTATCGCCTGACGCCGCCGTCTACACCAGCGCGACCTTCACGCGAGGATTTTCGTGCGCCCCAAACTTGACGATATCGACCTGCGCATCCTGCGCGAACTCCAGGCCGATGGGCGCATGACCAATGTCGAGCTCGCCAGCCGCGTCGGCATCTCGCCGCCGCCCTGCCTCAGGCGCGTGCGCGCGCTGGAGGAGGCCGGGCTGATCCGCGGCTACCATGCCGATCTCGACGAGCGGAAGCTCGGCTTCGAGGTCGTCTGCTTCGCCTTCGTGCATCTGGCGAGCCAGGCGGAGGCAGATCTCGTCGCCTTCCAGGAGCGGATCCGGAACTGGCCTGCGGTGCGTGAGTGCTGGACCCTTTCGGGCGATATCGACTTCTCCCTGAAATGCGTCACGCCGGACCTGAAGGCCTTCCAGGACTTCGTCGCCGAGCTCACGGCGATGCCGAATGTGCGCAATGTCCGGACCGCGCTCGCCCTCGACCGGGTCAAGGACGAGCCGATCGTGCCGTTCGGCTGACGGCCGGCGTTCAGCCGGTGATGTAGCGCTTCACCCACCAGGCATTGTTGCGGGCCAAGGCCCTCAGGCGGAACCAGTCGGCCTCGGGCTGGGGCTGGAGTCCGGCGCCGGTGGCGGATTCCGTGGACCGGATCGGATAGCTGGCGAGCGGCCGGCCGCTGCGATCATAGAGCGTCGCCGTGCTTTCGAGGTAGTCCTCGTGGGCTCCGGTCAAGCCAGTGCCCCGCGTGCTGCTGGACAGCCACAGGCGCCCGATGGTGACGACGAGCTTCGTCCCGGCGCCGCGCTGCAGCGACGGCCCGAGAATTTCGACCAGCGTTCGCTCCAGCTCGGTCTTCACCATCGGCAGATTGGGACCCCAGGCCTCCACGACCGAGGGCAGCGCATCGACGCGGATCGTGCCGACCGCCCGTCCTTGCGCGAAAGCGGGGGAAACCGCCGGCGCCAGGGCCAGCGCGGCAGCTCCGAACGCGGATGCCAGTGCCTGTCGACGGGTGATCATGGCCGGATCTCCGAAAAGCCTGTCGCCTCAATGTAGGGACGGACCAACGATAGTCCATGGCTGGCGGGTCGGCGCGATCATGCGCGGGAGATGGTTGCCAAGCCGTGTCGAAATCCAGTCTATCGGGGCGGGGGAGGCGCGCCGGCACCGGCGCGACCGGAGGGGCACTGCCGTGGAACGCTGGCTGACGGAATTCGTGAAGCTCTGGGTCGTGATCGACCCGATCGGGACCTTGCCGGTCTTCCTGGCGGTGACGGCGGGACTGAGCGCCGCAGCGGCACGGCGCATCGCGCTGCAGGGCTCGCTCGTCGCCTTCCTCGTGCTCTTGTTCTTCGTCGTACTCGGCCAGGTCCTGCTGACGGCCATGGATATCGAGCTGAGCTCGTTCCAGATTGCCGGCAACATCGTGCTGTTCCTGTTCGCGCTGACGATGATCTTCGGCGAATCGAAGCTGGAGGAGGACCAGAAGCTGCTGCGCTCCTCCGATCTCGAAAAGGCGGTCTATCCGCTGGCGATCCCGAGCATCGCCAGCCCCGGCGCGATGCTGACGGTGATGACGGTCACCGACAATTCGAAATTCAGCCTCATCGAGCAGACCGAGACCGTGATCCAGATCGCGATTATCTTCGCGATCCTGCTAGGGCTGCTGTTCAGCGCCTCGCGGATCATCGCGGTGATCGGCAATGCGGGGGCGAGCATCATCAGCCGCGTGATGGGCCTGATCCTGGCCAGCGTCGCCGTGGACGGCATCATCAAGGCGATGCGAGTCGTGCTGGCGGGGTAGGGGGCGGTCCTGCCTTCTCCCCTTGCGGGAGAAGGTGGCCCGCAGGGCCGGATGAGGGGTCGCGCAGGTCGAAGTCATTGATGGGCGTCGGGGAGCGCTGGCTATGAGCGTCGCGAGACCCCTCACCCTAACCCTCTCCCGCAGGGGGAGAGGGGACATGGCGCGGTTCCGTTCTCTCAGCGGAAGACGACGCTGACGACTTCGTAGGACTTGCCGCCGCCGGGCGTGTTGACCTGCACGGAATCGCCGACCTTCTTGCCGATCAGCGCGCGTGCGATCGGCGAGCCGATCGAGACCTTGCCGGACTTCACGTCTGATTCCGGCTCGCCGACGATCTGGTAGCTCTTCTCTTCCTCGGTATCGTCGTCGATCAGCTTGACGGTGGCGCCGAACTTGATCGTGTCGCCGCCGGCGAGCTTGGCGATATCGATGATGTCGGCGCGGCCGATCAGCGATTCGAGTTCCATGATCCGGCCCTCGTTGAGCGACTGCGCTTCCTTGGCCGCGTGATACTCCGCGTTCTCGGAAAGGTCACCCAGCGCGCGCGCCTCGGCAATCGCGGTGATGATGCGCTGGCGTTGGACCTGCTGACGGTCCTTCAACTCGGCCTCCAGGGCGGCGAAGCCGCCCGCGGTCATCGGAACCTTTTCCATACCTTCCGTCCCATAAGCTCCGAAAGCGCGGCTCACCGGCGGCAAATCGACCGCCGGTTCCCGCGCTTCCGCTCAATCTGTGATGTGCGACGAGCGGCCTGTCAGGCCGCGCGCTCGAAATACGACTGCAAGGATCGTACTTCGAGATCGCCGCTGCAATAGGCCTTGATGCCCTCCGCCGCAGCGATCGCTCCGGCCAAGGTGGTATAATAGGGCACCTTGTGCAAGAGGGCCGTGCGCCGGAGTGCACGGGAGTCTGCCAGGGCCTGCGGGCCTTCGGTGGTGTTGAAGACGAGCTGGATCTCGCTGTTCTTCAGCGCGTCGACGACATGCGGGCGGCCTTCCAGAACCTTGTTGATCTTGGAGGCCGAGATGCCCTGCTCCTGCAGGTGGCGCAGCGTGCCGCCCGTCGCGAGGATACGGAAGCCGAGATCGGCGAGGATGCGGACCGCCGGGACGATGCGCGGCTTGTCCTCGTCGCGCACCGAGACGAAGACCGTGCCCTTGACCGGCACCTTGGAGCCGGCACCGAGCTGGCTCTTGGCGAAGGCGGTGTCGAAGGAGCGGTCGAGGCCGATGACCTCGCCGGTCGAGCGCATTTCCGGCCCGAGCAGGACGTCGACGCCGGGGAAGCGCGCGAAGGGGAAGACCGCTTCCTTGACGCCGACATGGTCGAGCTTCGCGGGCTTCAGGCCGAAGCTGGCAAGCGGCTCGCCGGCCATGACGCGGGCGGCGATCTTGGCGATCGGCTGGCCGATGACCTTGGCGACGAAGGGCACCGTGCGCGAGGCGCGCGGATTGACCTCGAGCACATAGATCTCGCCGTCCTTGATGGCGTACTGGACGTTCATCAGGCCGCCGACATCGAGAGCGAGCGCCATTGCCTTGGTCTGACGCTCCAGCTCGGCGATCGTCTCGGGCGAGAGCGAGCGCGGCGGCAGCGAGCAGGCCGAATCGCCGGAATGGATGCCGGCTTCCTCGATATGCTCCATGATGCCGGCGATGAAAGCGTCCTTGCCGTCGGCGAGGCAGTCGACATCGACTTCGATCGCGTCCGACAGGTAGCGGTCGAACAGCAGCGGGTTCTTGCCGAGCACCGTGTTGATCTGGCCGGTCTTATCGTTCGGGTACTTGGCCTTGACCTCGGAGGGGATCAGCGAGGGCAGGGTGCCGAGCAGGTAATCCTCGAACATGATCTCGTCGCGGATGATCGCCATGGCGCGGCCGCCGAGCACATAGGACGGGCGCACGACGAAGGGCAGGCCGAGCTCGCTGGCGATGATGCGGGCCTGCTCCACCGAATAGGCGATGCCGTTCTTCGGCTGCTTCAGGTGCAGCTTGTCGAGCAGGCGCTTGAAGCGGTCGCGGTCCTCGGCGAGGTCGATCATGTCGGGCGAGGTGCCAAGGATCGGGATGCCGGCCTCCTCCAGCGCGTTCGCCAGCTTCAGCGGGGTCTGGCCGCCGAACTGGACGATGACGCCCATCAGCGTGCCGTTCTGCTTCTCGGTCTCGAGGATCTCGAGCACGTCTTCCGCCGTCAGCGGCTCGAAATAGAGCCGGTCGGAGGTGTCGTAGTCGGTCGAGACCGTCTCCGGGTTGCAGTTGACCATGATGGTCTCGTAGCCGGCGTCGCGCAGCGCGTAGCAGGCGTGGCAGCAGCAATAGTCGAACTCGATGCCCTGGCCGATGCGGTTCGGCCCGCCGCCGAGGATCACGACCTTCTTGCGATCCGAGGGATTAGCCTCGTCCGCGGCCTTGCCGGCGAAGGGCATGGCGTAGCTCGAATACATATAGGCCGTCGGCGAGGCGAACTCGGCCGCGCAGGTGTCGATGCGCTTGTAGACCGGGCGGACCTCCAGCGCGCGGCGCGCTGTCCTGACCTCGGCCTCGGTCTTGCCCGAGACGGCTGCGAGGCGCTTGTCCGAGAAGCCCATCGCCTTGATCTGGCGGAAGGCGCCGGGCGTGGTCGGCAGGCCGATCTTGCGGATCTTCTCCTCGGTCTCGACGAGCTCGCGCATCTGGGCGAGGAACCACGGGTCGATCTTGCAGCTCTCGTGGATGTCCTCGTCGGTGAAGCCGGCGCGCATGGCCTGGGCGACATGGAGGATCCGGTCCGGCGTCGGCGTCGAGATCGCTGCCTTGATGGCGTTGCGGTCGTCGCCCTGGCCGAAGCCTTCGATCTCGATCTCGTCGAGGCCGTCGAGCCCGGTCTCAAGGGAGCGCAGCGCCTTCTGCAGGCTTTCCTGGAAGGTGCGGCCGATCGCCATGGCCTCGCCGACCGACTTCATCGCGGTGGTCAGGGTCGGCTCGGAACCCGGGAACTTCTCGAAGGCGAAGCGCGGGATCTTGGTGACGACGTAGTCGATCGTCGGCTCGAAGGAGGCCGGGGTCGCGCCGCCGGTGATGTCGTTCTCGATCTCGTCGAGCGTGTAGCCGACGGCGAGCCGCGCCGCGACCTTGGCGATCGGGAAGCCGGTCGCCTTCGACGCCAGCGCCGAGGAGCGCGAGACGCGCGGGTTCATCTCGATGACGATCATGCGGCCGGTGGCCGGATCGATCGCGAACTGGACGTTCGAGCCGCCGGTCTCGACGCCGATCTCGCGCAGCACCGCCAGCGAGGCGTCGCGCATGATCTGGTATTCCTTGTCGGTGAGCGTCAGCGCCGGCGCGACGGTGATCGAATCACCGGTATGGACGCCCATCGGATCGAAATTCTCGATCGAGCAGACAATGATGCAGTTGTCCGCCTTATCGCGGACGACCTCCATCTCGTATTCCTTCCAGCCGAGCACGCTCTCCTCGATGAGGACCTCGCTGGTGGGGGAGGCATCGATGCCGCGCTCGACGATGTCGATGAACTCGCCCTTGTTATAGGCGATGCCGCCGCCGGTGCCGCCCATGGTGAAGGACGGGCGGATGATGGCGGGAAGGCCGATATCCTCCAGCGCGTCGAGCGCCTGGCCGAGCGTTTTGATGTGGTGCGAGCGCGGCGTGTCCAGGCCGATCTTGGTCATGGCCTCGCGGAAGAGCTCGCGGTCCTCGGCCTTGTCGATGGCCTCGGCGGTGGCGCCGATCATCTCGACACCGAACTTCTCGAGCACGCTGATCTTGCTGCCATCGGGCTGGACGATCGACTTCTTGTTGAGCGAGAGCGCGCAGTTCAGCGCGGTCTGGCCGCCCATGGTCGGCAGCAGCGCGTCGGGGCGCTCCTTCTCGATGATCTTGGCGACGATCTCCGGCGTGATCGGCTCGACATAGGTCGCGTCGGCCAAGTCCGGATCGGTCATGATCGTCGCCGGGTTCGAGTTGACCAGGATGATGCGGTAGCCTTCGGCCTTCAGCGTCTTGCAGGCCTGGGTACCGGAATAGTCGAACTCGCAGGCCTGGCCGATGATGATGGGGCCGGCGCCGATGATCAGGATGGACTTGATGTCTGTGCGCTTGGGCATGATCTCGACCGGTCTTGGGCAGGCGCGCGCAAGGCCGGTCCGATCGGGCGAGCGGAGGCGTGGCGAGCGTCTGAATGAATGCTAGGCGCTCGCTATAGACGGCGAAGGCCGCGGGGGAAAGCTAAAAGGAGCGGCACGGCCAGATGTGCACGGCTTCGTCACGGCACTTGCCAGGCAGGAGGCTTTCATGAAATGTTATATTATAACGTTTCATGTCGAGGTTCTCCCTATGCGTCGCCTGCCCGTCACTGTCCTGTCCGGCTTCCTCGGAGCCGGCAAGACGACCCTGCTCAACCACATCCTGAACAACCGCGAGGGCCGCAAGGTCGCGCTCATCGTCAACGACATGAGCGAGGTGAATATCGACGCCGATCTGGTGCGGGAGGGCGGCGGCAAGCTCTCGCGCACCGACGAGAAGCTGGTCGAGATGAGCAACGGCTGCATCTGCTGCACGTTGCGCGACGATCTGCTGGCCGAGGTGCGCCGCCTCGCCGAGGAGGGGCGGTTCGACTACCTGCTGATCGAGGGGACGGGGATCGCGGAGCCCTTGCCGATCGCCGCGACCTTCGAATTCCGCGACGAGGCCGGGCTTTCGCTGTCGGATGTCGCGCGGCTCGACACCATGGTGACGGTGGTCGATGCCGTGAGCCTGCTCAGGGATTACGGCTCGCGCGATTTCCTGAGGGAACGCGGCGAGACTGCGGGGGAGGGCGACGAGCGCACGCTGGTCGACCTCCTGGTGGAGCAGATCGAGTTCGCCGATGTGGTGGTGCTGAACAAGATTTCGGACGCCTCGCCGGAACAGCGCGAGGCCGTCAGCAAGATCGTGCGCGCGCTCAACCCGGACGCAAGGCAGGTCGAAGCGGATTTCGGCAAGGTGCCGCTCGATGCCGTGCTCGATACCGGGCTGTTCGACCACGAGAAGGCGCAGGAACACCCGCTCTGGCACAAGGAGCTCTACGGCTTCAAAGATCATGTGCCGGAGACGGAGGAATACGGCATTTCCTCCTTCGTCTACCGGGCACGGCGTCCGTTCCATCCCGAAAAGTTCAGCGCTTTCCTGAGCCGGACATGGCCGGGGCTGATCCGCGCCAAGGGGCATTTCTGGCTGGCGACGCGGCCCGACTGGGTTGGCGAGATGTCGCTTGCCGGCAGCATCTGCCGCACCGAGGCGATGGGCTTCTGGTGGGCCGCCGTGCCGCGCTCGCGCTGGCCGGATCATCCCGAATGGACGGCGATCCTGAACCGCAACTGGCATTCCGTCTGGGGTGACCGCCGGCAGGAGTTGGTCTTCATCGGGACCGAGCTGGACGAGGCGGCGATTCGCGCCGCGCTCGACCTTTGCCTCGTCGGCGATGCCCTGCCGCTGCGCTTCAACCCCGAGCGCTATCGCGACCTGCCGGACCCGTTCCCGGCCTGGCGGCGGGCGGAAGCGGCCTGATCCGCCCGCACCGTCTCAGCTGCGGGCTGGCGCTGCCGTTTCCGAGAGGGACGGCACGCGCCTAGCGGCGCGCTTGCGATGGAGCGTGAATGCGAGCACCGCGAGCGCCGCGACCTCGCAGGCGGCGCCGACGAAGCCGAGAGGCCAGGTGCCGGCATGGCGCATCACCTGCTGGCCGAGCGCTGCGCCAGCCGCGATGCCGAAATAGAGCGCGGAAGCATTGAGCGAGAGCGCGACCACGGTGGCATCCGGCGCCATCGCGGCCAGTCGCGACATCTGCGAGGGATGGCCGGCCCAGCCCGCCGCGCTCCAGATGAAGAGCACGAAGGGGATCGGCCAGATCGCCAAAGCCGGCGGCAGGTTGATCGCGATCAGCGAGGCAGAGGCCAACGCCGCTGCCAGGATCGACAGCACCACGCTCAGCGAACGCTCGGGGCCGAAGCGGTCGCTGGCGATGCCGCCGAGCTGGTTGCCGATGGCCGAGCCGAGGCCGGAGACGACGAGCGTCGCGGCGAGCCAGGGGCCGGTGATGCCGGCGTGATTGGTCAGGAAGGGCGCGATATAGGTGTAGAGAACGAAGGCACCGGTGGTCCACAGCATGATCGTGGCGAGGGCCAGCAGCACGTCGCCGCGCGCCGCCACCTGCAGCCGCTCGCGCAGCGTATTGGTGCCGCGCGGCAGGCCGCGCGGAAGCTTGACCAAGAGGCCGACGAGCGAGAGCGCGCTGAACAGTGCCACGATCAGGAAGGCGAGATGCCAGCCGCCGAAGCCGACGACCGCCGTGCCGATGGGTATGCCGAGAATCAGCGAGACGGTCATGCCGCCGGTGACGAGCGCGATGGCGCGGCCGCGGCGTTCCGGGGCAGAGACCGCGACGGCGACGGCGTTGGCGGCGGGCATGAAGACGCCGGCCGAGAACGCCATCACGATCCGGGCGGCCATCACCACCCAGAAGTCGGTGGCGAAGGCGGCGCCGAGATTGGCGAGGCCGAAGACGGTGATCGCGCCGGCCAGCACCGTCTTGCGATCGGCGTCACCGAGCACGGTGGAGAGAATCGGCGAGCCGATCGCATAGGCCAGCGCAAAGATCGAGATCAGCAGGCCGGCAGTATCGACCGAGATGGCGAGGCCGGAGGCGAGATGGGGCAGGATGCCGGTGACGATCAGGCTGCCCGTGCCGATGGCGAAGGCGCCGCCGGCGAGCGAGAGAAGGCGCGTATCCATTGGAGTGACCCTTGGGGAGTGATCCTTGCGGATGATCGCTGTTTCGAAAGCTGGGTTCGAAATTCAATGATCGTTGAATTATACTCGCCTGGCGATTGCCACAAGGGTAATTTCAATGAATGTTGAATATTGTCAGCGGCGACGGCATCGCCTATCTCGGAGGCTATGAAGCCGGTCTTTCACCCTGATATCGAGGATGTTGCGCCCGCCGACGTGTTCGCGGCGCTGGCCGATCCGATCCGGCTCGGCATCCTCGTCGCGCTGTCCGACGTCAACGAGGTCGACAAGGCGCGCTGTAGCCATTTCACCGCCTTCGCCTCGCCCTCGCTTTTGTCCTATCACTTCGCCAAGCTGCGCGAGGCCGGCATCACCCGCGTACGGGCGGAGGGCACGTCGCGCTATCTCAGCATCCGGCGCGAGGAGCTGAACCAGCGCTTTCCGGGGCTGATCGACAGCGTCATCGAGACGGCGCGGCGCGATCCGAACCTGCCGCGGCTGGGGTCGGAATGGCTCGCGGGCGCCGAGCAGGCTCAGGGTCAGACTTCGTCACGTTGACAGGCCCTCGCACGGGTCTAGCGTTCCTGTTTCCGCGATGGCGTCGAGCCGGATCGCGACACGGCACCGGCCACGCCCGAACCCGAGGAGCATGGCCATGCGTGCTGCCGACCCTCAAAAACTCGATGCCCTGGTTGGACGCCTCGTCGGTGATGTCGGTGCCTCCGTCACCGGCGCCCTGATCGTGCTGGGCGACCAGCTCGGCCTCTACAAGGCAATGGCGGACGGCGAACCCGTTACCTCCCAGCAACTGGCCGAGAAGACCGGGCTCAAGGAGCGCTATCTGCGCGAATGGCTCGCTGGCCAGGCTTCTGCCGGCTATGTCGAATACGACGAGGGCAGCGACAGCTTCAGCCTCTCGCCGGAGCAGGCCATGGCCTTCGCGGAAGAGGACAGCCCGGCCTTTTTCGCCGGTGCTTTCGAGATCATCCAGTCGATGTGGCTCGACGAGCCGAAGGTCGAGGAGGCCTTCCGCAACGGCTCGGGGCTTGGCTGGCACGAGCACAGCAAATGCCTGTTCCGGGGCACCGAGCGCTTCTTCCGGCCGGGCTACAACGCGCATCTGACGGCGGAGTGGATTCCGGCGCTGAGCGGCGTCCAGGCCAAGCTGATGGAGGGCGCGACCGTCGCCGATGTCGGCTGCGGTCACGGCTCCTCCACCATCCTGATGGCGCAGGCCTATCCGAAGTCGCGCTTCCACGGCTTCGACTATCACGGGCCGTCGATCGAGCGGGCCCGCGAGGCGGCGGAGAAGGCCGGCGTCGGAGACCGCATCGTCTTCGAGCGTGCCTCGGCCAAGGATTTCCCGGAGCGGAAATACGACCTCGTGACGATGTTCGACTGCCTGCACGACATGGGCGACCCGGTCGGTGCCGGAAAGCATGTGCGTGAATCGTTGGCCAAGGATGGCAGCTGGATGATCGTCGAGCCTTTCGCCCACGACCACCTCAAGGACAACCTGAACCCGGTCGGGCGGATCTTCTACGGGGCCTCGACGATGATCTGCACGCCGGCCTCGCTCTCGCAGGAGGTCGGGCTTGGGTTGGGTGCCCAGGCCGGCGAGATGCGGTTGCGCAAGGTCGCGATGGATGCGGGCTTCCAGCATTTCCGCAGGGCGACCGAGACGCCGTTCAACATGGTGTTCGAGGTTCGGGCCTGAGGCTATTTGGCTGATCGCTGTTCGGCAGGCGCCTCGCGGGCGCTTGCCGGGCACGCCGCTTTATCCACCGGAGGAGCGGAAGCGGGTTGAGTTCGCGGGATGGTGATGTAATGTTATAGTATTGCATTATTGCTTTGGAGTTCTCCCGTGCCTTCCTCCCGCTTCGCCGCTGCCGGCCTTGCCGGCTGCCTGCTCGCTTCCGCGGCCTTTGCCCATGATCATGCCCCGCTGCGCGGGCGCCTCGTCTTCGCCGATCATGAGAAGCCGGTCGTCCGTATCCTCGATCTCGACAGCGGCGAGGTCACGCACAGCTTCGATGTGCCGAAGGCCAACCCCGGTTTTGCCGGCGTTTCCGGCGGGCGCTATGTCGTGGTCAAGACCGGGGACGAGGCGGGGACGCTGCGCATCCTCGATACCGGCCTGATCGCGGAATCGCATGGCGACCATGTCGATCTCGACAAGGCGACGCCGAAGCTGCTCGATTTCGCGGTCAAGGGCGACCGGCCGGCGCATGTGCTTTCAGGTCACGGGCAGCTTGCTCTGTTCTTCGACGGCCGGCGGCCCTGGGAAGGCAAGAGCGAGCCGAAGGCGGTGCTGGTCGCGATCGACAGCCTCGCCAAGGCCAAGCCGGCCGTCACGGTCTGGTCGAGCCCGGCGCCGCAGCACGGCATCGCCGTGCCGCTCGGCAACCGGCAATGGCTGATGTCGATCCCGAACCCGACCTACGCCAAGGGTGACGATCGCAGCGCCTCGTCGCGGCCCAATGGCTTCGAGATACTCGCGGAGGGGAAGGACTGGAAGCGTATCGCGCTGTTCGACGATGCGGCAAAGCCCGATGCCTCCTGCAAGCTCTTCCATGGTTCGGCTGAAGCGCGCGGACGCCATGTCTTCGGTTGTGCCGAGGGCGAGGGCGGCGGCTTGCTGGTGCTGTCCAAGGCTGGCAAGGGCGCTGCGGCGGCGTGGAGCGGGCGCAAGCTCGGCTATCCCGACGAGCGGCGCGTCAGCGCGTTGAAGGCACGCGACAGCGGGCGCCATCTCGTCGGCAATTACGGGCTGAAGACGCCCTATGATGCGCTGCTGCTGATCGACCCGGAGGCGAAGGCGCTGAAGATCGAGGACGTACTGGCGGTGCCGGGCGGACAGGCTGCCTGCCAGTTCGAGCTCAGCGGCAATGGCAGTCGGCTCGCCAACCTGACGCCGGACGGCAAGCTGCGCATCTATGAGGTCACGCCCGCCTGGAAAGAACTCGCGGCCTTCGATGCCGTGCCCGCCTTCGACTGCGCCTATGGCGCGAAGACCCCGACGCCGAGCCTCGCCGTCATCGGCGGCAACGCCTTTGTCAGCGACCCGACCAATGGGCGCATCCGCGAATTCCATCTCGATACGCTGAAGCAGGGGCTCGACATGCCTGTCGGCGGCATGCCGGCCAATCTCGCCGGCAGCGACGCTGGCTGACGGGCTTCCGCGAACCTACGGCATCCTCTAGGAAGCGGGAATGCCGCTTCGCCGCTATCCGCGCCAGTTCCGCCAGCTCGCCGCTTATGTCTTCGCTGGCGGGCTGACCGCGGTCGCGCATTACAGCGTGCTGATCGGGCTGGTCGAGCTCGGCCGGATCGATCCGGTGCCGGCGACACTCGCCGGCTTCATCGTCGGCGCGCTGGTTTCCTATGCGCTCAACCGCTGGATGACCTTCGACGCGACCCGCAGCCATGCCCAGGCCGGCTGGCGCTTCGCCCTGATCGCGGCCGGTGGCTTCGTGCTCACCGGCATCCTGATGCATCTCTTCGTGGCGCGGGCGGGGCTTCCCTATCTGCCGATGCAGCTGGTCACCACGGGCGTGGTGATGGTGTTCTCGTTCCTCGGCCACAAGTTCTTCAGCTTCGCGGACAGGGCGGCGTGAGCTTCAACGCTCCCGCCGCCCGTCCCCGTCTCAATGCGTCGGCGCGACGGTCAGCGTGATCTGCCTGCGGCCGATCCGGCCTTCCTTGTCGGTGGCCTCGATCTCGATGATGTGGCTGCCGCTCGGCACGACGACCGAGGGCGCGTCGATGCCGTTCGGCGTGATGTACTGCTTGATGCGCTGGGTGATGTCGACCGGAGGGTCGCGCCGGTAGAAGACGCGCACGGTCGCCGGATCGATCGGCACGCTGTTCGCCGGCAGGAAGCGCACGTTGAGGCGAAATGGCTTGCCGTCGACGCCCTTGTCCGGGGTCGGCAACGTGTCGATGCCGGGGCCGCGCGTCAGGTTGCGCGTGCTGGCCGGGATCTTGGCCGCGGCCGGCAGGCCGGCTTCCTCGCGGGTGATGAGATGGACCGGGTCGGCGGCTTGCGCGGCCGTCAGCATGGCGGTGGTGGCGAGAACGGCAGCCAGCATGTGCCGAGCGAGCACAGACTTCATCATCGTCCTATTTCACTCCAAGGATTGCAGCGATGAGGCCAGCGATTGCCGATATGGCGGTGCCGGCCATGAGGATGGTGGTTTCGATCGTCTTCAGCGTTTCCATCGGCACCTTGCCGTGGACGACCTGAAGGCCCTTCCGCAGTTCCGGCAGCGAGACGAGGCCACGCGCGGCGAGCGCAGCCTGCGTCACGCGCAGCAACATCCCCGAGAACATCGAGGCGGCAATGCTCAGCGCGTAGAACGAGGTCTCGCGCCAGGCCACCGCCCCCTGCGGAAGGAGCGGTATGTTGTCGTGCCAACCCAGCAACGCGTTCATGGTCGCGACGGAAAAAATCGCGAAGGCGATGGCAACGCCGATGTCGAAGGCAATCAGGCGCGGGCGGATGCCGAAATAGATCAGACCCGTGAAGAAAGGGATCGCGATCGAGGCGAGACGCAGGGTCCAGAGCGGCAGGTCGAGCCAGAGGATCACCGCGCAATAGGCGAGCAGCAGCAGCACGAGGCCGAAGGGCAGCACCCAGAAGCGCCGGCGCGCGACCGGGAAGGTGGTCGGTGTCGTTTCTCGTTGGGGCTGTTCCACCAGGTCGGCAAAGGTGACGGGTGGAGGCTCGGGCATCCGTGCGCCGGCGGGCGCGGGCCTGCCTTCCTCCGGCTGCTTCTCGAGAGCGGCGAGGCGCTCCTCCAGCGCGTCGAGGCGGTGCAACAGCGGCAGCACGGGCGTGAGATCCCGGCCGCAGCTACGGCAGGACAGCACGCCCTTGTTCAGCGCAGCTTCGCAATAGGGACAGGTGAACTGGTCCTGCACGGCAATCTCGCGGGGGCAAGCCGCGGTCAAAGCCATACTTGAAGCGTCAAATCAAGGCGTATGGCGAACTTCCGTTAGGGAATATCGGTGCCGGAGCGCCGGCTTTCCGTCCGTTGTTCTACTTTCGTCTATGCTTCCGCCTTGATGGCCTTGAATGTCATGCGGTGCGGGTTGTGCCCGAAATTGCCGGGCCGCCGCACATCGGCGAAGCCGGCTTCGCGGATCAGCTCGATGATCGCCTCCGCCGTATAGGTCGAGAGGCCGTATTGCGCCCTGAGCTTGCGGTAGTCCGAGAAGGCGGTGCGGACGAGGCCACCGAGCGCCGCTATGAGGAAGCCGCCGCGCCAGGCGAAGGCGAGCAATTGCGAGGCGTCGGTCAGCGGGCTGACATCGGGCGGGATGACGTCGGCGAGGATCAGCGCGCCGCCGGGCTTCAGCCGGTCGCGCCAGGTCTCCAGCAGCGCCTTCAGTTCGTCGCGCGAGAGGTACTGGAGCAAGGAATTGGCGACGACGAGGTCGAGCGAGGCCGGCGGCAGGGCCTCGACCTCCTCCGGCGAGACCACGACGATATTGTCCTTCCGGCCGAACTGCGCGCGCAGCTTGTCACGGACATTCGGCGCCGCCTCGCAGAGATAGAGCCTGCCGCAGGAAGCGGCGACGCGGGCGGCATCGAGAGCCTCGCCGCAGCCATGGTCGAGGACGGTGGCCTCGGCTGAGGGGATGTGGCCGATCAGGTCGGTCGCGATGGCGCGATAATGCAGGGCCTTGTGGCGCGGCGAGACGTAGATCGAATGCTCGCCGTTCCAGAAATCGCGCCAGGACATGTGTTCGGTCGCCCCTCGGGGAGCGGCCGGATGCGGCCGCCTGATCCCGATGACTACGCACAAGCCGGGAAGCTCCGCAACCTTCGGGGGTTTCGAGGCTGCTAGGTTTCCGCTTTAGTTGGCGAATCGAGACGAGGAGCGCCCATGCTGCTGCTGCCGCGATTGCTCAGGCGGTTCATCCGCCACGGCCGCCTGACGGTCATCACGCCGGACGGCAAGCGGCATGTCTTCGGCGCCGGGCCGGTAGAGCTGCTCTTCGCGGGCGTCACCAAGACCGCGCCCGCCGTCACCGTGCGCTTCCATGACAACCGCGTCGAGCGCGAGCTCTTCCTCAATCCCGAGCTCGCCTTGGCCGAAGGCTACATGGACGGGCGGATCGATTTCGAGGAAGGCACGATCCACGACCTGCTGACGCTGTTCTGGATGCAGCGCCGGGAAATGCGCAAGGACCCGTTGCAGCAGGCGATCCGCAAGGTGCGCTTCAAGATCCGGCGCTGGCGGATGCATAATCCCCTCGGCGTCGCCGGCAAGAAGGTCAAGCATCACTACGATATCCCGACCGAGTTCTACCGACTCTGGCTCGACGAGACGATGACCTATTCTTGTGCCTATTGGCATACTCCGGAGGTCGGGCTGGAAGCCGCGCAGAAGGCGAAGCTCCGGCATCTCGCGGCCAAGCTGAAGATCGAGCCCGGCATGAGCGTCCTCGATATCGGCTCGGGCTGGGGTGAATTGGCGATCTATCTTGCCAGGGCCTGCGGCGCGAAGGTGACCGGGCTCAACGTCTCGCCGGACCAGATGGCGGCGGCCCAGAAGCGGGCCGAGGCGGCCGGCGTCGGCGATGCCGTGACCTTCATCAACAAGGACTATCGCGAGCTTGGCGGCAAATTCGACCGCGTTATCTCGGTCGGCATGATGGAGCATGTCGGCGTCGCGCATTACGGCGAATATTTCGGGAAGATCCGCGACCTGCTGACTCCAGATGGGATCGCGCTGGTCCATTGCATCGGCCGCGTTGGCCCGCCCGGCTTCACCGGGCCATTCTTCGACAAATACATCTTCCCGGGCGGCTATGCGCCGGCATTGTCCGAGGTCTTCGCGGCGCAGGAGCAGACGGGCCTGTGGGCCTCCGACTGCGAGTTCTGGCGCCGGCACTATCACTGGACGCTGGAGGCCTGGCGTGAGCGCTTCATGGCCAAGCGCGAGGAGGTCATCGCGATGATGGGCGAGCGCTTCGCGCGGATGTGGGAGTTCTACCTCTGTGCCTGCTCGATCTCCTTCGATATCGGCGGCGACATGGTGTTCCAGCTGCTGCTCGGCCAGCACAAGAGCGCCGTCCCGGTCATCCGCGACTATATCGCGGATGACGAGAAGGCGCTGGAGGCCAAGGGGTTCTAACTGGTTCTGATCAGCGCTTGAGGTTGACGACGACCACTCCGGCCAGCGCCATGGCGCCGCCGATCAGGCCGTAGATCGTCGGCACCTCGCCGAGCCAGAAGAAGCCGATCAGCATCGCCATCGGCGGCACGGCATACTGGAAGTTCGAGGCGCGGGCGGCCGGCAGGCGCGAGAGCGTGATCGCCCAGGTGCCGTAGGCGATCAGGCTCGGCACCACCGCGAGATAGACTACTGACCAGAACGAAATAGTGGGGGCGACCTGCGCCTGCTCGATCGCCGACGGCAGGAAAGGCAGCAGCACGAAGCCGCCGATCGCCATGTTCCAGGCGGCGACATGGAGGGGCTTGTAGCGGGCGAAGAGCGGCTTTTGCAGGACGGTGGTGATCGCATTGCAGAAGGCGGCGCCGAGGATCAGCAGCACGCTGATGCCGATCTCGACATCGAGCCCCTTGCCGAGCGCGATGACGCCGATGCCGGCGAAGGAGAGCGCGGTACCGAGCCAGGCGGTGAGGCTGAAGCGCTCGCCCAGGATCATCATGGCGAGCACGGCGGTCATGATCGGATTGGTGTTGATGATGAAGGCGGCGGGACCCGCCGGCACGACGCGCTGGCCGAAATTCAAGAGCAGGGCATAGCCGGCGATGAAGATCACGCCGCCGACGAGGAAACGCCAGATATCGCCGAGCTCGGGCAGCTTCGCCCGTGTCGCGATGAGGAAGAGCGCGGCCGGGGCGCCGGCGAGCGCAAACCGCAGTGCGGCCATTTCCGCGGGACCGAAGCCGGCGAGGCCGGCGCGGATCGCCGGGAAGGAGGAGGCCCAGGCCATGACCGTGAAGGTCACGGTGAAGACCAGCGTCGGATCGAGGCGCTGGGCGCCGGAGGCGGCGAGCGCGGGAGAGGTGCAGCTTGAGGAGGACATTGCGTCGATCCATCGATGGGAAGAAGTTGTTCCCGATAAGCGCCTCGACGAGCTGATTGACAAACGAACAATTCGCGCATGAGCTGTGAGAATGGATCACAGCTCGAACTTGCCGCCGCTCGATACCTTGCGCGCCTTCGAGGCGGCCGCCCGCACCGGCAGCTTCTCTTCGGCTGCCGAGGCGCTGAACCTGACCCATGGCGCGGTCAGCCGGCAGGTCGCCAAGCTCGAGCATTGGTTGGGCCTGCGCGTCTTCCTGCGGCAGGCGCGCGGTGTCTCGCTGACGCCGGAAGGCCAGCGTCTGCTCCAGCGCACGCAGGAGGCTTTTGCGCTGATCGCCGATAATTCCGAGCGCTGGCGTGAGGCGCGCGGGGCTTCGGTGGTCAGGGTTAGCGCGCCGCCTTCGGTTTGCGCGCTTTGGCTGATGCCGCGACTGGCAGTGCTGGAGGCGGGCACGCCGTCGCTGCGGATCGTGCTGCAGGTCGAGCATCGCAAGGTGGATTTCGACGAGGAGGGCGTCGATCTCGGCATTCGCTGCGGGCGCGGTGGGGCACCGGACCGGCTTTCGCTCAAGCTGTTCGAGGAATGGTGCTTCCCGATCGCCTCGCCGCAGCTTGCCAAGGCGATCGGAGAGGGAGCGCCGGAGCGCCTGCTCGCGCAGCCGCTGATCCATGATTCCGATGCCGCCGGCTGGAAGGCGTGGTTCGCGGCGCAGGGGCTGGATTATCGCCCGCGCCCGCAGGATCGGCGCTTCGAGGACTATAATCTCGTGCTGGATGCCGCCGCGCATGGGCTCGGTATCGCCCTGGCGCGCCCGCCTCTGGCGCGCGAGCAATTGGCGGCGGGGCGCATCGTCAGGGTCGATGAGCGCGAGGCGCTGAACCCGGTGTCCTACTGGCTCGACCGGCCGCTGGGGGCGTTGCGGCCGTCGGCTGCCGCCTTGGCCGAGCGGATTGCGCTCGAAGCGGGGGCGGATCGCGGAGAAATCGCAGCTTTTCTCAGCCGGGAAGCCAGGGCGGCTTGATCCGCCGCGCGTCATGCTCGCCCTTGTGGCGAGCATCCACGTCTTGAACACAGGATTGCATCGGCGAAGACGTGGATGGTCGGGACAAGCCCGACCATGACGACTGAGGCTGTTTTTACCGCAAGCTATGCCGCGGCGCCGCGAATTCGCCGCGCTGGCTGGCGCGGGCCATCTCGAAGCTGTCGGCGATGCGGCGCGCCCTGACGATGAAGGCCTGCGCGATATCGGGCGGGCAGACCTCGTGGGCGGTGATCTCGAACAGATCGAGCCAGCGGTCGAAATGCTCAGCCGTCAGCGGCAGGATCAGGTGCGGGCGCATCGGGCGACCATCGTAACGGCCGGTGCGCAGCATCACGCCGCTCCAGAAATCGGTGATCTTGCCAATATGATGGTCCCAGTCCTCGACGGCAGCCTCGAAGACCGGGCCGATCAGCTTGTCCTCCCGGGCTCGCGCATAGAACGTGCGGACGAGCTCCGCGATCATCGGCTCGCGCAGGTCGGGATGGGCGGCGCCCGGGTAGATCAGAGGATTGTCGGTCATCGTCGCGCGATCAGGGAGTGTCTGTATCCGATATGGCGAATGCGGGACCGGATTGGTAGGTCCGCCAGCGTCGCAGGCCTCATGCCAGCACTCATGCCTGTCACCCCGGACGGAGCGAAGCGGAGATCCGGGATCCATGCCTGAGCTTGGCAGATAGAAGTTCCGGCATGGATCCCGGGTCTCCCTGCGGTCGCCCGGGATGACCGTCGTTTTTGTCAAACGGTGAGGAGCTGGCTATCGGCGGGCGCCTCAGCGGTTTCCGTGAACCGGCCATCGCCATGTTCCAGAAACAGCCGCATCTCCTCGGCGAGCGCGAAGAAGCGATCGCGCACTGCCTTGGCATGCGGATTGGCGCGCTCGATCGCCATGAAGACGTTGGGCGCGTCGTAGCGGACCATCTCGGTCGCTTGCATCAGGAGGTCGAAGCTCGCCGTGGTCATGGTGCGAGGCAGGGGTTCCATGCGGACCAGGATCTTGGCGATGAGATGGGTCAGGCCCTGCACCATCGCAACCTCGCGGTCATGGGCGTCGGCCGTGGTGACGATCACCTTCAGCTTGAGGATATGACGCAGGAAGGCGGCGATGCGCGGCGTGCTGGAGCCTCGGATCGGACAGAGCGCAATCTTGAGGCCGGTAAGCCCGTTGCGGGCGCTCTGCGGGCCGAAAAGCGGATGCGTGCCGATGATTTCGACATCGTCGGGGAGCGCCGCCTGCATGGCGCGGGCCGGGCCGATCTTGACCGAGCCGACATCGAGCACGATGGCGCCGGCCTTGAGATGCGGCTGCAAGGCCGCGATCGCCTTGGGGATAGCCGGGACGGGCACGGCGAGGATGACGAGATCGCAGCCCGCGACTTCGGCAGCGGCCGCCGGCAGCAAGCCCTTGCCGCTCGCATCGGCTGCGGGCGCGTTGCCGGGATCGCAGACGCATAGGGCAAAATGCGGCTGGAGATGGCGGGCCATCAATCGCCCGAAGGCGCCGAAGCCCATGATTCCGATGGTGGAGATGGTTCTGATCTTGGAGGACATCGTTCTCGCTCGGTGGGAGCCGCGATGTCGGATGAGAGCCTGAATTCAACCGCCAGCGCGGCGGTTGAACATGGGAATGCCACCGCCTCTATGAGGACGGGGCGTAATAGCTGCGCTGGAGGGCCATCAGGCTGGTCATGAGCTGCTTAAACCGCGCAGTGACCGCGCTGTCAATCGAGCGACGGCGAATAGGCGGTCGGCGTCATCAGGCGATCCTCGATCGCGCCGACGAGGCTGCCATGCTCCAGTGAGGTCATGCGCTTGACCTCGATCCATTCGGGATCGGCCACGAAGCTCGCCCAGGCCTTCGCCTTGGTCTCGGCATCGGGCCAGGCGAGGATATAGGCGAACTCGGTGCGCCCGGTGCTCGCGGTCTCCCACGTCGCGACGATCCTGAAGCCGTGACGGGCCATGATGCGCGCGGCATGGTCGCGGAAGCGGGCATGGAAGGCCGCCTTGTTGCGCTCGAAGATCTCGTAGATGCGCAACTGGTGGATCATGTCCGTCTCCTTCGGCATCAAGACGGTCCTCAGGCCGCCTTCTTCGCCTTCTCGGCCGCCATCAACTCGGTGAAGCGGGTGAAGAGGTAATGGCTGTCCTGCGGGCCGGGCGAGGCTTCCGGATGGTGCTGGACGCTGAAGGCCGGGCGGTCGGTGAGCGCGATGCCGCTGTTCGAGCCGTCGAAGAGCGAGACATGGGTCTCGACCGCATTCCCCGGCAGGCTCGCCGGATCGACCGCGAAGCCGTGGTTCATCGAGACGATCTCGACCTTGCCGGTGGTCTTGTCCTGCACCGGATGGTTCGCGCCGTGATGGCCCTGCTTCATCTTCATGGTCTGGCCGCCGATGGCGAGCGCCATCATCTGGTGCCCCAGGCAGATGCCGAAAGTCGGGACCTTCCTGTCGAGCAGCTGCTTGATGACCGGGACGGCATATTCGCCGGTCGCGGCCGGGTCGCCCGGGCCGTTGGAGAGGAAGATGCCGTCCGGCTTCAGCGCCAGGATGTCTTCGGCGCTCGTGGTCGAGGGCACGACGGTGACGTCGCAGCCGGCCTTGGCGAGCAGGCGCAGGATGTTGCGCTTCACGCCGTAATCGATGGCGACGACCTTGAACTTGTTGCTTTCGCGCTTGCCGTAGCCGACCGGCCAGACCCAGGGAGTTTCGTCCCAGTCATAGCGCTGCGAGGCGGTGACCAGCGGGACGAGGTCGAGACCGGCCATGGAGGGCAGCCCGGCTGCCTGCTTCTTCAGGCGCTCGATGTCGAAGACGCCGTCGGGGCTATGCGCGAGGATGGCGTTCGGCATGCCGTTGTCGCGGATCAGGGCGGTGAGCGCACGGGTGTCGACGCCGCAGATGCCGACGATGTTGCGGGCCTTGAGCCAGGCGTCGAAATGCCGGTTCGCGCGCCAGCTCGAGGGCTCGGTGATGGCGGCATGGAGCACGCAGCCGCGCACGCCGGAGGAAGCGGCGGCGTTCACCGTCTCGGTGTCCTCCTCGTTCACGCCGACATTGCCGACATGCGGGAAGGTGAAGGTGATGATCTGCCCGGCATAGGACGGGTCGGTCAGGATTTCCTGATAGCCGGTCATCGCCGTGTTGAAGCAGACCTCGCCCGGCGCCTCGCCGACGGCGCCGAGGCCGAAGCCTTCCAGCACCGTGCCATCAGCCAATACGAGGAGCGCGGTCGCGCGCGGTTCGGTCCAGCCGCCAGCGGCGGGGTTTCCTTCGGGAGCGGTCATGTCTATGTCTCGGTCCAGTCCGCTTGAGCGGAAAAATGCGGGGGCGGGGCATGGGCATCCACTCCGCCGGTCTGGAACGCGAGCCTTAATGAGCCGGGCGCTGCCCGTCAATCGAAGCTGGCGCAGCCCGCACAAGAGAAAAAGGAACAACGAGATGACGAGCCTGCGCGAGCGCTTCATGCCCGATATGAAGGAGGCGATGAAGGCCGGCGAGAAGGAGAAGGTCGCGGCGATCCGCCTGATCGTCGCCGCGCTGAAGGAAAAGGACATCGAGGCCCGCGGCGCCGGCAAGGGCGAGGCGACCGATGACGAAATCCTCGGCGTGCTCCAGAAGATGATCAAGCAGCGCCAGGAATCAATCGCGATCTACGACGCCAACAACCGCCCCGAACTCGCCGATGGCGAGCGCGGTGAGGTCGCGGTGATCTCGTCCTATCTGCCCAAGCAGATGTCGGACGACGAGGTGAAGGCCGCGATCGACAAGGCCGTGGCCGAGACCGGCGCGACCGCCGTCAAGGACATGGGCAAGGTCATCGGCGTGCTGCGCGCGGCTTACGCCGGCCAGATGGATTTCGGCAAGGTCAGCCCGATGGTGAAGGCCGCGCTCGGCGGCTGAGCCGGCGGGAACGGGCGGGCCTCAGGCCCGCTCGATATCCGTCCCGGAGAAGTCCTCGCCCTTGTAGAGCAATGGCCAGCCGCGCGCTTTCGCCAGGGCATAGGCGGCGCAGTCGCCCATGTTCAGCCGGGCCGGATGGCGGCCCTTGCCGTAGCGGCCATAGGCCTCGAAGGCGAGATCGGAGAGGGCTGCGTCGAAGGGGACGATGTCGACGTCCCAGCGTGTGAGCAGTTCTTCCAGCCGTGACGATGGTACGTTTCGGCCGTAGCCGAGCACGATGCGCGCTTCCAGATGGTTGGTGGCGGAAAGGCAGCGCTGAGAGGCTGCCGCGATGCGTTCCAGCAAATCTCCTGCGTCGCCTTCACCGGCCAGAATCGCGACGAGTGCGGAGCTGTCGATGACGATCCTCACCACATGCCGTTCTCGTCATAGCCGATGATGTCGTCCATCTCCTGCTTGGTCATGGAGCGTTCGGCAGGCTTGATATTGTGCCGCTTGTAGAAGTCGGCGAGCCAGCGCCTGCCTTCCGCCACGCGCCGGGCCTTCTCCTCCTCGGACAATTCATCCTTGCCGAGCTCGCTCCTGACGGCCTGGCGCACGGCCTCGGTCAAGCTCAGGCCACGACGACGCGCGAGCAGGCGCACGGCCTCCTCGGTCTCGCGGTCCTTGATGTTGAGCGCCATGGCTTTCTTCCTTTTCTCCGATTTTCTTTACCAGATGGGGAGCGCTGTGGATATCGTCCATAAGCCCGGCTTCGGACGTCTCGGCGGTTGGCAAGCGCCTTCGCAAGGACCAGATAGAACCCCATGAAATTCCCGCCCTCCGTCCTTGATGAGATCAAGGCGCGGCTGCCTGTCTCGGCGGTCGTGGGCAAGCGCGTGCGCCTCCAGAAGTCAGGGCGCGAATGGAAGGGCCTCTCGCCCTTCAATGCCGAGAAGACCGCCTCCTTCTTCGTCAACGACCAGAAGGCCTCGTTCTTCGATTTCTCGTCCGGCAAGAACGGCGACATCTTCAAGTTCGTGATGGAGACCGAGGGGCTTTCCTTCCCCGAGGCTGTCGAGAAGCTCGCGGCCGAGGCCGGCGTCATCCTGCCGAAGATCACGGCGGAGGCGCAGGTCCAGGAGGAGAAGCGCAAGGGGCTGCACGAGGTCGTGGAGCTCGCGGCGCAGTTCTTCGAGGCCGAATTGATGGGCGATCGCGGTGGTGCGGCAAGGCGCTATCTCGCGACGCGCGGGCTCGACGGAGAGGCGCGCACGCGCTTCCGTCTCGGCTATGGCCCGGTCGATCGCTTCGCCTTGCGCGACCATCTGGCGGGGAAGGGCGTTCCGGCCGAGTTGATGATGGAAGCGGGGCTGCTCATCCACGGCGAGGAAATCGCCGTGCCCTATGACCGCTTCCGCGACCGGGTGATGTTCCCGATCCATGATGCGCGGGGACGCGTGGTCGCCTTCGGCGGGCGGGCGATGAGCTCGGAAGTCGCGGCGAAATATCTGAACTCGCCGGAGACGCCGCTCTTCCACAAGGGCCATCTGCTGTTCAACCACCACAATGCCCGCAAGGCGTCGCATGACACCGGGCAGGTGATCGTGGTCGAGGGCTATGTCGACGTCATCGCCATGTCGCTCTCGGGCTTTCCGCAGACGGTGGCGCCGCTCGGCACGGCTTTGACCGAGGATCAGCTCGGCCTGCTCTGGCGCATGGCGGACGAGCCGGTGATCTGCCTCGACGGCGACAAGGCGGGTCGCAAGGCCGCGAGCCGGGCGATCGATATCGCGCTGCCGCTGCTGGAGCCCGGCAAGTCGCTCTCTTTTGCCCTGCTGCCTGACGGGCAGGACCCCGACGACCTCGCCCGCTCGGGCGGGCGGCAGGCGATCGCCGAGGTGGTCGCGGCGGCGCGCCCGCTGGTCGACATGCTCTGGCAGCGCGAGGTCGAGGCCGGTCCGCTCGATACGCCGGAGCGCCGCGCCGCCTTCGAACGGCGGCTGAAGGAGCCTCTCGGGCAGATCCGCGACGAGACCACGCGCAAGCATTATCGCCGCGAGATGGATGAGCGCCTGGCGCAGCTCTTCGCCAGCGCTGCCCCGGCGCGGTCGGAGCGCGGCGGCGGTGGAAATTTCCAGCGCGGTCGCGGCGGGGCGCCCCAGCGTGGCGGGTTCGGCAGGCAGGTTCCGCCGTGGCTCGCCGGCCCGCTCAAGGCGTCAAGCGCGCTGACGCAGTCGCGCCTGATCGCGAAGGTGCGCGGCGAGGACCAGCGCGAGGCCTTCATCCTGCTGGCGCTGGCGAGCCATCCCGACCTCATCCTGCGCTGCGCCGACGAGATCGCCGAGTTGTCGCTGGACGGGCCGGCGGCCGAGCGCTTCCGGCAGGCGCTGCTCGATTCCGTCGAGGAGACGCTCGACCGGGAAACCCTGGCGAATCGGCTGGAGCAGCCGCGTGTGCGGGAAGCGCAGGGCCATCTGATGGCCGTCACAGGCCCGGCCGAGCGATTAAAACTCGCGCAAGATGCTGATCCTGAATCGGTTTTTGACTCGATTCATCAGGCTCTCGTCTTGCATCATCGCGCGCGAACGCTAAATAGCGAGTTGAGAGCAGCCGAGCGCGCCTTGGCTGACGACGCGACCGAAGCCAATTTCGCCTGGATCAAGGACGTGAAGGCCCGCCTCGAGACAATCGAAGGCACCGAGGCCATGTCCGAGAATTGAAGCCCAGCGAGTGGTGGACGCGAGTCCGAGTGCGCGCAAGCTGTGGGGTGGTTCACGATTCGTCAACGACGTCTGGTGCCATCTGCAACTGGATTTGGGTGGGTGAGCGCGCCGGGCCTGCGGTCGCGCCGCCCTTTTATGCGTCGGTATATGGCTTTCTCGGCCAGAGCCGGCGCGAGTGCGGAGCGCTGATTGATGGCGACTAAAGCGAGCGAACGGGAAAAGACCGATCAGGTCGCGCCGGATGCCCCCCCGACTACCGACGGCCCGTTGCTCGATCTGACCGATCAGGCCGTAAGGCGGATGATCAAGCTCGCGAAGAAGCGCGGCTATGTCACCTATGACGAACTGAACGAAGTGCTGCCTTCCGAGGAATTCTCCTCGGAGCAGATCGAGGACGTGCTCGGCCAGCTCAGCGAGCAGGGCATCAACGTCGTCGACAACGAGGACCCGGAAGCGGCTGGCGAGGAGCGCGCGGCCCGCAAGGATGGCGGTGCCGACGAGGAAGAGCCCGAGGGCGGCGACATGGTCGACGCCTCGCGCCAGACCCTGCCTGTCGAGACCAAGCGCAACCTCGAGCCGACCGAGCGCACCGATGACCCCGTCCGCATGTATCTGCGCGAGATGGGCTCGGTCGAGCTGCTCTCGCGCGAGGGCGAAATCGCGATCGCCAAGCGCATCGAGGCCGGCCGCGAAGCGATGATCGCGGGCCTCTGCGAGAGCCCGCTGACCTTCCAGGCCATCATCATCTGGCGTGACGAACTCGTCGACGGCAAGGTTCTGCTGCGCGACATCATCGACCTTGAAGCGACCTATGCCGGCCCGGACGGCAAGAACCCCGACGCCGTCGCCGGCGAGGAGGGGGGCGAGGAAGCCGAGCAGGCCGAGACCCCGGAGGGCGAGACCCCGCCGGACATGGACGACGACGACATGGAGAACAACGTGTCGCTCTCGGCCATGGAAGCCGAGCTCAAGCCGCGCGTGCTCGAGACCTTCAACGCTATCGCCGACGACTACAAGAAGCTGCGTCGCCTGCAGGATCAGGACATCGCGAACCGGCTGGAGAACACCAAGCTCTCGCCGTCGCAGGACCGCAAGTACAAGAAGCTCAAGGACGACATCATCACCGCGGTGAAGTCGCTCTCGCTCAACAACAACCGCATCGAGGCGCTGGTCGAGCAACTCTACGACATCAACAAGCGCCTGATCGGCCATGAGACGCGCCTGCTGCGCCTCGCCGAGAGCTATGGCGTGGCGCGCGACGACTTCCTCAAGCAGCATGTTGGCGGCGAGCTCGATCCGAAATGGGTCCTGCGCGTCTCGAAGCTCGGCTCGCGCGGCTGGAAGGAGTTCGTCGCGGCGGAGCTGGAGCGCATCAAGCAGCTGCGCGAGGAGGTACACACGCTCGCCTCCGAGACCGGCCTTGAGATCCAGGAATTCCGCAAGATCGTGCTGATGGTCCAGAAGGGCGAGCGCGAGGCCCGCCAGGCCAAGAAAGAAATGATCGAGGCGAACCTGCGTCTCGTGATCTCGATCGCCAAGAAGTACACGAACCGCGGCCTGCAGTTCCTCGACCTGATCCAGGAAGGCAATATCGGCCTGATGAAGGCGGTCGACAAGTTCGAGTACCGCCGGGGCTACAAGTTCTCGACCTATGCGACCTGGTGGATCCGGCAGGCGATCACCCGCTCGATCGCCGACCAGGCCCGCACGATCCGCATCCCCGTCCACATGATCGAGACGATCAACAAGATCGTACGGACCTCGCGCCAGATGCTGCACGAGATCGGCCGCGAGCCGACCCCGGAGGAACTGGCCGAGAAGCTGGCCATGCCGCTGGAGAAGGTGCGCAAGGTCCTGAAGATCGCCAAGGAGCCGATCTCGCTGGAAACCCCGATCGGCGACGAGGAGGATTCGCATCTCGGCGACTTCATCGAGGACAAGAATGCGATCCTGCCGATCGACGCCGCGATCCAGTCGAACCTGCGCGAGACGACGACCCGCGTGCTGGCCTCGCTCACGCCGCGCGAGGAGCGCGTGTTGCGCATGCGCTTCGGCATCGGCATGAACACCGATCACACGCTCGAAGAGGTCGGTCAGCAGTTCAGCGTCACCCGCGAGCGTATCCGCCAGATCGAGGCGAAGGCGCTGCGCAAGCTGAAGCATCCGAGCCGGTCGCGGAAGCTGCGGAGCTTCTTGGACAACTGAGATAAAACGAAGGGCGCCATTGGCGCTCTTCTTCATTTCCAGCAATTGCATATCAGCGACAGGTCATCCCGGACGCAGCGAAGCGGAGATCCGGGATCCATGCCTGAACCTCAACCGGAAGCGCTCCGGCATGGATCCCGGGTCAAGCCCGGGATGACGCCGTGTTTCCGAGCAAGATCAATATGCCCTAGCTATTCTTCGTGTCGCGCCCATCCGGCTCTTTGGCTACCCCTTTGAACGGTCCGGGGCTGTCCTTGCGTTCCATGAAATGGCCGGTGCGCTCGTCGCGCTTCTGCCAATCTCCATTCGGCTGTTGAAACTGCGTTCTGCCCGTCACGGCACCTTGACGGTGCCCTTTACCGGTATTGGTAGCCAATGCTGCCTCCCGACCTGGAACAAAGCATAAACATTTTCTGATTCGAGGCAGGCGTCAAGCCTCTGCCTGCCGTTACGCGCGTTTGGTTCCGCCACAGTTCTGCTAAAGTTGCTTTGAAGATCAGTGCTTCCGTCGGAGGAGAGCAGATGACCGGTATCCCAACGCCCGAAGAGATCGAGGCTGCCCAGACGGCACTCCAGGCACAAGTCCAGAACGAGCCGAAACAGGAAACGGGTTCGGCAACCGCTGACATCATCGGCGGCGCGCTCGATATCGCGGGAACCGTCACGGTCGATGTGGCCGGGGCCGTGGTCCAAGGCGTGGGGACCGTCGCGGTGGCAACCGGCGAGGCGGTCGTCACCGTCATTGGCGGCATTTTCGAAGGGTTGAGCTCCTGATGTCCCCGGAATTCCTGCTGACCTCGCTGATCATCGTCGCTTCGCCCGGAACGGGCGCGATCTACACCATCGCCGCCGGCCTCACGCGCGGATCGCGGGCGAGCGTGCTCGCCGCCTTCGCCTGCACGATCGGCATCGTGCCGCATCTGATCGCGGCGATGATGGGGATCGCGGCGCTGCTGCATGCCAGCGCGCTCGCCTTCGCCATCGTGAAATATGCCGGCGTCGCCTACCTGCTCTACATGGCCTGGCAGACGCTCAAGGAGCATGGTGCGCTCAAGGTCGAGACGAAGGCGGACGCGCGCTCGGCCTGGCTGGTGCTGCGCGACGGGCTCGCGCTCAATCTGCTCAACCCCAAGCTCTCGATCTTCTTCGTCGCCTTCCTGCCGCAGTTCATCGTGGCCGGCGAGGCCAGCCCGGGCGCGCGCATGCTGGAGCTCTCCGGCGTGTTCATGGCAATGACTTTCATCGTCTTCGCGCTCTACGGGCTCTTCGCTGCGGCGATGCGCGACAAGGTCATCAGCCGCCCGGCGGTGATGGCCTGGCTGCGCCGGAGCTTCGCCGCCGCCTTCGTCGCGCTCGGCGCCAAGCTCGCGCTGACCGAGCGCTGATGGCGCGTCAGGCGATCCTGAGCGTCGAGACGCGCGGGCCGGGACTCTACGAGTTCACCGACCGCGCTGCAGCCTTCGTGAAGGCGAGCGGCGAGACGAGCGGGTTGCTGACGCTGTTCGTGCGGCACACCTCCTGTTCGCTGCTGATCCAGGAGAATGCCGATCCGGATGTGCGCCGCGATCTCGACGCCTTTTTTCGTCGTCTGGTGCCGTCGGCGGACGATCCGGTGATGACCTATCTCGTCCATCGCGACGAGGGACCGGACGACATGCCGGCCCATATCAAGGCGGCGCTGACGCCGGTCTCGCTCTCGGTCCCGGTGATGGGCGGGCGCCTCGCGCTCGGCACCTGGCAGGGCATCTATCTGTTCGAGCACCGCCGGATTCCGCATCGGCGCGAGGTCGCCCTCCACCTCTCGGCGTGACCGTTAGGCCGGCGGCGCCACCACGAGCGCGACGAGGCGCCGGACGACCGGCAGCACGAGGAGCAATGTCGGGAAGGCGACGAGCCAGGACAGGGCCCAGGCGCCGGGCCAGGTCCGGAGGAATTCGGCGGTGGGACCGAGCGCCTTCACGGTCGAGATGCCGGAGACGACGAAGGTCATCAGGATCGACAGCAAGAAGGGCATCGCCACGCCGGCATAGCGGGCGGGGAGGCGAGGGAAGGCAGGGCTGGACATAAGTCAGGCTTTCGCAAGAGGCAGGCCGTTCGGGGTATCCGATACGGCTTGCGCCGAATGGTGCGTTGCCTGACGTGAGACGCTTACGAACGGGATGGAAGCCCGGTGGCGGCTCCATTAGGTGATCCGAACGGGATTGCCAAGGCGGTCTACCGCGCTGCGAACAGGTCCTGTTCCGGCAGAGGTTCCCAGGCTTCGCCTGCGCCGACGAAGCAACTCCTGCCGGCGGGGTTGGTGGCGAGCAGGGTCCAACTGCCGGTCGGCCCGACATAGAGCTCGAACAGGACACCGCTCTCGGCCAGCCCGCTGCCGATCATGCGTTCGCCGAAGGTGTCGCGAAGCTGGCCGACGACATGACTGCGATCGGCGCAGGGCGGCTCGCGCGGTGTGGGTTGCTGGGCGAAAGCGGGGGCTGTGACCGTCGCACCGACGAGCCACGCGGTCATCAGGATTCTGCTGAGTGTCATGACCACCTCCCTGTCCGGAGGTAGCCGCTCGGGCGGCACGATATCGGGAAGCCCCGCGGCTGCCCTGAACACCCTAGATGTGGGAAGCGGCGAAGCGCGGTTCAAGCGGCAGAGCTGGCGGGGCTTTCCGCGATCAAGCGAAACAGCGCTCCCCTTGAGGCGGCTCCTGCCTTATATCAGGCCGCAAGCAATGCGGAGGCACCATGTCTTTCTTCAAATCGCTGTTCGGTGGCCGCAAGCCGGCCGAGGACAAGCCCGCCGGCCCGGTCAAGAGCATCGAGCATAACGGCTTCACCATCCATGCCACGCCCTACCAGGAAGCGGGGCAGTACCAGCTCTGCGGCGTCATCGAGAAGGTCGTCGACGGCGAGACCAAGAGCCATCGCTTCATCCGGGCCGACCGCTTCCCGGGCCAGGCCGAAGCTGCCGATTTCACCCTGGTGAAGGGCCAGCAGATCGTCGACATGGAAGGCGACCGCGTCTTCCGCTGAGACTGCGGGGCGGGAGTCTGAAATGCTCCCTGCCGCTGGCGCGCGGCAGGGCTGCCTCGCGTGCGCTTGCCCGGCGGATTCCAGCCGCTAAAGCTGCCCGGAGAAGAGCCATCTCCAAAGATGTGGCCGCCGAGGAAACATGTCCCACGACGCCGAGCGCTACCAACCCGATTCGTCCTATGCCTGGCTCCGGCTCGCCGTCGCGCTGGTGATCGGCACGATCGCCTGCGTCGGTTCCTGGTCGGTCGTGGTGGTGCTGCCGACGATGCAGGGCGAGTTCGGCACGCTCCGGGCCGGTGCCTCGTTGCCCTATACCTTCGCCATGCTCGGCTTCGGCGCCGGCAACATCATCATGGGTCGGGTCGCCGATCGCTACGGCATCATGGTGCCGATCGTGATGGGCGCGATCCTGCTCGCGGCCGGCTATGCGGCTGCGGCGATGTCGCAGTCGCTGTGGCAGTTCGCGCTGGCGCATGGACTGCTCATCGGCATGGGCAGCGCCGCCGGCTTCTCGCCGCTGATCTCTGACCTCTCGCACTGGTTTCGCAAGCACCGCGGCCTCGCCGTGGTCTGCGGCGCCTCGGGCAGCTATCTCGCCGGCGTGTTCTGGCCGCAGGTGATCACCTGGGGCATGGCCAACCATGGCTGGCGCGCGACGCATTTCGGTATCGCCATCGTCACACTGGTGGTCTTGCTGCCGCTCGCGCCGTTCTTCCGGCGCCAGCCGAGCGCGGCGACGTTTGCCGCGGCCGAGGCGAGCAGTGCCGGAGCGCGCGGCGATCTCGGCCTCAGCGCCGGCCAACTCCAGCTCCTGCTCTGCGTCGCGGGCTTCGCCTGCTGCGTCGCCATGGCGATGCCGCAGGTCCATATCGTCGCCTATTGCGGCGATCTCGGCTACGGCGTGGCGCGTGGCGCCGAGATGCTCTCGCTGATGATGCTGCTCGGCATCGTCAGCCGCATCGGCTCGGGCTTCGTCGCGGACAGGATCGGTGGCGTGGCGACGTTGGCGCTGGGCTCGCTGATGCAGGGCGTCGCGCTCTTCCTTTATCTCTGGTTCGACGGGCTGCAGTCGCTCTATGTCGTCAGCGGCATCTTCGGGCTGTTCCAGGGCGGCATCGTGCCGATGTACGCGGTCGTCATCCGCGAATATCTGCCGGCCAAGCAGGCGGGCGTGCGGATCGGCCTGGTGATGTCGGTGACCGTGCTCGGCATGGCCTTCGGCGGCTATCTCTCGGGTGTGATCTTCGACTATTTCAGCTCGTACCGGATGGCCTTCCTCAACGGCCTCGCCTGGAATCTCGTCAATCTCAGCGTGGTCTGCTGGCTGATGATGCGGGCGCGGCGGTCGACGCCGCCGCTTCAGGTCGCCGGCTAGATCGCCGCGCGTCCGATTGGACGCGATTGTGGCGATCTCGCTCTTTGCGATCGCATCGGATTCTTCCGAAAAGTGCATTCCACTTTTCGGTCCGATGCGTCAGGCGGGGCGATAGGTGCCGAAGCACCAGACATGCCCTTCCGGGTCCTTGCAGATGAAGTCGCGGCTGCCATAGGGCTGGTCGGTCGGCTCCATGCAGATCTCGGCGCCGGCCTTGCGGGCGCGCTCGCAGCGGGCGTCGATATCGTCGGTGGCGATGTAGGGCGAGGCGGTGGTGCCGCCGAGCTCGGCCGGGCGCGCGACCAGCTTGCCGAATGCGTTGCCCTCGGACGAGCCGAGCATGACGAAGCTCGTGCCCATGCGCAGTTCGCCGTGGAGAAGCGTCCTGCCGTCCTCTGAATAATAGGCGGCATGCTTCTCGAAGCCGAAGGCCTCGACCAGCCAGTCATACATCCGCGGCGCATCGGCATAGCGCAGCGAGATGATGATCATGGGCGCGAGCTTGGACGCATCGGCGCTCGACATGGCATGATCCCTGTTCATGGGGCCCGCCGCGATTGTCGGCGACAATGCGAGGCAATGCAAAGCGCCCGTTTGGCAAAGCGCCCGCTTGCGCGCCCGCCGCAGCGTCAGCATCATCGCCGGCGGATTCTCCGCCTGCCCCAAGGATGCCCATGAGCCCTGCCACCGACGGATCCGATGAAGCCCCGCGCGGGACGCTGACCGTGCGCACGATCGCCATGCCGGGCGACACCAACGCCAATGGCGATATCTTCGGCGGCTGGGTGATGTCGCGGATGGACCAGGCCGGTGGCATCGCGGGTGTCGACCGGGCGCAGGGGCGCGTGGTCACGATCGCGGTCGATGCGATGACCTTCATCCGGCCGGTCAAGGTCGGCGACGTGCTCAGCGTCTATACCGAGATCGAATCCGTGGGGCGGACTTCGATGAAGATCCATGTCGAGGCCTGGGCCAAGCGCTTCCGCACCACGCTGCACGAGAAGGTCACCGACGCCACCTTCACCTTCGTCGCGATCGACGAGGAGGGGCGGCCGCGGCCGGTGCCGAAACCGGAAGCTTAACCGGATTTAACCTCCTCTAACGCCGAGTGAATCTCTCGGCCGCGGGAGTGATTCAAAAGAATCCACTTTTAAGCGTTCCTTAAGCGCGCTCGGGGGATGCTGCGCGCCAGACCGGGGATACGCCCCGGCCAGGGGACTTCCATGGCCTTTCGACGCCGCATGCGGATCCAGCCGCCTGGCTTGCACGCCGGGGGAGGGAGGGGATTCCCGCGTCTGCCGGATGATCAGGGCCGGCTCAGGGTGAGCCTGAGCGGGTCGGTCTTCCTGTGTTCAGAACTCCTCTCCAGCGTTGCGTGAATCCGGAGTACGACTTCATGACGAAAGCCAAGCCCGCGCGTGAGGGCAAGCCGCTGCGGATCGGTATCGCACCCCGCATCTATGCCGCTCTCGGCGTGATGACGGCCCTGACCATCATCTCGTCCTCGGTGGCATGGTTCTCCTATGACAGCGTCGACCAGACGGTGGACGACCTCGTCGGGCAGAAGATGCCCGTGGTCGAACTCGCGCTCGAGCTCTCGCAGGCGGCGACGCAGTCGACCGCGCTGGCGGCCCGCTTCAGCGAGGTCTCAACCCTGCAGCAGCGCGCGACCCTGACCGGCGAGCTCGATACCGTCGAGGCGCGCCAGCTCGAGCTGCTGCGGCGCATCGCCGAGCAAGGCAAGGTCGACAAGTCCAAGCCGCAATCGGCGATCGACGACCTGGCGCGCCAGATCAACGACATCAACGACCTGACGGGCGAGCGGCTGCGCAACGCCGCCGACACCACTGCGGCGCTGGCGGCCCTGTCCAAGGCCCGCGACGGGTTCAGTGCCATGGCCGATTTCGAGACGGCCGACGCCCAGTTCAACGTCAAGATGAACATCACCAGTGCCGCGCAGCTCACCGGTGCAGAGTTCGACGCCGCCCTGTCCAAGGTGCTCGACAAGGATCTCTCCTCGCTCCAGACCGCCCAGTCGCTCCAGCTCCAGATCAGCGAGACGGTCGGCCTGCTGCGCGAGATTTCCCAGGTCGACAGCACCGAGAAGCTCGAATATGCCAAATCGCGCCTCAAGGCGCAGCTCGGCCAGGTCCGCGGGCTGCTGATGGCGGCGGACATGCTCCAGGCCAATCCGGCGCGCGGCCAGGCGGTCAATGCCGTGACCGAACTCGGCGAAGGCGCGGGTGGTCTCGTCGCCATCCGCGAGCGCGATCTCGGGACGCAGGCCGCGATCGCTGCCGGCCTCAAGAATCTCGACCAGGCGGCGGATAAGGTCCGTCGCGAGGTCGGCGAGCTCGTGACCTCCGCCCGTGGCGGCGCGATCGCCGGGCGCGACTCGACCAAGGCGGTGATCAAGCGCAGCGAGCTGACGCTGGCCGCGATCGGCATCACCTCGCTGCTGATTGCACTCGCCCTGTCCTTCTTCTTCGTCCGCCCGATGATCGTTGGCCGCCTCAACCGGCTCTGGGCCGCGACCAAGGCGATCGCCGATGGCGCGCTGGAGACGGTGGTCGATACCAAGGGCAATGACGAGATCTCCGATATCTCGAAGAGCGTCCTGCTGTTCCGCGACAACGCGGTGGCGTTGCGCGCGGCCGAACTCGCCAAGGTCGAGGACGAGGCGCGGGCGCTGGAGCAGCGCCGCGAGATGATGCGCGAACTCGGCGAGGCCTTCGGCGTCGTCGTGGCCGCCGCTGCGGCTGGCGACTTCACCCAGCGCGTTGCGGCGCAGTTCGCCGATCCCGAGCTCAATGCGCTCGCCGGCTCGGTCAACACGCTGCTGGAAACCGTCCAGACCGGTCTGCTGGAGACCTGCGACGTACTGGCGGAGCTGTCCGCCGGTCATCTCTCGACCCGGGTCGAGGGGATGTATCAGGGTGCCTTCGCCGAGCTCAAGGACGGCACCAACGCGCTGGCCGACGAGTTCGAGAGCACGCTCGCCCGCCTCGCCGAGACGGTTTCCGCGGTCCGCAGCGCGACCAGCGAGATCCTCGACGGCGTCACCGACCTTGCCGAGCGCACCAGCGAGGAGAGCAACGCCGTCTCGATGGCGACCAACCAGCTCGGCGCCTTCGCCGGCACGGTGAAGAAGACCGCGAGCGAGGCCGCCCAAGCGACCGGCATGGCGCAGGGCGCCGAGGAGCGCGCGCAGCAGGGCGAGAAGGTCGTGGCCTCGGCGCTGGAAGCGATGCAGCGCATCCGCCAGTCCTCGAGCAAGATCTCCGAGGTCATCGCGATGATCGACGAGATCGCCTTCCAGACCAACCTGCTGGCGCTCAACGCCGCGGTCGAGGCGGCGCGTGCGGGCGATGCCGGCAAGGGCTTCGCGGTGGTCGCGACCGAGGTGCGCAGCCTGGCCAAGCGCTCGGCCGACGCCTCGAACGACGTCAAGAAGCTGGTCGAGGCGGCGCATGGCGACGTCAAGGTCGGCGTCGGGCTGGTCGAAGAGACCTCGTCCATGTTCGGCGCGATCGTCTCCTCGGTGAACGAGCTGACCGGGCTGATGAACGGCATCTCGCAGACCGCCCGCAGCCAGGCGAGCGACGTCTCGGCGATCAATACCGAGATCGACGGCATCGGCACGATGGCGCACCAGAACGCCGCGCTGGTCGAGGAGACCAACGCTGCGCTCGCCCTCACCGACGAGCAGACGCGGGCGCTGACCGAGCATATCGGCCGCTTCACCTTCCGGCAGGGCCATGCGGCCGAGGAGCATGGCGAGGGCCGGCACGTCGCGGCAGCCTGAGAGGGCTGCAGGGCCATCCAGCTCCCGTGAACGGAACAGGGCCTCTCGGCATTGCCGGGAGGCCCTTTCGATTCCGGCTGCATGCGCCTTGCTTGCCGGGTGGTGGCGATGCTAGGCGAGGAGCGGGCCGGTAGCTCAATGGTTAGAGCTCGCTGCTCATAACAGCGCCGGTGCCGGTTCGAGTCCGGCCCGGCCCACCATTCCGTTTCAGATCAATGCCTTAGCCAGAGGATTGTGCCGGTGGGACATTCTGGTGGGGCATTTCTGTGTTCAATCCGGCCTATTTGCAGCGTTCCAAAAGCGGCATCTTTTACCTGCGTTGACCGATTCCCTGGCGGCTTCAGACCGGAATCAACCTCGCGACATGGCGCTCCGCCGGCCGTTCGCTCTCGGCGAGGCCCGCTGCGACGCCGGCGCGGTCGGTCGGGCTGCGGTTCTGGCTGAGCTTGCGCTTGCCTTCGAGCGTCGCGATCGGCATGCGCAGGCCGACGATGCCGCGCAACTGGGCTTGGATGAACTCCGGCGGCGCGTCCGCGACCGCCCAGGGCGCGGCGCGCTCGCCCTCATGCAGGTTGGTGAGGCGGGTGACGACATCCAGCAGCCGGGCGGGATCGTCGAAGAACTCGACCGGACCGGAGGCATGGACTGTCACGTAGTTCCAGGTCGGCACGACCTTGCCGGTCTCCTGCTTCAGCGCGTACCAGCTTGGCGTCACATAGGCGTCCGGGCCCGCGAAGAGGGCGAGGCCATTGCCCACGGCAGGCGCGCGCCATTGCGGGTTCGCCCTGGCGAGATGACCGTAGAGCACGCCATGCTCGCCCTCGTTCTCGTCGATAAACAGCGGCAGCGGCGTCGCCAGCGGCCCCTCGGCTGTGGCGGTGATGAAGGTCGCGAGCCGCGCGGCGCGGATCGTCGCCAGCAGGCTCGTCCTGTCCTCGTCGCGAAAGGCCGGTGGCGTGTACATGGGGAACTCCTTGTGTCGCCGCCGTCATGCCTGCAATCTGGACTGATCGGAATATCCAGTTCCAAGGGTTTTGAGTGGTCCAGTTGGAGGGGCAGGGCGTCGCCCGCCGGATCATCGCTGCGATCAAGCAGCGGATCCATGACGGGGAATATCGGCCAGGCGATCGCCTGCCGTCGAGCCGGGCGCTCGCCATCGAGTGGGGCGTGTCGCGGACGACGGTCACGGCGGCCTATGGGCAGTTGATCGCCGAAGGCTATTTGCTCAACCGCCCCGGTGCGCGGGTCGTCGTGGCGCGCGGGCTTGCGGCGGCGCCAGCACCCAAGGCTCTTGCGCCTGCAAGTGCGCGGGCTTTGTCCGGTTTCGCTGAGCGCCTGCTTGCCTTGCCCGCGCCAGCCCGGTTTCACACCTATCGCGTCGCCGATCTGCGCTATGGCGACCTGAGCGGCGCGGATTTTCCGATGCTGGCCTGGCGTCGTGCGCTCAATCGGGCGAGCCTGCGCCGGGCCGAGCGTCTGCGTTACAGCGATCCGCAGGGTTCGGCTCCGCTTCGTGAGGCTTTGCAGAGCTATCTGTGGCGGTCACGCGGGATCAGTTGCGCGCCGGAGCAGATCATCGTCGTCAACGGTTCGCAGCAGGGGCTCGATCTCAGCGCCCGACTGCTGCTCGATCCCGGCGACAGTTTCATCATGGAAGACCCCGGCTATGTGCTGGCGCGGCATGCCTTCGCCGCTTCGGGCGGAGTGGCTGTGCCTACTGCCGTCGATCGCGAGGGCATCCGGACGGAGGGCTTGCCGGCGGCGCGATTGGCCTATGTCACGCCATCGCATCAGTATCCGCTCGGCAGCGTGCTCTCGGCGGCACGGCGACGGGCGCTGCTGGACTGGGCGGCCGAAACCGGGGCCATGGTCGTCGAGGACGACTATGACGGCGAATATCGGCACAGCGTCGCACCGATTCCGCCCTTGCAGGCTTCCGCCCCCGACAGGGTCATCTATCTCGGCACGGTCTCGAAGACGCTCTCGCCGACATTACGGCTCGGCTATCTCGTCGTGCCGCCCGATCTCAGCCCTATCTTCGCAGAGGCCAAACGCCTGACCGACCGGCATACGCCCTTGCTGGAGCAGGAAGCGCTGGCGGAGTTCCTCTCAAGCGGCGGCTACGAGCGCCATATCCGGAGCATTCGTCGGCGGAATGCCGAGCGCCGGGCCGCGCTTTTGCAGGCTCTCGCCGAGGAATGCGGGGCGCGCCTGACGGTGGCCGGTGCGGATACCGGCCTGCATGTCGTCGCCTGGCTCAACGGCGTCCCGGCGGAGCGTGAGGCGGCTGTCGTCGAAGCCGCGCGCGAAGCCGGGATCGGCCTTTATCCGATCGGGCCGCTCTACGCGTCCGGGGCTGAGCGCCCGGCCGAGGCGGGTTTCGTCATCGGCTATGCGGCGCATGATGTCGACGTGATCCGGCGCGGCGTTGCCGGGCTGGCCAAGGTGTTTGCGGCGGTTGCCTGACGATCAGCCGCGCAGGCCGCCGAGCATCAGGTCGCAATAATCCTGTGCGAAGGCTGCGGCGCGGCGGCCCTTGCCCGGCTTGAACCACCGCACCATCCAGTTGAGCATCGAGAGCACGGCGCGGCTGGTGACGTCGATATCGATCGGTCGGAAGGCGCCCTTGGCGATGCCGTCGGCGATAATGTGCCTCAGGGCCTGCTCGTGCTCGTCGCGCAGCTTCTGTGCCTCCGCGATCATCACGACATTCTCCATGCCGCCATAGCCCACGAGCATGGTGAGGAAGCCATCGTAGTGATCCTCGAAGAAATCGGCGTGGGCGATCATGAAGCGGGCCAGCGCCTCTTCCGGCCCGGAGGTCTGGGCTGTCGCCTGCGAGACGTGACGGCGCAGCCCCTCCAGCGTGCGCACGATGATCGCCTCGTAGATCTCCTGCTTGTTGGGGAAGTAGTGGTAGATCGCCGCCTTGGTGACGCCGACGGACGCTGCGAGTTCGCCGAGCGATGTTCCGTCATAGCCGTCCCTAGCGAAGAGCCGGGCGGCGTCGTCGAGGATGCGGTCGCGTGCGTTCTCGATGGTCGGCGGACGACCCTGACGCTTGGGTTTCGTTGCTGGAGGGGTGGGCGCTACCACGGCTCGTCAGCCGATCGCGCCGGCCGCGCGCAGGCGTGCGATCTGCTCGGGGTCGAGCTGGAGATGTTCAGCTAGAACCGCGTCGGTGTGATCTCCGACCGAAGGCGGCATCCAGCCGCGCGTGTCATCGCCCGCGCCGGGTTGCTCGATTTTCCAGATTTCCGCGCCGAGATCGCCCAGCGTCATGGTTGCCCAGGGGCCGGCGAGAACGCGTGTGAGATCGAGGACCTTGATGCCTTCCAGTGCCGCGCCCATCGCTTGCCGTCTCGCGTTCTCGATATTTACTTACCGGCTGGAAGGTATTTAACTGCTCCGCCTTGTCAAGGAAGCCCGAGGCGCCGGGCGAGAGCAAGCGAGGGAGATGGCGATGGCCTTGGACAGCGAGACGATGCAGGGGCTGTTGGAGAGCGTCGCGCGTTTCGTGCGCGAGCGCCTGCGGCCCCTCGAGCATCAGGTCGCGCAGGAGGATCGCATCCCTGCGGAGATCTGCCGGGAGATCGCGGAGATGGGGCTGTTCGGCCTGTCGATCCCCGAGGAATATGGCGGGCTCGGCCTGACAATGGAGGAGGAGGTCCGCGTTGCTTTCGAGCTGGGCCGGACCTCGCCGGCCTTCCGCTCGCTGATCGGGACCAATAACGGCATTGGCTCGCAGGGGCTGATCATGGACGGCACGGAAGAGCAGAAGCGACGCTACCTGCCGCGACTGGCCTCGGGCGAACTGATCAGTTCCTTCGCGCTGACCGAGCCGGAGGCGGGCTCGGATGCGGCCTCGCTCAAGACCTCGGCTCGACCGGTCGAGGGCGGCTATGTCCTGAACGGCACCAAGCGCTTCATCACCAATGCCCCGCATGCCGGGCTGTTCACGGTGTTCGCGCGGACCGATCCGTCGCAGCCCGGCGCCAAGGGCGTCTCGGCCTTCCTCGTCGAAGCGGGCACGCCGGGGCTCTCGCTCGGGCCGGTCGACAAGAAGATGGGTCAGAGCGGCTCACACACCTCTGATGTCATCTTCGAGGACTGCCGCGTTCCGGCCGATGCGCTGCTCGGCGGGCGCGAGGGGCAGGGTTTCCGCACGGCGATGAAGGTGCTCGATCGCGGGCGCCTCCATATCTCGGCGGTCTGTGTCGCGATGGCCGAGCGCGTCATCGATGACAGTCTGCGCTATGCGGTCGAGCGCAAGCAGTTCGGCCAGCCGATTGCCGAGTTCCAGCTCGTGCAGGCGATGCTGGCCGATAGCCGGACGGAAACCTATGCGGCGCGCTGCATGGTGCTGGAGACCGCGCGCGCCAAGGATCGGGGTGAGGATGTCGCGACGGATGCCGCCTGCTGCAAGCTCTTCGCCAGCGAGATGGTCGGGCGTGTGGTCGACCGGGCCGTGCAGATTCATGGCGGGGCCGGCTACATCGCCGATCACGGCATCGAGCGCTTCTACCGGGATGCGCGCCTGTTCCGGATCTACGAGGGCACCTCGCAGATCCAGCAGATCGTCATCGCCCGCAACATGGTGAAGGCGCTGGGCTGAGCGGCCGCGCTCAGTCGGCGCTCTTGCCCTGCTGGCGCAGGGCCTTCAGCCGGTTGATGAGGTGGCGCGCGCCCATCAGGATATGCTGCTCCAGATGCTCCTTCGCGCGCTCGATCTCGCCCTGCTTGCACAGGTCGAGCAGGAGCTGGTGCTCGCGGTTCATCCGGTCGCGCCCGCCGGTCAGGCGGATCGGCAGCGGGAAATGGCGGTAGGCGTTGAGATAGAGCTTGCGGACGAGCTCCAGCGTCTGCGGCCGGTTCGCCGGGGCGTAGAGCGCGGCGTGGAAGTTCCAGTTCTGGCTCGACCAGGCTTCGTCCTCGCGGTCAACAGCCATGCGCGCCAGCAATTCCTCCGCCTTGGCGTAATGCTGGGGACCGAGCAGCGGGATGGAGAGTTCGAGCAGCCAGGTCTCCAGCCGGGCGCGAATCTCGTAGGTCTCCTCGAGATCGTCGATCGACAGGCCCGAGACCACCGCGCCCTTATGTGATTCCTGGAGGACAAGCCCCTCGGCTTCGAGCTGGTGCAGGGCCTCGCGGATCGGCACCCGGCTGACGCCGAGCTCGGCCGCCAGCTTCTCCTGCCGCAATTGCCGGCCTTCGGGCAGCGCCCCGGAGAGAATCTGGTCGCGCAGCAGCGCCACGACGCGCGCGGTCGTCGTCTTGCGCTGAAGCGCGGTGGTCTTGGTCGAGAGGATCGGCGCGGTCATCGCTGGGGCATGCTTCGTCGAATGCGTTTGGCCCCAATCCTTGCCCCGAACGGCGCGCGCTTACAATCGATGGTGTCGTCATGTCGGCGTGGCGAAATTATTGTATCCAATTATTCTGAGGCCGCGCGCCGCAATTTTCCCGTCGTTCTGTAAAATATGGCCCCTTGCATACTCAATCGAGTCGTCTTATCTAAAAATTGGATTCAATATTTAATCTAGGTGGACAGCCTGCCCGTGATCGCGATCTGCAATAATGAAGGAGCCTGCGGAATCGCGGCGACAGGCGCGGCGCTGGCCCGCGGCGACGCGGCGCTGGACGCGATCGAGGCCGGTATCCGACTGATCGAGGCGAGCGAAGAGGTCAGGACCGTCGGGCGCGGCGGCTGGCCCAACCTGCTCGGAGAGGTCGAGCTCGACGCTTCGGTGATGGATGGTACGACGCTGCGCACCGGTTCGGTCGGCTCCCTGACTGGCTATCTCCATCCGGTCAGCATCGCCCGGCAGGTGCTCGAACGATTGCCGCATGAACTGCTGGTCGGGGAGGGTGCACGCCGCTTCGCCGCCGAGATCGGCGCCGAGGCCGGCGAATTGCTGATGCCGCATGCGCGGTCGGCGTGGCAGCGCTGGTTGGAGACGGAAGTCAGCGCGTCCGAGCAGTCGCGCTGGCCGGACGTGCCGATGGCGGAGCTGTGCCAGCAGGCGATCGACCCGGAGACCGGGCGCGATACCACGGTCTTCCTGGCGCAGGATGCGGAAGGCCATATCGGCGCGGGCACGAGCACATCGGGCTGGGGTTGGAAATATCCCGGCCGCCTCGGCGACAGCCCGATCATCGGGGCGGGCTCCTATGCGGATAGCCGCTACGGCGCCTGCGCCTGCACGGGCGTCGGCGAGATGAGCATCCGCGCCGGCACGTCGCGCGCCGTCGTCCTCTACATGAAGATGGGCATGAGCGTCGAAGAAGCCGTGCACGAGGCGGTCGAGGACATGCGCGCCCTCAAGGGCGGGCTGATCGGCCGCGTGACCATCCATGCGATCGACCGGCAAGGCGGCCACAAGGTCGTCGCCGTCAACGGCCTGCCTGAGAACCATTACTGGCTCTGGCGTGCGGGCGATGCCGCCCCGTCGAGCCACCCTTGCGAGATCATCGCGATCAGCGATGTCCCCGCCCCAAAGCCGACGGCGCATCGCCGCTACGAGCAGATGGGGCTCTGAGCCCGCCCTCCCGCCAGCAACAGGACAGACCATGACAGCGTCACGCCATCGCCTTTTCGCAGCATTCGCCGGCCTGCTGCTGGCCGGGACCGCCGCGCAGGCTCAAACCACGCTCGAACGCGTCAAGCAGCGCGGGCAGTTGATCTGCGGCACCAGCACCGGCATCGCCGGCTTCAGCATGGCGGACGGGCAGGGCAACTGGTCGGGGCTCGATGTCGATGTCTGCAGGGCGCTGGCGGCGGCGGTCTTCGACGATCCCGCGAAGGTCAAGTTCATCCCGCTGGCGAGCAAGGACCGGCTCACCTCATTGCAGAGCGGGGAGATCGACGTGCTGCCGCGCACCACGACCTGGACGCTGAGCCGCGACGCCGGGCAGGGGCTGAACTTCACCGCCGTGAACTATTATGACGGGCAGGGCTTTCAGGTCCGCGCCAAGAGCGGCGTCAAATCGGTCAAGGAGTTGAACGGCGCCTCGATCTGCACGGTGCAGGGCACGACCAACGAGCTGAACCTTTCCGACTATTTCCGCGTCAACAAGATGAAATACGAGGTCGTTGCCTTCCAGGGCATCGACGAGACGGTGAAAGCCTATGAGAGCGGGCGCTGCGACGCGATCTCGACCGATATGTCGCAGCTCGTCTCGTACCGCCTGAAGATGACCGACCCGGCCGAACATGTGCTGCTGCCCGAGGTGATCTCGAAGGAGCCGATCGGCCCTTATGTCCGCCAGGGCGACGACGAATGGTTCGACATCGTGCGCTGGAGCGTCTTCGCGCTGGTCAATGCCGAGGAGCTCGGCGTGACCAAGGCGAACCTCGCGGAGATGCTGAAATCGGAAAACCCCGAGATCCGGCGCCTGCTCGGCGTCGAGGGCAAATTCGGCGTGGGGCTCGGCCTGACGCCTGACTGGATCGCCCGCATCGTCAAGCATGTCGGCAATTATGCTGAATCCTACGAGCGCAATCTCGGCTCCGGCAGCCGGATCAACCTGCCGCGCGGCATCAACAATCTCTGGTCGAAGGGTGGCATCCAGTTCGCGCCGCCGGTCCGCTGAAGCGGCCTATCGATATAGACCGGAAGCATGTGACGGCCCCGCGAGGGGCCGTCATCGTTTGAGGAGGTCTCAGCGCTTTTCGTCGAGCGCGTCGCGGACGCCGTCGCCGAGCAGGTTCACTGCCAGGATCAGCAGGCAGAGCCCGGCGCCCGGCAAGGCGATCAGCCAGGGGTCGAACAGGATGTGTTCGCGCCCCTCGGCGATCATCAGGCCCCAGGAGGGCGTCGGCGGCTGGGCGCCGAGGCCGAGGAAGGACAGCGCCGCTTCGAGCAGGATGACGTTGGCGATTTCCAGCGTCGCGACCACGATCAGCGTGTTGCGCAGGTTGGGCAGGATGCCGTGCAGCATGATGTAGAGATGCGAGGCGCCGAAGGACTGGGTCGCCTGCACGAATTCGCGACTGCGCAGGCTCTGCGCAGCGGCGCGCACGACCACCGCGAACCGGTCCCAGAGCAGGAGGCTGAGAACGATCGCGAGCGTCTTCAGCGAGGCGCCGCCGAGCGCCACCGCCGCGAGCGCGACCAGCACGATCGGGAGCGAGAGCCGCGTCGTCACGATGAAGCTGATCGCCATGTCGACACGGCCGCCGAAATAGCCGGCGGCGAGGCCGAGCATCGTGCCGATGAACCCGGCGCAGAGCGTGACGCCGAGGCCGATCAGGATCGAGACGCGGGCGCCATAAAGCAGGCGGGCGAGATAGTCGCGGCCGAGATGGTCGGTGCCGAGCCAGTGGGCCGGGTCCGAGCCCGGATACCAGAAGGGCGGGATCATGCGCTTGCCGAGATCCTGCGCGATCGGATCATGGCTCGAGAGCCAGGGCGCGAAGATCGCGACGAAGACGATGACGGCGAGCAGACCACCGCCGATGCGGATGGCGCTGCTGGCGCTCAGGCCCTTGAAGAGCTTGCGCCGGCGAATGGCGGGGCTGTCGGCGATCGACATCAGGCGCTCCTCAGGCGGGGATCGAGCCAGGCATTGATCAGGTCGGCCGCGGTGGTCAGCGTCACGTAGATCAGCGAGAGGATCAGGATGATCGCCTGCACGACGGGGAGGTCGCTGCGCAGCAGCGATTCCCAGGCGAGGCGGCCGAGCCCGTTGATGGCGAAGACGCTCTCGATGACGATCGAGCCGGAGAGCATCAGGCCGAACTGGACGGCGGCGAGCGAGACCAGCGGCAGCACGGCGTTGCGTAGCGCATGGACCAGCAGGACACGCGGCTGCGAGGCGCCCTTGGCGCGGGCGGTGCGGATGTAATCGGCGGTCAGCACGTCGATCATGCCGGCGCGGGTCAGGCGCATCAGGGCTGGCATGGCGTAGTAGCTGAGCACCACAACGGGCAGGATATAGCCCTGCCAGCTTTCCGTGCCGGAGATCGGCACGAGCCCGTACCAGACGCCGAAGACGACGATCAGGATCAGGCCGAGCCAGAAGCTCGGGATCGCCTGGCCGAGCACGGCGAGCATCAGGGCGATGCGGTCGATCGTGCCGCCGGGCTTGAGCGAGGCGAGGATGCCGAGCGGGACGGCGACCACGAGTGCGAGCAGGAAGGCGGCCGAGCCCAGCACGAGCGTGACCGAAAGCCGCTCGGCGATGATCGGCGCCACCGGCAGGTTGAAATAGAGGCTCGTGCCGAAATTGCCCGCGAAGGCGTTGCCGATCCAGCTCAGGAACTGGAGCGGAATCGGCCGGTCGAGGCCATAGGCCTGCCGGATCAGTTCGACATCCTGCGCCCGGCCGGCCTGGCCAGCGAGGACGACGGCGGGGTCGCCGGAGACGAACATCAGTCCGAAAGCAACGGCCGAGACGGCGAGCGCCACGAGGGCGGCGACGATCAGGCGGCGCGCGAGAAAGGGCAGCATGACGGCTCCGGGAATAGCGGGTCGGCCTGCCTGGCAGGGATGGCGCCGCTACCAGCCATGGACTGGAAGCGGCGCGGCGACAGGTGAGGAGCTGTTACTTCCAGCTCGACAGCCACCAGCGGGCGAACTCGTCCGGATGGGGCTTGAAGGTGAGCTGCTGCGACAGGCCGTAATTGATGTTGAAGTCGTACATCGGCAGCCAGTAGGCCTGATCGGCGATCTTCTTCAGCGCCTTGGCGTAGTTCGCCTCGCGCAGCGCCCGGTCCTGCGAGGTGTCGGCCGCGTTGACCAGCTCCATGACTTCCTTGTCCTGGACGAGGTCGTCGGCGCCGCCGCCGAAGAAGTTGGAGATGATGAAGGCGACGTCGCCGGTGCCGTAGCTGCCCCAGTTGGTGAAGAAGGCCGGCAGTTCGCCCGCGCGCCACTTCTGCACGCCGGCAGCATATTGCTGCTCGTTGAGGGTGACGCGGATGCCGGCCTTGCCGAGATCGCTGGCGATCGCCTCGGCGACCGGGCGCGGCATGGCGGCGAAGACCATCTCGATATCGACGCCATTGGCGAAGCCGGCTTCCGTCAGCAGCGCCTTCGCCTTGGCCGGGTCATAGGCGTATTTCGTCACGTCCTGGGCGCAGCCGAACTGCTTGGGATTGCAGGCGGCGTTGAGGACCTGCGAGGCGCCGCCGGCGAAGGCCTTGACGATGGCCTCGCGGTTGACAGCGTGGTTGATCGCCTGCCGGACCTTCAGGTTCTTGGTCGGGTAGTCCTTGCCCTTTCCGGTCACGGTCATGCCGACATAGGAGATGCGCATGATCGGGCCGTTGACCATCTGCACGCGGCTGGCGAGGCGCGCGGCCTGATCCGGCGGGATACGCCAGGTCCAGTCGAGCTTGCCGGCCATCAGCTCGGCGAACTGGGTATTGAGCTCGGGGATGGTGCGCACCACGATCTTGCCGATCGCGGGCTTGCCCTTCGGGCTGCCGGCATAGTGGCCGTCGAAGCGCTCGAAGGCGTAGCGGATACCGGGCGTCATCTCGACGAGCTTGTAGGGGCCGGTGCCGACGGGCTTGGCGGCCATGCCGGCGGAGCCGACTTCCTTGAAATAGGCCGCCGGGTAGATCGGCAGCGCATCGGCCAGCATCTCGACGGCGCCGGCGAAGGGCTTCGCCATCTTGATGCGGACCTGGAAGTCCGAGACCTTCTCGACCTTGTCGATCCAGTCCACGGCGATGCGGAAGCGCGTGCCATAGGCGGGGTCGAGCACGGTCGTCAGGGTGTAGACTACGTCGTCGGCGGTGAACTTGGCGCCGTTATGGAAGGTCACGCCTTCGCGCAGGTCGAATTCCATCGTCGTGGGATCAACGAAGCGCCAAGCCTTGGCGAGCGCCGGCTTGATCTCGCCGGTGTCGAGGTCCTTGTAGAGCAGGCCGTCATAGATGTGCCGGGCGAGGATCAGGCCCTCGCGACCAGCGATCTTGTAAGTGTCGAGCGCTTCCGGCTCGAGCGCAAAGGCGGCGTTCAGCGTGTCGTCGGCCTTGCCGGCCATGGCCGGAGCCGGTGCCAAGGCGAAAGAGGCGGCCAGCAGCGCGCCGGCCAGCGCGGTCGTTCCCAAGATCTTCATCGGTGTGTTCCCCTGTGCTTCTGGATGATCCGTCCGGCCGGAGCGCGCCTCTATGGGCGATTCTGCGGCCGGGGCCTATCAGGCTCGCGATGTTTCGAAGAGCTTCCGCGCGCCGTTGATCTCGTCGATGCGTTCGCCCTTCCGGACTCGCTCGATGACACCGGGCTCGGCCGCCTGCATGGCGGCGCAGGTCCGCGCCAGCGGCTCGGCCTCTGCGGGGTCGATGACGCAGACGCCGTTCTCGTCGGCGAGGACGAGGTCGCCGAGGCGCACGGTCGTGCCGCCGCAAGTGACGGTCTCGCCGATCGTGCCGCCCTTTCCTAGGAGTTTGGTCGTCAGCGGCGAGCGGCCACGGCACCAGACCGGCAGGCCGGAAGCCCGGATCGCCGCGACATCGGTGACGAAGCCGTCGATGACGACGCCGACAATGCCGGCCGCCTGTGCGGCGGCGGTCATTACCGCGCCCCAGCAGGCATGGCGATCGTCGCCCTGGCGATCGATGACGAGGATGGCGCCGGGCTTCGCCTGCGTCAGGGCGCAGGAGAGAACCGCGCCATCGTCGGGCGGGACGCTCACGGTGAAGGCCGGCCCGCAGACCCGCGGGCCTTCTATGACGCACTGGATCGCGGGGACCATGAAGCCCTCGGTCAGGATATGGCCGAGCGTCGCGGTCTCGATCTCGCGAAACAGCGCGGCGCGCTGTGCGATCGAGGCTTCGGCCGATGATCCGGTCGCTGTCATGGTCGCCCTTGCGCTGGAGGATGTCGCGTTCTGCCGAACCTACGGAAGCACCGAAACCGGGTCCAATAGACAGTTCCTATGCTAAGCATAGGCTTGCCACGGCAGCGGGTTTGCATAAGGGGCATGGACCACCAAGGGAAGAGAGATACACGCTTGAGCGGAACGAAGCCGAAGCTGCACCACCTCAACTGGAACCTGCTGCATACCTTCCTCGTCATCGTCGAGGAGCGCAGCATCACGCGGGCGGCCGACCGTCTGCTCGTGCGCCAGCCGACGGTGAGCGCGGCCCTGCAGCGGCTGGAGGAGACGCTGGGCGGCCAGCTCATCCAGCGCGACAGCCGCCGCTTCGTCCTGACCAAGCGCGGCGAACTGCTCTACAAGGAATGCGTCGACATCTACCGCAGCGTGGCGCGCATCGGCGACCGGCTGTCGGAAGATCACGACGACCTGACGGGCCTCGTGCGGCTGCTCGTGGTGACCCATGTCGTGCTGCCGCCGCTCGACCGGACGCTGACGCTGCTCAACCGCAAGCATCCCGGCGTCAGCGTGCGGATCGACGTCGCCAACAGCCAGGACATCGTCCGCGCGGTCTCGCAGAAGCTCAGTCCCTTCGGCTTCTGCCTGCTCGCCAAGCCACTCGCCGGGCTCGACTGCCGGCCGCTGCTGCGCGAGGAATTCGGCATCCTGTGCGGGCGCGGCCACCCGCTCTTCGGGCTCTCGGATGTGCCATTGGCAGAACTGCGCGACGAGCCCTTCGTCGCGCTGGCCTGCGGGCAGGACGGGGCGCTGGAGCCGATGGTCTCGATCCGGGAAGGGGCGGGACTTGGCAGCCGGGTCGTCGGCTCCAGCCCCAATCTCGAGGAGGTCACGCGGATGATCACTGCAGGCCTCGGCATCGGCATCCTGCCGCTCGCGTCGGTGGCCGAGGCGCTGGAGAGCCGCTCGCTGTGGAACCTTGCACGGCCCGAGGACCTGCTCGGCGCCGATCTCTATTTCATCTCCAACCCGGCCATGCAGCTCAGCGCCGCGGAAGAGGCCTTCCTGCGGCTGTTCGAGCAGCGGCTCGGCGCGTCCGAGGAGGAGCCGGCGGCCGAGGCCGCCGCGGTCCTTCTCAGCGATCCGCCCGTGCCATGACCGTGTGAAGCAGCACGTTGAGGCCGGGTTCGAGGTCCTCCTTCGTGCAGAGTTCGGCATTGTTATGGGTGATGCCGCCTTTGCAGGGGGCGAAGATCATCGTCGTCGGGGCATGGCGGGCAACGAAATAGGCGTCGTGTCCGGCCTGGCTGAGGATGTCCTGCGTGCGGTAGCCCAGCGCCAGCGAGGTCTGGCGGACGCTGTCGATCAGCTCCTGCGCGAAGATCTTGCCGCCCCATTTCCAGATATCGAGGATTTCGGCGGTGCAGCCGGCGCGGGCGGCGGATTCGCCGACGGCACGGCGGACGCGCTCGGCCATGACCTCGGAGGTTTCCGGATCGGGATGGCGCACGTCGCAGACGGCCTGCGCCCAGTCGGAGAGGATGCCAGGCTTGTTCGGCCAGGCGGCGAGGCGCGCGGCCGTCGCCTTGCCGCCGCCGGCGGCATAGGCCCAGCCGATCTCGTCGGTCTCGACCAGCAGGCGGGCGCCGGCCAGCAGTGCGTTGCGGCGACGCTCCATCGGCCAGGGGCCGGTATGGGCGGTCTCGCCCTTGAACTCGACGAGCATGCCGGTGCTCGGGAAGCCGCCGGTGACGACGCCGACCTGCATGCCGTCGCGGTCAAGGTAATAGCCCTGCTCGATATGGAACTCGAAATAGGCGTCGAAGGCGTGCGGTGCCGCTTCCATCTCGCCGCGATAGCCGATCCGCTCCAGCTCCTCGCTGATCGTGCGGCCCTCCTCGTCGGTGCGCCCCTGCGCGAAGTCGAGCGTATAGGCGCCGACGAAGCAGCCGGAGCCGACCATCGGCGGCGAGAAGCGCGCGCCTTCCTCGTTGGTCCAGTTGACGATCTCGATCGGCCGGCGCGTGCGGTGGCCGAGCGCGTCGAGCGTGCGGCAGACTTCGAGCCCGCCGAGCACGCCGGCGATGCCGTCGAAGCGGCCGCCATTGATCTGCGTATCGAGATGGCTGCCCATCACCACCGGCGGCAGGCTGTCATCGGTGCCGGCGCGGCGGGCGAAGATGTTGCCGATGCCGTCGACACGCACATCGAGCCCGGCCTCGCGGCACCAGCCGACGAAGACGTCACGAACCTGCTTGTCGGCATCGGACAAGGCGAGGCGCGAGAGGCCGCCCGGCCGGCCGGGACCGATCTCGGCCGAGCGCTCGATCGTGGTCCAGAAGCGCTCGATGTCGATACGGGCCGTGTCGAGGCTGGGCATGACGGGTCTCCTCTCCGCCGGGCGGGGCGGGAGCTGCTGCGGGGCGATGCGTTCGCTCAGCCATGGCGAGCGAACCAACCAGCTCAGGATTTCAGGCCGGGGGCGGCGCAGGCAAATAGATATTGCCTATGCTTGCCATCGGTGCGGCCTCCGCGCCGTCCCGGCGCCGCTCACCGATCGGGAGGCAGCTCCGCATAGACCAGTCGGTTGCGGCCTTCGTTCTTGGCGCGGAACAGGGCGAGGTCGGCGGCATTGACCAGCCTCGCGGGATCGCCGTCGGCATCCGGCCAGGCGGTCGCCACGCCAGCGCTGATCGTCACCCGGTCGTTTCCATGCGCGATGTTCAGATCGCGCACGCCCTGCACCAGCCGCTCGGCGACATGGACCGCCCCTTCCTGTGGCACGCCGGTCAGGATGACCACGAACTCTTCGCCACCGAAGCGTGCGGCAAGGTCGGTCGAGCGGGTGGAGCCTTCCTGGATCACGCGTGCGACCTGTTTCAGCACGTCGTCGCCGGCGAGATGGCCATAGGCGTCGTTGTAGCGCTTGAAATGGTCGACATCGATCATCAGCACGGAGAGCGGGCTCTGGGTACGCTGGCAGCGCTTCCACTCGGCGGTGAGGTACTCGTCGAAATAGCGCCGGTTGCCGAGACCGGTCAGGCCGTCGATCCGGGTCAGGCGCTCGAGCTCGAGATTGGCCCGCATCAATTCGCGCTGGCTCTCGCGCAGCGCACGGTAGGCCTCGTCGCGCTGGAGGTGATCGAGATAGGCGCGGGTGTGGTAGCGCACGCGAGCGATCAATTCGATCTTGTCGGGCAGCTTGACGAGATAGTCGTTGGCGCCGGCCTGGAACGCCTCGCTCTTCGTCGCCGGGTCTTCCTTGGTGGAGAGCACGATGACCGGCACGGCATGCAGGGCCGGATGCTTGCGGTACTGCCGGACAAGATCCAGCCCGTCGACGCCGGGCATGACGAGATCCTGGAGGATGACTGTCGGCTTGACGCGCTGGGCGATCGCGATCGCCTCCAGCGGGTCGGTGCAGTAGTGGAAATCGAGATCGCCATGATGGGCGAGCGCGCGGCGTACGGCTTCGCAGACCATGACCTGGTCATCGACCAGCAGCACCATGGACAGGTAGCTGTCGGCGGGGGGCGGGACGTCAGGCGAGGGAGGTCTCGTTTCGGCTGTCATGGGCAACCTTCATCAGGACGACGGAGCGCACGCCTCGGCCAGGCGAGGGGCGATAGCGGCCAGCGGCAGAATCTCCGCAGCCGCGCCGATCGCGGCGGCAGCCTTGGGCATCCCGTAAACCGCGCTTGTGGCCTTGTCCTGCGCAATCGTCAAACACTGCCTGTCGCGCAGGAGCTTCAGTCCATGGGCGCCATCGCGGCCCATGCCCGTCAGCAGGACGCCGACAGTGTCGCCCTGCCAGCGTTCCGCGACGCTTTCGAAGAACACGTCCACCGACGGACGGTAGGGATAGTCGCGCGGTTCGGCCCGGTAGCCGAGTTCTCCGCCGGCCTTGAAAACCAGGTGATCGGCGCTCGCCGCGATCAGCACCGCGCCGCGCTTCGGTCTGTCGCCTTCGCGGGCCGGCCGGACGGGCAGGCGGCAATGCTGGCAGAGCCAGCTCGCGAAGCCGGGCACGAACTGCTCGTCGAGATGCTGGACCAGGATGATCGCCGCCGGGAAATCGGGGGCCAGCCCGCCGAGCAGGGTCGCCACGGCGGCCGGGCCGCCGGCCGAGGCGCCGATGGCAACGAGCCGCTGAGAGGAGGAGACCGGCGCTGGCGGCCGGCGCGAGCCTGGATCGACCGTCGGCAGGCTGCGCGATAGTCGGCCGATCGTCGCGATGCGTGCGAGCAGGGCGGCCGTCTGCGCCGAGGTGTGGCCGTTGGCGCCGACGCTGGGAATGTCCACCGCATCGAGCGCGCCATGGCCCATCGCCTCGTAGACGCCGGAGACATTGGCGTCGACACTGGCAGTGACCAGCAGGATCGGACAGGGCGTCTCAGCCATGATCCGGCGCGTGGCCTCGACGCCGTCCATCTCCGGCATGGTGAGGTCCATCAGGATCAGGTCCGGCCGGTCGTGCCGGCAGGCCTCGACCGCCTCTCGGCCGTTCATGGCGATCCAGGCGATTTGATGCTCCGCCGTTGAAGCGATGACGCGTCGCAATAACTCGACCGCCATCGGCAGGTCGTTGACCAGACCGATTCTCATGAAACGCCCCCACAGCGTATACTTGTGCTCATGGCTCGCCGATCAGGTCGACGACCGCATGGATCAAAGTTTCGTCGTGGAAGCTCCCTTTGGTCAAATAGTAATCGGCGCCGGCATCGAGACCTCGGCGGCGATCCTCCTCGCGGTCCTTGTACGAGACGATCATCACCGGCAGGTTGCGCAGGTTGGGATCGCGCTTGATCAGGGTGACGAGCTCGATGCCGTCCATGCGGGGCATGTCGACATCGGTGACGACGAGGTCGAAGGAGTCGGAGCGCACCGCGTTCCAGCCGTCCATGCCGTCGACGGCGACCTCGACCTCGAAGCCGTGATGGTCAAGCAGCTTGCGCTCCAGCTCGCGCACCGTCAGCGAATCGTCGACGACGAGGACGCGCTTGCGCCGCTTCTGTCCCGTACGAACCACGCTGCGCTCGAGCGTCCTGAGGCGCCCGCCCGAGACCAGTTTCTCCATCGAGCGGATCAGGTCCTCGACATCGAGGATCAGCACCGGCGAGCCGTCGTCCATCAGGGCGGCGGCGCTGACATCCTTGACCTTGGCTAGCCTCGGGTCGAGCGGCCGGACCACGAGTTCGCGCTCGCCGAGGAAACGGTCGACCACGAGCGCGTAGAGATTGTCACCCTCGCCGACGACGACCGTCGCCAATTCGGCCTCGCCGGCTATCGCTTCGCCCCGGCCCAGGATTTCGTGGGCGGTGACAAGGCCGACCTGCTGCTCGCCATGACGGAAGTGCGGGCGACCTTCGAGCAGCTCGATCTTGTCACGCGGCAGCCGCAAGGCGCGGCCGATCGCCGTCAGCGGCAGGGCATAGGGCTCGCCGTCGATCTCGACCAGCAGCGCGCGGATCACGGACAGCGTCAGCGGCAGCTGCAACTGGAAGCGCGTGCCGATGCCGGGCTCGGAGACGACGGTGACCTGGCCGCGCACCTGCCGGACCATGGCCTGCACGGCATCGAGGCCGACGCCGCGGCCCGAGATGTCGCTGACGGTCGCCTTCATCGAGAAGCCGGGCAGGAACAGGAACTCGAGCAATTCCTCCTGGCTGAGGTCCCAGACCGTCTCTGCCGTGGTGAGGCCGCGCGCGAGTGTCGCCTGCCGCAGCGCCTCGATATCGATGCCGGCGCCGTCATCCGAGATGATGATCTGGAGCAGGCCCGCATTGTGCCGCGCCTCCAGCCGGATCAGGCCCTCGGCCGGCTTGCCGGCGGCACGGCGCTGTTCGGGCGTCTCGATGCCGTGATCGGCGGCGTTGCGCAGGAGATGGCCGAGGGGCGCGTCAAGCTGGTCGAGGATGTCGCGGTCGATGCTGGTGGCGCCGCCGACGATGTCGAGGCGCACCGTCTTGCCGAGCGTCCGGCCGATATCGCGCACATTGCGCTGGAAATGCCGGACGCCGTCCTCGAAGGGCCGCATCCGGCTCGCCAGCGTCTCGTCGTAGAGACGGTTGGCGAGATCGGTCGCGCGCCGGTCGACCGTGTCCATCTCGTCGAGGCGCTGGGCGAGGAGCGCCTGGCCTTCGGCCAGCTTGAGCTGCGCGGTCACCAGTGCCTGCGCGGCGCGGCTGTCGGTATCGACGGGCATCGCGGCGCGCAGGTCCTCGAAGCTCTTGGCGAGCTCGGCCTGGACACGCCGCAACCGCAGCAATCCGTCATTGAACGGCCGCAGCCGGCGCGCCGACATCAGCGACTCGCCGGCGAGGCCGAGCAGGCGGTTCAGGCTGTCGGCGGTGACCCTGACCATGCGCTCACCAGCCGCGCCATCTCCAATCGAGGCCGATGTGTCCGCAAGGATAGGTGGCGCAGGAGGCGCCGTCTCGGTGGCGAGTGCTTCGTCTGCAGGCACCGAAGCGCCGCGAGAGGCGCTCGGTGAGGGCGCCGTCGCTTCGTCGGAGGCGCGGCGCAGGACCTGCGCGAAGGCTTCGATCCTGCTCCTTGTCTGCGCTTCCGGCTCGTCCGTTCCGGCCGCGATAGCAGCAAGGAGGTCCAACCCCGCGAGCAGCGCGTCGATATGCCGTTGGTTCAGCCGGATCTTGCCGTGTTGGGCGGCGACCAGGCATTCCTCCAACTCGTGCGCGACCTGCACGGCCGGCGAGAGATCGATGATGCGGGCGGCGCCTTTCAGGGAATGGGCGGCGCGCATGCAGGCTTCGAGATGAACGGCAGCGGTCGGGTCGCGCTCGAGGGCGAGCAGGCCGGCCGTGAAGGCCTGCGACTGTGCCGCCAGCTCGGCCCGGAACAGCTCGAGCATCGAGAGGTCGCTGAGGTCCTCGCCGCTCATGCGATGCTCCGGTCGATCAGGGAGAGCAAACGCACCGCATCGAGGCAGCCGACCGCGCGGCCGTTCCAGGGGATCATCGCTTCCACGACACTCGCCGCCGAGCGACCGACCGTTGCCGGAACGGCTCCGCGTTCATCGGTACGGTAGCTGTGCAGGCCGTGGACCTCGTCGACCTCGAAGGCGACGTGCCGGGTCTCCTCGCCGGTAACGACGAGGCGAGGGAACACGGCGATCCGCTCTGTGCCGCGAGAGGCGGCGGCCGAGCCAAGGCCGAGCAGGGCGGATAGCGAGATGGAGATCAGGAGTTCGCCACGGACATTGACGATGCCGCGGACGGCCTCGCTGCGGCGATGGGGCAGGGAATGGACCGGGCGTGGCTCGGCTATCTCGCGGCAGATCCCAGCCGGCAGGCCGAGCCATTCCTCACCGATGCGGAAGATCAGGACGCTGTCGATCTCCTCGCCTTCGGGTGCCTTCTCGTCGCGTTTCGCAAAATGCTGCGTCCATGCGTCGCGATAGCCCGGTGGCAAGGGCCGGTCGAGCAATTTGCGGGCGATCTGCGCATGGGTCGGGCAGTTGCGGCAGTGGAGATGCTCCACCAGCTCGGGACAGGTGCGGTCGCCGCTGACGCCGATCTCCCGCCAGCATTCGTCGATGCCGTCGGTGGCCATCGGATGGGTTTCGGCGGGCATCAGGTGCCGCTCCGTTTCGCCAGCCGGTCGAGCCTATCAGCCAGGGCCTTGGCAGCGCCATGGTCGCCCTGGCGCTGCTGGAGCAGCCGGAGCTGGGCCAGCGCCCGCTGGTGGTCAGGCGCGAGGTAGAGCGCCTTGCGATAGTTCCGCATCGCGTCCTCCACCGCGTCGGCCGCGTCATGGGCGAGCCCCAGCCAGTAGAACGCATCGGGCGAGGGGCCGAACTCAGCGATATGGCGTTCTGCGGCCGCGCTTACCTCGGCCAGGTGCCCGGCATCGGCGGCGCGCTCGATCTCGGCGAGGCTGGCAGCCACCCGGTCCGGCGATGGTGCGGATGGCTGGGCGGAGGCGGTCTTCTGCGCGAAGGGGCGCGGCGCAGAACTTGCCTTGGCTGTCTGCGCCCGCGGCAAGGGAGCAGCCTTCGCCGGTGCCGGTCTCGGCCTTCGTGCGGCGGGCGGCTCTGGAGGTTTTACCGGTGCAGCTTCTGCCTTGATGAAGGCGAAGGCCCGGGGAACGCGCGTGGAGTTGAAGCCGTGCAGAGGCGGCAGGCCGGACTCGGCCGGGCCGACCAGCAGGAGGCCATCATCGGCCAGCATCTGCCTGAGCTGGTTCAGCGCCGCGCCTTGCGTCTCGCGGTCGAAATAGATCAGCAGGTTGCGGCAGAAGGCGACAGCGTAAGCCTCGTTGCCGGTCTGGGCCGCGGCGGAAAGCACATTGCCGATGCGGAAGCGGACGTGCCGGCGAACGATGTCATGCGGCCTGAAACCGCCGTTGCAGGCCTCGAAATAGCGGTCGCGAAAGGCAATGTCGGCGCCGCGGAAGGAGTTCTTGCCGTAGATCGCGCGCTCGGCATGGACGAGGTTGCGGCTGCTGACATCGATCGCGTCGATCTGGAAGCTGCCATCCGGAAAGCCCGCATCGAGCAGCGCCATCGCGATGGAATAGGGCTCCTCGCCGGTCGAGCAGGGCAGGCTGAGCAGCTTGAGCGGGCGGCAGCTGGCCCGGTTCTCGCGGAGGTGGCGCACCATTGCGCCGAAGGCCTCGCGGTCGCGGAAGAACCAGGTCTCGGGAACGATGACAGCGTCGACCAGTTCCTGCCGCTCGGCCGGGCTCGACGTGACGAAAGCCCAGTAGGCGTGGAGATCGGAGATGGCGCAGGCCGTCATCCGCCGCTTCAGGGCATGGCGGATGACGGAGGCGCCGACCGTCTCCATGCTCAGGCCGATCGTCTCCCTGAGCAGCTTCTCGAAATCCCGGATCGGAGCGGTCTCGTCCATCACAGCTCCGTCGCTTGCTGACGGAACAGGATATCGCGGATTTCGGGCGTGAGCAGGGCCTCGCCCCGGACCCACTGGATCAGCCCGCGCTCGTCGCTCGCGACCGGGCCGAGATAGGCGGGCATACCAGCCTCGACGCCGGATGTGGTGAAATCGGCCTGATCGCGCTCGATGGTCTCGACGGCCTGCTCGACCAGCAGTCCGAGGAGATCGTGGCTGCCAGGCGTAGTGGGGTAGCGCAGCAGGATGATGCGGGTGCTCAGGCGCGGCTCGGCCGGGCGACCGAGCGCCAGCAGCGCGAGATCGACCACGGGTACAGGCCGGCCGCGATAGCTGATCGCGCCGGCGACGCCGGTGGGCGCGCCGGGCAATTGCTTGGTCGCGAGCAACGGCAGCACGGCCTCGACCTGCCCGGTCTCGAGCACGTAGCGGTCCTGCCCCAGCTGGAACATCAGAAACAGCATCGCGCGGTTCCGTTCCGCCTTTCTCGTCAGGCACGCAGCTTGAAGCGCGAGATGCTGTTGCGCAGCCCGCTCGACACCTGATTGAGCTCGTCGATGGCGAGCGTCGATTGCTGCAGGGACTCGACCGTCTGCTGCGCGGCCTCGCTGAGCTGGGAGAGCGCCTCGCTGATCTGGCCGGCACCCGTCGCCTGTGCCTGCATGCCTTCGTTCGCGCCCTCGAAGCGCGGCACCAGCCCCTGGACCTGCTCGATAATCTCCGAGAGCTGGCCGCCGACCTGCTGCACCTCCTGCATGCCGCGGCGGACCTCCTCGGAGAACTTGTCCATCCCCATCACGCCGGCCGCGACGGCCGACTGGATGTCCTTGACCATCTGCTCGATGTCGTAGGTCGAGACGGCGGTCTGGTCGGCAAGGCGGCGGATCTCGGTCGCGACCACGGCGAAGCCGCGGCCATATTGCCCGGCCTTCTCCGCTTCGATCGCGGCGTTGAGCGAGAGCAGGTTGGTCTGGTCGGCGACCTTGGTGATGGTGGTGACGACCTGGTTGATGTTGCCCGCCTTCTCGCTGAGGATCGCGAGCTTGGCGTTGATGGCGCCGGCGGCCTCCATCACCTGACGCATCGTGCTTTCCATGCGCGCGAGCCCGGCCTGCCCGCCATTGGCGAGCGTCGCGGTCTGCTCGGCGACGGCCGAGACCTCGTCCATCGTATGGGCGAGTTCGTTGGAGGTGGCGGAGATCTCCTTGGCGGTCGCACCGATCTCGGTCGTGGTGGCAGCGATCTCGTTGGCCGTCGCCTGCTGTTCCTTCGAGGTCGCGGCGACTTCGGTGATCGAGGTGTTGACCTGGATGCTCGACTTCTGGACCTGGCCGATCAGCCCGGCGAGATCGTCCGCCATGGCGTTGACGCCGTCGGCGAGCGTGCTGAATTCGTCGCGCCGTTCCAGTGTCAGGCGCTCGCTGAAATCGCCGCGCCGCATGTGATCGACGATGCCAAGCAGCTTGCCGAGCGGCAGGGTCACCGCCCGGAACAACAGGACGCCGCAGAGGATGGCGAGAACGAGCGCGATCGCGAAGCAGATGATCAGGCCTAGTTCCGCAGAGCGAACGATGCTGACGATCTGGCGGGTCGAATCGTCGGCCTCGGCCTTGTTGAACTCGACCATCTAGTTCAACACGTTGCGCATGTTGGTGGAAATTGGGTCCAGATCGGTTCTGACGGTCCTGGATTGATCGGGAAGCTGGGTGGTCGCGTCCTTGCCGATGGCGAGAACCGCATCTTCCGCCTGAACGTATTGGTTGAGAAGTTGCGCCGCCAGAGCATGGTTGCGTCGGTCTGTCTCCGTCGTGATCACGCTCTCATAGGATTTGATCAGCTCACGCAGCCGCCCTCGATTGGCCAGAATCGCGTCTGTGGCCTGTTTCTTTGCGGCAGGAATTTCTGCCCGCGCATGCTCGCGTGCAAGGCCGGTCGTATTCGCCCATAAAGCCATCAACTGAGCGCTGTAATACAGGCTTGGGACGGTCTTGGTCTCGACTTGCGTTACTTCGCGCTCGGTCTGGAGGAACCAGAAGTAGCTCGCGCCCGCCATGGCGGACATCACCGCGAGGATGGCGACGAAGCTGATCAGGATGCGGCGGCGTATCGTCAGGCTCTTCATCGCTCAATCCATCGTCGCGGCGTGCACCGGGCGGTAGCCGGGCCGGCTGTCGCCTTAATCATGGTCGAAGCGTGCGCAGATCATCGTTAGCGAGGAGTTATTGCGTCTCCGTTGCGGAAACGCGTTGCAATGAAGGCTGTGGAAGCGTGGCGCGGCACGGCCGGCCGGATCAGCCAGTACGCGCCGAGGGCAGGAAACGTTCGGCCGCGAAGGGCGCGGGGTCGCACAGGGGCGGCGCGCCAGTCATCATTTCCGCGAGCAAGCGGCCGGTCGCGGGGCCGAGCGTGAAGCCGTGATGGGCATGTCCAAAGGCAAACCACAGGCCGCGATGGCGTGGCGCCGCGCCGATGATCGGCAGCATGTCGGGCAGGCAGGGGCGGGCGCCGCGCCAGGGTTCGGCATCGAGGCGTCGGCCCAGCGGTACGATCTGTCGCGCGATGCGCTCGGCCCGGTCGAGCTGCCAGGAATCGGAGGGCTCGTCGCGGCCGGCGAGTTCGATCCCCGTCGTCAGGCGGACGCCGCGCTGCATGGAGGTCAGCACGAAGCCGGCCTGAGCATCGCAAAGCGGATGCTGCGGTGCCGTTTCGGCGGCGCTCTCGTAATGCATGTGGTAGCCGCGCTTGAAGCCGATCGGGAAGCGATATCCGAAGCGCTCGCACAGGTCGTTCGACCACGGGCCGAGCGCGACGACGGTCTCAGGCGCCTGCCAGTTATGGCCATCGGCGGATAGCCGCCAAGCCCCGTTGTCTTGCTGCAAGCTGGCCGCATCAGCCGGCTTCAACTGGCCGCCTCGGGCGACGAACAGCGCGGCATAGGCGCGCGTCACTGCGCCGGGATCGCTGACGGTGACCGGGTCGCGCCAATGCACCGCGCCGGAAACGCTGCCGGAGATCAGGCCGGGCTCAAGGCGGCGCAGGGCGGCGTCATCGAGCAGGTCATAGCTGAGGCCATAGGCGGCGAGTTCGACCGCTCCGCGGATCGCCGCGTCGAGTCCTTGCCGGCTGCGGTAAAGCTCGATCCAGCCTTCGCCGCGCATCAGGGCCTCGGTGCCGGCGGCTTTCGTCCAGCGCCGGTGTTCCTCGATGCAGCGCTCGATCAGCGGGAGGATGGCGCGGCCCAGTTTATCCAGCCGGTTCGGGGCCGAGTTCCACCAGTAGCGTGCCAGCCAGGGCGCCATGCGCAGCAGTGCGGCCGGCCGATAGCGCACAGCGATCGAGCGGTTCGAGGCGAGGCTGGCCAACGTCGCGAGATCGCGCGGGAAGGCATAGGGCACGACGGAGGAGCGCTCGATCAGCCCGGCATTGCCATGGCTGGTCTCGGCGCCCGGCTCGCCGCGATCGACGAGCAGGACGGTCTTGCCGCGCTCCTGCAGGTGCAGCGCCACGCTGACGCCGACGATGCCAGCGCCGAGCACGATCACATCGGCCTGTCCTGTCGCGGTCGCCATCGTCGCTGGAATCCTCCCCATCTCTCTGGAATAGGCGCAGCGGAACCGAGCCTCAAGCGAAGCATTTTTGCAAGAAAATAAAAACTGTTTGACAGTTTGAAAGAAAAATTTCTTGATCTCTAGACGCGCAGGAGTGCCGATGTCGCAGACGCTTCGCCAGAGATTGCAGGCTTGCCTCGCCAACGGCTCCAGGGCCGACAAGGCGCTGGCGAGCTATATGCTGGCGCAGATGCCGAGCCTGCCCTTCGAGACGGCGGCGAGCCTGGCCGAGAAGGTTTCGCTCAGCGAGCCGACGGTCGGGCGCTTCTGCCGGACGCTCGGCTACAAGAGCCTGAAGGACCTCAAGGCCAATCTCGCCGAGGAGATCGGCGACAGGCCCTGGCTGATCAGCGACCGTCTGCGCGATTTCCAGCAGCGCAGCTTGGCCGGCGACGATCAGCTCGCGCGCAGCCTCCAGTTGGAGATCGCCGGGCTCGTGCGCATCTACGAGCTGGCCCAGAGCGAGGAGTGGAAGCGCGTCGCCCGCCGGCTGGCGACGGCGTCTTCCGTCTGCGTCACCGGTTTCCAGACCGAGCGCGGGCTCGCGCAGTACCTCGCCAACCAGCTGCAGTATCTGCGCGACGGCGTGCATCTCGCGGATCTCGCCGCCGGCAATTTCTCGGACCTGCTGTTGTCGGGCGAGACCGAGCGCTGCCTCGTGATCTTCGAGGCGCGGCGCTATTCGCGCATGGCCAAGGTGCTGGCCGAGCAGGCGAAGGCGGCGGGCATCAAGACCACGCTCATCACCGATTCCTTCTGCGACTGGGGGCAGGGACTCGTCGACGAGATGCTGGTCGTCTCGACCGAGTTCAACCTGTTCTGGGACTCGACCGCCCAGATGGCGAGCCTGAGTAACCTGCTGATCAACGCGGTCTTCGTCGAGCTCGGACCGCAGGTCGAGGCGCGGCTGAACCGGATGGCCGAGCTCTACGGCCGCTTCACCGGCCATGTCGGGGACAGTTCCGGCCCGCTCGGCTGACGGCCGCGATCACAGCCTTTCGCAACATCTCGAAACAAAAGGGGAAGCGGGATGAAGACGATGATGAAGGGGAGCATTCTGGCGCTGGGCCTGTCGGCGCTTGCCGCCGGCACGGCGTTGGCGCAGGAGGCCACGTTCGTGATGACCGCGCGCCTCGTTGGTGCGCCGACTTATAACCCGATCAAGGCGACGAAGCTCAACACGGCGACGACGCTGATCTACGACCGGCTGGTGGTGCAGGATGCCGACCAGAGCTTCCACGGCCAGCTCGCGACCTCTTGGGAATCGAGCCCGGATGGCAAGCTCTGGACCTTCAAGCTCAAGCCAGGCGTGAAGTTTCACAACGGCGAGCCGTTCAACGCCAAGACGATCGAATGGTGGGTGCCGCAGTTCAAGGGCACGGAGAATGCCTTCACCGTCGAGGCGATCGAGAAGGTCGAGGTTGTCGACGACCTGACCGTGCGCTTTCACATGAAGCATCCCGACCCGAACCTGCTGTTCAATCTCGCAAGCTCCTTCATGTGCGTTCCGGAGCCGAAATCCTATCAGGCTCTGGGCGACAAGTTCGGCGTGACCGAGGCGATCGGCACCGGCCCCTACAAGATGCAGCAGTTCACGGTCGGCCAGCAGACCGTGCTCGTGCGCAATGACGACTACAAATCGGCCTCCGCCCTCTCGAAGAACCAGGGGCCGGCCAAGTTCAAGAAGCTGACCTTCCGCGAGATCGGCGAGGAATCGACCGCCTATCTCGAACTGAAGACCGGCGGCGCCGACGTGCTCGTCAACGTGCCCACCGACTTCCTGCCGCGCATCCAGGCGGACAAGGCGGTGAAGCTCGTGACCATCCCCGGCAACGAGGTGGTCTACATGCCGATCAACACCAGCGTCGAGCCGTTCACCGACGTGAAGGTGCGCGAGGCGACGGCCTTCGCCGTGAACCAGAAGGAAATCCTGACCAGCCTCTATGGCGGCAATGGCGCGACCGCCGACACCTTCCTGATCTCCTCGCTGAAGGAATCGCAGGTCGATCCCAAGTACAAGATTTCCTATGACCCGGAGCGCTCGAAGAAGGTGTTCGACGCGGCCGGCTGGAAGCCCGGTCCGGACGGCATCCGCGTCAAGGACGGCAAGCGCCTCGAAGTGAAGCTCTGGGCTCAGAACGGCACCGAGTTCAAGCGCCTCGCCGAGATCGTCCAGGCGCAGCTCAAGGCGGTCGGCATGCAGGCCGATATCAGCATCATCGATGCCGGCTCGATCAATGCGCAGTACCGCAAGAAGACCGAGCACCAGCTCGCGGTGCGCGCCTATCAGTGGACCAATGCCGATATCGTCGACTGGTTCTTCGCGGCCAAGCGCGCGGGCTACCCCAATGTCTCGATGTTCAACGACCCCGAGGCGGAGAAACTCAACGACATCGCCATGAACAAGTCGAAGACTTGGGACGAGCGCGTCGCGAACTTCACGAAGTACCATGAATACGTGCTGTCGCAGTACCCGTTCGCGCCGATCTATCAGCCGGTGCAGAGCCTGGCCTATGGCAAGCGCGTCGTGATGCCCGAGAAGATCCGCGGCATCGGCTTCTCCAGCCAGTCGATGATCGACATCGCCCCGGCCAACTGAGCCGGGACGAATTCGCGTAGGAGATCGATCCCTTGCTGCGCTTCGCGATCCGGCGCCTCGCCATGCTGGTGCCGGTCTTCCTCGCCGTCTCGCTGGTGATCTTCATGATCATCCATCTCGTGCCGGGCGACCCGCTGGAGCATCTGATCCAGGTCGGTTCCTCGCCCGAGCAGCGGGCGCAGATGATCGCCCGCTACGGGCTGGACCAGCCACTGCTGGTCCAGTACGGGCGCTGGCTCGCCAAGGTCGTCACCGGCGATTTCGGTGACGCCATCGTGATGCGCCAGCCGGTCTCGCAGCTCATCGCCGAGAACATGCCGCATAGCCTGGCGCTCGGCGGCACGGCGCTGATCTTCTCGACGGTGGTCGGGATCGTCACCGGCGTGCTCGCGGCCTCCTTTCGGGACAGCCTGTTCGACCGAGCGGTGATGGGCTTCATCCTGCTCGGTTCGACGCTGCCGAGTTTCTGGCTGGCGCTCCTGATGATCCTGATGTTCGCCGTGCAGTTCGAGTGGTTCCCGGTCTCGGGGGCAAGGACATGGGACGCGCTGGTGCTGCCGGCGCTGACCATCGGCATCGGCGGCACAGCACTGATCGCCCGCGTCACCCGCGCGGCGATGGTCGAGATCTCGCAGCGGGATTTCGTGCGCGTGCTGCAGGCCAAGGGCGTGCCGTTCTGGCGCGTCCAGCTCCGCCATATCCTGCAGCAGGCGATGCTGCCGGTGATGACCATTCTGGGCCTGCGCATCGGCTGGATTCTGGGTGGCGCTGTCACGGTCGAGTATGTCTTCGCCCGGCCGGGGCTCGGCTCCCTTCTGATCACGGGGCTCGGCCAGCGCGACTATCCGCTGGTTCAGGGCTGCCTGCTGATGCTGGCGATTGCGGTGATGTTGGGCACGCTGATCGGCGATCTCGCCCAGGCGGCGCTCGACCCGCGCCTGCGCGAAGCGATGGGTGCACGATGAGCCGCAAATCCCTCGCCGGCCGCATCGTCCGGTCGCCGCGCGGCGCCATCTGCGCGCTGTTCCTGCTCGCGCTCGTGCTGTGCGCGATCTTCGCGCCCTGGATCGCACCCTACGACTATGCCGCGCAGAAACTCTCCATGGCCAATACGCCGCCGTCAGTCGCGCATTGGCTCGGCACCGACGAGTTCGGGCGAGACCTGCTCTCACGCATCATCCAGGGGGCGCGTACCTCGCTCAGCGTCAGTATGCTCTCGATTGCGCTCTCGGTATTGATGGGTGCGACGCTCGGCGCCGCCGCCGGCTATTTCGGCGGCGTCTTCGACAAGGTCGTTACCGTCTTCGTCGACCTGACATGGTCCTTCCCGGAAATCCTGCTGGCGCTGATCCTGATCGCGATCCTGGGGCCCGGGCTGCATTCGACGGCGATTGCCATCGCGATCGCCTATCTCGCGCAGTTCACCCGCCTGACGCGGGCGCAGGTGATGGCTCTCAAGGGCGAGCTCTTCGTCGATGCGGCGGTGACGGCGGGCGCGAGGCCTGCCCGCGTACTCTTCCTGCATCTTCTGCCCAACGCGATGACGCCGGTCATCGTCGCCGGCATGCTGGCGACGGGCGATGCGATCGTGCTCGAAGCGACGCTCGGCTTCTTCGGGCTCGGCGCGCAGCCGCCCGTGCCGAGCTGGGGGGCGATGATGAGCTCCGGCACCGCGCAGATCTTCATCGCGCCCTGGATCATCATCTTCCCCGGCCTCGTCATCGCCACGGCCGTCATCGCCATCAATGTCTTCGGCGACGCCTTGATCGAGGCGCTCGATATCCGCCGCCCGCTTCGGGACGGCTGAAGCCCCCAATAACGCGCGAAAACAGCCAGAGGAACGCCATGAGCTTCACCGTCCTGACCGCCGAGTTCTCGCATGAGAGCAACACCTTCAGCCGCTGCCCGGCCGACTACGCCGCCTTCACCGATCGCGGCATCAAGTTCGGCGATGAGGCCATCGCCGCGCGGGCCGAGGCCAATACGCCGATCGCCGGTTTCCTCGATGTCGGCCGCCCGGCCGGCTGGACGGTCATTCATGCGATCAGTGCCGCCGCACAGCCCTCCGGCCCGGTGACGCGCGACGCCTTCGAGCGGATCGCCGGCGTGATCGTGGAGACCGCGAAAGCGCATGCCGGCAAGATCGACGGCGTGCTGCTCGGCCTGCACGGCGCCATGGTCACGGAGTTCTGCGAGGACGGCGAGGGCGAGTTGCTGGAGCGGATCCGTGCCGTGCTCGGGCCGGACGTGCCGATCGGCATCACGCTCGACCCCCATGCCAACGTCACCCGCAAGATGACCGACCTCGCCGACATCGTCGTCTCCTACAAGACCTATCCGCATGTCGATATGCGCGAGATCGGCAAGCTTGCCGCCGGCATCCTGCAGCGGACCATGAAGGGCGAGATCAGGCCGGTGACGCTGCGGGCCGAGCGGCCGATGCTTGAGGAGGTCAATGGCGGGCGCACCGATATCGGCCCGATGGTCGAGCGCATCGCCAAGGCCAGGGCCTACGAGAACGAAGCCGGAGTTTTCGCCGTCAGCGTCAATGGCGGCTTCGGCAATGCCGATATCCATGAGGTCGGCCCGACCGTGCTCGTTACCTGCGAGGGCGAGCGCGAGAAGCACCAGGCCTTCGCCGAGGCGATGGTCGAGGATATGTGGCAGCGCCGCTTCGACGTGGTGACGCCGTTCCTTTCGGTCGAGGAGGCGGTCGCGGAAGCGAAGACCTATGTCGCGACGAAGGGGCCGCTGATCATCGCGGACTACGCGGACAACCCCGGTGGCGGCGGCTATGGCGATGCGACCGGCCTGCTCAAGGGCATGATCGATGCCGATCTCAAGGACGCCTGTTTCGGGCCGATGGTCGATCCGGAGGTCGCGGCCGAACTGCGCAAGGGCAAGCCGGGCTCGACGGTTTCGGTCAGGCTCGGTGGCAAGGTCGATCCCGAGATCGGTGGCGGCCCGCTTGAACTCACCGGCACGCTCGTCAGCGTCAGCGACGGCGATTATACCGGCGATGGCCCGATGATCGGCGGTCTCCAGGCGAGCTGGGGCCCCTGTGCCGTGCTGCGCGTCGGCGACATCGAAATCCTCGTCACCACCATCCGCGCGCAGATGAACGATCTGCAGCAGTTCCGCGCTTTCGGCATCGATCCGGCGGCGAAACGTGTCGTGGGGCTGAAGTCGATGCAGCATTTCCGCGCCGCCTTCGAGCCGATCGCCGGTAAGGTCACCGTCTGCGACAGCGGGGCGCTCTGCACGCCCGATCTCGGCAAGCTGCCCTATCGCCGGGTGCGCCGGCCGCTCTATCCGCTCGACAAGGTGGCGTGAGAGGGCTGCGCGCCCCGGCTCAGGCCGGGGCGGGCGCCGCCTTGCGGGCGATGACCTGCCTAAACAGGACGGGCGCACCGATGATGAAGCCGGCCACGATCGAAGCGGGCGTCGCCAGGATCATCGGCAGGGCCGCGACGGCGAGGACGAGCCGTTCCCACATCGCCAGCGGCGCGAGCAGCCAGGCGGAGAAGGCGGCCGAGAGCAGGGTGATGCTGGCCATGCAGGCGGCGGTCGAGCCGACGAACTCGGTCCAGGTGAATCCCGGCGCCATGATCAGCATCGACGGCGAGAACACGAAGACGAAGGGCACCAGCACCTTGCCGAGCGCCAGCCGGAAGGCCGTGTTACCGGTCTTGAACGGATCGGCGCCGGCCATGCTCGCCCCGGCATAGGCGGCGATCGCCACCGGCGGCGTGATATCGGCGAGCACGCCGTAATAGAACACGAAGAAATGCGCCACGAGCGGGTTGACGCCGAGCATGCCGAGCGCGGGCGCCGCCACCGTCACCATGATGATGTAATTCGCCGTGGTCGGCACGCCGCAGCCGAGCAGGATGCAGACCATGCCTGTCAGCAGCAGCGTGAAGAACAGCGTCGCGCTCTTGATGTCGAAGGGCAGGAACGGGACGATGTCGATGAGGCCCTTGGCCCATTGATCGGCAAGCGAGGTCACGATCCAGGAGATCTTGAAGCCGACGCCGGTCAGCGTGACCACGCCGACGATGATGCCGACGGTCGCAGCCGCCGCGCCGACGCCGATGGCATATTTCGCGCCGAGGACGAAGGCATCGACCATGTCGTTGACGCGCTTGCGGCCCTCGGTCGAGCGCAGCAGAACGCCATGCGCCATGACGGCGAAGGCGGTTGCTACCAGCGCCGCGTTGACGCCCGGCACGCGCAGCAGTTCGGTCGGGGCGGCGATGCCGATGGCGAGCGCCAGCGCCAACGCTGCCGGCGCGCGGTAATGTGCGAGGCCGACCAGCATGCAGCCGGTGATGCCCCAGAAGGCGGCGAGATAGGGCGTGTAGCCGGTGAAGAGCACGACGATCAGCGCGAAGAGCGGAGCGATGGTCGGCCAGTCGCGGGCGAAGACCTCGCGGAGCTTCGGTGCGTCGGCATCGGTCATGCCGCCCATGCCGGAGCGGCGCGCCTCGAAATGCACCTGCATCAGCACGCCGAAGAAATGCATGAAGGCCGGCACGATCGCGGCGATGATGATCGTCGCATAGGGCAGGTTGAGGAACTCGACCATCAGGAAGGCGGCGGCGCCCATGATCGGCGGGGTAATCTGGCCACCGGTCGCAGCGGTCGATTCCACTGCGGCCGCGAAATGGCGCTGGTAGCCGAGGCGGATCATCATCGGGATGGTGAGCGAGCCGACCGTGACCGTGTTCGCCACGGAGGAGCCCGAGATCATCCCGAACAGGGCCGAGCCGAAGATCGAGACCTTGGCCGGGCCGCCGGCGAAGCGGCCAGCGACCGCCGCGGCGACGCCGAGGAAGAGGCGGCCGAGGCCGATGCGCGTCGCCAGCACGCCAAACAGCACGAAATGGAAGACATAGGTCGCGACCACGCCGAGCGCGACGCCGTAGACGCCCTGGCTGGTCAGGTAGAGGTGGTTGACGAGGTTCGACCAGGTCGCGCCGGGATGCAGGAAGATGCCGGGGAACCAGTTGCCGAAGAGCGCGTAGACGATGGCGAAGAGCGCGATCAGCGGCAGGCCCCAGCCGATGGCGCGGCGCGTCGCCTCGATCATCAGGACGATGGTGATCGTGCCCATCGTCACGTCGAGCGGCGAGGGGTTGCCGACGCGGAAGACAAGATCCTCGAAGATCCAGGGCACGTAAAGGCTGGCGATCGCGACCGCCGCCGCGCAGATCCAGTCATAGAGCGGCACGCCGCCGGGGCGGAACACGGTCGAGGGATAAACGGTGCCGGCCTCGCTCTTGCGTGCGGAGAAGACAAGGAAGATCAGCCCGAGCACGAAGGCGAGGTGGATGCCGCGATGCGTGGTCTCGCGCATCAGGCCGAAGCCAGCGGTGTAGTAATGGAAGGCCGAGAGGGCGAGCAGCAGGCCGCCGATCAGCAGCGCGGTGCCATGCGGCACCTTGCGGAACTGCATTTCCGGGTCGAGTTCTTCCTCGAGCTTGGCGAGTTCGGCGGCGGAGGGCTGGTTGGCCATGGGAAGAACCTCGGCGGTCGAGCTGAGAGCAGCGCGATCCGCGCCGTCAAATAAAAGCGCCGTCATCCCGGCCGGAGCGTAGCGTAGAGCCGGGATCCATGCCGGAACGGTTCCGGAATGGATCCCGGGTCGGGCTTTGCCCGCCCGGGATGACGGATCAGATGTATGGACGCGGGGTCTGCTTACTTGAGCAGGCCGGCTTCCTTGTAGAACTTCTCGGCGCCCGGATGCAGCGGCACGCCCTGCAGGCCGGAGAGCGCGGTTTCCTTGCGGATCACCTTGCCCTTGGCGTGGCCGGCATCGAGCGCCGCGCGGGCCTTGTCGCTCCAAAGCCCCTTGGTCACGGCGTAGACCGTATCAGCCGAGATCTTGGAGGAGGTGACCCAGTGGGCGCCGACCGCGACGGTCTTCACCGCGCCGACATCCTTGTAGGTGCCGGCCGGAATCTCGTCGGCGGCGAAGAAGGGCGAGTCCTTGGCGAGCTTCTCGGCCGGGGCGCCGGTGATCGGCAGGATGTCGATGCCCGAGCCGGTCGAAGCGAGCTCGGAGATCGCCGCCGCCGGGAAGCCGCCGGTGAAGAAGAAGGCATCGACCGAGCCGTCCTTCATCTTCTCGGCCGCCTGGTTCGGCTTGAGATATTCGGCGGTGATGTCCTTCTCGGTGACGCCGAAGGCGGCGAGGATCGCCTTGGCGTTGAGCAGGGTGCCGGAGCCCGGTTCGTCGAGCGAGACCTTCTTGCCCTTGAGGTCGGCGACGCTCTTCACGTTCGAGGCCTTGCGGACGACGAGATGGACGCTCTCGGGATAGAGATTGGCGATCGAGCGCAGTTCTTCGACCTTCGGCTTGCCGTCGTAGACGCCGGTGCCGGAATGGGCCCAGAAGGCGACGTCGGCCTGCACGAAGCCGGATTCAGCCGCGCCGCCGACGATGGCGTTGACATTGGCGACGGAGCCGTTGCTGGCGACGGCGGTCGCGACCAGCTGCGGCGGAGCCGAGATCGCGTTCGCGATCAGGCCGCCGATCGGATAATAGGTGCCGGCCGTGCCGCCGGTGCCGATGCGGAAGAAGGCGGGAGCCTGGGCGACGGCGATGCCGGCCACCAGCGCCACGGCGCCGAGCGCGAGGCCGGCGGCGGTCAATTTCGAACGAAAACGCAGAGACATTCAGTCAACCTCCCATGAAAGGGGGCAATCTCGGCAGGAATGGGCGCGGGATCAACCTAAAAAGCGGTCTGGTCGACTCGATCAACAGCGATATGGCCGAATAGGACGGCTTTCGGCGCGCGAAATCATGGTCCGGCATGCAACGGAGGCATTGCCGAGGTGCCGGCTCATGAAATTGTGCGGCCGGCGGCAATCCTCTAGTGCCTTCGACCGCGTCACGAGGCGGGAATCGGCCTGCCGGAGATGCCGCGGGACTTAGCCAGATGACCGCCAGCGCGCCGACCGCCTCCCTGCCGCAACGCGCCATGATGCCGGTGCTGATTGCTCTCAGCGTGACGCATCTGCTCAACGACATGATCCAGTCGCTGATCCCGGCGATCTACCCGATCATCAAGGAAGCCTACCGGCTCGATTTCGGCCAGATCGGCCTGATCACGCTGACCTTCCAGGTCTCGGCCTCGCTGCTGCAGCCGGCGGTCGGGCTCTACACCGATAAGCATCCGATGCCCTATTCGATGGTGGTCGGCATGGGCTTCACGCTCGCTGGCCTCATCGGCCTCGCCTATGCCGGCAGCTACGGGTTCCTGCTGCTCTCGGCGGCCTGCGTCGGTATCGGCTCCTCGATCTTCCACCCCGAGGCGACCCGCATGGCGCGCAATGCCTCCGGCGGGCAGCATGGTCTGGCGCAGGGCATCTTCCAGGTCGGCGGGCAGACGGGTAGCGCGCTCGGGCCGCTGCTGGCCGCCTTCATCATCGTGCCCCGCGGGCAGGGCAGCCTCGCTTGGTTCTCGGTCGCGGCGCTCGTCGCGATGATGCTGATGGTCTGGACGGCGGCGAGCTATGCGAAGCTCGACAGGGCGCGCCCGCCGAAGGTTGCCACGGCGAGCGTAGCACCGGCCCGGCCGGGCAAGCGCTCGGTCGCCTTCGCGATCACGATCCTGATCATCCTGCTGTTCTCGAAGAACGCTTATTCGGCGAGTTTCTCCTCATTCTACACCTTCTACCTCATGGGCAAGTTCGGCATCTCGATCCAGAACTCGCAGGTGATGCTGTTCCTGTTCCTCGCCTCCTCGGCGGCGGGCGCGCTGGGCGGCGGCATGCTGGGCGACCGGATCGGCCGCAACAAGATCATCTGGTTCTCGATCCTGGGCGCGCTGCCCTTCACGCTGATCCTGCCCTATGCCGACCTGTTCTGGACCGGCGTGCTGACGATCGTGATCAACCTGATCATGTCGAGCGCCTTCGCCGCGATCCTGATCTATGCGCTGGAGCTCTTGCCTGGCCGCGTCGGGCTGGTCGGCGGCTTCTTCTACGGGCTGTCCTTCGGGCTCGGCGGTCTCGCTGCCGCGCTGCTCGGCGAGTTCGCGGACATCCTCGGCATCGAGGCGGTCTACAAGATCTGCTCGTTCATCCCGCTGATGGGTCTCCTCGCCTGGTTCCTGCCGCGGCTCAGCGAGGGAACGCGGGGCGCCAAGGTCGGGCACTAGGCCCGACCCGCACGACCACAGGAACCACGCGGTCATCCCGGGCTTGACCCGGGATCCATGCCGGAGCGCTTCCGATGAAGGTTCAGGCATGGATCCCGGATCTTCGCTTCGCTCCGTCCGGGATGACCTGCGTTTTCTAAAGTGACTGAAGCTGGTTAGATCAGATTGCGAGCTTGCCGGCCTTGGCGGCAGCGTAGCGCTCGTTGACCTTCTTCCAGTCGACCACGTTCCACCAGCCCTTGAGGTAGTCGGCGCGGCGGTTCTGGTATTTCAGGTAATAGGCGTGCTCCCAGACGTCGTTGCCGAGCAGGACCATCTGCTTGTCCATGATCGGGCTGTCCTGGTTCGGCTTGCCGAGCAAGGCGAGCTTGCCGGCCTTGTCGACGGTGACGAAGACCCAGCCGGAGCCGAAGACGCGCAGGCCCGCCGCCTCGAAATCGGCCTTGAACTTGTCGAAGCCGCCGAGGTCGCGGGTGATCGCCTCGGCGACCTCGCCGGTCGGCGCGCCGCCGGCGCCCGGCGCCATGATCTCCCAGAACATGCTGTGGTTGGCGTGGCCGCCGCCATTGTTGCGGACGAGGGTGCGGATGCTCTCGGGCACCTGACCGAGATCGGCGATCAGCTCGGCGACCGAGGCCTTGGCGATGACGCCATTATCCTTGGCGGCGTTGTTCAGCGCAGTGACATAGGCTGCGTGGTGGCGGTTGTAGTGGATGTCCATCGTCGCCGCGTCGATATGCGGCTCCAGCGCATTGGCCTCGTAGGCGCGCTTCGGCAGCGAGAACGGCCCGGCCGGCGCTGCGGGGGCGGCGGCCTGAGCCCAGACCCGCGGAGCGGCGGAGATGGCGAGCGCAGCGGCGCCCAGGCCGAGCAGGCCGCGGCGGGAGACGGCGGAGATTACGGTCATGGAATTCCTCCGGAAAGCGTTCGGGCGTGTTGGCTTCTGGCTCAACGCGCGTGTCCCGTTGCGGGTCCGCCGTCGATCGCGACAGCTATATCACGGACGTGCACCGCAGTTGACCCTAGGGCAATATCGCAATCCCGGCATGTCCGCCGAAAGTGGTACCCCCCTGAACCGGCTCTTAACCGGCGATTTACCGCGTTTCTCTACATTTCCGGAAGAATTCCTCCCGGGTTGAAGGGGCGCCCCGCCATGCATGCACTGGCTCGCAAGCTCGATCTGCCGGTTCATGCGGTGGCGTCGGGGCCCACGGGCGAGCCAATGGAGGCCGGTGCCGAGCGCGCCGTGCGCGAGATCGCCGCCCGTTTCGGCAAGCTCAGCGCCGAGATCACCGATATCGCCGGGCGCGTCGGCGACGTGACACAGCAATTCGACAAGCAGACGGCCGGTCTGCGCCGCGTGGTCGGCGCGGTCGAGCAGGTGTCGCAGGCCAACAATGCGATCCGGCAGGCGGCCGAGGGCGCGCAAGTGGCTGCCTCGGGTGTCCGTAACGGTCTCGAACGCGTAACGAAATCGGTCCGGCTCGGGCTCAATGCCGCGCAGGTCGATATCGAGACCCTGTCGCAAGAGGCCCAGTCGATGTCGCAGGTGCTGGCACAGGCCGTCGGCGATGCGCACAAGGCGCGGGCGTCGAGCGATGCGATCCAGTCGATCACCCGCGAGATCCAGCTCCTCTCGATCAATGCCGGCGTCGAGGCGGCCCGTAGCGGCGAGGCCGGCAAGGGCTTCGCCGTCATCGCCGCGGCCGTGAAGGCGCTGGCGGAGCAGACGCGCGAAGCGACTGCGGCGAGCGCCGCGCAGCTCGATCAGCTGGTGAAGGCCGTCGACGCAGTCGCCCGCCGCAGCCAGGAAAACGCGCAGACGGCGCAGCGCGCGCAGGCGGGCAGCCAGACCATTTCGCAGCAGATCGGCGAATTCGACAGCTTCGGTCGCTCGGTGGTCGAATTGATCGGCGAGATCGAGGCGGTGTCGCGGCCGACGCGGGAGAATGCCGAGGCCTGCACGAAGGCAGGGCAGGACCTAGCGGGCCTCGTAGCCGGGGTCGACACCTCCACGGACAATCTGCAGCAGGCGGGGCAGCGCACCGAGGCGCTGGTGGCGATCAGCGAAGGCATCCTCGGCTCGATCGCGGCGTCCGGCGTGCGGACGGCTCAGTCGGAGCTGATCGCGACGGCGATGGCGACGGCCGGCACGATCAGCGAACTGTTCGAGGCGGCGCTGGTGCGTGGGGAGATCGCGCTTGCCGACCTGTTCGACGAGGCCTACCGGCCGATTCCGGGCTCCGACCCGGCCCAGCACATGACGCGCTTCGTCGCGCTGACCGACCGGCTGCTGCCGCCGCTGCAGGAAGAGCTCCTGACCTCGAACGGGCGGATCGTGTTCTGCGCGGCGGTGGACCGCAACGGCTTCCTGCCGACGCATAATCGCAAATACGCGCAACCGCAGGGCAGCGATCCGGTCTGGAACAACGCCAATTGCCGCAACCGGCGCATCTTCGACGACCGGACCGGGTTGGCCGCCGCACGGAGCCGCAAGCCTTTCCTGTTGCAGAGCTACCGGCGCGACATGGGCGGCGGGCAGTTCCTCGTGATGGAGGACCTGTCGGCGCCGATCATGGTCAAGGGCCGGCACTGGGGCGCCTTCCGCTTCGGCCTCAAGGTCTAGTGCTTCGTCCGTGCGTGCCCTGTCGAGTTGAGTGAGCGAGTTTCCGAGTCTGCGCCATGCATATCGCGCCATCCTTTCCCAACCTGTCGGTGCTGCTCATCGATCCGAGCCCGCATTACCGCCGGATCGTGCGCACGATGCTGTACCAGGCGCAGCTCAACCGCATCTTCGAGGCATCCGACCTGTCCTCGGCGGCCTCGACCTTCATCCAGAAGCAGCCGAACATCGTCATCCTCGATTGGGACATGCCGGAGGGCAACAGCATCAAGTGCCTGGCGGCGATCCGGTCGTTCAAGACCTCGCCCTTCGCCAAGGCGCCGGTGCTGGTGATGATGGAGCGGCCGGACCGGCGTTCGGTCGTCCAGGCCGCGAAGCTCGGTGCGCATGAGATCGTCACCAAGCCGATCTCGCCCAACAATCTCTGGCTTCACCTGTCGGGTGTCATCAACATGCCCCGAAAATACAGGGAAGCGGCTGGCAAGATCACGCTGGTGCCGCGCGCGATCAGCAACGCCATCTTCTGAGCGACGCATCAGACGCTATCCAAGGGGAATGCAACGGCAAGGTTCGCCCTCGGGCAGGCGCCACGGCGCGCTTGCGTGCGCGCTGAGGCCTCGTCGGATCGCCGTCGCGTTCGACGGCAACCCCAGGTAGGTCGTGCTTGCCGCGAAAATGCCAAGAGTATTGATGCGGCTGAACATATTTAGCGAAGTTTTTACCAGTTTGCCCCGATGCTCCAGGCGCAATCCTGGGTCGCCCTTCATGGTCATCACTGTCTCGCTTCCCCCTTTCCTCGGCCGGTCCGAGGCCGCGACGTTCCGCAACCAGCTTCTGGTCGCGCTGGAACAGCGGGAAAGTGTCGCCGTCGAATGCGCAGAGGCCGGGCCTCTGCCCAGTCTCTGGATTCAGCTCCTTCATTCCGCAGCCACCAGCGCCGCCGCGCGGGGGCTTTCGGTCACGCTCAGGGCGGCTTCCGAGGAATGCCGCGAATCCTTGCGGGCGATCGGCTTCGATGCCGCTCACAGCGCTCTCGTTCTGGAGTGATCAGGTATGAAAATCCTGGCGATTGACGATACCAAGACTCTGCTCAGCCTGCTCAGCCTGACGCTCCGCAATGCCGGCCACGAGGTGGCCGAAGCCGAGAACGGCGAGGATGGGCTCACCAAGTTCGACCAGTTCCGCCCCGATCTGGTGATTACCGACCTCAACATGCCGATCATGGACGGCATCGAGTTCACCCGCGCTTGCCGCTCGCGCCCGGCCGGGCAGAACACGCCGATCATCGTGCTGACCACCGAGAACGGCGCCGAGATCAAGGCGGAAGGCCGTCGCGCCGGCGCCAGCGCCTGGATGGTCAAGCCTTTCGAACCCAACACGCTGCTCGGCCTCGTCGCGCGCTACCAGAACTGAAGGTCGGCCGATGGATCCGTTGGCAGAACTCAAGCAGACATTCTTCCAGGAGTGCGAAGAGCTCCTCGGCGCGCTGGAGCAAAAGCTCCAGGCTCTCGACGAGGGCTCGACCGATTCTGAGGACGTCAATGCGGCTTTCCGCGCCATTCACTCGATCAAGGGTGGCGCGGGCGCCTTCGGCTGCACGGAGCTGGTCGGTTTCGCGCATGTCTTCGAGGCTTCGCTCGACCATCTGAGGTCCGGCCGCGTCGCCGTCGAGGATGCGCCGTTCACGCTGTTCCTGCGCTGCGCCGATGCCGTCGCCGATCTGGTCTCGGCCGCGCGCAACGACGAGCCCGCGACCGAGCGGCCCGATCTTCTGGCCGCGCTCGAACAGGTCGGCAAGGAGCCGCAGGCCCCCGTCGCCGCGCCGCCGCCGCCCGCGCCGGTTGCTCCGGAGCCGGTCGCTCCCGCCGCCAACAATGACGCGCCCATCGGGATCGCCGCGCTCGGCAACCTGCTCGCCATGGTCGAGGCGAAGACGGCTGCCCCCGCTGCCGCGGCTTCCGATGACGGCTGGGACGATGAGCCGGTCGCTGCGCCTGCGCCCGCATCGAACAAGCCAGGCCGCGACGTGCATCTGCGCATCGCGCCGGAGCAGGATCTGTTCCGCCGCGTGATCGAGCCGCGCGTCGTGCTGGGCTCCCTGCCGGCCGACGACATCGTCTCGATCCGCTGCGACCTGAGCCAGGTGCCGCCGCTCGAAAGCATCGATGTCAGCGATTGCTGGATGCGCTTCGATGTGGACCTGCGCACCGAGCTGTCCGTCGAGGATCTGCACGGCCGCTTCGATTTCAGCCTCGCGAACGAGGAATTCGAGATCAACTTCCTTGAGGAGGCTGTCACCGAGGCTCCGCAGGTCGCCGAAGCACCAGCCGCCGAGCCGGAAGTCTCCAGCGCGGTCGCCGCCGATCTCTCCGCGATCCTCGCCAAGCTCGGCGCGGCGCCGGAAGCCGCGAACGAGCCCGATATCCAGCCCGCGCCGGCCCCGGTTGCCGTCGCCGCTCCTGTTGTCGCCGTGGAGGCGCCCGCCGTCGCCCGCGCGGCACCGCGTGCCCCGGCTGCCCCCGACAACGCGGCCCGCCAGCGCCAGGCCGTCAGCGTGCGCGTCGATCTCGACCGCATCGACAAGCTGATGAACCTCGTCGGCGAGATCGTCATCACCCAGTCGATGCTGGTCGAATGCGTCCGCTCGCTGCCTTACGACGTCCACGCCAAGACCGCGGAAGGCATGCTCACGCTGTCGCGCCAGACGCGCGAATTGCAGGACCATGTCATGGCGGTCCGCGCGCAGCCGGTGAAGGCCGTGTTCCAGCGCATGCCGCGCCTGGTGCGCGAGCTCGCGCAGACGTTGGGCAAGGAAGTGCGCCTGGTCCTGGAATGCGAGAACACCGAGGTCGACAAGACGATCATCGAGGAACTCGCCGATCCGCTGACCCACATGATCCGCAACTCGATGGATCACGGGCTGGAGACGCCGGATGATCGCGTCGAGGCCGGCAAGCCGCGCGAGGGTACGATCAAGCTGGTCGCCGAGCATCGCGCCGGCCGCATCGTCATCTCCGTCACCGACGACGGGCGCGGCATCGGCCGTGACCGGCTGCTGGCCAAGGCCCGCTCGCGCGGCCTCGTCGGCGCCGACGAGAAGCTCGCTCCTGAGGAGATCGACCAGCTGATCTTCGCCGCCGGCCTGTCGACGGCCGAGGTCGTCAGCGACGTCTCGGGACGCGGCGTCGGCATGGATGTCGTGCGCCGCAACGTCGAATCGCTCGGTGGGCGCATCAGCGTCGATTCCGAGCCGGGCCGGGGCTGCAAATTCACGCTCGCCCTGCCGCTGACGCTTGCCGTGCTCGAAGGCATGGTGATCCGCTGCGGCGACGACCGCTACGTCATTCCGATCGCCTCGGTGATCGAGACGCAGCATCTCGCCTCGACCCCGATCGAGCGCCTGCCCTTCGGCCAGGAAGTCCTGCGCTGGCGCGGCGAGGTCACCCCGCTTTACCGGCTGGGCGACGTCATGGGCTCGATGGGCAAGACCAACGAGAACATCGTGATCATCGCCGAGACCGAGCGCGGCAACAATGTCGGCATCGCCGTCGACGAGATCGTCGGCCAGCAGCAGGTCGTCGTGAAGAGCCTCGAGGCCAATTACGGCGCGGTCAACGGCGCCTCTGCGGCGACGATCCTCGGCGACGGCCTCGTCGCCCTGATCCTGGATATCGACTCGATGCTGCGGTTGGCCGCGTCCGGCGGCCGCAACCCCCAATCTGACCTCAAGATGGCTGGATGACCATGAGCCTCCAACTCGGCGAAAAGCACTTCTCGTCTGCACAGCCGGAAGCGGCTGCGCGCCGGATCGTGACCTTCAAGGTCGGCGACCGCACCTTCGGCATCGATGTCGGCATGGTCCGCGAGATCAAGGGCTGGCAGGCGACGACGCCGCTGCCGCATGCGGCGCCGCATGTGCGCGGCGTGCTCAACCTGCGCGGCGTGATCCTCGCGGTCTACGACCTGCGCACCGCGATCGGCCTCGGCGCCACCGACGCCACCGCGACCCATGTCATCGTGGTCGTCGATGTCGAGGACAAGACCGCCGGCCTGCTGGTCGACTCGGTCTCCGATATCGTCGATGTGCCGGTTACCGCGGTTCGCCCTGCTCCCGACCTGGAGCGTGACGAGCATGGCCTGATCGAAGGCCTCGTTCTGCTCGACACCGATATCGTCGCGCTGCTCGACCTCGCGGCCGTGATCCGTGACGGCGGCGCCGAGGCCCAGATCAAGACCAGCCGGGCCGCCTGACCTTCTTTGAGACCAGCCCGAGCGTAGCGTTCAAGAAGCGGGCGAGAACAAGAAACGATCGAACCATATGGGCAGCGCGCTCGGCCCCTTCTCACGTCTCTCGGTCAGCCAGCCGCTGCTCGCCGCCGGTTCGGCCGCGCTCGCCGGAAGCCTGGCATCCTATGCCGCCGTCGCTGGGGCTCCCGCCCTGGGAGTTGCCGCGGTGACGGTGGTCGCGCTGTTCGGCGGCCTCGCGGCCTGGGGCGCGACCCGCCCGCTCGCGCGCAGCGCCGCGGCTGCCGCCCGCCTCGCCGAAGGCGGGGAGATCGCGCTTCCCGATCCATCCGGCCCCGGTGAAGGCGCGGAGCTTTCGCGTGCGCTGGCGGCCATCCACGAGCAGGGCCAGGAAGCAGAGCGGTTGCGCGCCGCACTCGACCATGGCCGGGCCAGCGTCATGCTCTGCGACCCCGACGGCCGCGTCGTTTATGTCAGCAAGGCGCTGCTGCGCTTTTTCGGCGAGGCACAGGAGGATTTCCGTGCCGCCTTTCCGGGCTGTTCCGCCAAGGACATGCTGGGCCGCGTCATGGAGCGCGTGCAGGGCGAGCACCAACCGCTCGGCGGCCAGCCGGTGCGCCTGACGCTCGGCCGTCGCACGATCTGCCTGACCCTGACCGCGATCGCCCGCGGCGACGGCCGCAGTCTCGGCACGGCCGTGGAATGGCGCGAGATGACCGGTGACCTCAAGCTCGCCGCTGAAATCGTGACGCTGGTCGAGGCTGCCGAAGCGGGCGACTTTTCCCGTCGTCTGTCGTCGGAAGGGCAACCGCTGCCGCTCGGCCATGCGGTCAAAGGCTTGAACCGGATCAACGCGCTGCTCGAAGGTACGTTCGACCAGATGGCCCATGCCGTCTCGGGCGTGGCTGAAGGCGATTTCAATCGCCACATCCCGGTGACCCATCAGGGCAGCCTGGGTTTCCTTCAGGACAGCCTCAACGAGGCATTCGGCCATGTCGGCGCGACGCTCGCGACCATCCGCGACAGCGCCGGCCGGGTTTCGCACGCCGCGGCGGAGGTCGGCGCGGCGACGACGGAGCTTGCGGCGGGAGCCGGGCAGGCGGCGGCCGATCTCGGCGAAGCTTCGGCCGCAGCCGAGCAGGTCAAGGCTTCGGTCGGGCGCAGCAGCATCCGCACCCGCGAAGCAGGCGACATCGCCAGCGAGACGATGAGCGTCGCGCAGCAGGGGCAGGGTGTCGTCGCCCGCGCCGTCGATGCGATCGGGCGCATCGAAAGCTCGTCGCTGAAGATTTCCGAGATCGTCGGCGTGATCGACGAGATCGCCTTCCAGACCAATCTGCTGGCGCTGAACGCTGCCGTCGAGGCGGCGCGCGCCGGCGATGCCGGCAAGGGTTTCGCCGTTGTCGCCTCCGAGGTGCGCTCACTGGCGCAGCGTTCGGCACAGGCCGCCAAGGATATCAGAGGCCTGATCGCCTCGTCCAAAGGGCAGGTCGCCGAGGGCGTCGGTTTCGTCCGCGAGACCGGCACGGCGCTGGAGCGCATTGTCGCCGCGGCCGGCAAGGTCTCGACCACCGTCTCCGAGATTGCCAGCGCGACGACCGAGCAGGCGCAAGGCGCCGGCGAGATGGGCCGCAGCGTCGCGAAGATGGACAAGGGCACAAAGCACAACAGCGACCTGGCCGCGCGAAGTGCCGAAGCGGCGGCCGAGCTCGCCGATCAGGCGGCAGCACTGCACGCCTATGTCGAAGCGTTCAGCGGCGGCCATGCCGTGACCGGCGGCGCGTTGCCGCCGCGGCGCAACGTGGCGCCGACGGCCACGCAGCCGTCGCGGACGATACCGTCGCCGCAATTGCAGCCGCAGCCTCGCCGCGTCGCTGCCGGCGGCCGCATGGGGATTTGAGAGATGACCAGAGCCGCCTCGCCCAATCCCTTCGCCCTGGCCCAGCCCGCGCTGGCCGACGTCACGTTGACGCGCGACGACATGAAGTTCATCGCGACGCTGGTCTATGAGCAGGCCGGCATCGTCATCCGGGAGCACAAGGAGGCGATGACGCGCGGCCGCCTGGCGCGGCGCGTCAAGGCGCTCGGCATGAACTCGGTCGCGGAATACTGCGCCTTCCTCAAGACGCCTCAGGCGGCGGGCGAACTGCCCGAGCTCATCAACGCGTTGACCACCAACCACACCGCCTTCTTCCGCGAGCGCCACCATTTCGACCATCTGCGCAAGGATGTGATGCCGCGGCTTCTGCAGGAGCGCAGTGGCCGGCGCGGCCGCATCCGCATCTGGTCGGCGGCTTGCTCCTCGGGCGAGGAGCCCTATTCGATCGCCGCATCCTGCCGCGACGTGATGGGGTCGCGCAGCGATCTCGATTTCAAGATCCTGGCGACCGATATCGACACAGACATCCTGACGCGGGCCGAGGCCGGCATCTATCCGGCCGAGCTGTTCGAGCGCCTGCCGGGCGATGTGAAGCCGTTGCTCAAGCTCGAAGGCGGGGCAGGGCGGAACGAGGCCCGCATCGTCGAGGACCTGCGCCGGATGATCGCCTTCAAGCGACTGAACCTGATCGAGAAATGGCCGATGAGCGGCCCGTTCGACGTGATCTTCTGCCGCAACGTGTTCATCTATTTCGACACGCAGACGAAGGCCTCGATCCTCGACCGTTTCGTGGGGCTGCTGGCGCCAGGCGGCTTCCTCTATCTCGGGCATTCGGAATCGCTGCCGCAGCCGCATCCGAAACTGCGCCTGATCGGCCGCACCATCTACGAGAGGACTGCATGAGCGTCTCCCGGTCCTCCCGCCGTTATTTCGATCCACGTTTCCAGGCGACGATCATCACCGTCGCGCCGGGCGAGCACGAGATCACCTCCGCCAAGGACGAGATCGTCGCGACGGTGCTCGGCTCCTGCGTCTCGGTCTGCATGCGCGACCCCATCGCCGGCGTCGGCGGGCTCAACCATTTCCTGCTTCCGAAGAACAACGGCAATGCCGATCCCAGCGCCGGCGAGCGCTATGGCGACACCGCCATGGAAGTGCTGATCAACGACCTGCTCAAGCGCGGCGCCAAGCGCAGCAATTTCGAGGCGAAGGTCTTCGGCGGGGCGCGCGTGCTCTCGGGCGCGACAATGCTCGCGATCGGCGACGGCAACATCACCTTCGTCAACGAGTTCCTGAAGGTCGAGGGCATCCCGGTGGTCTCGCGGGATGTCGGCGGCACGCGCTCGCGGCGCATCCATTACCAGCCCTCCACGGGCCGGGCTTGGGTGCAGCATGTCCAGCCGACCGCGCGCGACAGCGGTCACGAACAGGAAATCGCCTATCTCAACCGGCTCAAGACGCAGCCGGTGGCCGGTGAAGTGGAGGTCTGGTGATGAGCATGCCGTTATCCTCCGCAAGCCCGGTCAAGGTTCTCGTCGTCGACGATTCCATCCTGATGCAGAAGCTGATGACGCAGATCATCAACGGAGCGCCGGGCTTCGAGGTGATTGGCGTCGCCGGCAGCGCCGAGGAGGGCTGGGACGCCATCCAGGAGCTCCGTCCCGACGTCGTGACGCTCGACCTCGAACTGCCGGGCCGGCACGGTCTGAAGCTCCTGGCGCGCGTCCTCAAGCAGGACCCGCTGCCGGTGCTGATCGTCTCGGCCTTCGGCGGGCCGGGCGCCGACAACACCATCCAGGCGCTGGAACTCGGCGCCATCGACTTCATCGAGAAGCCGGATGGCACGACCCATACGCTCGACGGCTTCATGAAGCATCTCGTCGCGGCGCTGCAGCGCGCCGCGGCCAGCCGCAAGATGATCGCCGCCGCCCGGCAGATGACGCAGATGGCCGCCGCCGCACCGGCCCGCCCGGCCGCGCCCGTCCCGTCGCGGGAGCCGGCGCGCAGCGGCAAGACCTCGCTGATCGCGATCGGCGCCTCGACCGGCGGCGTCCCGGCCGTGCAGACGGTGATGCGGGATCTCGCGCATCTCAGGCTGCCGATCGTCGTCGTGCAGCACATGCCGTCGGGCTATACGGCCAAGTTCGCGGCGCGGCTTGCCACCGCGACGGGTCTCGACGTGCGCGAAGCGGCCGACGGTGATAAGCTGCGGCCCGGCATGGCCGTGGTGGCGCCCGGCGGTCCGCGCCATCTCGAAATCGAGGAGCGGCGTGGCGAGTTCGTCTGCGTGCTGCGCGAGGGGCCGCTGGTCAGCGGTCATTCGCCGTCCGTCGACGTGATGTTCCATTCCGTGGCACGCAGCGTCGGCAGCCATGCGGTCGGCATCCTGCTCACTGGCATGGGGCGCGACGGCGCTGACGGTTTGTTAGCCATGCGCAAAGCCGGCGCCGAGACGTTAATCCAAAGCGGGGAAACCTGCGTGGTAAACGGGATGCCGAAAGCGGCCTACGAATTGGGAGCGACCGAGCGGGTCGTTCCACTCACACAGATTGGTACCGCGGTCAGCCAGTTGATCGGCGAGAAGCCGAACCTGCGCACCGCGTAAGGAGAGTAAGATGTCAAAGGCCAGAAGCGAATACCGCATCCTGGTGGTCGACGACCAGAAGAGCATGCGCGGCCTGGCGACCTATTTCCTCAAGCAGATCGAATTCCAGGACATCGACGAGGCGGAGAATGCCCGCGAAGCCCTGATGAAGATGCAGACCAAACGCTACGACTTGCTGCTGCTCGACTGGAACATGGACGGCATGAGCGGCATCGACCTCTTGCGCGCGATCCGCTCGGTGCCGGAACTCAACCAGATCAAGATCATCATGGCGACCTCCGAGCGCTCGGTCGACAAGATGGACGAGGCGACCAGCAACGGCGCCGACCATTACGTCGTGAAGCCCTACGAGCTGCGCGATCTCGAAGTGCGGGTGAAGAAGGTTCTCGCCTGCTGAGAGTTAGTTGCCGAGGCCTTCCGGTCTCGCCATCGTGAAGCGAAGCCCCGCGCCGGTCGGCTGCGGGGCTTTTTGCTTTGGGGCATGATGCCGTCCGTTCGGCAGTCGAACCGGAGAGAAGCCATGTTGCCGTCGCGTCGCCAGATCGTCGCCGGGATCGCCGGAGCTGCCGCTGTCGGCCTGGTCTCTCGCGATACCGCGGCGCAGGCCCTCAGCGGCGCCCATGCCTTCGGCTTCGACAGGCCGGACGGCGGGCGCATGCCGCTCGCCGATTACCGCGGCCGGCCGATCCTCATCGTCAACACTGCGACGCGCTGCGGCTATGCCGGGCAGATGGCGACGCTGGAGCAGCTTTGGCAGCGCTATCAGGCGCGCGGGCTGATGCTCGTCGCCGTGCCGAGCAATGATTTCGGCGGACAGGAGCCGCTCGACGGCGCTGCCGTCGCCGAAGCCGCCAAGCAGAGCCATGGCGCGACCTATGCCTTCGTTGAGAAGACCGTGGTGCGCGGGCCGGAGGCACATCCGTTCTATCGCTGGGCGGCGAGCGAACGACCGGCGGATACGCCGCGCTGGAACTTCCACAAATACCTTATCGGACGCGGCGGCGCGTTGCTTGGGGGCTTTCCGGCCGGGACGGACCCGCTCTCGCCGCAGCTCGTGCAGGCGATCGGGCGGGAGCTGGCGGCGGGCTGAGCCTCGTTGTTCCGAAGTCCGGCGCTATCTCACTTCTTCGGCCGGAACGCCGCGATCACCGCCGGATCGGTTTCGAGCCAGGGGCCCTCGATCAGGTCGATGCAATAGGGGATCGCCGGCATCACCGCGTCGAGGCATTCGGCGATGGCGCGGGGGCGGCCGGGCAGGTTGACGATCAGCGATTGGCCCCGGATGCCTGCCGTCTGGCGCGAGAGGATCGCGGTCGGCACCTTGGCGAGGCTGACCTGCCGCATCAATTCGCCGAAGCCGGGCATCGGCTTCTCGACGACGTCCTCGGTCGCTTCAGGCGTGACGTCGCGCGGGGCCGGGCCGGTGCCGCCGGTGGTGACGATCAGGCAGCAGCCTTCCTTGTCGGCGAGCTCGCGCAGCGTCCCGGCGATCACGGCGCGATCGTCGGGGATGATGCGCGCCACGGCTTCCCAGGGGGAGGTCAGCACCTTCCTGAAATAGGCATCGATCGCCGGCCCGCCCTCATCCGCATAGATGCCGGCCGAGGCGCGGTCGGAGACCGTGACGATTCCAATCCGGGCGGTCGCGCTCATCGGCATTCTCCAGCGGGCAGGGTTACTGTATCGGCGGGGGCGGTTGGACGGTCAAGCCGGCTCGCCAGCGACGGGGCGACCCATCCTGCCGTCGGATCGGATACCCCGGAAAAGCGGTTTCCACTTTCCGGTTCGATGCTGTAGCGCAGCGCCATGCGCCTCGCCGCCGCCTTGTCCCGTACTTCGGACGCCCGCAACTTTGCCACGAGCTTCGCGGCGACGGTGATGCTCGCGGTCGGGTTGCTGGCGGCGCTGACTCTCTGGCGCGATCCTTACTGGGTCTTCCGGGACAACCCGCCCTGGGCCCGCGACGGCGTGGGTGCGAGCCGCCTCCTCGATGTCGAGATGCGCCTGATCAAGCCGCTCCAGATCGCCAGGCTGAAGCCGCAGACGCTGTTGATCGGCTCGTCCGTGGTCTATCGCGGGCTCGATCCGCGCGACGTCTCCGCCGCGGTCGGCCAAGTCTACAATGCCGGCTTCTCCGCGCTGATGGCGCGGGAACTGCCGGTGCTCGCGGCGCTGGCCGTCGATGTCGGCAGCGTCAGACGCGTGGTGATCGAACTCGACTATTTCATGTTCACGGCCTGGCCACCGCCGCCGCCGATCGATCGCAAGCTCGCCACAGTAGCGGGGCGCCGCGAGGCGCTGGTCTCGGTCGTGCTCAATCCGAAGGTGATCGACAATCTGCTGGGTCGGCGCAGCCTACGGACGGAGCCCGGCCTCTGGCATGGCGACGGCTACAAGGCGACGCCGGATTTCGATGCCGAGCTCGTGGGCAGGATCACGCGCGAGCAGAATATCGCGGCGATGGCGTACCGGTCGGGTGACCTTGATTACCTCGACCGGACTCTCGACCTGCTAAGGGGGCGGGAGATCACCATCGTCCTGTCGCCGATGAGCGCGGCGCAGCGACATCTCATCGAGGCAGGTGGTCGCGGAGCGGAACTGGCGGCTTGGCGACAGGACCTTGCCTCGCTGGCCGCACGTCGCGGCCTGCCGTTCCATGATTTTGTCTCCGACCATCCGTTCGAGGATTTCGATCCCGGAAAGGCGTCGTCGCGCTACTGGCTCGACACCCTGCACTTCAAGCCGGAGGTCGGCCGCTGGCTGCTCGGGCGGATCGGGCTCGGGCGGCATCCCGCAGGCGCCGGAGCCACATCCGGCTGAAGCCCGCGATCTCCGCCGCGCCCGGGCGACCCGGGCCGACGCGGATGATCGCGTTGGCCATCTCGCGGCGCTCGCCCCAGATATAGGTGCCGGCATCGACGCCTTCGCCGGCACCGCTGTCGAAGAAGGCGGGCGGCGTTCCGTTGAAATCGGCCTGCAGCATGGCGATCGCCAGCGTCCGGCCGGGCGAATGGCGACTCTGCGTCTCGTCATAGGCGATCTTGAGGAAATGCCGGCGATTGCCGCTCTCGATCAGCAGGCCCATCGCGATCACGCGGCCGTCATGCAGCAGCGTGTCGATCAGCAGGGTGTCGTCCGCCGCGCTAAGCTCGGCCAGACGGCGGATATAGGCTGTGTCGGTGGGCAGGCAGGCGATGGCCGTTCCGGCCTCGCCCTTCCAGCCGGAAGCTTCGAGGGTGAGGAAAGCGTCGAGCGCCTCCAACGCGCCGCGACCGCGACTGCGCCGGAAGGTGAGGGCGCCCTGCTTCCCCACCGCCCGGAACTGCTGCATCCGCTTCTTGTAGGAGGAGCCGAGCGCGCGCCTGAGATAGGCTTCGAAATTGTCGTCCGGGCGCGGGATCATGACCGGGCGGATCCAGCGCTCATAGGTCGAGATCGCGCTGCCGGTCTGGCGGCAGGCTTCAGCCAATGCGGCGTAGCAGGGCCCGTCGAGAGGCAGCAGCGGCAGCAACAACGTATGCGGCAGGTCGCGCGAGGCGAGGAGATAGCGCATCAGCGTGCGCGCCGCCTCCGCCGCATGGTCGCGGTCGAGCACCGGCAGCGAGGAGACCTCGTAGAGCGGCACGAGCGGCGAGGCGAGGGCGGCGGAGAAGCCACTGCGCCAGCCATGCTCGCGCCGGAAAGCCCAGACGCCGACGAGCTGCTCGAAATCGAGGGCTTCGCTGAGCCAGGCGCAGAGGACGACGATCTCCTCCTCCGGTACCAGCGCTGTCGCGGCCGAGATGGCGGCCGGCGCCATATGCGGATTGGGCTCGAGCGCGTGGCGTGCGAGCTCCGCGAAAACCTGTCCCAATTCCGCGTAGGCGGCGGGACCGAGGCGCCTGACGACGATCGTGCTCAAGAGCGATGGCCGTCCCGGCTCGGCCGGCGCAGCTCGCCGCGCAGGGAGAGGACGAAGGCGATCACCTGCGCGGTCGCGCGATAGAGTTCTTCCGGGATCTGGTCGTCGAGCTCGACCGCCGAGAGCGCCTGCGCGAGGATGGCGTTCTGCTCGACCGCGACGTCATGCTCCCTGGCGGTCTCGACGATGCGCTCGGCCAGCTCACCACGGCCCTTGGCGGTGACGCGCGGCGCGCCATGCCCGTCATATTCGAGCGCGACGGCGATGCGGGGTGGTTGCGGCGCGCTCATGACAGGCGGTCCAGGAACTGGCCGGCGGTCGGCTGCATCACGCGCGGCTGGCCGGTATGGATATCGATAGCGCTGCTGGCGAAATCGGCATCGAGCAGAGCGCCTTCGAGGCCGGGCGCGGCACCGCGCAGGAGCTGGCTGGTCTCCTCGCGCTCGGCCCAGATCGAGACGCCGACATCGCGGCCCTGCAAGGTGACGACGGCCTGGAGCGGACCCATCGGCTCGACATCGAGCGCGAAGCGGATGCGCCAGACCGGTGGGCTCACCCCCTGCGCATCGCGGCGCGGCGGCTCGCGCTCGACCTGAAGCGGCAGCATCGAGACACCCTGCTGGAAGGCGAGCGGGATCTCGGCAAGCCAGCGCTGCGCTGCTTGCGTGCCATCCTGCCGGGCGGGCTCCAGTGGCAGCGAGGCATATTGCGTCAGCTTGATCCGGTCGAGCGCGGCCTCGGTCTGGTCGAGCAGGGTCTCGGCGATGGCGAGCGGCTTCTCGCCCGGCGTCAGCGACGGCTCGACCGCCGGCTGCGGCGCGAGCGGGCCGTCGCGTCGGGGCGGAGCGAGGCGAGCTGGTTGATCGGCAGAGGCGAGATCGGCCTGCTGCTCCGCTCCCGGAGCGTTTCCATGCTCATGACGGCTCGCCTTCGGGTCCGGCGAGAGGGCGTCGATGATCGGCAGCAAGGTTTCGCGCAACGCCTGCAGGGTGGCCTTGAGGTCGCCCTGTCGGGGTGCGGGCAGTGCTGCGGCTTGCCGGGCATCGAGGAAGAGCCCGGACGCCCGGAAGGCTTCCTTCAGCTTCGCCGCGGTGGGCGCCTGCCGCTCGGCGGGAACAGCCTGCGCCAGTACCTGCTGGATGGCGGGCGGCAGGGTCTTCGGCAAGGCCAGCGAGATCGAGCCTTGCGCGATCGCGCGCAGATTGGCGAAGAGCGGGGCGAGGCCGGCCTGCTGTTGCAGCATCGGGCCGAGCAGCGGACCGGCGATGGCGCGCGCGGTCGCGGCCGTGATGACGGGAGCAGCAGAGGACGCAGCGGCTGTCGGTGACGCGGGGTTAGCGGCGGTCGAGGTCGCAGGCGTGGTAGCGGTTTGCGCTGCCGGGAGGCCCAGCGTTTTCAGAGCTTGCTGCAGAAAGGCCTGCTGCACCGCTACCGGGGAGGGCGGGTGCGCAGCCTGTGCGACTGTAGGTGCCAGCGCGACGGCAGGTTGTGGTGCAGCACCGGGGACGGCTGCCGGGTTCGGCCGGGCTGGAGCCATCGTCGAAGCCGAAGGCACGGCTGGCTGCGCAGGTTGAGGCGCGGGGGCCGGTTGCGGCTGAGATTGACCGGATGTTGCCGATGGCGGGCGCACTTCGACCAGCGTGGCACGCAGGTCGCCGCCGGGTTGCTCGGGCGGATCGAGCCGCAGCATGAGCGTGGCGCCCGGTTGTATGGCCGCTTGCTTGGCCTGCGGGCCGGCAAGGACGAGCGCGACCTTGGTCTCGCCGATCATCGCGGTCGCGGTGCCGTCCGGTTCCAGCGAGGCGAGTCGCGCCTGCACCGTCCGGCCAGCCGTCAGCTCGCCGCCTGCGTCGAGCGCTTGCAGCAGGGTGGCGAGGGTCTGGCTCTTGACGAGCTGGGCGAGATTCATCTGATGACCATGTGGCGACGCATCATCCTGTCACGAAAGATTAAGCATTTCCTTGCCGGCCGGCTGCGCCATGCAGAGCATGCCTGCGTGCCGGGCGCTGGCATATGGCGTTGCGCTGCGGCAGGCTTGGTCACCCTGTTCGAGGATGTCAGCCATGGATTATCGCCGTCTCGGCCGCTCCGGCCTCAAGGTCTCGCCGCTCTGCCTGGGCACGATGATGTTCGGCGGCCCGACTGAGGAGGCGACGTCCCGCCGCATCATCGACAGCGCGCGCGAGGCCGGGATCAATTTCATCGATACGGCCGATGTCTATAACGAGGGCCGCTCCGAGGAAGTCACCGGCCGTGCCATCGCCGCCCATCGCTATGACTGGGTGCTGGCGACGAAGGTCGCGAACGTGATGGGACAGGGGCCGATGAATGGCGGGCTGTCGCGGCGCTGGGTCCTGCGCGCCTGCGAGGACAGTCTGCGCCGGCTCGGCACCGAGACCATCGACATCTACTACCTCCACAAGGAGGATCACACGACGCCGCTGGCGGAGACGGTGCATGCGATCGCCGATCTCGTGCGGCAGGGGAAAATCCGGCATTTCGGCGTCTCGAACTATCGCGCCTGGCGGCTGGCCGAGATCTGCCGGCTCTGCGACGAGTTGGGCATCGACCGGCCCGTCGTCAGCCAGCCCTATTACAACGCGATGAACCGCATGCCGGAGGTCGAGCATCTGCCGGCCTGCGGCTATTTCGGCCTTGGCGTCGCGTCCTATTCACCCTTGGCGCGTGGCGTTCTCACCGCGAAATACGCGCCGGGCCAGGCGCCGGCGGAGGGTACGCGCGCCGGGCGCGGCGACCGACGGATGATGCAGGCGGAATGGCGCGAGGAGAGCCTGATCATCGCCCAGACGATCAAGGAGCATGCCGCGCGCAAGGGGCTGACGCCGATCCAGTTCGCGGTGCGCTGGGTGCTGAACAATGCCTTCGTCACGGCGGCGATCGCGGGGCCGCGCACCTTCGAGCAGTGGGAGGCCTATCTCGCCGCGCTCGATGCCGGGTTCGACGCGGAGGACGAGGCGCTGATCGATGGGCTGGTGCCGGCGGGGCATCCCTCGACGCCGGGCTATAGCGATCCGGCCTATCCGCTGGAGGGGCGCGTCAGCCGCGTCTGAGCGACAGCCCGTCAGTTCATCATGCAGAAGCCGTTGACCACGACATTCGTCTGGCACCACGGCTTCTTAGCTTCGCTGTTCGCCGAGAGCCGCAAGGGCAAAGGCTCCTCGCGCTGCACGGTCGCGGCGGGGAAAGGCACGCGCTCGGGCTGGCCGGTTGCGGCTTGGGCGCCGCGCGCGCCCGCGGCGACGCCGGGTACGACGATGATGCTCCGGCTGGTCGTTGCGGATGAGCCGGAGCTGCGCCCGCCGGAACGGAACTTCGCGGCCTCGGCCTGAACAGGCAGCAAGGTGGCGGTCGCGAGCAGGCAGGCGAGGGCGGCGATGCGGCGCATGAAGACGGTCTCCCGGTTGCCGACAGGATGCCGCGATCTGCCGCAACGGCAAGGGAAGCCTGGAATCAGCCTCAGCGAGGCGTTAACGCTGGCCCTCAGGCGGCCGCGCGCGGCCGGGTGAGCCCATCCCAGGCCGCCATCGCCCCCTGTGCGATCGTCTCCAGCGTCTGTCGCGAGGCGCCGTCGCGCGCCTGGATCGACAGGCCTTGCTGGACGGTGACGTAATAGCTCGCGATCCCCGGCAGATCGAGTGATACCGGCAGCTCCCCCTCGACGATCGCCCGCCGCAGCCGCTCCTCGATCATGCTGACGCTGCCGGCCCGCATCTCGCGCAGGATGCGGCTGGTCTCGTCGCCGACCCCTACGGCGTTCACCGCCGAGAGCACCACCATGCAGCCGGGCGGGCGGCCGGGCCGGGTGAAGGTTTTCGCGCTCGCCATGAGATAGCCTTCCAGCGCGGCCCGCGCGGTGGGCGCGTTCTGGAGCGGTGCGAGGATGTCGTCGCTCTCGGTCGCGGCGAAATGGTGGATCGCCTCGCGGTAGAGCTCCTCCTTGCTGCCGAAGGCGGCGTAGAGGCTTGGCGAATTGATGCCCATCGCCTCGGTGAGGTCGCTCATCGAGGTCGCCTGGTAGCCGCGTTCCCAGAAGACGTCCATGGCGCGCTCCAGCGCTGCCTGCCGGTCGAAACTGCGTGGGCGGCCGCGCTCGACCATGAATCCGTCTCCTCGAAATTATTTTGTGACGGTCGTTATATATTTCCCTTGACGCTCGCAGGCAAGCGCAGCATGTATTGTGTATCGATCATCACATAAATGGAGTTTGCCATGTCACGCCTTGCCGGAAAGCGCGCGCTCGTCACCGGCGGCAGCCGCGGAATCGGCGCCGCCATCGCCCGCAGGCTCGCTGCCGAGGGAGCCGATGTCGCGCTGACCTATGAGCGTTCCGCCGAGAAGGCGGCTGTTGTCGTGAAGGAGATCGAGGCGCTCGGCCGCAAGGGCTTCGCCATCGCCGCCGACAGTGCCGACCCGGCGGCGGTGACGCGCGCGGTCGATGAGGCCGCCAGGGCGCTCGGCGGGCTCGATATCCTTGTCAACAATGCCGGCATCTATCGCGGTGGGCCGGTCGCGGAATGGAGCCTCGCGGATATCGACGCGACGCTTTCGGTGAATGTGCGAGCGGTGGTGCTGGCCTCGCAGGCGGCTGCGGCGCATCTCGGCGAGGGCGGGCGGATCATCTCGACCGGCTCCTGCCTCGCCGACCGAGTCGTCGAGCCCAATGTCACGCTCTATGCGATGAGCAAGGCGGCGCTGATTGGCTTCACCAAGGGGCTGGCGCGCGATCTCGGCCTGCGCGGCATCACGGTCAACATCGTCCATCCCGGCTCGACCGATACCGACATGAACCCGGCCGGCGGCCCCGGAGCGGACGCCTAGCGGGCGCGCATGGCGATCCCGCGCTACGGTCAGCCCGAGGACATCGCCGGGCTCGTCGCCTATCTCGCCAGCGAGGAAGCGCGCTTCATCACCGGCGCCGGTTTCGCCATCGACGGCGGCGTGAACACCTGAGGCCGTCGGCCTAGTGCCCGGGCAGGACGATCATGGTGGGCTTGGCCGGCAGCGTCGCCTTGGCCAGCGTGATCGTTGGCTGCTCGCGGCGCTCGACCGGCCAGATGTCCTGCGTGCGGGCGAGGAAGCGGTTCAGCGTGCCGCCGCCGAAGAAATGCATGGGAATCATCACCCGCGCCTGGATCGATTTCAGCACGTCCAGCATCCCGGTCTGGTCCAGCGTGTAGCTGCCGTCGACCGGGAAGAGCACGATGTCGACCCGGCCGAGCGCGCGCAGATGGCCGGGCTCCAGCGGGTGATGCAGATGGCCGAGATGGGCGATGCAGAGCTCACCGATCTCGAAGATGAAGATCGAGTTGCTGTCATAGTCCGTGCCGCCCTCATAGGTGCGGATGTTCGTCGGCACGTTGCGAACGCGGACATCACTGAGCGTCAGGTCGTGCTGCGCGGCGCCCCGGCCGGACATGTCCCAGCCGGGCAGGACATGCTTGATGGCGGGGTCCGGGCTGCGCGAGTTATGGGTGGAATGCGCCTTGTTCATCGTGGCGATGTCGGGTGTCACCGGCGGGCGGACATAGTCGTTGTAATCGGTCGCGATCTTCACGCCGCCGGGCGTCTCGATCAGGAAGGTGGCGTGGCCGACAAAGGTCAACCGGGCCTCGTCCTTTGCCAGTTGCACCCGGTGGATGGGCAGGCCGAGGCTCGCCATCTCGGGCCGGCAGCCGGGTTCGTTCGACTGGGCGCGGGCTGGAGCGAAGCCCAGGGCAGCGCTCAGTACGATGCCGGCGAAAGCCGATAACCCGAAGGTGCGCGACAGATTCATCGTCCGGCTCCGGTTGCGCGTTGCCCGCAACGATCAGGCAAAGGACGGGCCTTGAAAAGCGCGCTGGCGGTTTCGTGAACCGTTACACAGGCGCGGAGCGTCGGATCTCGACCGTCGCGGTCGCGAGACGGCGGTAGAGCTTCCTGCGTCGCAGGATCGGAACCCAGTCGTAGAGGAACATCTCGGCCGGGCGCCAGATCACCACCCAGCCGATGATGATCAGGCTTTCCTGAAACAGGCGGGCGAAGGGACCTTCATAGGCCTTCGTCAGCAGCCAGCTCAGGAACAGGCAGGCGGCGAGACCGACGAAGCCGATGGCGAAGGCGAGGCGGCCGTCATGGAACAGTTCACGCAGCGCATGGGTCTCCGCCTTCGCCCGGCCGGCGAACCAGCCGGTGATGGCGTTGGCGAGATCGGGAACCGGCCTGTCGGGCGCATCGGGCCTTTCGAGATGAATCACGATCGCGATCGGCTCGTCCTTCGGCAGGTCGCGGGCCCAGTCGACGATGTATTCCTCAGCCTCGGGTGCGAGGTCACCCTCGCGGAAGGGGAAAGGGTCGAGCGTGTTGAAGAGCTGGGCGCCGTCGCGCAGCCTCAGCGCCACTGTCGTCCTGCCGTCCCGGTCCTCCATCGCGAAACCCCTCCCGCTGTCGCAGGCCGGCATTGTTCCGGACAGGTCCCGCCTCCGCAATGCGCCGGATGCGGTTGCGGGCGGCGCGGCTCACCGCTACATAGCGGCCAGATTTCCCGACATCCTTGTCGCAAGCGTTCGAAAGCGGAGCCCGCTCGCCCCATGTCCCGCCAGTTCATCTACCATATGCGCGGCCTGTCCAAGACCTATCCGGGCGGCAAGCAGGTGCTGAAGGACATCCACCTGTCCTTCTATCCGGACGCCAAGATCGGCGTGCTCGGCGTCAACGGCGCCGGTAAGTCGACCCTACTCAAGATCATGGCCGGCATGGACAAGGAATGGACCGGCGAGGCCTGGGTCGCGGAAGGCGCGCGCGTCGGCTATCTGCCGCAGGAGCCGAAGCTCGATGAGACGCTGACCGTCCGCGAGAACGTCATGCTCGGCGTCGCGCCCCAGAAGGCGATCCTCGACCGCTACAACGAACTCGCCATGAACTACTCGGACGAGACCGCCGACGAGATGACCAATCTCCAGGACGAGATCGAGGCCAAGGGCCTGTGGGATCTCGATTCCAAGGTCGACCAGGCGATGGACGCGCTGCGCTGCCCGCCGGACGACTGGCAGGTCGACAAACTCTCGGGCGGCGAGCGCCGCCGTGTCGCCATGTGCAAGCTCCTGCTGGAACAGCCCGAGCTGCTGCTGCTCGACGAGCCGACCAACCATCTCGACGCCGAGACCACCGCCTGGCTCGAAGGCCACCTGCGGACCTATCCGGGCGCGATCCTGATCGTCACCCACGATCGCTACTTCCTCGACAACGTCACCAGCTGGATCCTCGAGCTCGATCGCGGCCAGGGCATTCCCTACGAGGGCAACTACTCGGCCTGGTCGGTGCAGAAGCAGAAGCGCCTCGCCCAGGAAGGCCGCGAGGACGCCTCGCGCCAGAAGACCCTGGAGCGCGAAGCGGAGTGGATGGCGGCTTCGCCGAAGGCCCGCCAGGCCAAGAGCAAGGCCCGCATCCAGCGCTATGACGAGCTGGTGCAGAAGGCCAACAACAAGGGCCCCGATACCGCGCAGATCATCATCCCGATCGCCGAGCGGCTGGGCAACAACGTCGTCGATTTCGAGGGGCTCTCGAAGGGCTTCCAGGACAAGCTCCTGATCGACGATCTCTCGTTCAAGCTGCCGCCGGGCGGCATCGTCGGCGTGATCGGCCCCAACGGCGCCGGCAAGACCACGCTGTTCAAGATGATCACCGGCGTCGAGAAGCCGGATGCCGGCACGATCAAGGTCGGCGAGAGCGTCCAGCTCGGCTATGTCGACCAGAGCCGCGACTCGCTCGACGACAAGAAGAACGTCTGGGAGGAGATCTCCGGCGGCAACGACATCATCTATCTCGGCAAGAAAGAGATCAATTCGCGGGCCTATTGCTCGGCCTTCAACTTCAAGGGCGGCGACCAGCAGAAGAAGGTCGGCTCGCTCTCCGGAGGTGAGCGTAACCGCGTCCACCTCGCCAAGATGCTGAAGTCCGGCGCCAACCTGCTGCTGCTCGACGAGCCGACCAACGATCTCGACGTCGACACGCTGCGGGCGCTCGAAGAGGCTCTGGAGGATTATGCCGGCTGCGCCGTGATCATCAGCCACGATCGCTGGTTCCTCGACCGCATCGCGACCCATATCCTCGCCTTCGAAGGCGACAGCCATGTCGAGTGGTTCGAGGGCAATTTCGCCGATTACGAGGAAGACAAGAAGCGCCGCCTCGGCATCGACTCGACCATTCCGAAGCGCATCCAGTACAAGAAGTTCTCGCGCTGAGTGCTTGATATCTGACTCAAAAAGCCCCGCGGTGCCGCAAGGTTCGCGGGGCTTTTTCATGTGTTGCTTTAAGGCGCATGCCTGCGCGATGAAGCGGTTCAGTGCTACAGAAGCTGGACTACAGTCGCGCCCCGGCTTCAACTGACGGCATGCTGACCCTCGACCATCTCACCGTCATCGCGCCCACGCTCGCCGAAGGCGTAGCGCATGTGCGCGATTGCCTCGATCTCGAGGTGCCCTTCGGGCAGCGGCACGGCTATATGGGGACCTGGAACCATCTGCTTCAGCTCGGTGGCATGGTCTATCTGGAGATCGTCGCGCTCGATCCCGACGGGGTGCATCCCGGGCGCGCGTGCTGGTTCGGGCTCGATGACCAGAAGCAGGTCAGGCGGGATTGGGATGCCGGCCGCCGCCTGCGTGGCTGGGTCGCCCGGACCGATGGGATCGACGATGTCCTGAAAGGTCGGGAGGCGATCTTCGGCCGCAAGGTCGGGCTGCCGACGGATGATCCCGTCTTTGATTTCGCCATTCCCGATGACGGCTCTTTGCCTTGGGGCGGGGCGGCTCCCTCGATCATCGACCGGCGTGGCAAGCCGCGCTCGATGGCGACGATCGCCGATTTGGGCGCGCGCTTGCGCGGGTTCTCGCTGGAGCATCCGGAGGCCGGGAAGGTCTCGGCGCTTTTGCACGAACTGGCCGTCGAACGGCCGCCCGGCGTCACCTACGGGGCCGAACTGCGCTATCGCGCACAGATCGACACGCCCGGCGGTCTCAGGGAATTATCCTGAACGCATCGGAAAGTGATCGCGAGGCATTTTCCTTTGGAATTAGCGTAATTTAGCCGGCGTTCCGAGTGACAAGCAGGTCCGCCATGCGGTTTCCGTCTGACGACTTAAGTTATGTTTAAGGCAGCGGCTCCTAGGAGCAGAGTCGCGTCCAAAGCAATTCTACGCCTTGGAACTGATAAATCCGATCTGGAACTGGTCAAGTTATTGATCGTGTTCTTGCTGCCATGACGTGAAGGTTGATTATGACTAGTCAGTATATCCAGGGTATGGTGCAGGATGTGAAGGAAGGTGGCCTCTCGCGGCGCTCCTTCATCCAGAAGATGGCGGCGCTGGGCATCACCGCGCCGATCGCGACCCAGATCCTCTCCTGGAACGATGTCGCGATGGCCAATGCCACGCTCGAGTACAAGCCGACCAAGGCTGGCGGCGGCGGCCCGCTGAAGATGCTGCTCTGGCAGGCTCCGACGCTGCTGAACCCGCATTTCGCCTCGGGCACCAAGGACCAGATCGCCTCGCGCGTGTTCTACGAGCCGCTCGCCGGCTGGGACAAGGAAGGCAACCTGATCCCGCAGCTTGCGGCGGAAGTCCCGACCAAGGCCAATGGCGGCCTGTCCGAGGACGGCACGACCGTCATCTGGAAGCTGAAGAAGGACGTGAAGTGGCATGACGGCAAGCCGTTCACGGCCGACGACGTCGTCTTCACCTGGGAATATGCGGCCGACCCGGCGACCGCGGCCTATACCACCGGCGCCTACAAGGACATCAAGGTCGAGAAGATCGACGATTTCACCGTCAAGGTGATCTTCGCCAAGCCGACCCCGTTCTGGGCTGACCCCTTCGTCGGCGTCGCCGGCATGATCATCCCGAAGCATCATTTCGGCGAGTACAAGGGTGCCAAGTCGCGCGAGGCTCCGGCCAACCTGAAGCCCGTCGGCACCGGCCCGTACAAGTTCGCCGACTTCAAGCCGGGCGACATCCTGTCGGGCACCCGCAATGAGAGCTACCACGTCGCCAACCGCCCGCATTTCGACACGTTCGAGATCAAGGGCGGCGGTGATGCCGTCTCGGCGGCCCGCGCCGTCCTGCAGACCGGCGAGTACGACTACGCCTGGGACACGCTGGTCGAGGACGAGGTCCTCAAGCGCATGGAGACCGGTGGTCGCGGCAAGATCAGCGCGGCTGCTGCCGGCGACATCGAGTTCGTCACGCTGAACACGACCGATCCGTGGACGGAAGTCGATGGCGAGCGTTCGAGCGTCAAGACCAAGCACCCGACGCTGATCGACCCGGCCGTGCGCCAGGCGATCAACCTGCTGATCGACCGCGACTCGATCCAGAAGTTCATCTACGGCCGCGCTGGTGCTGCCACGGCGAGCTTCGTCAACGAGCCGAAGCAGTTCAAGTCGACCAAGCTCAAGTACGAGTTCAGCATCGAGAAGGCCAACAAGGTCCTCGACGATGCCGGCTGGAAGAAGGGCTCGGACGGCATCCGCGAGAAGGACGGCAAGAAGCTCAAGTATGTCTTCCAGACCTCGATCAACGCTCCGCGCCAGAAGGTGCAGGCCATCATCAAGCAGGCGTGCCAGCGCGCCGGCATCGATATCGAGCTGAAGTCGGTCACCGCTTCGGTGTTCTTCTCGTCGGACGTCGCCAACCCCGACACCTACACCAAGCTGTATGTCGACATGGAGATGTACACCACGACGCAGCCGCAGCCCGATCCGGAGCG